>Ga0182041_10000509_pt1 | contig 18366 bp, 17 predicted proteins | sample flu12Cox44000178_FD_125967 | JGI IMG/M metagenome (GOLD analysis project Ga0182041, IMG submission 125967) | Lab enrichment of tropical soil microbial communities from Luquillo Experimental Forest, Puerto Rico - flux8day.12C.oxic.44.000.178 | ecosystem: Environmental > Terrestrial > Soil >...
GCAGGAGCTTTGGATTGGTCACCAGTGCGCGGGCGATGGCCAGCATCTGCTGCTCGCCCCCCGAGAGCGACCCTGCCGTCTGCTGGCGGCGCTCCCGCAGCACCGGAAAGAGCTCGTACACCGAGTTAAGCGCCGTCGGCGCGCGTCCAACGGCGGCGGTGGTTGCCGCAATCAGCGTCTCTTCCACGGTGAAGGCGGGAAACAGCTCGCGCCATTGCGGCACCAGGGCCAACCCGCTGCGCACGATGGCGCTGGCGCTCAGGCGGGAAATGTCCCGGCCGAGAAACTCCACGTTGCCGCGGCGCTTGGGGAGGAGCCCGGCGATCGCTTCCACAGCGGAAGTCTTGCCGGCGCCGTTGGCGCCCAGCAGGACCAATGCCTCTCCGCTCTCGAGCGAGAAGCTCAGATCGCGCACCGCCACGACAGGTCCATAGGCTACTGTGAGGTCGGTGGCACGCAATGCGATCATGAGGTCGCTTGCTCCCCGAAATAGAGCTGCTGCACGACGGGCAGCGAGATCACGTCTGCTGGCTTGCCTTCGGCAACGATACGGCCGCCACCCATCACCGACAGGCTCCGGCACAGCCGGGAGACGAACGGGATGTTGTGCTCGACGACCAGCATCGCGATCCCGCGTTCCGCATTGATGCGCAGCAGGAGTTCGCGCAGGTCCTCGGTCTCGGACTCGGCAAGCCCTGACACCGGCTCGTCGAGCAGGATCAGCCGCGGGTGGTAGACGATGGCGCGCGCGAGTTCCAGCCGGCGCTGATCGCCGAGGGAGAGCGATCCGGCGCGGGAGTAAGCCTGGGCAGCAAGGCCCACCGACTCGAGCGCGGCAAGTGCCGCGCGCTGCGCGCCGCGCGTGGCCGCGCCGCGAGCAAAATGATCGAAGCTCGCGCCCATGGCATGAAGGACGGCGTTACGGCCCAGCCCAATGATCACGTTGTCGAGACACGAGAGCTGTCCGAATACGGCGACGTTCTGAAACGTCCGGGTGATGCCGAGGCGGATGCGATCGCGGGGGCGCAGCTCCAGCAGCGAAGTGCCGGCAAATGTGACCCGCCCGGCATCGGCGGCAAGAAACCCCGAAAGGATGTTGAACAGCGATGTCTTGCCCGCGCCGTTGGGACCGATCAGCCCGTGAATGGCGCGCGCGGGGACGCGCAGGCTGGCGTCGTTAACCGCGTGCAAAGCATCGAAATGCTTATCGACGGATTCCACCAGCAGCAATTCGTGGCCGCCTGGGCCGGTTTCGTCGCGGTCCGTCGGAGCAGCCGGCACGGCCGGCACCGGCGCCAAGGCGGGCGGAGTCGGTTTGACCTTCGATGCAACGACACGACGGATGAGCTCGGTCAAGCCACCGGGGAAGAACATCACCACGAAGATCACGAGGGTAGCGAAGAACAGTTCCTGATAATCGGCAACCGGCCGTAGCAGTTCCGGCAGGATGCGTAAGCCGCCGCCGCCGATCAGGCCGCCCCACACCGCGTGCATGCCGCCGACGATTGGGTAGGCGAGCATGAAGATCGACTCCAGCACGCCGAAGCTGTCGGGATCGAGAATGCGCACACGTGGTGCAAGCAGCGCACCGGCAAACGCGATCGCAATCGAGCTCACGACGAACGCTGCGGTGAGGTAGCCGCGAACGCTGACCCCGAATGCCTCTGCCGCAATCTCATTGCCGGAAGCGGCCTGGAGGTTCTTGCCGAACGGTCCGCGCACGAGGATGGTGACGATCAGAGTCATGACAGCGACCGCGATGCCGATCATGATAAGGAATGCGCGGTCGGTCGCGATAGCCAGGCCAAAAATCTCCGGAGCCGGAACGTGAATTCCCTCGGCGCCGCCGGTGAGCCACCTGCTCTCGCGAATGAGGATGATGGAGACGCTTTGGAACACCAGCGTCACCATTGCCAGATTGTGGCCGCGAAACCGCGTTCCGAGAAAGGCGATCACCCAGCCGCCTGCGCCGCCGGCAAGGATCGCGAGCGCCAATGTGCCGAGATAAGGAACGCGCAGCTGCGCAACGGCGAGCGTCGATACATAGGCGCCGATGGCCATGATCGACCCGGAGGCAAGCGTGATGCAGCGCGCGAGCCCGACCAGCACCACCAGCGCAGTGCCAACCAGCATCGATATGATGGCCACCGCAATGACATATTGGGGATAGCTGTCGAGCCGAAGCCCCACGGCTGCGCAGAGAATAATGAGCAGGGCCGGTCCGAGGGCCGCAAGGTCCGGCCGGCGGTCAGACACTGCGCCCGGACCTTTCGGGAAACATTCCCTGCGGACGCCACATGAGCACCAGGAAAAGTAGCAGGAAGCTCACGCAATTCTTCATCGCGCTCGAAACGTATGCCGCCGACACGCTCTCGGCGATGCCGAGGAGCAGGCCTCCGACGATCGCGCCCTTGGGGCTGTCGAAGCCGCCGATCACACCGGCGACAAAGCCGGCGGTGATGATTGCAATCGAAAGGTCAATCGACACCCCCGTAACCGGCGCGATTAGCACGCCGGTGAGCCCGGCGAGTCCGCCGCCGAGGAACCAGGCTAGCATGTACACGCGGTCGATCGAGTAGCCGCATAGTTGCGCGCCACGGATATTCGCGGCCATGGCACGCATGCCGCGCCCAAACCTGCCGTAGCTGAAGAGAGCGATGCAGGCCAAGGCCGCAGCCAAGGCCCCCGCGATGACCCATAGAGTATCCCTGGTGATGAGGACGCCGGCGACGATGAAGGGAGGTCCCGCAAACAGGGAGGGCACTGCCAACAGCTCGGTGTTGTAGGTCAGGCGAAATCCTTCCGAGATGGCAATGCCCAAAAACACCGTCGCGATCACGACGGTGAACATGTCGGCCCGTCGCAGCGGGCGCAAAATGGCGGATTCCATCGCGGCAGCGATCAGCCCGATGGCCCACGGAATCAGCAGATACGCCGCCCAATACGGCCAGTGCCAGTTCACCACGATGAGGAAGCTGGCGAACGCGCCCAGCATCGCGAACGCGCCGTGGGCGAAGTTGACGGTCTTCGTCGCCTTGTGGACCACGACGAGGCCGAGCGCCGCCAGCGCATAGAGCGCGCCGAACTTGATGCCCGCCAGAACGACGAATCCCAGCTCGGTGAGCATTGCGCGATCAGGGCTTATCGATCACGCGATAGACCTGCCACTGCCCGTCCTTCACGATCGCGGCGCCGATGCGATAGACGCCCTGGTGATCGGTTGGCGAATAGCTTTCGGGAAACGTGATATCGAGCCCGTCAAGGCGGGTCGGACCGGCATCTTTGAGATTCGACCAGGCATTGATCAGGTTGTCGCGCGTCAACTGACAATTCGTTGCCCCAATCGCCTCCGCCACAACGTAGCCCGAGCCATAGCCGATCAGATCGTAGACGCTGGGGCGCCCCTGTGGCATCGAGCCGAGCTGTTTTTTCAGCCGCGCCTCGAATTCGCGGGTGGCCGGCGTCTGCCCCGGAAAGGCCGGCGCATTGTAATAGCCGCGAATACCATCGGCATTGCCGAGGATCGGGATGATGGCGGTGGAGACGGCGGAGCCGTCAACTACCCAGCGCACGTTGGCCATACCCATTTCCCTCGCCTGCTTGATGGCGAACCCGGCCTCCGAGAAGCTTCCCAGGACGAGCACGGAATCGACGCTCTGGCGCTGCAACGACACCAGCTGGGAGGTGAAATCACGGGCGCCGATGTCGAACTGCTCCACGGTGAACGTTGCGCCTTTTTGGCCCAGAATGTCCTGCGCCGCCTTCAAGGTGGCCTGCGGGAAGGCATAGGTGCCGGCGAGGATGCCGAACTTCTTCGGCGTGTATTCGCCGTCGTAGAACATGCTGATGAGAGCGGCGGCCGATACCTGCACCGGCACAACGGCGCCGTGGAAGACGTTCTTGGCGAACGGCTCGCGGATGATTGGTGTCGAGCCGTAGAGATTGTAGGTGGGGACGCCGACCTGGCGCACGTAATCCGCCGCCGCGGCAGCGCCGGTGCTCCCGGACGCCAGCACCAGAATGAACACCTTGTCCTGCTCGACCAGCTTCTTGACTGCGGCGACGCTCTCCGCCGGCGAGGAGGCGTGCTCGAAATCGAGCCTGAGCTTGCGACCGCAGACGCCGCCCTTTGCATTGATTTCGTCGAAGGCCAGCATCATGCTGTCGCGGCCGGGCGTGCCGATGAAGGCGAGCGGCCCGGTCAGGGCGCCGATCGCCCCGATCGAGATTTCAGAGGGGGTGATTCCATTTTCCTGGGCGGGTGCCCCGAAGGCGAGAGTCAGCAATCCGATTCCCGCCGCCAGCGCGACGGCCGGCCGCGTGGCGCTGCAAATATCGAGGCTAGGCATGAACCCGTTCTCCGCCTGGTTGCAGAGCGCCGGGCCTGCCGCCAAAGCCGTCTCAGCCGGCGCATTTCCATGATTAAAGCATTTTCCGGTGAGGTTAAAGTCGTCCTGTCCGGGCTTGTCCCGGCCATCCACGTCTTGCGGCCGCGGCAAAGGCGTGGATGCCCGGGAGCGCAGACAAGTTTACGCAGTCTGCGCAAGCTTGACTGCGTTGCCGGGCATGACGGTGGTTCGCCGCCAACGACACCGGGGGGACACCGTTCCACAAGTCACCGCCATAGACGCAAGGACATTCGGCCCCCCCTCATCCTTCGAGGGTCGGGGACGCTCGCATCTCAGGATGAGGGCCTCGATTCGAGCGGAACGTCCTGTACTATTCGCACTCGGCTTTATCCGGGCCGAGTTTTGTTGTCAGAGGATGTTAATGACTCCCGAGAAATTCATGGCGCACGCAATCGAAATCGGCCGTGCAGGTTTGCGCACGAAAGATGCCCGTCCATTTGCGGCCGTCGTTGTCAGGCAAGGCAAGATCGTCGGCGAGGGCCGCAGTCAGCAGAAAACCCTGCTTGACCCGACGGCACACGGCGAGATTGTTGCCATTCGCGATGCGTGCAGGCGGCTCGGCACGACCGATCTGAGCGGTTGCGAGCTCTACACCACCTGTGAGCCGTGTCTTCTCTGTGTTTCAGCGATCTGGTGGGCAAAAATCAGCAAGATGTATTACGCTCATACCCAGGAGGACTGTGAACGCATCGGATTTTCGACCAAAGCATTGGTCGATGAGGTAAGGCGCCCGCCTGCGTCGCGGAAATTGCCTTCAGAGCGTATCTGCGTGGCGGAAGCCGAGATGCTCTTCCAGGAATGGGCCGCCTCGCCGAACTTCGAGCCGTAGCGCGGATGCGTCTTCATCCGGGACCCGGATTGCGCCAGAGGCGCGATCCGGGCCACGGGTCTTCCGATCACGTGGGACCCGTCACGGCTCCTGCCCCGTTTCATAACCCCTCATTCTGCGAATCAGATTTTCTCGGCATCTTGGTCCGGATGCCCCAAAGGCTCGAGCAAATCTGGTAATCATGGCCGTTTCCGATAGCGTGAGCTCATCCCCGAATGGGAAAGGGCGCGTCTCCTGATTTCAATATCCAGCCTCAGCCCGTTCATCCCTTTGAGGGGTCCCAAATGCAAAAGCGCCTTGATTCCGGACCGGCTATTTCGACTGTGAACGAGCGTCGAATTTTCGAGCTCGAGCAGCGCTCGATCAGAATCCCGAGCTCGACTTTCGAGGAGGGGGAAATTGCCGACCTGTATGCCAGTACGATGGCGGATATAGGTCTGGATGTCGAAATGATGGAGGTTATCCATCCACAAGATCCGGCGAAGAAGAGCCGGCAGCCCATTGGGCGGCTGCGCGGCACAGGGGAAGGTCCGACGCTGATGCTCAATGGGCACATGGATCCGGGTGCCGAGATGACTGGTTGGACGGTGGACCCATTAGGCGCTAAATTCGAAGACGGATGGATCTGGGGAATTGGCGCCCATGATGACAAGGGCGGCTGCGTTGCCGCTATCAGCGCGGTCGAGGCAATCGTCCGCTCCGGCACCCGATTGAGAGGTGACGTAATCGTCACACCCGTAATAGCTCATAAGCTCGGTGGTGCTGGGACCAGAGCGCTGCTCGATCGTGGCGTCAAGGCCGACCTTTGCATCAATATGGAGCATTCCAACAACACGATCGCCAATGTCTGCGTCGGTGTTGTAATGGCGCGCCTCGTCTGCACGGCTCCAGAACTGTTCTTCCGCTATAGCGCCGAGGCCCGCGCTGCATACATGAATCCGATCGAACAACAATCCGAGATCGTCCGTCGAATTGGGCCCAGTCTAAAGCCCATTCCCCATGGTGGATGGATGACCTTCAAATCGCATCCTGAGCTTCCTGGATTTCCGACGCATACATTCGATGTGATCCACAAAGAGCACTACTACTTCAAAAACTACACAGGCCGATCAAGCCGCGAATGCGAATTGACCTTGCAGTTCCGCACCGTTCCGGGTCAGACGACGGCCTCGATAAGAAAGGATCTCACTCGACTTCTGGCTGCGATAAAGCGCGAGCATCCAGCGTTCAATTGCACGCTGGAAATTCCTGCGCGAGGCACCGAGTCGGGATGGAATCAGGCTCCTATGGAATGCCCATCAGATCACGCTCTGGTTCGCGCCTTAGCCGAAGGGCAGACCATCGCCTCAGGTGAGCAAAGCTACATCGGCGCCGATGGAAGGCTCGGGAATGTTGGCGATGGCAATATCATCCAAGAGAAGCTTGGTATCCCGACGGTTCAGTACGGCCCTGGAGACATTCGTATCTACAAGGAATGGCCAACCCCCGACGAACGCGTGCTCCTAGCAGACCTCGTTACAGCGGCAAAGGCGGTTGCTCACGCGGCCGTCTGCTTGTGCGGCTGACTCACCCGCAGGAGAAAAGCTCGTCCGTGTTGAATTTATCGGAAAGGAGTTCGGGGCCCTCCTCGCGGACAATAAACATATCCTGGATGTGCCAATGATTGACGTGCGGCTCCATGGCAATGACCATCCCGTCTTCAAGCCGACGCAGGTTGCCGCGGGCAATGACAGGCTCCTGCTGATGCCACCAGCAGCCCACACTGTGGCCAGCGAGTAGCGTAGTATATTGCATCCCGGCTGCTGAGAATCTGTCGACTACGTTACGGTATATCTCATCGGCCGTCTTTCCAACTCGACACTGGTCCGCTGATGCGCGATAGATGTCCCGCACCACGCGATATTGCTGTCGCTGTTCCGCAGTTGGCTTGCCAACGACGGCGCACCGGGATTGATGCCCCGGATAACCCATCAAATACGCGACATAGTCACTTCGAATGGCGTCCCGATCGGCAAAGGCGAAATCGCTTTCCCCGGCATACGGAATGGTATTGCGCTGAGAATTAAGGATGCCGTGAACGAATTCGCATCCCTGAACGAGGCACTCAGCTACAAGCCGCGCGTGAACGTCGCGCTCGCGCATGCCAGGGCGAACAGTTGGAAGCACAGCAGTGTAGGCGTCATCCAGTATATCGGCCGCACGTTTAAGCAGGGAAACCTCTCCGGCCGTTTTAATAGCGCGCACCTCATCCATTGCCGTCGTGCTGTCGACCATGCGCATTCTGGGAAGGCGTGATCGTAACATGCCCCAGTCCGCTGCACTGACGAAGTTCTGTTCGAATCCGACGGTCTCGTCTGCCAGACCCATATCAGATATGACTTTTGCGAGCCGCTCGACGGGTAGCTCGCTATAGCCTTCATACACGTCGATGATCTCTACCCAAGAATCGCGACGAGTTAGGCCTTCGGCGAAGGCGTTTAGCACGATTCTTGGTTCGCCATGCCGCGGCCAGACCAGAAACGTACCCCGTGGGGAATCCGTCAAGTCTAGGTGCCGCGCTAATGTTCCGCGGTATGAAACGCCTGAAAGGTACGTGTAGTTGACGCCTGCCCGAGCCACGATTCCTGCAAGACCGTACTCATCCATCTTCTGATTGAGGCGGTTGAGATTGATCAGAATGTCGTGTGATTTCTTCATGAAACGCGCGTTTATCCGAATGTTTAGGATTCTGCATTAGCCAACTACAGAATACGAGCAATAAACGCTCGGGTCCGATCCAGTTTGGGCGAGGTCAACAATTTGTCAGGAGGCCCTTCCTCGACGATCAGCCCCGCATCCATAAACGCGATCTTGCTCGCGATGTCTCGGGCAAATGCGAGCTCGTGCGTCACGATTATGGAGGTGCGACCTTTGATAGCTAATTCCCCAATCACCTTGAGCACCTCGCCTATCAATTCCGGATCGAGTGCGGAGGTTGGCTCGTCGAAGAGCATGATCTTGGGATGCATGATCAGTGAGCGAACGATGGCAGCGCGCTGCTGTTGACCGCCCGAAAGCCGGGCAGGATACACATTCGCCTTGTCAGCCAGATTTACCTTCGCGAGAAGGTCCATAGCCTCTTCAGTGACCGTCGCCCGATCACGACCAAGAACTCCAGTGGGCGCCTCAAGTATGTTCCCCAGAACGGTTAGGTGCGGAAATAGATTGAATTGCTGAAAAACCATCCCCAGCAAAGTGCGGAACTTGGCCACCTCGCGCTGTCCCAGAAGCCGGCCGCTCTTCTCGACGCCGCGCGGCGTGATCAGGAAGCCGTCAATTTCAATCGCTCCATCTTGAATAGGCTCGAGGTGATTCAAGCACCGCACGAGGGTACTCTTACCAGATCCCGATGGCCCGATAATGGCAATAGTGGCACCATCATTCACATCGAGATCGATACCTCGCAACACGTCGAGCTTGCCGAATCGTTTCCAAACGGCAGAGAGACGTACGAGCGGCTTTACCGGATGACCGAGCTGCATCACTCCCCGCCGTGACGTTGGTTGAAGTAGCCGAACTGAGGGAGACGACGCGTGGCAAAACGCACGCCTAGTGCAATCATCATCACCATTAGAAAATATAGGAAGGCGACGAAGCTGTAGACCGGCATGGGAAGAAACGTCATCGAAACAATGAGACCAGCTTGGTACATCAAGTCCGGGACCGCGATGACCGATACGATGCTGGTCGACTTGAAGCACGTGACGAACTGGTTGAGGATACCCGGAATCATCCTCATCAAGGCCTGCGGGACTACGATGCGACGCATTAAGCGCTGATAAGTCATCCCGAGGGCTTGTGATGCCTCGATCTGACCTTTGTCGATTGACTCGATTCCCGCTCGAAACTCCTCTGCAAGATAACCACTCGACTGCAGCGAGAGGGCAATGACCGCGCTAGTCCAAGCACTAAACTTAATCCCTAAAATCTCCGGCCAGGCAAAGTGCACCCAGATGAGTTGCACCAGAATAGGCGTATTGCGGCCGAACTCGACAAATAGCATTGATGGAAAGCGCAGAATCCTAGCACGCGACAGCGATCCGAGGCACGCAATCAACCCGAGGATGACAGCAATCAGCATGGCGACGATGGCAAGCTGAATCGTCACCCAAATTCCAAAGCCGATCACATCGGCATTATCAGCGATCAGTCGGTAAAATCGGCCGAACGACATGCAACAGGGCTCCGCGTCTGCTGTACGTCGTGACTGTCAAGCTCGGGGAATTCAGTCCTTCTTTGAGAATGGATTCGTCCGCTCTAAATACTCGTCGTAAAGCTGCTTGGCCATGCCATTTGCCGTTACCCAACCAGAGAACGAGTTGAGGAAATCCAACCAGTCCGGATCGCCTTGCCGCACGGCCCATCCATTCGGCGCATTGCCAAAATCGTTGTCGGGAAATCCCATCGCAGCCCATCCGGCATTCTCAGGCACGTTCAACCACCATCGAGCCGTGATCGTCGGGAGTACAGCGGCGTCAGCGTCGCCTCGCTTGACCCAGTCTATCACTTGGACGGTGCTTGGAACCTTGACCGCCAATATATGTGCTTTGGGAAAGAAACGTTGGGCATTGTCATGCTCCCGCGTGCCAAGCTCGGCAATGATTGTAATATTTGGGCTGTTTAGATCCGCATGTACTTTGATGTTCTTCGGGTTCTTCTTATCGATCACGATGTTGTCGCCTTTCGCTCCGAAAGGCGTCACGAAAGCAATTTCCATGGCACGGGGCGCCGTATAAACGATCGAGGAAGCGAATAGATCGCAGGTCCCTTGCTTGAGCGAAAGAACTGCGACATCCCACCCCACCTCAGCAATATCTATTTTCACCTTCATCCATTTGGACAGTTCGTTAAGCAGGTCGACCATGACACCAGTCCACTGGCCTGACCGAGGATCTTTGTAATTATCGGGTTGTTGCTGGGCCAGGCAGGCCTTAATCACTCCGGATTGCTTCACCTTGTCGAGGCTTGATGCAGCAAGTGCTACTTCGGGAAGACTGAAGGTAAGGACAGTGATGCCCAGCATTCGAAACCAGGTCCGCAAAGTCATCTCCACCCCCGTTGTTCGAGACATTCATCATCCGGCCCGGTCGCGAGAACGGTACGCTGCCTCCGGATAAACGGAACCATCACCGTAATGCCCATATCAAAGTTGATCAACCCGGTCGGCTAGCATGACCCAGGATGCAGAAACAGTCTCCAATGTTTTTATGGTTGGGTGGCTGGACCAAAATATGATTTTCACTCTTGGCAGTTTGCAACTCGCCGACGTTCCATAAACCGTCCTCCAAGATCGTCTTCGCGCTATGGATGATAGACCCACATGTCCGCCACGATATTGCAGCCAGGCACGAGCATCGGCGACGGCGTACGGACCGCGTCGAATGGGATAGATGCGCCCGCGAGCTTCTCTTGCCAGGCGCGCAACGCACGATGAATTACGGTGAGATCGCTGAGGAAGTGGTTGACGCGAAGTAGGTTCGAGAGTGAGGTGCCTCCCGCGCGACAGATGTCGTCAGCGGCTTCCTCATTTAGCTCTTGTTTGTCTCAATCATCAGCCGAGGTCGTGCTAAATTGCCAGAATCGATACCGCAGCGGCTAATGCACTGACGGCTCGAACACGGCAACCTAACAGCATCGCATAGTGACAACAAATCCGAGGGTTTTGGATATGCTTAGGACGCACCTGATAGGCGACGACGCCGCGGCCAAGTTAGAGGAGGCCATGAGGCGGCGGGGTGCCATGACGACGGCACCCAATCCGAACTTTCAGATCGTCTCGAACCAATATCGTTGTGAGTGTTCTTGCCCTGAGCGAAGGCGTCGGCGTCGTGTCTGAAGCCGAGAGCCTTCTCGGCCATGTTTTCAAAACCGATCGAAGTCCTGGAACAATTCAGTTCGTTGAAGTCCAAGTGAGCTAGGCTTCTCATTTCGGCGTGTTGGCCGGCCTGTTTTTTGCGGCTCGATTGCTGCTCATGTGCGCCATGTCTGGGTTTTACGCCATTCCTTGGCCTTTCCCTGACTCTCGCAAGGTCCGTTTGCGATCTATTGATTCATGCTCTTTGCCTGCGCGACGACAGTCGCACGTTCGAAGTCATTGCAGGCTGCCAAAAAATGCTCCGTGTAAGAGTCGGTCGCGGCTTCGGTTCCTTTCAGCGTGCCCAGCTTGACATAGGCGGCGTGCGTGTTCTGCCAATTCGTCGCAATGAATTCGCCAAGACGCGAGCCCTCGGGTTGGCCTTGAAGCGCCATCTCTAGGAACCGATCCATGATATGCACGCTGTTCTTGAGCGCAGTGGCATCGTCCAAGTTCGCAGGTTTCGTGGTGGGGAACTCATCCCAGAAAATGCGGATAGCGGCTGCCCTATTCGTCATCGTAAAAACGAGGCCCTTGGTCATCGCCCGGCAGTAGCCTGCAAGTTCCTTTGCGTTTGCATCGGCGAATGACTTCTTCGTCGCGAGCGTGGTCCCAACCATGCGATCCTCAAGCGGAATATTGACCACGCGCAGCGCGAGTCCTGTGTTCTCGGCTGCGCCGAGCATTGCATCCCACATCACTAGCGCATCGATCTTGCCAGTGTGCAAAGCCGCGATCGCCGAAGGCCCGGCGCCGGTTGCAATCGGGATGTACTGATCAGGCGTAATGCCGATTTCGCTCAGGTTCTGCTTTAAAGCCAATCCGCCGCCGGCCCCAAACGAGGGCGCGCCGACGGTCTTGCCCTTGAGGTCTTCGAGCTTCTGGATGGGTGAGTCCTTAAGAACAACGAGGAAGGTCCCCGCATTGCGCTTGAGGTTGAAGAAGGAGATCAGATCGCCACTTTGCTCTCGTACCGCCATGACCGCCTCGGCGGCGGTGGTGCCGACCTGGGCGTTGTTGGACTGCAACACTTGCGCTGAGATCATGCCGGTCTGAGAATTTTGGATGTCTACATTGAGCCCTTCCGCCGCGAAGTAGCCGAGGCGTTTGGGTACGGCGTAGAGAAACACCTCCTCGCCGATGCCCATGATCGGGTGCATCTGCACCAACGTCATCTTCTTGAGGGATTGCGCAGCAACGTCGGTGGCGTGTGTCCCAGATGCGCCGGTTGCTACTGTCAGCGCCAGTGTGACGTGGCAAAGTCGAGTGAGCATGTATGGCCTCCGCGCTTAAGGTCGGTCCCAGTCAGTTCGCGCCATAGCGTTCGCCCGCTGCGCCCAGAAGCAATAGCGGCGCTCGACTAAACCGACGGCGTAATTCATCAGAAAACCAAGCACGGCCAGCAGCAAAATGACGGCAAACATCGGCGAGATCTCCATCGCCTGATTGTACTGCATCAAGAGCATGCCCAGACCGGCGCTGGCCCCGACGAATTCTCCGACTACCGCGCCAAGGATTGACAGAACTGAGGCAACGCCGAGACCGGCGAACAGGAACGGCAGGCAGCTTGGAATAATGATTTTCGTAAGCAGGTCCAGTTCGCTCGCGTTGCATGAGCGCGCCAGCTCGATCCGCTCGGGCTCGACTGCCTGATAGCCCGCCATCATGTTCACCAGCACCGGGAAGAACGTGATGATGGCAGTGATGAAGACCTTGCCCTCAAGGCCGAAGCCAAACCACACCACCATCAGCGGCGCAAGCGCGACCTTTGGAAGGGACTGGAAGCCGACGATGTAGGGATACCAACTCTTTCCGAGGATCGGCCAATGCGACAGGACGAGCCCGAGGCACGCGCCGAGCGCCGAGCCGATCGCGAAACCGAGCACCGCTTCCCAGACTGTAATGGCGGCGTGATACCAGTAGCCGGCCTTGTCCCACGGCGAGCGGCTTAGGCCGCCCACGGCGGCGCGCAAGACATCTTGCGGCGGGGGCACTATATAACCCGGCGTGTTCAGCACGTCGGTCGCAAGCCACCAGGCCACCAGCAAAGCCACAAGGATTGTAGGCGAAATCGTGAATTGCGGATAACGCCGCAGCACGCCCGGTCGCGGCTCCCGAGCCTGTGCGCCGGAATCCACGGATCTGCTGTCCACGGCTTGCACCATCATCAGAACATGCCTCCCTGAGCGTCCAGCAGCGAGCGCAGCTTCGCAGCGTAGCGGCCGAAGCGTTCGGTGTTAATGCTCGAAAGCGCGCGCAGCCGCGGCAGATCGATGGTGATGACGTCGGCTATGGTGCCGGGCCGCGCAGTCATCGCGATCACCCGGTCCGAGAGAAAGATCGCTTCCGCGATGGAGTGGGTAATGAAAATCACCGTCTTGCGGCTCTGACTCCAGATCCGCAGTAGTTCGAGGTTCATCTGCTCGCGCGTCATCGCATCGAGCGCGCCGAACGGTTCGTCCATCAGAAGAAGGCGCGGGTCCTGCACCAGCGCGCGAACGAGCGCCGCACGTTGCTGCATGCCGCCTGATAGCTCGAACGGGTAGCGTTGCGCGAAGTCGGTCAAGCCCACCATCGCCAGCAGGTCGGCCGCGCTCTGCCGATAGCTTGCTGTCGGCAACTTGCGGAATTCGATCGGAAGCAGCACGTTGTCGACTAGTGTGCGCCACGGCAGCAGCACCGGAGACTGGAACACCACCGCAGCCTCTGGCGTCGGCCCGCGCAGCGGCTTGCCGCCCAGCTCAACAGATCCCGTGGTGCAGGGCAGCAACCCGGCCAGCACCTTGAGCAGCGTCGACTTTCCGCATCCGCTCTGGCCGATGACCGAAACAAACTCGCCGTCGTAAATCTCGAAGTCCAGGCTCTTGAGCGCCGTCACCTCGCCGGAAGCCGTGATGTACGTCTTCGACAGGCCGCGCGCCAGGATCAGCGCCGGCGCGCGGTTGGTGCTCGTATCGAGCGAATCGGCGGCGCGCATCGGCTTCATCGGATTTTGCGGCGTAGCCTTGCGACACGACAAATCCGCTTCGCATTATGCAAGGGGCATGCCAGCGATGCAATGCGCTGGATTGCCTCGCGCGAGCCGTGTTGCCCCATCGGATTGCACGGCCATGCTTTGCGGTGCGTTCGAAGAGGCGAAACACCTTGCTTTATCAGCGGATGGCTAACATGCGTGCAGTTCCGCGGGCCGTGATTTCGCTGCAGACCGGGAAGATGAGCGAGCGCTGTTCGCTCCCGATCCGTCGGCCGATTCCTAGCGAGACAAACCAAAAGACCATTGACACCGCGGTCCGCTACACCCACGAACACAGAATGACGTCGACGACGATACCGATAGAAAAGATGTTTCGTTCAGGCTCTATGGGTCCGCTAGTTCAGCGCGGGCGATACCAGTGTGAATGACGCGATCTGCGGCGCGGTCTTGAAATAGACCGTTTGCAACTCGGCCGAGTCTTTAAATCTGGTCTGCCGCAACCGGCGGAAGATGACGTTCGCCGTTAGTGAACACTGATCGAACGGATAGGGATCGAGCACAATCGTGTTTGCTTTCAACGGGGTGAGCGTCATCTTGACTCCCGCGGCGCCGGAATAAGCGACCGGCACCGGCTCGATCCGGTCCGGCTTGAGTACTTCTGTGCTGCAAATGTATAGAGACATCATGTCCCAGACCTGCAGCAGGTTATAGTTGATCGCCATTTCCTTGGCGTCGAGCTTACCCGCCGCGACTTTCTGCTTGGCCTCGCTTTTGGCGATGAACGCCTGGATCTCGGGCGGCAGCGCGCCGCGCTGAATCGCGGGCGGATGGGTGATGACGCCGTAGCGCCCTTGCCAAAGGCCCGACCTATGCTTGGTGATCATCAGTCCTGCATAGGGATCGATGGCGCTCAGCCAGTCGCCGGCCCATTCGAACGCTTCGAGTTGCATCCGATCGTTGGGTACTTCACGGTAGTTCGGCGTCTTCCCGGTTTCCGGGTTAAGCTGAGGGCTGGTTTCGTATCGGATCCAGCCACGGTCATGAAACATGGCGGCGCGCACCAACGACCCATAAGGCCGCGGCTTCTCGAACCTCCCATTGCCCCAATGCGCAGCAAACAGCCCCGAGAGTTGGGCGTGATCGTTCTGGGTGATCATGACGATCGAGCCATCAGATTCGTATCTGACAATCATGGTTGTCCCTCTCAGTCGCAAGCCGCGTACGAGACTAACGCGTGCGTGCCGATGCTGACTATTCTGCTCGATCCGAGGCCTGAGGGTGAGCCTTGGTTGGCTTGCTGCCTAGGAGTTCGGCAGCGCATGAACGTCGGCACCTCCGGCTCAGGCGCAGCATAGTCCCCAATGCCGCGTCCGCAAAATTTAACCGAGGCGAGCATCGCGATCATGCGGCAAGGGCTGCCTGCGTCTACGGACGTGCCAAAGACGCTGTGGTACTCTACGATGGCCTCATTGCCGAGCTTGCATCGGTGGTGGAAGCACCGACGGCAGTAAAAGCAACGGTGAGTTTCGAGCGGTCTTCACATGTTAGCGCGTGGAGACCGGACTGGCTGGCTAACCAATAATCGAGCCTCGCGGGCTTACTGAGCGGAAGATTTGCCTGCGCTGTAAGCGGACTGCGGCGAGGTCACTGTCAAATTCCCACATGTGCGATCACTCGCTATGGCAGTGAAAGCCTGCGGTTCCCGACGTCCCTGACTGTACAGAAAGCAGCGCCGATAGTGAATCCATTTTGCCGCCGGTCTAGGCCACATTTTCTGAAGCTGGGGCTGTCGTTGCACCGTCTGCGACAAAAAGACTGAATTTGGTCCGCCTGCGAAGGCGAAGCAACGCTTGAGAATCACTGCAATTCGTATGTGCCGTCACCGCGAATGATTTTCAGATAGCGTGCGGCTGAGCGCTCCAGCACGCCTTTACCGTCTGACCAGACGGTTCGGTCAATGAAGGCGCCGTGAATGCGGTCGAAATTGTAAGCTTTGAGCGAGTAGACCACGCCTTCGACGCGCGGCGCCGACAACGGGATCACGTTCGGAAAGCTCCACATGAAGCTCACTGACTTATTGTCTTGAACGACCTGCACTATGTCGCCGGAAAGCAGTGCACCTTTCCCTCCGGCGCCCGCCGCCCAGTGTAGCACGGTGCCGCCGGGATAATGACCGCCCGAACAGATAATGGTAAGACCCGGCAGTAGCTCCTTAGTCTGGCCCTTCCAGAGAGCAATGGAGGGGCTATGGCGCATGATCCACTTGCGGTCGGCTTCATGTAGATGGATCGGCACGCCGCCGAATGCTTCGCTCCATTCCACCATGGTCGTGTAATAGTGCGGGTGGGAGATCGCGATGGCTTTGATCCCGCCCATAGCGTTGATCATCTCGATCGTCGCGCGATCAACAAGCGCGATGCAGTCCCACAGGACGTTACCGTGCGGCGTGCGCAGAAACAGCGCGCGCTGGCCTATGCCGAAATGGGGGAACGTCAGAAGCGCAATCAAACCGGGTTCGAGTTCGCGAATGGCGTTCATGTTGCGCTTGGCAAGCACGTCGAGCGTGGTCCAACTTTGCCCGGCAGTCGTGACGTACTGCCGCTCGTCTTCGCAAATCGGACACGACGCCGGCGGCTTCTCCGTCGGTGCGTATTGCGTGCCGCAGGTGTTGCAGATGAAGGCGGGCATGGCCTTTCCCTGATCTCAAAGAGTGTTTGACTTCACTGGCGAAAATTCCACGGCAATCCTGAACCATCACCGGAGGGAACGGCTCAAGAACGATCAACACGATTAAGCATCAGTTTTTCCGATGTCGCAATGGAAACAGGGCATCGAGTATGCGTGCCAATTGGGCCATCGATGACATTCCTACCCCGCTTAAGACGAAGTTTGGTGAACATGATTTCGGTCCCCTACGGCCTTGATCTCAACGACAGCGTCATCTACGCGATCGAAAAACATTCCATGCCCGAAATGAAGCTGCGGATAGAACAGGCAATCCGAACATTTGAGCGCGAAATCACGGAGAATTCGGACAACCGCGCGTCCTCACTATTCCGCTACACCCGCACCTCTCATCAAGCGTAGCTCAACGAATCAACTTCCTCACTGACATTGTCGAGGGGTTGCAGGCCCCAGCGACACCGTGTTCATGAACCGCAGCCAGATCACCGATTGGTACCCTCTCCCAGCGAAAAACGCAGGCGCCGACGGGTGCCGTTGACAACCGTCGACGCCAACTGAGAAATGCTGAACCTAACCGCCTGTATGTCGCGGCTACACCGAGTCTCGGGACTGTGGACAGGCCAAAGCAATCATGCGGGCCGGCGACCCCCTACCCCTCCCTCTTTCCATAACCTGTCATTCTGCGAATCCGCTGACGGGCCCTCTGCAGCGATCAGTCTCGCTCTGTAAGGCAAAGACGTCGCGCTCGGCCGCCCACCTTTCAAGTTTTCAAGTTTTCAAGTTTGCTATTGGAATCGCTCGCGTGATCCGCCCCCACTGAAGTGGTCCGACTTGAGGTATGTCTTTGACATCCAGGAGGACTGCAGCCGGCCACTCCGCAGGGCGCTCGTTAAGATTGGCCAAACATAAGCAAAAACTGGCGGAACGAGATCGCTGCACTGCGCGATCTCGATCCGGCCTATGAGACGGGGACGAGATTGCGTGGATCATAATCCCGAGTTGTGCGCGGAACACAGGTTGCGCCTGCGCGTTAACAGAACAAGCCCGAGTCTCTGCCATGCAGTCGCAAATAGAGAATTATCGAGCCAAGACGAAAGAGTTCGCTCGTCTCATGATCGTTGCAAAATCGCTTCGGCATAGCCGCCAATACCGGAAACTGGCTGAGATGCATTGGGCGCTCGCACTCGGCGAGGAATCTGATCGCGCCCAGCCCTCAAAGACAAACGTCAAAAGGAACGCAACATGACCACTTATCCGGTAGAGTTTCATAGACGTTTGGAGCAGAAGTGGGCAACTCGCATCGACCAGATTCTCACCGTCGCAGCCAACGCGATCCCACCGCGAGAACCCAGGGCGACGATGACGAAGAGAACGAAGAGGACGAAGAGGACGAAGAGGACGAAGAGGACGAAGAGGACGAGGAAAGGGACGATGAGCCGCCAGTCGTCAGGGAACCCGAACGGGACGAATAGCCGGCAGCTGCTCTAGGGAAGGCTACCGCAAGGGCCGATGGACCAGCGATGGCAAAGGAAGAATTGAAGTGGCAGAACATCGATGCAGATGATCTGCCTGCCGC
>Ga0182041_10000524_pt1 | contig 18167 bp, 22 predicted proteins | sample flu12Cox44000178_FD_125967 | JGI IMG/M metagenome (GOLD analysis project Ga0182041, IMG submission 125967) | Lab enrichment of tropical soil microbial communities from Luquillo Experimental Forest, Puerto Rico - flux8day.12C.oxic.44.000.178 | ecosystem: Environmental > Terrestrial > Soil >...
CTCCGCCTCGAAACGGATCGGCAGCAATCCATCCCTCGTATTGCTCTTTGACGTGCCTGCCTCCGGCTTCGAATGGTTGCTCGCTAACAGCGTCAGCACGCGTTGGGCAGACGCCGTCGCGCCAGCGAACTGCCCGCTGTTAGCTGCTGACGCAACACGCGCATTTCAACCGCGGCTGCATCGAATTGCTGGCTGTACATGTCCCGGTCTGCTCCCTTATCTAGCCGTCGAACCGTTCCCCTGTCCTCCACCCATCGAATGGCTTCGTCAAGTGCGGGCAGGTCTACCTCTGCCGGCGAAGAAATCGCCCCGTTGAGAATCTAACAATTCCGTAGTCCACGCCGGAACATAGCACGAGGGACGACGCGACGCATGGGGAAACACACCAACGCGCCCAAAGGTTAATACTTGGGATTTCACCCGAGGTAAACAAATGCAACTGAGGGATATATGTTCAATGCCCCTGCTTGTATTTCCTCTAGAATCCTGGCGGTAGAGATTGGGATGGGAAGTTAATCGTGCATTCACGTTGCTTGCGTATAATCTAATCTCGGAGGCTGTTCCATTATGCAACACCGCTGTTTTTCAGCCCTGTTGCTTGCCGCACTCGCATCGAGTGCGGCCGAGAAGAGAGTTCAGATGAAGGACCTGCCGCCGGCCGTGCAGAAGGCTGTTCAGGAGCAGAGCGTAGGCGCTACGATTAGGGGTTTCACTAAGGAAACCGAAAATGGAGCAACGACGTACGAAGCCGAAATGATCGTGAATGGTCACGGCAAAGACGTGAGCTTCGACCCCAGCGGAAAGGTAGTGGCTGTCGAGGAGGAGGTTGCCTTGGACAGCGTGCCGGCCCAGGTCAGAGCCGGTATCGAGAAGGCCACGGAAGGAGGCAGAATCAAGAAGGTGGAAAAAGTGACCGAGCGTGGTACAACCAGTTACGAGGCGGCGTACAGCAAGGGTGGAAGGAGCCACGAAGTTGCGGTTAACCCTGACGGGTCGCCGGTGAAGGGAAAGTAGTGCGGGTTTGCTATTCCGCAAGAGTTTGGTCCGCACTTTCGGCTGCACCGTGGCAGCTCATATGACGCAGCCGGCTAGCAATTTTACAGTCGTCAATGACCGAGTGGTCTTCGACAACGGCATCACCAAGCGATGGCGGTGTCCGGTATGCGCATGGTGGCGCGAGTGGCAAATAGAGTCTTGCTCGGCGTGCGGAACTCACCGAGACACCAGCACGGCCAAGCCTCCTCTGCCTGGGTCGAGACCGTTAGGGTCCTAGTGGTAATTGCTCTTTGACGTGCCTGCCACCGGCCTCGACAGCAGCCTCAATCCGCTCGCGGCGGGTGGCAGGGATGTCCCTTGGAGTCGAAGACGATCAGAGGCATCTAGACATTGTGCCAAGCGCGGTTGCGACCCGTGCCGCGTCGACATGTACACAGACGACGGCTGGCCGAAAGTTTGGGCCGAGATGAGCGACGAAGAGTTACGAGACCGGCTCCAGGACTATCCGTGGGTCGCAGCGAACGGCCCGAATCCCCATGCAGGACGCATTGCTCTTGCTAGCCAAACAGCTTCCGATAAGAGGAGATAAAGCCCAAAAGCATAGTGTCCGCCTCCGGCGTTAACGACGGTGGTGCTGCTGAAATTCGGGAAAACCTGCGTTGGCGACAGCGATGAGTTCCGGAATCCCGACAAACGAATTCTCGCGTCGCAGAGAGTCTCCCCTGCTCTCAACGCAGACCGCCGGACGCAAGCAGGGTCTCGCCGGTCAGCCAGCCTGAATCTTCCGAAGCCAGAAACACCGCAATTGGCGCGATGTCGTTCGGCTGTGCTATACGGCCCAGGGGTGTTTGCGCCTCCAACTGCTTCTGGAATTCACTTCCGATGAATCCTCCGGTGCGCACGCCCTCTGTTTCCACCATGCCCGGATTTATCGAGTTGACACGGATCTTCTTCGGACCCAGTTCTTTGGCGAGCACATGCGTTATCGCGTCCACTGCTCCTTTGGTCGCCGTGTAGACCGCCGTCGCCGGCAGAGTTACTTGGCTCGCGGTGGAGCCGATGTTAATGATGCTTCCGCCCCCGGGCCCGAACAGTTTCGCCGCTTCTTGAGTCGCAAGGATGAGCCCCAGCACATTGGTGTTAAATAATCGGTGGAACTGCTCCTCTGTGATCTCTGCGAGCGTAGCGAATTCGTAGACGCCCGCGTTATTCACCAGCACGTCCAACTTTCCGAATGCCTTCCTCGTCTCGGCAAACAGCCGTCGAACGTCGGCTGCTTTCGATACGTCTGCCTGCACCGCGATTGCTTTGCCACCTTTCTCCTTGATCTCGGTGATAACTCGTTCGGCGTCTTCCTTGCTGGAGGCATAATTCACCACGACATTGGCACCCTCGGCCGCGAAACCCTTGGCAATACCAGCACCGATTCCTTTGGACGCGCCCGTGACAACTGCGATTCTGTTCTTTAGTTTGCCCATCTCTTTCTCCGGCTCGAATCATGACGATTTGGCATTTTTTGAGGACAGTTTTATTGATGACGGACCGTCAGTAAAGATTCGTTCTCGCCGTTCGGTTCTCCGAGACAATCTAGGTAGGCTCGTGGAAAGGCGCAGATCGATGCATCAAATCGCGCCGTGCATCGAGAATAGCATCTCGACTCGCAGTTTGCCCTTAAGCCCTCGAAGAGTGGACACGAATTACACTTTGTCTTGGTGTCTTTAACGCTCCAGAGATAATGTGCATGTGACTACCGTTATGGCAGGACTGAAAATGAACGATTTGGTATCGGCAAGCCGGGCAGTGTGTCTTCCCGACTACGCGCGGGGTATACAACTTGGCGCTGCACGAATTCATCGAATGGTTTGGGTTGAATCCGCCGGCTAGGCTTCACTAAGGCCACCGTCAACGCTTGGCGCTGTGCGCTGGAAGCACGCGGCCTCGGCTCAGTCTCGATCAACGTGCGCATCACAGTGGTCGCAAGCTGGCGGTCGAGGCTGCCGACAACAGCCTGCTCGCGCCTGAGCTAGCGGCGGGCATCACTCGCTAATCGCGCAGTGCTTGCCGTTCAACTCCGACTCCCAATGGAACGACTGGATAACAAAAACTTGGAGACCATCTCATTCAAGCGACCGGCCAGATTACCCGGCTAATCGCAAACTTGCTGTTGAAGGTCAAGCCATGGGACCCGGCGGTGTTACCTCTGCGCCAATCATTCTGATCGCCGTAACTCTGTTGACCGTTTGGTTCCCTGCCCGCCGCGCAACCCGTATCGATCCTGCGGAAGCGCTGCGATACGAATGAGAGTCGTACGTTGGACAGCAGCACTCGCTCTTTAGGTCCCACTGAACTGCATTCAGAACGCCGAAAGCGTGAAGTTCACGTCAATTCGCGTCTCAACATAGCAAGGCTTGCCGTTCAACGTGGTCGTCTTATACTCCCATTGACGCACAGCCTCCAGACTGGCTGGGATTAGTTCTGAGGGTCCGGCATCGGCGCGCAGGTATAAAACCTTGCCATCGAGACCGATTAACGCAGTCAACTGCACCGTGCCCTGGATGCCGCGGTCGCGTGCGATCGCTGGGTATAGGGGCGTGACTTTACGAATGATTTTAGCCGACTGAACATTCCCTCCAACGCGAATCGTCGCTGGCGGACGTTCTCCTCGAACTGGCAGCGTCGTAGGAAGCGTCACAAGTGTAATATCGTCTGGCGCGAGACTCTTGGCCTTTGCGAGCAGAGTGTTGCCCGAGGTTGTGTAGTCCCAATCGAGTTTTCCGTCGGCCCATAATATCGCGCCCTGCCGCAGAAGAGTCCTAGCAGCGCTAACGATAAGCTCCTTGTCTGTCGCCTCTTCTAGAGCCCTTGTTGCTTTCTCCGCGAACGGGCGGGCTCGGAAGACGGGGTCGGAGCCAACTGGCTCGCTGTTCAAATACGATTCACCGGTTATTCCGAGCACAGCTGAGGCGTAGAGCCGGCCCAGTCCAGATGCGTCCTTTGCTTCGTTCAGTATCTGCTCTGCCTGTTCGGGCGAGCAGTACTGGATGGCATCGACCGCCGATCGTCGTATCCCTGCGTCGCCAGGATGGGTTTTCACCTGCTCCAACCACGCGACGCTTACAGCGTTAAGCCCCTTTTCATCCGCTAGGTCATCACCCTGACAGTGCAGCCGATAAACACCCGTCGCGACTTGGAATAGGCCCAACCCATCTTTCGGATCATTTTCGATGAGCCAGAGAATGTGTCTCAAACGTGCCCCTTTTATGGTCTGGAGATCAGCGTCACTTGGAGTGCCAGCCCAATATGACAAAAGCTGGATGCGGCTTTCTTCGTCGTCGGGTTTTTCCCTGAGCCGTTCCTCAAGCCTCGCGGCATCTTTCGCTGAAAGGGCTTTACCCTTGTTGAGTAGCTCGAACGTGGTTCGCGCGTCCCGAGGATGTGCACTCAGACTGAGCGCGAGCAGCATTGCTATGTTGAGACTCTGGCGGCGCTTCATGGTTTCATTAGTATACGTCCCGCTTATGCTCTCGAATAGTCGCAGTTGGATAATCCGCACAACCGCGAGACTTGAGTGAAACGGCTCCCGATATCCCGAGTTAACATTCGGAACAGCGTGGACTCGTCGCCGGTATTAGCGAAATCAGATCCTTGAGAATCGCTGTGTTCACAACACCCAGAACCGCGCCGCAGTCGATACACCGGAACTCCGTTTCATCGCCCTGCTCATTGGAGTTCTCGGATATCGGCATCCCGCATTCCGGCATGGAGTGCCAGCATCAAGGCAGGATAGACCGCATGGGACCGCGACGATTTTGCCCGGCCGAGCAACCGGCAACTTTTCTTCCGGCGTGAAGGCTTTCTCAACACGGTTGTGGACCCGCAGCTTCAACGCCTTCTGCCGTCGCAGCCGAACGCGGATAGCGTCTCCACGGTCGCCCAATAACCGGAGGAGAAGGCCGACTTCCTCGTTGATCGTCTTCGGAGCCGCTTTTTCTCCGAGACGACGGGACTGGTACTCCTTGTTGGTCCTTTCCGTCAAGTCAACGGCCATTCTTTCGCCGAGATGCCGGGTTACGTTCCCCAAAGCATATTCGGCAAACGTGACCGATTTGTGGCGAAGCTCGTACTCGGCGAGATACGCCTCGGCCAGTTCCTTGACGCTTCGAATCCGCTTGTCGCGCTCCTCGCCAAATAGAGTAGTCAATTCCCGAGCACCCAACGACGCTGGGGAGCGTGAAAGAAAGCCCACCCGATATTGCTTCTACGGCGATATTTGCCACGTTTGAGCCCATCCCTCTTGCCCCACCCTGGAACCCGCCATAAGCCGAACCTTAATGACAAGCCCGTTTCCCAACCTGTTGCCCTGTACAAGCTTGATTGGTGTTCCGCGCGGTACGGTGAAAAGAGCCCCCCTCCGGATCAGTTTGCTTAGCCTTTCGGGATGTTGCGCCAGCTCCAACGCCACCCCGGCTCTCCGCCCCAGCACGATGACTGCTCCCTTTCCCTTCAGGCGCAACACTCGATTGGACCGTAGGGTCGCCGGTGCAGAAGTCGAATCCGATTCAATCGTCTCTTGTTCCATGATCGGCTTTGGTTCCGTAGGAACCGTGGGGGTTGCGAGCGTAGCCGATTGGGGGGCTAGTGCCATTTCCGTGCCGCTCTCTTGTACTGGTAAGCTGGGCAAAGATTTCACGGCATCGGCTGGCAGCGACGGTCCCGCCTGATCCGCGGTACGGGGGTGTTTCGCTCCTGCCGGACGGTTGGGCGAGTGAAGGAGTGCGACTGCCAGACTCATTGCCCCGAGGCAGACTACGACTACCGTCCCAAAGTTGCGCCGAGGCCAGCCTAAATCATCCCACATCCTTACCCAGTGTGCGACCGCACTCGGCATGGGTCCGTCTTCTGGAATGTCGAGAACCCTCTCCTTTCCTCTCTCAGAGGTTTGGCGGTTTATGCTACTTCCGGGAACTGATGTCTCAACTCGCATCGCGTTCAGGTCGTAGGCGATCCGCGTCCCACAGTCGAGGCACACAGCGTAACTCTGACCCCCGCCCCTTGGGGTAATTGGGCGGCTGTGGCGCCGGTGTGAGCATCGGACGACCCGGTTGAGGATCCCTACTAGCCAGGACTCGCTCTCGCCATCGGAACCGTTAATCATTCCACCCCCCCGCTCCTGATCCGGTCTAATGAGAGTGCCAATCCTTGTGAGCACGCCGAGCCATCTAACCGCGCAAGAGCCATAAAAAGACTCGAGCAACCCACGGAGCCTCCTTCAGAGCGTGATACGTTTGGTGGCGTGCACGTAAAATTGGGCGCTTGGGTTTCAGGGTTCCCGTCCCCAAAACCGCTGAATGTCAAGAGCTATACGTCGGTGGTTGGTTCGACCGCGCCGAGGAATCGGACCCAGCCTTTGGAGTGCCATCCGACGACGTATCACCTGCCGAGCCTGCGCGATTTTGTTTTCGCTGGATCCGACGCGCGGCCTTATCTTGGCTCGCGGCGCTGATATATCCACGTCACGTTAGTCGTCGTGGTGGTGCTTGTACCAACCTCGGTGCAGCCCGCGGTCATGGTGCTCCCAGCGCTCATCGTCGTCCTCACGATCCCAATGCCGTTCTCGGCCTCCCCAGTAACCTTGATAGTAACGATGTTCATAATAGCGAGGGGCCACCCAGTAGGCGCCCGCATAGGGTGGACGCGACCAGAACCCCGCGTGCCAAGCGTAGCGCCGGCCGGCGGGATACCAGTAGCCAGCGATCCAGGTATAGTCGGGGCCAGGACACGGCGGAGGCGCGTAAGCGATCACTGGCGGCGGAGGCGCATAGTCGTAATAATATGGCGTCCCGAGGCCGATCCCGATCGACCAATGAGTCTCGGCAAACAGCGAACCTCCGGCGAGCAGCAACAATGCGAACAGCTTCGTCTTCATGTCCCCGTACTCCTTTTCTGGGCGTATTCGGTGCAAGCTGCGTGCCACGCGCTATCTCGTTGAGAATCGAGGTCGAGCGTCAGTCGGACCTGGTTCTGATGCACCTCCAGTGGTGGATTTCGGCCATGCACCCGGATCTGTTGTCGCGAAGCCGTTGACAAAGGAAATCTATCCGCGAATCGAAAAGGACTCCGGTGACTCGATCGTGCGCACGGTCGTCGCGCCGGAGACCGATGGCCCCCTACTCGGCAGGAGGCAGCTGGAAAGGGGCGCCGCGTTGGCGGTTTAATTCGGCGCTGACTGCACGGTCTACCCGATCGAGCAGCACCTCTTTGGCCGTGTGGTCGAGATCCACGTATGCACCACTTTCCCCTCGACCGAGTAGCTCAGCGCCGCCCGAATCACACCGCCCTTGAGAGCGAGCAAATAAAGCGGCGACTCCTGCTGGGACTTGGATCCGGCTGATTCCTTAGGTAAACCCCGGGGTTCGGAAGGACTTCTCTCAACGTACTCGAGTGGCACCGGGCCCGGTGGGAAATAATGATGGTTTGCGGAGCTTGTGCGGGATTGGGTATTGCTGGGCAAACCCATAGTTCTGATAGAAGAGCGGAAAATGCCACCAGCCTACCGGGGGCCAGGCCCAGGAACCCGGAGAAACGGTGGATACACGGGCCAGTGATAATGCGGCTCTGCCGGCTCGGGCTCATTCTGCCCGAAGACAAGGGAAGGTACGAGCAGAACACAGCAGAAGAGCGCGCATACCCAGATCCTCATTGGGATCGCCCGATCCGAATCTAACGCCTCGCATTCCGCGCAGCAAGCCGAGCCAATCGGTACTAGTGGAGTTCTCGTCACTGGAAACGACGCGGGATCTTCTGGACGACCTGTACGTCAATGGTGGTCTCGAAAGCCGCAAGACTCTCTGACCCGCCTATTCAAGTTATGTTTTATCGACGATAAGTCGGGAAGTTCGCCCGACACCCGTGCTAATCTAGTGGCCTGAACCGGTGCACACCCCGCCAACCAACCGCTTAGACTAACTTCCGATATTAGCTGTTAACGCCCGCCAAAGCTTTCGTTGCCTGGCCTGGCGACTGAAGCACGTAGCGCGAATCATCAAGCAGGCAACCGGGCCTCGCTAATTCTCCTGAGTTCTTGGCCAAGGACTCCAAGCTCAGCGGAGAGTGGCGAAGCTTTTGTCCAAGTCCCCACGTTTTGGGGCTCGTTCCAACTACACCAAATCCAACCAGTTACGGGCGGCACCTGTACCAAACCTGTATCTTTTCGGTACCGTTTCGACGAAAAAGCGCCGGTAAGCTTTCGTCGGACCGCGAGCCGGTTTTCCCTCCATCGGGCCTGTGGGATGACGAATCCGGCGCGGAGCGGGCCTAGCGTTTGGAGCTCCATCAGAAATCCCGCTTGTTCTGGCGAAGAGCCAAGGACGGGGGATGCCTACCCGACGCCCACCTACGCGACGAAGGGCTGTTTCCACCCCAAGAAACGGCATTCTAGGCGGAATCCCGAAACATTTAAGGCCATGAATGATTTAGCAGTTAAGACGCGCCGATCAATGATGTGACCGGTCCGTCACGTCAATTAGTCCATAGTCCCAGTGTGCGTGATCCGTCAGCGCGGACTGATGATGCGCTGTGAGGACTGGATTTGAACCGTTTTGGTCGCTTTTAATGGCCAGACAAAACAGCCCGAGTGGGTCGAACCGATCATACACGGCGATCAGCAGTTCCCTCTGCGGCGGGCCGACCGAACGGATTTGAATTCCGGCGTTCATTCCGGCTGCCTCATTTGTTGAGTCAGCATCTCCCCCCGCAGGAGGCGGGCCCTGAGAAGGCAGACCCCGACCGCCGCGACGGAGCGGTTCACCATCGTTGCGATCTGCTCGACTGTGATCTCTTCGATCTCCCGAAGCGCAAAGACCGTGCGACACATCGGATCCAGACTCCGAAACCAGTGCTCCAGGACGGGCCTCGTTTCTTCGGGGGAATTGCAGTCATCCCCCCAAACGGTCAACTTGCGAAAAACCAAGTCCTTCATAGGGATCAATGACGCGATCGAGGGAAAGAGGTCCTCGCCGCGGTTGCGAAGCTTAGAGAATGCCTCTCTTACAGCGACCGTCACGAGCCGAAGCCAAACCGTCCCGCTGTCCAGGCAACCGTCCAAGACCGGGCAAAACTCGAGAAAGGCCTGGATCAGACCATCTTCAGCATCCTCGTCATTTTGCGTAATATGCTTCGCGATGGAATAGATACGGTCCCCGAAAGCCTTCACTAGTTCAAGAGGATCACAACCATCGCGACGCCTTAGAGCGCCCGACACAACCAGCCTCAAAAAGTTCGCGACGCCGCGGTATACGTCAGATTCACTCCCTCCAAATGCGGCTCGCGCATCCTACTCGAATGACCCTTGAGAGTTAGGAAAATCGACAACGTCCGGCTATGCCGCCGGCCGGATATTCTGGTTTACGCGGAAGAAGTTTTCGGGATCGTATTTCGCCTTTACGGCAGCCAGACGGGCGTAGTTGCCCCGATAGGTGTCCCGAATGCGGTCCTCGCCTTCTTCCATCATGAAATTCAGATAAGCGCCGCCGGCGCCGAACGGATGCAGGGCATCGTAATACGCCCTGGCCCACTGGGTGATCTTCCCGCTGTTCGCGGGGTCGGGATCGACACCTACAATGACCTCGCTCCAGACGGCATCGCGATAGCTGAAAGCAGTGTCGGCTTCGCGCACCCGATTCACTTTTCCATTCACCGGATACAGGTGCATGCCGGATTGCCATGTTGGCAGACGAGACGCGTGTTCGAGGTGCCTTTCTATGGCCCCATCGCTGAGTTCCTTGAAGAAATCGGCCTTCCAATACCACTGGAGACCAGTGGGGTAAATCCCATCGAACATTCCCTGCAGCATCGGATACGGCATGGGCGCAAAAAACTCGAACGCCGGCGGGCGGTAGCCGCGAATCGGCTCCAGAATGGTATTCGCCTGATCCATCGAGCCTTGATAGCACCACACAATGGCGCACACTTTTCGCAAGTGCAACTCTTCGGGGAAGGGCGGTCCCGGAGGCACGGTCATCATCGCGAAGAAGCCGTTCATTTCCTCGGGGGCCTGGGTGATGAACTCCCTGTACCACTTCATCACGTCTGCGGCGTCGTCCAAATTCCAGAGCATCGGGCCGGCGCAAACCGTGCTGACGGCGTGCGCCTCAAATAGAAATGACGTCACGATGCCAAAGTTCCCCCCGCCACCGCGAACGGCCCAGAACAGATCGGCATTCTCCTCGGGGCTCGCGACCACGAAAGTGCCGTCCGCCAGCACCATATCCACCGCGATCAGGTTGTCGATCGTCAGCCCATACTTTCGGGTCAGGTGACCCATTCCTCCGCCCAACGTCAACCCCGCAACCCCCGTGCTGGAGATGATGCCGGAGGGCACTGCCAGTCCGAAGGCGTGCGTGGCATGATCCACATCGGCCCACACGCAGCCTGCGCCCACAAGTACAGTGCGCGACGAAGGATCCACTCGTACGTACTTGACCGGCGCCAGATCGATGACCAGGCCGTCATCGCAGACGCCTAGACCTGCCGCATTGTGCCCGCCGCCACGAATCGAAACCCGCAGGCCGTTGGCTTTGGCCATCCGCACGGCGGTGATCACATCGGCCACGTCGGCGCACTTGGCGATCAGCCTCGGCTTGCGATCGATCATCCGGTTATAGACTTGCCGGGCCTCGTCGTAAGCCGCATCCTGCGGCTCGATGACGGCGCCCCGGAACTTCCCGCGAAATTCGGTGATTGCTTGCTGTAACGACATTGCCACCCTCCTCTAGGGACGCATAGTTAATTTTCCCCGTCCTGTTGTCTCCAATTTGGCATAGCAGGCGTTCTAAGAGCGTTCTGTGGAAGAGGAGGTGGCCGTTCCGCCGGCCAAATTTAACAGTCTTCTCTCGAATGCCAGCGAACCGGAACGCCGCGCGGCCTCGATACCATGCCTGTAGCTGGCCAGCGCTGGTTCGGCCTTTCCTTCGGCCGCCAGCAGATCCCCTTGCACTCGATGCAGCTCTGCGACCGGCCACTGCTCGCCGTTCTTGCTGGCAAAGCCGAAGCCGGTCGAGAGACTTGCCAGGGCCTCACGGAGCAGCCCGGCGCGCCCAAGCGTCTCCCCCAGCAGCGCATAGTAGTACGGCAGGCGTATTTCGGCGCTCAAGACACGTAGCGAATCCATACCCTCGCGAAGCTGCGCCAGGCCTGCGGCCACATCGGCGGCCGCGGCTCGCGCCCAGCCTGTGAGCACATTCGCCATGGCAAGGTAGTAAGCGAAGCCGTGCCGGCTGCACAGTTCTACGGCCTCCTGCCCGCGCTCGAGCGTCCCGCGACTATCACCACGGAAGGCGTGCAGCATCGCGGCGTAATCGAGCGCGATCGCCTGGCTGAACGGGTGACGCATCCGGTTCGCCGAGGCGATCGCTTCCGCGGCGTGACCTTCCGCGTGGCCGCCATCTTCGCGATGCCACGCCAGATGGCCCAGGTAAGAGTGGCAAAAAACGCCGAGGTCCGGCCCGGCGAACAGCGCCAGGACGGATTCCGCAGGGCCACCGTGTGTTTCCAGCGCCGCGGTCATATGCTCCAACGATGCTTCCAGTTGGCCCAGATGAAACAGGCAGCTTCCCAGCAGGAAGTTTCCTGCCAGCATCAAACCCGGAGTCGGTTCCCGCTCCGCCGCTCTCAGAAAGTCGAGGCTGAACTGCCGCGCTTTCTCCAGATCGCCGCGCACCGCGTGAAAGGCCCAGGCGCCGCTGAGAATTGCGAAAATATTGCGATTGTCGAGCCGTCTAGCGAGATCCAGAGCTCGGTTGTAGGTCTCGCCGACTTCCGCCGCAGAGTAACCCTCCGTAGACACCAGCGCCGGGCCAAGAGTCACCAGCAGGTCCAGTTCCTGTGTCAGCCTTCTTGCAGATTCGGGAAATTCCCGGCACAGTGCCAGGGCTCGCCTGAGCAGTTCCGCCGCTTCACTGTCCGCGAATCGCTGGCGCGCATAAGCAGCTGCCCGCCAGTAGCGCTCGATGGCATCTTCCGCCATTCCCGCCTGTTCGAAGTGGGAGGCAATCTGTCCGTTCCAGCTTTCGATATCGGGCGCATACACCTCGGCCATCGCCCGCGCCACGCGGCGGTGCAAGTAACGCCGGCGCACCAGGCTTAATTCCGAGCAGGCGACTTCGCGCAGACGGTCGTGTGTGAAATCGTACTCGGAAGCCCCGCGGCTTTCGATGATCCGCCGCCGCCACAATTCGTCGAGCGCCTGGGAAACGCTGGCCTCGTCCCAATCGGTGGCCTTCTCCAGCAATTCGAAGGCGAACGGCCGCCCGATCACGCTCGCCAGGCCGGCCAGTTCGTTTGAGGGCGCCGTAAGCTTGGCCAGGCGCGATGCGATTACGGCATGCACTCGCGTGCTCTGGTATCCGGCGCGGACGCTTTCCACGACAAAAAGCGGATTGCCTCGCGTGGCCTGGAAGATCTCTCCCAAATCCCCGGTCTCCAGCGGTTTCGCGGATTCGAGGCGCGCCAGTTCAGCCGTTTCCTCGGCACTCAAAGGTTCCAGTGGAATTTCGAGAACCTTGCCTGATTGCCGCAGCCCCGCCAGAAGCCGGCTGAATGGATGTTCGCGGCCAGTCTCTTCCGCCCGCACCGTTCCCAGCAGGAGGATCCCAACCGCGGCGGATGAAGTCAACAGGGCATTGAGCCACTCGAATGAGTCGACATCGCACCATTGCATGTCGTCCAGATACAGCAGCAGGGGCTTGCGGCTGTTTCCGAAAGCCGCGCTCAGCGATTCATAGAAACCGAGCCGCTGCCAGTTTTCGGCCAGCGGGCCCGGTCCAGACCGGAGCAGTTCGAGATCGGGAAACTGCTCACGGATCTCCGGCACCAGCCTCGCGAGTTCCGCGACCTGCCGCAGCTTTAGACTGCCCCAGCCCGCACGAACCGCATCGGACCGGAGCCACTCCGCCACGGGCGCATAGGCCACTTGCCCCTGTCCGGCGTAGCAGCGGCTTCGAGCGGCCGCATGTCCCTGGCGCAGGCAGGCTTGAAGTAACTCGTCCGCGAGCCTCGTCTTACCAATTCCCGGCTCGCCCGAGATCACGGCCAGTCGGGGACCTCCCTCCACGGCTGACTCCCACGCCGATGTCAATTGATGCCACTCCATCGAGCGGCCGACTAGTGCCCGCGCTTTCTGGAGATGCGAGCCTAACTTTGCCTCCGCGGATCCGGACGTCAGAGCGCCGGAAGCCCCAGGCTCCGCCTTCAGAACCCGTTCGAACAATTCGAGTGTCGCCGGGCCCGGCTCCAGACCCATTTCGCGCCGCAGAATGCGCATGCACTGGTGATAGGCGCGCAGCGCGCTCGATCGATCGTGATTGGCGGCATGCAGCCGGATCAGCAGTTGATAGTGCGATTCGCTCAGCGGATCGAGTGCCACAAGCCGCTCGGCGTACGGGATGGCCTCTGCGTACTCCCTTTGTTCTTCGAACAGCCCGGCAAGCCGTTCGAACACCTCGCAAATCCGTTTCTTGTACTCTTCGCGCAGTGGCGTGAGCCAGTCGTCGTATAGGCCGGGCAGAAGGTCATCTTCGTAGATCTGTGCCGCCGTGGTGAGGGATTGGATCTCTCTCGCGCGATCGTTCTCCGCTCGCGCGGAAGCAGCACCCGCAATCGCCGCCTGGAAGTCCAGGACATCGATCGAACACTTTGCCTCCGGCCGCCAACTAACGGTGAGATGAGTAGTCTCCAGCCAGTCGTTCTCGACCGGTAATGCTCGCTTTAGATGATGCAGAAGTTGCCGGAGATTGGTCCGCGCCTGCGATTCGCTCGAGGCCGGCCACAGCAAAAATGCCAATCGCTCTCGGGACTGTGGTGCATTGCCATTGAGGATGAGGTATGCGAGCAGGGATTGGAGACGGTTCGTGTTGACAGTTGTGAGCGGACGCCCGGCAAAGCTAATCCGCATGGCGCCAAAAAAGTTGATCCGCATGGTTACCGATTACAGTAGTCTACGACGCTTAGCTGTGAGCAGCCGACGCTCCAGATACCAGCAGACTGGATTGTCGCCAATCCGGAAGCAATCCACTTGGACGTACCGTCGCCGACTCGGACTTTGGCAGGTGCGACGCACCGTTCCCGCCGCCGCGACGGCTCGGCGGCGATTTCGGCGCCGGCAACAAGTCTTCGAGCACCTCGAGCCGCAGCGATGTAAGCCCGCCCCTGTGCTCAACTGGCATCTGCGCCTCGCGCATCAACGGCGTGCCATACCGTTCCTTGTCGGTGATCGGTACGTATGAAAGCTCCTTTAGTTTGCCAAAGAGGCTGCAAGGTAGGCCATGAAGTCAGCCGCTGTTTCTCGCTCCACCAAGTACCATCGCGAGTAGTCGGGGTCGTTGCAACCTCTACAAAGGCCGAAATCCCTCATCACGCCTTCAAGAGCGCCGACCTTCTCGACATGCACTTCAGTTGCCTCCCCCTCACGAAATCTCCTCCTCCGATCATCGAGTTCTCGTCCAAGGTTTTGAAGATATTCGGCAAACGACTCATCGAAGCTCGGGATTTTATATAGGTGCATTCCGGGTATAACAGGCGTCAATAGCTCCGCTTCCAGCAGACCGCGAGAACCAAGCCGACCCTGGGACGCTAATGTTGGGAAAATAGAGGACATTGTTGCTCATAACCGCGCCTCCGCCGAGGCGAGACATGCCTACGAAAGTTCACCGGTGCCTAGAGACGAGAAACTGGTTGCTTTGGAAGATCTTGCCATCCGGAAAACGCATTGCCGTTAGCACGCCCCGGGAAATCGTATCGAGCCCGAAAGTGCGGTTCTCCTTAATGCATGGCCGGGGCCAGCCCCTTTCATCGCAAACGCCATTGTTCCAATGACCATAGACGATGGGATCCGGTCCGTGGTATCCATCCGGAAATCCGTCCGGCCCCCAAATCAGTGTCTCAGCATGTTGCAGATAGAGCGGAGAACCCCCAAGGTCCACTCCTCCGTGCACGCAAACGACATCCTCCGTACGATGATAGATTGTCAAACGTTCAAGGAACTGCAGGTGCTCGGGCGGGACCTTGTCGAAGAAAAGTTCATAACGAATCGGAACTCTTTCTGTGATGAGACGTATTCCCGCTCGCTCGACCTCTTGACGCAAAATAACGGCAACGTCCTCAGAGTAGCTTGCGATGGTTTCAAATGCCTCCTCCATCCCCAGAATCCACGAATGGCACCTTGGATTGTGCATGGTTTCCAGCATCCAATCCTCGTGATTGCCGCGCAATGTGACCACGGTGAATTCAGCCTGCTGCTGAAGGCGCAGGATACAATCCAAGCAGCCGCGAGTATCAGGTCCGCGATCGATGTAATCTCCCAAGAAGACGAGAATGTCTTTGGAATTCATGGTCGGCAAAACCGTGGCCAGCAGATCCTCCAACGCGGCGAAATTCCCGTGGACATCGCCGATTGCAACTGTGGCCATGGCTCGTATCATACTCAAACCGATTCGAATCCCACAAATGTAGGAGTGCGGCAGAATGCCAACTGATTGGCTTGTACTGGCTGGTCCTGATGATTATCGGTGGAATATGGCAGGGCTGATAATAGGGGCGTCAGCGGCTTATGCCAAACGGGGCTACCGGTAGTGCAGGGGCATTTCGGTTTAGCCGGTCAGTTACCGGTAACGTGCACTTACCATCAGGTGAGGGTGTCGGTTGTCGGGGTGAGGCTGAGTTTCCCGCTTACAGCCTCACCAGATCTGAGCGTGATTTGAAGTCACTCTCGCCGGCCGAGCGTCCCGGATACGTTCTTTCCATCGGCCCATAACTTCTGCCGCTGTAGATGATATCGTCTCGGTCAAGACCGCGCACCTGTACGATCTCGGATCGGAGAATCTTGACGGGCTGAGGTTTTGGTGACGGGAACTCTGCCGATACATCGACTTGAAGCGAGTCGCTGGTCGTACCCTTGACTGGCCCGTATAGGCAGGTTCGGCTTCGCAACACGAATTCATAGACCCTATCGCTGGCAATGCGCTGAAGCGCCACCCAAGGATCATCCTGACCAGCCAGGCCAGCTGGCACCGACGGTACAGCGACTTTTAACGCGGTCAGTTCGAGTTTACCCTTGACAACTCTTTCTGAATTCAAATGATAGCCCACCCATGGCACGGGTGCCCGGCGTAGTTCAAACGCGCTTCCGTTCCTTTGGCAATTGTAGAAATAGCCGGGACGGCGACGGGGCGGACACCGGCCCGGCCCTTCTCCGAGATCGCCAAAGGACTTACCGCCAGGACCCTTCGGTCACGGCTTCGATCAAGGCACTAGCCGGGCGTTACACGACCAAGTGGGTTCTTCCCAAACGTGCCGCTGGGCCAGACCGGAAGCTCAAGCCCAATTGAGTTTCGTCCTACTTCCCCGACGCCAGCTTTTTGCCAAGCTCTCCTTCAAAGCGTTCATCAAGAAGTTGGATGGCATGAAGTTCTTTCAGTGCTTTTTCGCGGTTGCCGGTCCCAAGGTGAGCCAAGCCCAGAGAATCGTGAGCCTGCAGGCAGTCCGGCTCCAGTTCCACGGCTCGCTCCAACAGAGCCAAGCCTTCTTGCTAGTTGGAGCAATCCCGATCTGGCGGCGCTCGATCGACTCGCGCAACAAACCTGAAATCGGAACGTGCGGGTCGTTGTATTTGACGTAGGCGATTGGCAACTCAAAGACATCAACTGGGCCTTCCCGGTGCGCCAAATCCCAAGGCAACGCCGTTTGTTCTTCAGTACAAATGTGGAGCCCTTACCTACGCAGTGCCGAGGCCGGAGCAGCGCCCGGTCCTCACAGATTTGCTGCGATACGTGCACTACCCGATAACCAAACTATTTCGTTTCAACGTTGCGGAGGATCACGCCGAAAACCAAGAAAAGGGCCTGCCACACCGCACCCAAAACTGTGGAGTGCGGCATGGCGCACTGACGAATTAGGTTACTCCACGTTTACCACCGCTCTCATCCAGGGATGGATGCAGCATTCGAAAGTGTGGACGCCGGGGGACAGCCCACTGATCTCCATGGTGTTGCCTGGCACCACAATAGCCGTGCCGGGCGGCGGAACGCACGCGGCCGCAGGTGTCAAGGCTACCTTCCCCACAGCACCAACACCGTTCAACGCCGGAACGAATCCTCCGCCAAAGGCCGCCACTTCCGTAAACGTATGATTTTCGCCGCCGCTGTTGGTCACGCGGAGGGTGTGTCCAGCGCGCAGAGCCACAAACGATGGCTCGAACCGCCAAGCCGGGTGTCCCACAACGGTAACGATCAGGGGAGAGAACAGCAACGCACGGAATTCCCCGAACGTAACGTCGGCCCGGTGAGGTGTGGAGACACAAAGACCATTGGGGAACGTCGCGGGATCACACTGATCTGCTAGAGCGATCCTGGGATCATCACTATTCACTTGGGCTGTCGCCGGGTTACTTTCGCTAGCCCAGAAAGCAACCACCAAAGCTAACCCGACAGCCATCAGACAGACTTTTCGCATACCTCTACCCTCCTCATCGGTTTGAAGGTTTGTTTGTCATACCTTACGCCGGTGTTTGCGCGGAACGGTCAAATGCGCACATGAGACGGCTCTTTGCAAGCTCACGTGACGAAGATACTGAATTATGCTGGGCCCCCGAGAAGCATAACCGCGATTCCCATTTGCAGTTGTAAACACCTGTTAAACAATGTGACCGTAGACACCGAGCAAAATTGCCTCACACCGCGGAGAGCGCCCGTTGGCCGGCAGCCTAATCACCCATCGAACGATCATCCCCTAGCCCAGAGATCGATGATCGATCTATCGGTTTAACAAGATACGGTTCCCCAACGGGTTCAGCGCGAATAATCCCGATCTCGATCCATTGAAGTCGTTGTCGGAGCGTCGCAGAGTGGATGGGCGAGGCCTACGTACCAATGCCACCGCCCACGGATGTCATTGGCCTCACGGTGCCAGAAGCCATATTCCGGGGTCGTGAACGCGCTAGGAAAGCGATGGATCACTCTCCGACTTAGCTGCCGATATTGCGGCTTAACGCTGATTTAGGTCGCTGAAAATTTGGATTCACAAACAGGCCGTTATTTGTGTTGCAAGTCCTCGGGTGCGCGCTGTCGGTCCAGCGGAAGGACGTTGACCTGCCATTGCACCGGCACGGCGTTGGGCAAGAA
>Ga0182041_10000529_pt1 | contig 18089 bp, 21 predicted proteins | sample flu12Cox44000178_FD_125967 | JGI IMG/M metagenome (GOLD analysis project Ga0182041, IMG submission 125967) | Lab enrichment of tropical soil microbial communities from Luquillo Experimental Forest, Puerto Rico - flux8day.12C.oxic.44.000.178 | ecosystem: Environmental > Terrestrial > Soil >...
GCCAGCCTCTACAACGCGTTCGGCGACAAGCATTCGCTGTTCCGCCAAGTAGTGCAGCGCTATGCCGAGCGATCGACGCGCGAGCGTATAGCCCGTCTGGAATCAACTTTGCCGCCAAAACAGGCGATTTGCGCCTTCCTCGGCGAGATCGTCGAGCGCTCGGTCGGCGGCGATCGGCGCGGCTGCCTCCTGGTGAATACCGCACTGGAAGTGGCACCTCACGACCCGGAGCTTCGCGACGAGGTCGCGGTGCACCTCGGCGAGATCGAAGCGTTCTTTCGCCGTGCCGTGATCGCGGCGCAGGAAGATGGTTCCGTCCCGCCCGACCGGGCTCCGGCCGATCTCGCACGATTGCTGCTCGGCGTCACGCTGGGGCTGCGCGTGCTGGCTCGGTCGTCGCCGCGGCGCGAGCTGCTGGAGGGAGTGGTGCGGCCGGCTCTCAGCTTGCTCGACTGGCCGGATCGAGCCGCTCAACCGTGAAGGTTACCGTTGTGATCGACCTCTATTATGGAGAAGCAAAGTGACGCGATTGACCGATCTGGCGCCGGCGCAAGCGAAACGCCTCGCCGAGCTGGAATGCCCCGATTTCGTGACGAGACCCTGGGTGACCGGACCCGCGCTATCGCATCGCCGGGTGGCGATCGTCTCCTCGGCTGGTCTGGTCGTGCGCCGCGAAACCCCGTTTCGCGGGCGCGATCCTGACTACCGGGCTATCCCGACCGATACCAAGCCCGACGAGCTGTTGGTCAGCCACATCTCGATCAATTTCGACCGCAACGGGTTTCAGGAAGACTGGAACGTCGTCTTCCCGCTCGACCGCCTGCGGGAGCTGGCCGCCGAGGGCGCGATCGGCTCGGTGGCGCAGACCCACTATTCGTTTATGGGCGCTACCGATCCGGTGCAGATGGAGCCACATGCCCGTGAATTGGCTCATCGGCTGAAGCAAGACGCCGTCGACGCCGTCATCCTTCCTCCCGTTTGACCGCTCTGCACGCGCGCCGTGAGCGCGCTGGGGCATTATCTCGAGGAAGAGGGGATCGCAACGGTCGCGATCAGTTTGATTCGCGCACAAACCGAGAATACCAAACCGCCGCGCGCGCTGTGGGTGCCGTTCGAGCTCGGGCGGCCCTTTGGTCCGCCGAGCAATGCCGCGTTTCAGAAGCGGGTGATCCTTGCGGCCTTGCAGATGCTGGAGCGCGGGACGGGTCCGATCATCATCGAGGACTTCCCGGATGACGATCCACGTGCGCAGCCCGATCCCGCCTGGCGCCAGCCGTTAATTCCCGCGGAAGTCACCGCCGGCCCGGCCGAGTCGCTTGCCTCGCAGCTGGAGGTGGGGATCGGGCTGTTGCAGGGTGCTCATGAGCGTTGGGTTGCGCAATACGGCCGTACCACGGTCGGGCTGAGCGGATTGCCGATCGAGGAGTGTGCCCTCTATGTCGCCGATTGGCTCCGCGGCAAGGCGCCCCCGAGCCCGCGAGAGGGGTTCTCCGCGCCGCTGATGGTCCGGTTTGCGGTTGACGATGTGAAGGCCTATTGCCTGGAAGCAGCAGCAGCCGGCGCCGCGAAGCCGTCAAGCCGCCAGCTCGGCGACTGGTTCTGGAATGAGAGCGCGGCGGGCGCTGCGATCCATGCCCTGCGCGAGATGCTCCAAGCCAGTGACGACGACCGGCTCAAGCTGATCGTCGCCAATTTCATGGTGCCAGCGATGCGCGTTCGGCCCGCGGGCTGAAGGAGGCTGGGATGGAGAGGATCAAGGTTCTGGCCTTCGACACCGGAGGCACGGTCCTCGACTGGCACGGCGGCCTTGTCGCCGTGCTCGCCGAGTGCGCCGCGCGGCGCGGGGTCGAGCGCGATTGGCGTGTCTTCGCCAATGAGTACCGGCGCCGGTCACTGGGGCGGATGCTCGGCGCAGTCGAGCCGAGCTTCGACATCGACGATGTGCATCGCGATGTGCTCGACGAGCTTCTCAACAAAGACGGGGTCCACGGCTTTGGGCAAGATGAACGCCGAGCTATCACCGCACGCTGGCACGAACTCGATACCTGGCCCGACTTCGTGCCGGCGCTGACGCGGCTGCGTCGGCGCTACGTCTGCGTCTCGTTCACGATTCTCAGCCTGTCGTTGGTCATCGACGTCTCGCGCCGCAACGCGATCGACTGGGATGCAGTGATCGCGTGCGAGATGCTGCGGGTCTACAAACCCCGACCTGAGGCTTATCGGAGCGCTGCAAAGCTCCTCGAGGCGTCGCCGGGCGAAATCTTGATGGTCGCCTGTCACAATTTTGATCTCGACGCAGCCCGTGGCGAAGGGTACCGGACCGCGTTCGTCCGCCGCCCGGACGAATGGGGGCCGTCAGGCCCGCCCGATCCGGTGCCAAACCCGGTCACCGACCTCGTCGTTGCCGGGTTTGCGGAGCTCGCCGACGCTCTCCACATTTGAAGGGGCCGCATTCATGACGATCACACTCTACGATCTCGCCGGGGCCGAGGCGGAACGCCGCTTCAGCCCGTTTTGCTGGCGCGCCCGCATGGCGCTCGCACACAAGGGGCTCGATGTCGAAACGGTGCCGTGGCATTTCACCGAAAAGGACAAGCTGCCGCAACCCAACGAGGGCCGTGTACCGGTGATCGTCGACGGCGACCGGGTCGTCCACGATTCGACCGCGATCGCTGATTATCTCGAACAGCGGTATCCCGACCGTCCCTCGTTGTTCGGCGACGAGATCGGCCGCGCGCTTGCGCGTTTCGTGCAGAATTGGACAGAGACGGTGTTGCAGGCGGGGCTGGTCCGCCTCGTCGTGCTCGACATACACCGGCACTGCGGGCCGAAGGACCAGGCCTATTTCCGCCGGTCGCGCGAGGAGCGCTTTGGCGCCAGTCTGGAAGATGTCGTGCGCGATCGGGAGACACGGCTGCCGGCGTTTCGTGCCAGCCTCGATCCGCTGCGCCGCACCGTCGAGCGGCAGGATTTCGTCTCCGGCAAGACGCCGGCCTATGCCGATTACGTCGTTTTCGGCGCGTTTCAATGGGCGCGCGCGATCAGCGACTTCGAGGTGCTGGCAGCCAATGATCCGGTCACGGCTTGGCGGGGCCGCATGCTCGATCTGTTCGGCGGCCTTGCCCGCCGAGCCCCCGCCTACGGGGACTGAGACGCAAAGGGTCGCTCGCACGTCCGCCGGCGACCGGGCCGAGTGCCGATATCATCCTCCGGTGCCACGTACGGTCTCGTCGAGTGGCTGCAGCGCAAAGACCGGGTAACGCGGCGCCAGATCATTGAATGATTCGACCGCCGATCCCTTCGGTACCGGGAAGAAGCGCTGGACCTCGCTCGCGAAGCGATCGAGATAGGCCTTCAGAACCGGTGGACGCATGTCGGGTGGAAGCTCGCGCGCGGCATAACTGCGGCGGCGCATCGCGCGGACGAGCACGACTTCGCCCGCGGCGCGGGCATTGCGCACCCAGTTGGCGTTGCCGCGCGCACAGACCAGATAGCGCTGGCCATCGAGATCGAGCGGGTCCACCGGAAGCGAGATCGTCCTGCCGCTCTTTCGCCCGCGGACTTCGAGAACGTAGAAGTGGCCGCGGACCAAGCCGATCCGAATCAGAAAAACGAGCGCCCGGCCAAAGCTGCCTTCGACGGCGCCCGGCCTCAGATACTTCGGATCATTCCCGGGCATCGTTTACTGGAACCCGCTCACTCGGTGCTCGCGATGTCGTATAGCCGATGCAGCCGTTCGGAGAACCATGTGGTCAGACGGTTTGCCGGCACATCCTCGGCGAGTTCGCTCGAGGCGACCAGCTGACCCGCGGCTTGACGCTGCGCCAACGCGCGGCACAGCCCTTGAGAGACCTCCGGTTGTGCTTCCACGATCGGCGATAGATCGTCTTTTGCCAGCTCGTAGACCGTAGCAGGGATCAGCGCGGTGATCTTTGCGGAGGCCGGAGCGCCCGTCAGCATCCCGATCTCGCCAAAATGGTCGCCCGGCCCGATCCGCAGCAACTCGATCTCGCCTTCGCTTTCCTCGCGCGTGAACGACAAGACACCGGTACCGACGATGAACAGCGAGTGCAGGATCGTTCCCGGTTCGACCACTATCTCACCCTTATCATAGGATTTTGGCTTCAGCTTCGCCGCGATCATATTGCGCTCTTCGGTCGTTAAGCTTGCGAAGATAGCGACCAGCTCCAGCAACCTTTCTGGACCTTTGGTCAACTTCGGGGAGACGCCGTCGCCGCTCGCCCGCTCGGGCTGATTCTGAGCCGTTGCCAGGTCGATGCCGGCAACGGCGAGGTGGCGAAAAATCAGGTCGAATAATTGGTTCTGCGCCCGCGTCGACAAGGCCAGCTCTTCGACGAAAAAGGTGATTTCGAATTCCGTAAAGGTGGCATTGATCGACTTTATCGTGACGCTAGGTGCCGGTGTCGGGACGATCAGCCGGCAGTTCAGGATGGCATGATCGAGGATCTCGGTACCGGTGGCGGGTGGCGTCTTGGCGTCGAGCTGAACGGTGATCGTCACGCCGTGAATGCCAGAGGGAGAGCTGACGTTGACGATTTTCGACTTGGCGATCGTGCTGTTGGGCACGATCGCGAGATCGCGTCGTCCGGTCAGGACGTGCGTCGCGCGCCAGTTCATTTCGATGACCCGGCCATCGGTTCCTCCTTCGATATTGATCCAGTCGCCCGGCCGATAGGGTCGGCTGAAGCTGAGTACAACGCCCGAAAACACATCGCCCAACGTGCTCTGGAGTGCCAGGCCAAGGATGATCGCGACCGCACCCGAAGTCGCGAGCAGCCCTTGGATCGGTAGGTCGAAGACGTAGGCGATGATGGCGAAGACGGCGACGAGATAGATCAAGCCGGCCAGCAGGTCCTGGAGCAACTTGCCCTCGCGCGGTCGGTGTTCAACGATGACAAAGGCGCGCAAAAACCCGACCAGAAACCAGGCTGCGAATAGCCACCAGGCGACCTTCAAGGCGCCGTGGACGGCATCGAGCCATGGCGTGCCGGTGAACCGCAGCGGCCGGTAGGGGACGATATCCGCGCTCACTAGAACTACAGTCAGAAGGATCAAGGTTATGACGCGGGTGATCGCCCGTGCGAGCGGATGGTTCTTCAACAAAAAGTGCGCCGTCAGCCCGCCGAGGACCATCAAACCAAACGCAACAACAAGGAGGTCGCGCTCGGCACTCTCGCTTAGAACGGATAAATCGATCATCCCGGTCTTTCCCTGCCCGTGTTCGCGGGCTACGGCGCCCGGCGGAGATTTATACCAGCAGCATGTCTTAAACCGGCAACGTCGAGGATGATCGGAACCCCGGCACCGCGAACGTGGTCTCCAAGCACTCGGTCCCCGGCAGGGGCGTCAGGGTGCTCGCGGTTCGGGGGTCGACGGGAGATCGGTCGGCAGCGCCCCGAACCGGTAGGTCAGACTCGCCACGAAATTGTTCGTGTTGACGCCCGTGCGGTAATGCCGGGCCGTATTGGGAATCAAGAATGTTGATTCGGTCGTCGCCAGATAGCGGTAGTCGAGGTCGAGGGCAAGAACAGGGTTGATGTCATAGCGCAACCCGGCGATCGCCTGATAGGCGAATTGCCAGCTGCTGTCGTTGAACAGCAGTCCGCGGCTGGGGACCTTGAGGCCGTCGAAAACGTTCATCGCGCCGATCCCGACGCCAATATGCGGCGTTATCGGCCAGCCGGTGTTGAGGTCATAGATCACATTGGTCATGATCGAATTAGTGTGGCGGTTGCCGCTGACCCCGTTCATATTATCGCCGTATTCGGCCACACCATTGCGGCGGTAGCTGTACTCTTCTTCGAAGCGCCACGCCGTCAACTGGTAGCCGCCTCGCGCCCCGACATTGTATCCGGCGTTAAACTGCAAGGGGACCGAGCCCATGCCCTCGATCGTGTCGGTCTGATAGGGAAGGCCCGTCCAGCCAGCTTGAGCACCAATGTAATACTGCGCCCAAGCCGCAGGGCTCACCGGTCCCAGAACGAATGCGAAGCTCGCCCCTGTCACCAGCGAGATCCGCATCACCATGGCTTCTCGGTCAACGCTAAAGTCGGTGGACACCAATTGCCCATGACTGCTCTTGCTGATCGAACACGCTCGGAACTACACGCTGGGGAATCGGGAAATGAAGCTCGATCCTCAGACCGGGAGAGTTATCGGCCATCGTAATGTGGGCGTTGTGCAGATTGGCAACCGCTGCAACCAGGCTGAGGCCCAGGCCGTTTCCAGGCCGGTTGCGGCTGCGCTCGAGCCGATAGAACCGTCGCAACACGTGATTGCGTTCTTCGATCGGGATTCCCGGTCCCCGATCGCTGATCGAGAGAACCGGCCCATCGGCGCATCGCGCGACGGCGATCCTGACCTCGCCCCGATCGCCGCCATGCTTGATCGCGTTGTCGACAAGATTGGAGATCGCGTCGAACAAGAGGTCCCGATCGCCGACCACGGACACTGTCTCGCCTCCAGAAAGATGGAGCCGGACGACTCTTTCCTCCGCTGTGGGCTCGAACAGTTCCACGACTTCGCGGACTATTTCGCTCAGATCGGTGTCGCGGAACGCAGCGGTTCGGTCGCGCGCCTCGATTTGCGAGATCCGCAGCAGTGACGAGAAGGTCGTCAGGATCTCGTCCAGGTCGTTGATCGTATCATTGACCAAAGATCGGTAACGGCTGATATCGAGTTGTTGATGGCAGGCTCGCTCCAATCGTCCCCGCATGCGGGTCAACGGCGTGCGCAGATCATGGGCCACGTTGTCGGAGACCTGCCGGTTCGTCTCCAGCAATTCCTCGATGCGATCGAGCATAGAATTGAGATTCTCCGCGAGCCCATCCCATTCGTCACCGGTCCCGCGCAACGGTATGCGCTCTCCTAGCCCGCTTCGCATAATCTCCCGGCTGGTCGCGTTGATCGCTTCGATCCGTGCCACTGAACGGCGCGATGTGGATATGCCCGCAGCCGCGGCGAGGATCAAAAAAATTACGGCGGCCAAGGCGAGACCGATCGTGACCCTCTCGCCAAATCGATCGAGGTCTTCGATGTCGCGGCCGAGAAGGAGATGATGGCCGTCCGGCAAGAGCTGGTGCTTAGCACGCACTTGTAGCTGCCTTGCTGCCTCGGATTGCCAATCTACGAGAGCGAGGGTGCCCCACCCTTCGTCGCCGCGCAACGAAGCAGGCCAGCTCTTCAAATTCCCGGCGACATAGTCAAACGAGTGGTCCACGAATAGGTATGCCCAATCGTTAAAATGCGCATCGGTCAACCGTCGATTGATAAGTGTGACCAGGCCGTCGCGACCGCCGGCCTCGTATGCCTTTGTCAGCAGGGCGCTCTCTGCCGATATTGCACGGTCGGATATCTCGTAAAGGTACGTGACGGTCGACCAGTACACATAACCCAACAGGCCGAATATCGCTGCGCAAAAGGCAATGACATAGATGAATGCCAGTTTGAGGGTAGAGGAGGACCGAACGGTCTTACTCAGGAGCACGGAGACAAAATCCGACGCCGCGAATGGTATGAATCAGCGGATAGTCCTGACCGCTGTCGATCTTGCGACGAACTCGGCCGACATAGACATCGATGACATTGGTCGTCGGATCGAAATGCAGGTCCCATACGTGCTGCAAGAGCATGGTACGCGAGACTATTTGACCGGCATTACGTGCTAGATACGCCAGCAATCGAAACTCGCGCGGGAGTAGTTCGATTTCCCGACCACGACGGCGGGCGATCCGCGCGAGCAGATCGATCTCCAGATCGCCGATGCGCAGCATCGTCTCCTTGACCATCGTTCCGCTGCGCCGGGCGAGCGCATCGACCCGAGCCAGCATTTCGCGGAATGCGAACGGCTTGACCAGGTAATCGTCGCCGCCTGCACGCAGGCCGCGCACGCGATCGTCGACTTCACCAAGAGCGCTGAGGATCAGCGCCGGCGTGACGATCCCCTCTTCCCTCAACCGGCGAATAATCTCGATCCCGTCGATCCGCGGCAGCATGCGGTCCACCGTCAGCACGACATAATCAGCCGCCAGAGCCCGGTGCAACCCGGCCTCGCCGTCGACCGCCAGATCGACTTCATAGCCGCTCTATTTCAGGCAATCCACCAGTTGATCGGCCGTCTCCGCGTCGTCCTCGATCACAAGTACGTGACGCGCATCGCCTAGCATAGCCTTCGAACTCCGGACACCCGCATGAAAAGTCTTGATATACCATCTGCTGTTGCACGGAAAGTAACATTTAAGTCAGAAATTAACGCTAAATTCATTTGAGGGAAAAAGTCGATATGCTTACGTCTCGGGCCGTTGATCTATCGTTTCTTGAGAACACTTTGCCATGCCGCAGAGAGGTTCGGCGTTCGAGGTCGTCCGATGAACGGCAGCCCTTCGCGTGCGGGGGGCGCACCCGGACACGCGGCCGAACTCCTCGAAGCGCACATTCCCGGATTGCGTCGATACGCATACGCGTTGTTGCGCGGCGACCGAGAGGGCGCCGACGATCTCGTTCAGGACAGCCTCGAACGGGCGCTCTCTTGCTGGCACCAGCGCCGTACCGACGGAGACCTGCGCGGCTGGATCTACACGATTCTGTACCATCGATTCGTTACCGACCGACGCCGACAGCGGCGCGATGTCGGGCACAGATCGTTGACGGATATCTTGGAGTCCGAGCAACCGGGTGTCGAGGGCGGGCAGGAAGGGGCGCTTGCCCACCGCGATCTTCTGCGCGGCTTTGCGGAATTGCCGGAGGAGCAACGCTCGGTGCTGCTGCTCATCACCGTAGAGGATTTCTCGTATCGGGAGGCGGCGCGCGTTCTCGGGTTGCCGATCGGCACGGTGATGTCGCGCCTGTCACGCGGTCGGGAGCACCTACGCCAATACATGAACGGGGATCACATCCGCGCGCGACAGCGGGCCATGACGGTCACCTGACCGCCATTTTCGGCGATAGGATAGTGAGCGGGCATCCTATCCACCAGAGCCATCCCGAGATCGTCAAGCGCCTGCGGCGCGAAGGACACTTGCGCAGCATCATCGGCATGATCGAGACGCAGCGGCCGTGACTCGACGGCGCCCAGCAGTTGCACGCGGTCGAGAAGGCCAATGCGCAAGCCAAGAAAACGCTGATCCGCGACCACATCGAGAACTGCCTCGAGCAGGCGGTCGGCCCTTTGGCGCGCGAGCAGCGCGGCGAGTTCAAGGCGATCACAAAGTATCTCTGAGGATTGCCGGCCATGGGCTCTTTGACCGACCCGCTGCAACCGGGCGCGGTAGCCGGCTGGCTGCTGCTGCCGAGCGCCCTGGTGCTCGACGTCTTGCACGGCTTGGAGCCGGGACCATGATGACGGCCTTCATTATCGCCGTCCGGGGCACCGTAGCCGAGGCAGCGCTTTTGCGGCAGGCGGCGACCGTCTCGCACAGGTTGGTAGTCTCGGTAGTTGGTTTGATCGGCATTGCACTTCGGCGGCCAATAGGCTGGCGCCGTTGCGGAACCCTTTTTCCAGATGGCATCGGCCTTCTTGATCATCGCTATCGCTCTCTGGATGCTTGCGCAGACCTGGCGCGAGCAACTGCGGCTGCGCGCCGGAGTGCGTCAGCATGCGCATCATCACGACCAGCATCAGCCACACCGGGACGCCCATCAGCTGGCACTTGCCGACGAGATCCGGCGCCGGTTTGCCTCGGGGAATGTGACGACGGGTCAGATCGTCATGTTCGAGCTCTCGGGCGGACTGATCCCGTGCTCGGCTGCGATCGCTGTGCTGGTGCTGTGCCTTCAGGTAAGCCAGATCTGGCTCGGTGTCGGCTTGGTCTTCTGCTTCAGCATCGGACTTGCGATCACGCTGATCGCAGCAGGGATAATTGCGGCAGTAAGGATGCACCATTTTTCGCGCCGTTGGTCGAGTTTCGGCCAACCTGCGCAGCGCGCGCCATACCTCTCCAGCATCCCTATGATCGGCCTCGGGCTCTACGTCAGCTGGCAGGGCTGGATGAGCGTTCCCAACGCTCTGTAGCAGGATTTTCGACACGTCGCGGTTGGCCCTTGCAGATCACCCTGCGGCGTATTAAGTAGACGATCACCGGGGCAGTGCAGACGCCCCGTCAGACGACTCCCGTCCAAGCTCTGCGCAACTCGCGACGCGAGGAGTGCGCGTTTATGGACGGACAAAACTCGATTTCCCCTCACGAGCTGTATGCTGCAATAGGAACGGGGTCGGCCCCCACCGTTATCGACGTTCGCCGCGACGCGGCTTTTGACGCCGACGACCGGATGCTGGTGTCGGCGCGGCGCCAACCCCCTGGAGAGGCCGAGAAGTGGGGGCACGATCTGCCCAGTCGGCCGGTCGTCGTCTATTGCGCTCACGACCATGAGGTAGGCCAGCAAGCGGCCGCCGCCCTTCGCGGCGCCGGAATCGATGCTCGATATCTCGAAGGGGGCATCGCCCGCTGGGCCGAGCTCGGCCTGCCGCTTCGCAAGAACTTTGCTAACCCCTCGGGCAGCTGGGTCACCCGCGAGCGGCCAAAGATCGATCGGATCGCCTGTCCGTGGCTCATCCGGCGCTTCATCGACCCGGAAGCGAGTTTTCTCTACGTGCCAACCGAGCGGGTCTTCGACGTGGCCGCGACAGCGGGCGCCACGGCTTACGACATCCCGGGCGCCGAGCCTTTCTCGCACGTTGGTGAGCTTTGCAGCTTCGACGCGTTTCTGCGCGTTTATGAAATCCGGGACACTGCGCTCGACACCCTTGCCGTCATCGTCCGGGGAGCCGACACGGCGCGGCTGGATCTGGCGCCGCAGGCCGCAGGCCTGCTCGCGCTATCCCTTGGGCTTTCTGCGAATTTCCGGGACGACCACGCGATGCTCGAGCACGGCCTAGTTATGTACGACGCCCTTTACGCCTGGTGCCGGACCTGCCAGGGCGAAACCCATAACTGGACGCCCGCAGCAAAGCTTTGATGGGGAGAGCGATTGTGTCTCAGCTCTCCATCGCAGCCGCTGGCGGGTCCAAGCCGGCGCACGGGGTTTCGTTTGCCGAGGCCCTGCGGGTTTGGCTTCGCGTGGCGGCGCTCTCGTTCGGCGGGCCGGCGGGCCAGATCGCGGTCATGCACCGCATCATCGTCGACGAAAAGAGATGGGTCGGTGAGCCCCGTTTCCTGCATGCGCTCAGCTACTGCATGCTGCTGCCCGGGCCCGAAGCCCAGCAGCTCGCGACCTATATTGGCTGGCTAATGCACCGCTGGCCGGGTGCAGTGGTCGCGGGTGGCCTGTTTGTCCTGCCCGGCGTCATTGCAATCATGGCGTTGAGCTGGATGTACGCGGCGTTCGGCAACGTCCCGATCGTGGTCGCCTTGTTCTTCGGCCTCAAGACGGCGGTGTTGGCCATCGTGCTCCACGCAGTCTATCGCGTCGGCAGCCGTGCGCTGAGGAGCGGCCCGATGATCGCGCTGGCAGCCATCGCCTTTGTCGCGATCTTCTTCAGCGGCGTACCATTCCCGATGATCGTACTGGCGGCCGGGATCATTGGCTTTATCGCCGCGCGCTCGGGGTCTTCGGCCTTCACGGTCGGCGGCGGCCATGGGCCCGCAGCGCGGGGCGACACAGCCGAGCAAAGCCTGCTCGGCGAGGAGTTGCCGGAGCATGCGCGACCGACCATCAGGCGGGCCCTGCGGGTCTCAGCGATCTGGCTTGGTCTTTGGCTGATCCCGGTACTTGCGATCATTGCCATCTTGGGCGCCGGTCAGACCTTCAGCCAGATCGGTATTTTCTTCTCGAAGATGGCAGTCGTCACCTTCGGAGGCGCCTATGCCGTGCTCGCCTATATGGCGCAACAGGCGGTCGAGACCTACGGATGGCTCAAGCCAGGCGAGATGCTCGACGGTCTCGGCATGGCCGAGACCACCCCCGGCCCGCTGATCATGGTGGTGCAGTTCGTCGGGTTCCTGGCGGCCTATCGCGACCCCGGCAGCTTGCCGCCGATGCTCGCCGGCACTCTGGGCGGGTTGCTGGCGACCTGGACCACCTTCGTCCCGTGCTTCCTATGGATCGGGCTTGGTGCGCCTTTCATCGAGAAGCTGAGGGACCACCGGCTGCTGAACGGCGCGCTCGCCGGGATCACCGCCGCCGTGGTCGGCGTGATCCTCAATCTGGCGATCTGGTTCGCGCTTCATACGATCTTTCGCCAGACCTTTCCAGTGCGAGGCTTCGGGGTCTCGTTCGATGCTCCGGTGCCGGCGACCGTTAACCTCTGGGCATTGATTTTGTCGCTGGCCGCTATCGTCGCGATCTTTCGCTTCAAGGCGGGGATGATCCAGACCCTCGCTGCTTGCTCAGCCGTGGGCGTCGTCCTTCATTTGTCGGGGGCGACTGGATGAACGCACCGGCCCAGGAAAAATTCGAAGCTACATAAATCTGCGTTAAACGAGCGCCTCCAAGATCGCCGACCAAAATAAGGGGAACTGTCGATGGACGAAAGCGTTCTGAACATTGCAATCTTTCTCGCGGCGACTTTCGCCGCCGCGCTCGTCACGGGGCTCGCGGGCTTTGCCTTCGGCTTGGTGGCGGCCGCCGTCTGGCTTCACATACTTTCGCCCTTGCAGACCGCGACGTTGATCATCGCATTCGGTCTCGTGGTGCAGGGCGTCTCGGTATGGAAGCTGCGCGAGGCTCTGCGCTGGAGCCGGCTGTGGCCATTTCTTGTCGGCGCAACGTTTGGTGTACCACTGGGCGTCGCTGTTCTCGGCTGGGCTCGCCCCGATCATGTGCGCGTCGGGGTGGGCGTTTTGCTGATCCTCTTCAGCACCTACAGCCTCGCTCGACCGTCGATCAAGCCTTTAACCGCGGGCGGGGCGTTGGCCGATGCCGTGGTCGGATTTGCCAACGGCATTCTCGGCAGCCTGACGGGTCTCGCCGGCATCCTGACCACGATCTGGTGCGGCTTGCGCGGTTGGCCGAGGGATCAGCAGCGCGCCGTCTTTCAGCCGATCGGCGTCGCGATTTTTGCGATGAGCGCCCTATGGCTGGGCGCCCGCGGAACGCTCTCCGCGGATACCGCCTGGTTGTTCGTGATCGGCTTGCCCGCGCTCCTGCTCGGCACCTGGGCTGGGCTGAAGCTGTTCGGGCGTCTGAACGAAGCCGGCTTTCGCAATATCGTGCTGGTGCTGCTGTTCGCATCCGGGGTCACGCTGCTCTTCTAGAGCACATCGGAGGACTTACAACATGCGCATAGGCCCTTGTCCCTTTCCGTTCTCCTCATACTGGTGATTGGAGGCACTTTGATGTCCCAAACTTCCTCAACGCAAAGCGCGACGACGCAGATCGATCTCTCAGGAATGAAGCCCGGGCTCGCGCCAGAAGATTTTGCCTTCTCGCGGACCGGAAGCGGCGATGTCGGGGAATGGCGCGTCGTGGATGATCCGACGGAGAGCAATCGACGGGTCATCGCGCAGACGAGCAAGGACTCGACCGACTACCGCTTCCCGCTCGCCGTCTACCAGCGGGTTTCGGTGAAGAACGTCGATGTAAAGATGCGATTCAAGCCGGTCGACGGAAAGGTGGACCAGGCGGGCGGGAGCGTCGTCCGGCTCACCACGCCGGACGACTATTCCGTCGTCCGTGCCAATGCTCTCGAAGACAATGTCCGCTTCTACCGCGTGGTCAAAGGAAGGCGGGAGCAGATCAAGGGCGCCAATACCAAAGTTGCCTCCAACGAATGGCATACGCTCGAACTGCGGGCAGAAAATGACCGCTTCACTGTCTCTTTTGACGGCAAGCAACTTTTCACGGCCCAGGACGGTACCTTTAGCGGAGCGGGCAGAGTGGGACTTTGGACCAAAGCCGACAGCGTGACCTATTTCGAACACGATCGCGATCGCGCCAATGGAGTGATAGATCAAACGTTTCAGAGGAAACCGAGTCCGCCCAATACTCCTCCAGTCATCAGGATCCATAACGGATTGAGGCGTGTCCCCACCATCAGCCCCACCGCGGCCGCCGTAATCAACGCGCTCTGCCACCCGACATCCCCAGCGCGAGCCATCACATAGCCGCCCGCGATGACGAGCCCGATCGTTAACGGGGCGAGGCCGCGGCGCACGATCTGCTGCCACGGCCTATCGCGGAACCGGTCCCACAGACGGTAGGCGGTGTAGTACATCAGGCATGGCGGGCCAAAGGTCGCGAGCGCACTGGCAATCGCGCCCGGTATTCCGCCGACCTTCAACCCGATAAAACTCATCATCAGGATCATGTTCGGCCCCGGCACGACTTGCGAGATCGCGAAGAAATCGGCGAACTCTCGGTCGGTCACCCAGCCGTTGGCCATAACGAAGTTGTGCACATCGGGGAGAACCGAGGGGAACCCGCCAAAACTGATCGAAGAGAGCAGCACAAGATGCGCGGCCAATACGACAGACGCAGAAGGACTTTTCATGATGCTCTTGCGCTTGCGATCCCGGCGACGGCGATGCTGAGTGGCGCCAAGCCGAGCAAAACGACGAGCAGCGGCAGCTTGACAAACGCCATGCCGGTAAAGGCGAGCGCGGCAAAGAGCAACGCTGTTCGTCGACTGCGGTGCGGCATCAGCAGCCGGATCCCGGTCGCGATCATCAGACCAGCTGCAGCGGCGGAAAGCCCGCTGAGGATGTTTTGCAGCACCGCGAGGTGGGCATAGTGGAGGTACAGGCCGCCAAGCGACAACCCAACCGCCCAAGGTATCAGGATGAAGCCGCCGACGGCGGCCACTGCCCCGACCGCCCCGCGGAGCTTCGATCCGACGCAAGTGGTGATGCCGACGATATTCGGTCCCGGCATGAACTGGCACAGGGTCAAGGTTTCGGCGAACTCCTGGTCGTCCATCCATCGCTGTCGTTCGACGACGATGCGGCGTGCCCAGACGAGCCCACCGCCGAACCCGAGAAGAGAGACCTTGAGGAAGCCGACAAACAGCGCCCCGAGCGCGACGCGCTCAGCGAGACGCCTCGCCTCCATCGCTTGCGTCATAACCACCATCCAATTCCTTTGACGAGGAACTCTAGTTGGCGCAGGCGCGTATGTCCCGCGTCGCTTCTATATTGCCGAACTTTGGGCGACTCGGCTCGAGAAGCTCGAAGGCGGAGCTTCCAGCTCACTTCGGGACCCGTGCGGTAAGCAGCTTCACGAGCTCGTCCACAACGAGCTCTGCCTTGACGAGCTCCAACCCCGCTTTGGGGATATACTCCTCGGTTCTGCGGTCGAGGCTGGCGCCGTACGCCCACGCGATCCAAGGCTCCCAAAGCCTGGCAATAGCGCGTCGAAGAGGCCTGCGGGGGCGTACATATTCGAGAAGGCGAACGGTCCCGCCCGCCGTTACGACCTGCCGCAGCTCTCGCAGCGCCGGCAGCTGCAGCTCGTTTGGAAGAACACAAAATAAAAACGTGGCCACGGCCGCGTCGAAGGAGCCGGGCGGAAAGTCGAGCCGGGTCACGTCCATCGCCCTCAGCTCGACAGTGGTGGCGGGGAATAGTCGGCGCCTGCGCTCGGCCCGTACCAGCATGGCCGGACTTATGTCGATCCCTACGACCTTGGCACCCTGCGGATAGAATTCCACATTGCGTCCGGTGCCGACCCCGGCGTCCAATATCCGACCCGACAGGCCATTGAAAACCAGCCGCCGCAGGCGACGGTAGCGGCCATATTCGAATGGCAGCTCGAGCAAGTCATAGAATGGCGCGATCCGCTGATATTGTCGTGAGTCGGAGGGCATCTCGTTGCCCTCACTCGCTCGGGTCAGGCGGGCCGAAAGCGGATATCGAAGCGCACCCCGCCGGGAGCGCGATCGCTCACGGCGATGCTGGCGCCGTGCGCCCTGACGATCTCCATGACGATCGCCAATCCGAGCCCTGCCCCCTCGGTTCTCACCCCCTTACCGCGCCAGAAACGATCGAAGATGCGCTGTCGGTCCTGCACTGGTATGCCCGGTCCGCTGTCCGAGACACTTACCGTGCCGTCGCGAAAGACTTCGACGATCACCTCACTTCCGGGAACCGTATGCGCGAGCGCGTTTTCGACCAGATTGCGAAGCGCGTCCCCAATCGCGGCAGCGTTACCGGTGATAGGGACCGGGTGCTCGGCGCCGATCAGCGCAATCGTCCGGCCGGCGGCCAGCGCCAGATGCGCCATAGAGCCGATTACCTCTTCTGCGATCTCGCGCAAATCGACCCGCGACGAGACATCCAGCGCCACCGAGTCAAGACGTGCGACGCAGAGGAGCTGCTCGACCAGCCGGTTCATCCGCGCGACTTCTTCTCTCAGCGCGGACAACTCGCCGTTGCGTTTAAGGCTGTCGAGCCGCGCGGTGATGATGGTCAGCGGCGTTCGCAGCTCATGCGCCGCGTTGGCGGTGAACCGGCGCTGGATGGCAAACCCCTGTTCGAGCCGGTCGAGCGCATGATTGACCGCGACAACCAGTGGCAGTGCTTCGGTCGGCACATCGGCCTCCGGCAGGCGGATCGAGATGGATCCCGGGCCGATGGCACTGGCCTGGCCGGATGCCGTCCGCAAAGGCCGCAGGCTCCGGCGAACGCTGTACGTGGCGAGCAGCAAAGCAACTGCGACGAATGGCGGCACATACCACGCAATATCGAACACGAATTCGCGCAGGATCGAATGAACCAGCTGGTCGCCACCCGCAACCTGCGCGACCAGCACGGATAGTGGCCCCGCCGAGCTGTCGAGTTGGACGATGATGCCGGAATAGTCCCGCCCCGAAGGCCCAAACCTGCTCAGCTGAAAGTAACTAGGTTCGGTATCCGCGGCCGGCCATCGAGCCACCATCGCGCCGAGCTCGGGAGTGGATGCTTCGACAAGGACCCCGTCCTTGTCGCGGATCGCAAAAACCGATTGCTGAGCCGCCGTGTCGTAGGCCTGCCTCAGGTCGGGCGGGAGCTCGAGCCGCGCCTTTCCGCCCTTGTCGACCAAGACATGGCGCGCCAGATCCTCGGCGCGCAATCCGAGCTCCCGGTCGGCCAGAGAGCCGGCAGCCAGCGACGCGCTGTATATTAGGCCGCCGACAGCTAGGCAGCTCGCGACCAAGAACAGCGCGGCGAGCTCGATGGTTAGGCGGAGCTGCAGCGACTTTATCCGGCGGCTCATGCCTTGATCTCCGCGAGAATATAGCCGACACCCCGTATCGTGTGGATCATCAAGCTGGCATTTGCGGCCTGCAGCTGGCGCCGCAAGTGGTGGACATGCACGGGGATCGTGTTCGAGTCCGGTTCCTCGTCCATGCCGTAAAGTTTCTCCTCGAGCACTGCCTTTGGCACGATGCGCCCGAAGCGCCGCATCATCTGCTCGAGGATGGCCAATTCCCGGCGGGACACGCGGACGGGGCCCCCGGCGATTGTGAGCTCCCGTCCGACCGTGTCGAGGCTTACATTGCCGGCGTCGAGCGTTATTCCCAGCACACCACCGGGACGGCGCAACAGCGCCTTGATCCTGGCGATCAACTCGGTCATCGCGAAGGGCTTGGTCAGATAATCATCGGCCCCGGCATTGAGGCCGCCGACCCTGTTCTCGACAGCATCCCGGGCGGTCAGAATCAGGATCGGCAGCGTCTTGCCGAGCCGCCGTGCAGCTGCCAGGACCGCGAGACCATCGCCATCCGGTAAGCCGAGATCAAGGATCGCGACATCATAATTGATCAGCTCGAGCGCGGCCTCGGCATCGGCTGCCGAGCCGGCAATGTCGACGGCAAAGCCAGCTTTGCCGAGCTTCGACTTCAGTATCCCCGACAGCCGGTCTTGATCCTCGATCACTAGAAGACGCATACACTCGCTCGCTCGGACCTATTGATGCACAAGTGGTTTAAGGCAGTTTAGAGGCACGCTGGTCGGAAACGATGTTTGGTTAGCTAACCCTCGGCGAGGCCAGCCGATCGAGGCGAAGGCGGTGACGCCCATCGGTGAGGCGATAAACGCCGCCCAGCACCGCCGTTACCGCTCCCAAGCCAGTGCCCCCCGCAATCAGGAACATGACGAGGATCTGGTATTTGACCGCCTCGGCTGGGGGCACCCCGCCGAGAATCTGCCCGGTCATCA
>Ga0182041_10000531_pt1 | contig 18073 bp, 14 predicted proteins | sample flu12Cox44000178_FD_125967 | JGI IMG/M metagenome (GOLD analysis project Ga0182041, IMG submission 125967) | Lab enrichment of tropical soil microbial communities from Luquillo Experimental Forest, Puerto Rico - flux8day.12C.oxic.44.000.178 | ecosystem: Environmental > Terrestrial > Soil >...
AGCGTCAATTGCGAAATCCGGTAGTTATTTTGGGCAGCGATCAACTGGGGAATCTGGTTCTGCAATTGGCCCTCAGCCTGGAGAACGTTGAATTGCGGAACCGTACCTGCCTCAAATCGACTTTTCTGATCTTCCAACTGGCTTTGCAGCAAGTTCACCGACTCCTCCTGAACCTGTACCAAAGCCCGGTCGAGCAAAATCTGGTAAAACTGCGTTTGAACGGTCTGCACGACTGAATCGATCGTGTCACGAAGTGTGTAATAAGAAGCATCTTCGTTGATCCTGGCCGCGCGGCGGGAAGCGATCGTTGCGCCCCCATCATAAATCAATTGGGAAACGGTCAGAGTCACCTGCCAGCTCTCCAGGGCCTGACCTGTTGTTACGCCGGATGTAACTAAAGAATTCAAGGGAACTCGCACCGCGCTCGAGTTTACCGTCGAATTGACGAGAAAGGGCTGGCCGGTTGGAACAGCAAGAAGATCGAGGCTTGGAACTGAAGGTGTGGTAACGCTCGTGACCAATCCGCTGCTAATCTGCGAATAGCTGGCAGCCATAGTAAGTTGGGGCAGCAGTTTGGACTGCGCCTGGTAGAAAAGGCCTTTTTGCACCTTCAGCTGCTGGATCTGTGAAAGGATTGAGGGATTCTGTTTAAGAGCTATTTGGACAGCGTCATCCAGTGTCAAAGGTCGAGTCCGGAAGTCAATCCGGTAGTCAAACCGGTGTTCAAAAGTGGACGGGCCGGCGAACAATGTGCAGGACATCCCTGCGACGGTTAAGGCGAACAGCGCAAGTCTCATTGTTTATTTTGGCAGTTTATCGCAATAGGTCGCAATCTTGCGGTAAATTTGCAGCCAGGTTCTCCCCTCCTCAGCCGTCAAATGTTCCCGCAAAAGCGTCATAATTTTTTCTACCATGTCCCGGCGGATCTCCGCCACAAGACTCGAACCTTTTTTCGTGATTCTGACCATCACCTTGCGCCGGTCATCGAGCGCGTGAGAGCGTTGGACATAGCCAAGCTTTTCCAAACGATCGACCAGACCGGTCGCTGCAGCGGTGGTATGCCCCATTTTTGAAGCGATGCCCGACATGGTGATTACCTCCTGTGTATCGAGATATCCAAGCAGAAAATACTGCGGAAATGACACGCTCCCATGTGCGAGTTGTTCTGAGAGCTTCAGAATGAACCGGCGCTGCATTTGCAAAACAATTTCGGCAAGCTCTTGAGCCTCGGCTTGGAATTCGGGAGCGGAGCGTTGCTCGGCTGAGCGTTGCCCGGTGATAAGCATACTAGTCTAAACAGTTAACACAGTTAAATTTTGATTAAAGCATAGCGATTCACCTTTGCAACCAGCCTGTTTTTGTTTGCGCCACTGACTTTTTTCGTTCACGCATTGACTGTTCGCCTTGTTTTGATTCTTAATTTCTCCTTCTCGGAGCAACGCTATGGCTTACCAAAACGTTCGGCCGCCCACTGCAAAGAAAATCACAATGCATCACGGTGTCGTCCAATGTCCGGATAATCCTATCATCCCTTTCATCCGAGGGGATGGCACAGGCCCGGACATTTGGGCCGCGAGCGAACGGGTATTTAACGCCGCAGTCGACAAAGCGTACAAGGGCACCCGCAAGATTGCCTGGTTTGAAGTCTTCGCCGGACAGACCGCTAAAGATCGCTTCGGCGATTGGCTGCCCGAAGACACCGTTACCGCCTTCAAGGAATACCAGGTTGGAATTAAAGGCCCCCTTACAACGCCGATCGGAGGGGGCATTCGGTCCCTTAACGTTGCCCTGCGGCAATTGCTCGATCTCTACGTTTGCCTGCGGCCAGTACAATATTTTCAGGGTGTTCCCTCCCCAGTCAGAAATCCGGACAAGGTCGACATGGTTATCTTTCGTGAAAACACCGAGGATATCTACGCGGGGATTGAATTCCGTGCCGGTACTCCGGAAGCGGAACGCTTTTTGAAAATGCTCGAGCAGGATTTTCCCAAAGAATTCGCTAAGATACGCTTCGGCACCTTGGAGGCAGCAAAAGGCTTCCTCAAAAACGATCCGACGCTCGCGGCGCCCGGCGTCGAGGTTGGCATCGGGATAAAACCGGTAAGTCGTTTGGGATCGAGTCGTCTGGTCGCCGCCGCGATTCGCTATGCTATTGCTAACAAAAGGAAATCGGTAACCCTCGTGCACAAGGGAAACATCATGAAGTTTACCGAGGGCAGCTTCCGGGATTGGGGCTACGAAATCGCGGACACGCTGTTCGGCGCTGAAACTTATAGTTGGTCGAAGTGGGAGCGGGCGAAGAAGGAAAAGGGCGAGAAGGAGGCGAACGATCAAATGAAATCGGCCCTTGCCGATGGCAAGATCCTCGTTAAGGACGCGATAGCCGATATTACGCTGCAGCAGGTCTTAACGCGCCCTGAAGACTTTGACGTGATCGCAACCTTGAATCTCAACGGGGACTACCTTTCAGATGCTCTCGCGGCCCAAGTAGGCGGAATCGGAATCGCGCCGGGCGGGAATATCAATTACCAAACGGGCCACGCTATCTTTGAAGCGACGCATGGGACGGCGCCAAAATACGCAAACCTGGATAAGGTGAACCCTGGTTCAGTAGTCCTTTCTGGAGAAATGATGTTAAGGCATTTGGGATGGACCGAGGCCGCTGATCTCGTACTGAAGGGATTAAATTCCGCCATCGCAAGCAAGCGGGTTACCTATGATTTCGCTCGCCTCATGGAAGGAGCGACGGAGATCAAGTGCTCCGAATTCGGAGACAACATCATCTCGAAGATGGATTGAGCGAGGCCGTCGCTGGGTGTAAACACGGCTCGTCCGGCCGCATTGCGTCTGCGCTTGGTAGGGTCCGATCTCCGAGCGGACCGGAGCTCCAAAGTCGCCCATCGGAAAAACGCGGTCGCCTCGGAGATGCGACCCTACCCGCCTTGCCCGCTTTGGGTCCGCGTGGCTTTTTTACAACATGTGATCCTTGCGGGCTAGGTCTGGGCTAGGTCGCGATTTCGATTTCATCGTTCTTCGGCACGATATCATCCTGGAAAAAAATACTTCGCTGGCGATCCCAGACGTAGCGCTGCAACAATACTTTCAGGGTTGCCGTCAGGGGAATCGCAAGGATGGCGCCAAGCAGACCGCCCAAAACCAGCGTCCAAAGAAATACGGACACAATGACTGTCATGGGATGAAGACCAACCGACGTGCCTACGATTCGGGGGGTAGTGACCAACCCGTCGATTTGCGCAACGATCAAAAAGAAAATGACCGTCACCCAAACCGGGTGAGTCCAATCATTGAATTGCGCAAAGGCGATGAGAATGGCTGGAATGTAACAAATGATGTAGCCCACGTAAGGGATTATCCCGAAAAACGCCAAGCCCAGGCCAATCAAAAATCCAAACTGCAATCCAAGAATCGACAGGCCAATCGCGAGCAAAATCCCGTTGATGAGTGCCACCACCAATTGGCCCCGAAAAAAGTTGATCAGATACCCGTTGATCTCGCTCAGCACAGAGACGACTTCGTCCTTAAATTCAGATCGGCGCAGAGGAAGATAGTTGCTCCACGAGGAGGCGATCCTCGGGCTCTCTTTCAAAAAGAAGAAGAGATAAATGGGAATGACAAGCAAGCCGAACAAGAATCCGAACACTCCGAAGACGCCCGTCAGGCTCGATTGGACAAAAGCCCATGACCGTTGAAATAACGATGGCAACTGCTCCCGTAGATATTGCAGGGACTGCTGGACATAAGGATTGTCTCGGTAACGCGCAAAACCGGTATCGGTCGACTTGCTCTCGGCTGTCTCACTGCGGCCTGGCGTTTTGGACCCGCTAGAGGACGAAGACCCAATGCCAAGTTGTGGAAGGCTTTCAATAGGGTGCTGGAGAAAGCCATCAAGAGTACCCCAACCTTTTTCCACGTATGCAGGAAGGGTCGATGAGAATTTAACGCCTTCACTGTAGATCGCAGGAATAACCCCAACCATCAGAAGAGCGGCCCCAAGAACAAACGTCCCGAAAACGATAATGACCGCCAGCAGCCTCGGCAGACGACGGCGAGTCAACCAGTTCACCACGGGCTCGAGCAAGAATGCAAGAACTGCTGCAACCGCTACCGGCAAAAGAAAAGGCTGGAGAAACGTCAGAATTCGTGTAGCGACATAAATCGCAAAAACGAAGATCGAAGCGATCACCAGGAGAGAGAGCGAAGTGATCGCATTCCACAATGTCTTTTTCTGCCAGGGCGTCGGATACAAGCTTACGAGAGCATGCTAACGACATCGCAGGCTTGCAACGAAAAAGCGTCTCATTGTCATTCATGGATTACCCAAAACGTCTTTACAGATGCATCTCGCGCTTCCGGTCGCTGACGGTTCAACACATTTTTAAACAGATCCCTGGAGAGAATGTCTGATTTGGAACATCGACTATGACCATTTCGACCGAAGCAATTGCAGAGGAGGTCAAGAGCTGTGGCACATGGGTCTCCGCCGTCCAAAATGAAATCTCCCGCGTCATCGTAGGGCAAAAATACCTTATCGACCGACTGCTCATCGGCTTGTTGGCAAATGGTCATGTCCTTTTGGAAGGCGTTCCGGGATTAGCAAAAACACTGGCCGTAAAAACCCTGGCTTCCTGTATCCGTACGGAATTCCGCCGGCTCCAATTCACTCCGGATTTGTTACCCGCCGATATTATTGGGACGATGATTTACAATCCTCGCGACGGAGAATTTCGTCCCGAGTTGGGTCCGATCTTTTCTAATTTGATTTTAGCGGATGAAGTAAATCGCGCCCCTGCCAAGGTACAGAGCGCCTTGCTTGAGGCCATGCAGGAACGCCGCGTGACCATCAGCAAGCAGACCTATCCCCTTTCTGATCCATTTCTGGTGCTGGCTACCCAAAATCCCATTGAGCAGGAGGGCACGTACCAATTGCCGGAAGCGCAACTCGACCGGTTCATGCTGAAGCTCGATATCACCTACCCTTCGAAGGAAGAGGAGCGCAAAATCCTTGATCTTATGGGCACCTCGGCGCCGGACTTGTCTGTAGGTCAAGTCGCTTCACCGGAGCAGATCTTCCGCTCCCGCGATGTGGTGAATCGAATTTTTATCGATGATCGAGTCAAGGATTACATAGTCGATATCGTTTGGGCAACCAGGCGCCCTGCCGATTTCCACCTTGGGATGGAGGGATTGATTCGCTATGGAGCCTCTCCCAGAGCAACGATTAATCTCACGCTAGCCGCCCGGGCCCATGCGTTTATCAACGGCAGAGGCTACGTAACCCCCCACGATATCAAGATGATCGGACCCGACGTCTTGCGTCATCGCGTGATCGTGAGCTATGAAGCCGAAGCAGAAGATGTGACCAGCGAAAAGATTATCCAAAGGATCTTTTCCGGTCTTCCTGTACCATAGTTGTGGCATGCAGACGGTACCTGAGATTCTGAAGAAAATCCGCAAACTGGAGCTGCGCACGCGTCGATTCGTCGAAACGGCTTTCGCCGGTCAATACCATAGTGTCTTCAAAGGGCGCGGGATGAATTTTGACGAGTTCCGCCAATATGATTTCGGCGATGAGATTCGGTCCATTGACTGGAACGTCACCGCACGGATGGGGGAACCTTTTGTCCGCAAATATGTCGAAGAGCGTGAACTGACGGTCATGCTACTGATTGATGTCAGCGCGTCCGGGGGCTTTGGAAGCGTCAGCGCAAGCAAGAGAGAACTGGCTGCCGAGGTCGCTTCGCTGCTGGCGTTTTGTGCGATCAGAAACAGCGATAAGGTCGGCTTGATTCTTTTCACGGACCTGGTCGAACTTTACATCCCGCCCAAAAAAGGCAGAACGCACATTTTGCGGTTAATCCGCGAGATCCTTTTTTATGAACCCATCCAAAAGAAAACCGACCTTGCGAAGGCGCTGGATTTTTTGAATCGCGTGACGATCCGGCGAGCAGTTGTGTTTGTCATCTCAGACTTTCATACGTCGAATTACGAAAAGGCTCTAACAATCTGTAGCCGGCGGCATGATTTGATTGCAGTGGTTATTGAAGATCCGGGAGAGCAATCGCTGCCTCCGATTGGTCCGGCTAGAGTTGAGGACCCCGAAAGTGACGCGATCTTTGAAATCGACTTTTCGAATCCCCGGGTGCGATCCGAATTCAGAAAGCGAGCGGAGCAGGAACGTACCGAACGCGAAACACTGCTCCGCAGAAAGAGCATCGATTCGATCGCGCTGCGGACCGATCAAGATTACTTCCCGGCTCTCAGGTCATTTTTTTTGCGAAGGGAAAGTCGTCTAAGAGGCAGATGATCTGGTTGTATTTAGCTCAGGCTGCATCCAGAGCTCCGGACGAGATGGAAGATATCCGGCCGCCAATCGCGGACTCTCCTTCGCTCATGATTGTGACCATCCTGGCTTGCCTTCTGATACTGGCGCTGGTCGCCTATTTCGTTTGGCCGAACGCAAAACCAAAAGTCGTTCTTCCGCCTCTTCCGAAAGAAGTGGCAAGAAGGCGCCTGGAAGCCTTGAAGCAACGCATCGGGACGGAGACCGGATACGATTTCAGTATAAAGATTTCCGATGTTCTCAGGAGCTTTATCGAACAACACTTCGGCATCAAAGCGGTCCAACAAACGACTATCGAGTTCCTGATGGAGGCCTCCAAAAACTCACATTTTGATCTCGCGCAACAGGAATGTCTACGCAACTTTTTGCTAACGTGCGATTCGATCAAATTCGCTCGAGCGAATGCCGGGATTCGGGAAAACGCAACCCTTTTCGAACGAGCGGCGGCTTTTGTGAAGGAGGCTAAGTGACTACGTCCTTTCGATTCGAGGAACCCTGGTTTCTGCTGCTGCTGCTGGCCCCGGTCTTGTTTCGGTTGCTTGGTGACGGATGGAAAAAGTTGCCTGTAGTTCAATTTCCCGGGGCGCGCATTTTCGCGACGAGCAAGGGTTTCCGACACTCGTGGACAAAAACGGTCCAAAACTCGCTCTACTATTTCGGATGTGTTTCCCTGGTATTGGCCCTGGCTCGTCCGCAGTTCGGAACGGCCGCCAGCCGAAGCCAAACCGAAGGCATCGACATCATGCTGCTGCTGGACGTTTCGCTGTCGATGTTATCGGAAGATTTTTCAATCGGCTCCCAACGCGCCAGTCGCCTCGAAGTGGTAAAACAAGTCACCGAAAAATTCATCAATGGACGGCCCGATGACAGGATTGGAATCATCGCATTTTCCGGACAGCCCTACCTGGTCAGTCCGCTGACCCTTGACCACAAATGGCTTATTGACAACCTTGCGCGTCTTACGATCCGCCGAGTCGGGGATCAGACCGCGCTTGGGCCAAGCCTTGTGGAGGACGGGACTGCCATTGGATCCGCTCTGGTCACCGGAGCGAATCGTTTGAAAGACAAGCGATCGAAGAGCAGAGTCATCGTATTGTTGACAGACGGAGATAACAACGCAGGAAACATACCTCCGGTCACTGCCGCTGAAGCGGCTGCAGCCATCGGAATCAAGATATATACCATCGGAACCGGGACCAATGGACTCGTTCCGTTTCCTCACTCCGATGGATTTGGAAACACCTACTATTCAGAGGAGTACATGCCCTTCAGGGAAGATACCTGCCGGGAGATTGCACGAATCGGGGGAGGAGTCTTCTTCAGGGCTACCGACACTAAAACGATGCGTGAAATTTTCGAGCAAATCGATAAACTCGAACGCTCGGGAAGAGATGTTCAGCAGTACCAGAATTATGATGATGTTTTTCCCTGGCTGCTGGCAGCCGGATTTGCCCTGCTCGCGGCCACCTTCACGCTAAGAGAAATAATTTGGAGCGTCGTTCCATGACTTTTGCCCAGCCAATATGGCTTTACGGATTGCTCCTTATGCCGGTCCTCGCTGCGCTGACTTCTTACAACGATTCTCGAAACAGAAAACGATTGGAACGACTCGTTGCCTCAAGACTGATCCCGGACCTGACAGACGCTGCGTCTCCAGTGCAGAAGTTCATGAAGCGCACTCTCTTTCTAGGGGCTCTTTCGGCCTTTCTGATCGCCCTTGCGCGCCCGCAAATCGGGTTCACCGAGCAGGAATTCACTCGGCTGGGACGCGATATCATGTTGGCGATCGACACTTCCAAGAGCATGCTGTCCACCGACATCGCGCCGGATCGGTTAACTCGCGCCAAACTCGCAGCCCAGGATCTTCTCAGCCTGATGAAGGGAGACAGGTTCGGGCTTATCGCATTCGCGGGAGCATCGCAGGTCGAAGCGCCGCTCACTATCGATTATCAGACTGTCGTCGAAGCGATTAACCAGCTCGATACCAGAACCGTTGAAAGGGGAGGAACGGATATCTCCGCTTCCATCTATTCTGCAGAACTTGCGCTCGGCAAGTCGGAGCAATCTTACCGCTCGCTGGTCCTGTTCACGGACGGCGAAGATCTCGATGAGGACTCGATAGCGGCAGCCAGAGAAGCCGCGGCTTCAGGGATTCGCATCTTCACCGTCGGTATCGGAACAAAGGAAGGCTCGCTTATTCCGATCAGCCCCGACAATCAACAATACCTCCGGGATAAGAACGGCCAACTCGTGCGGTCGCGCCTGGACGAGAACAGGCTCCGGCAAATCGCGCACCAGACCGGAGGGTTGTATGTCCACCTCGACAATGAAGGCATCTCCAGGCTGGTCTCCGAGGGCTTGCGGAATCTGAACCAGGGTAACATCGGAGGGGGATCTTGGCGCATACCAATCGAGCGGTATCGATGGCCACTTGCGGCAGGATTGCTTTTTTTGTTACTCTCTAGCGCTTTAGGTAGCCAACAGAGGAAAAAACTGACACAGCGTCTTTCCGCCAAGACCGCCGCCGCCGTGACATTGCTTTTCCTGAGTACTCTACTGAAAGGCGCATCAAGTCTGGATCGGTACAACCAAGGAGATTTTGAAGGTGCGCTGCAAGGCCTTCGTGACGATCTCAAAGGCCATCCGAATTCACCGGTGTTGAACTTCAATGCCGGCAACGCTGCCTACCGGCTCCAGAAATTTGACGAGGCATTCGAGGGCTATTCAAAGGCGATGATGAGCGAGGATTCCAACATCAAAGAGGAAGCCTATTACAACGCGGGAAACGCCTTATTCATGGAGGGAAACCTGGCCCAGGAAATTGAGCAGCAGTTGTCGGCCTATTACGACGCTCGCTACCAATATCATCAGGCTCTTGATCTAAATCCGAGAGACGAACAGGCGAAAAAGAATCTGGGCCTGCTGGAAGAGCGAATAAAGCAAGCCGAAAAACAGAAACAGGAAGCGACACGAAGCCAGCAAAACCGACGCTCAAGGAGACAGCGAAAACAGCGAAGTCAAAACACCAGGCAGAAAGACCAGCAGGGCCAGAGGCCAGATCAGCAGGACGATTCGCAGAGCCAGCAGGACGATCAGGAAATGCCGAGTGATCAATCACAACAATCGGATTCTGCGGAAGGTGATGATCAAAACGGTCCGACTGAAGAGCCGAGTCCCGGTCAGAAGAAGGATGGTGAAGTTCGCGAGATCGCTCCCTCGGATCAACAACCACACGGCACCCCCGCGCCTTCTGACGAGAAACGAGGTCAGATGTCCGAGGAGGAGGCGCTCAGCCTGCTCGATTCATTGAAGGATGAGGGGGCTAAAATTGATCTGATGCGGCGAAAAACGGATCGCGGCGTCTCCCGTGACTGGTGATATGAACAGATTGCCGCCTCTCTTTATTCTTTTGTTGACGATTCTCGGGAATGCTCTGGCTGAGCCGTCTATCTCAGGCTCGTTGTCTGAGACAGTCACAGATGTCGATCATCCCGTTAAATTGGAAATCAAGATTGAAAACGCGCGAATCACCCGGCCTCCGAACGTTTCTGTAAACGGATTGTCAATCAGTTTCGCCGGGACTGCCACCCGCACGCAGATCCTCAACTTTCACGCTTCTTCGGTTACTATTTTCACTTATATCATCACGCCGGTCCGAGAGGGCTTTTACGAAATTCAGCCGGTCGAAGTCCCCATCGGAGGAAAGACCTACCGGACCGCTGCAATGACATTGAAGGTCATTCATGGCGATCCCGGCCGCCCGGCAACTGCCGATAGGCCGTACTTCGCGGAACTTGTCGTTCCAAAAGAGTCGGCTTTCGTCGGCGAACAAATTCCGATCGAATTACGGTTTTATTTCAATCAACGAATCCAGTATCAGCCGTACCCGCAGGGCCAATATCCGATTATTGAAGGGGAAGATTTCGTTACCAAGAAGTATTCGGAACCGGCCGAAAAGGAGCTTGAACTCGACGGGCGTATCTATCGGGTTCTCATCTATAAAACGGCGTTGACTGGAGTCAAACCCGGAAAACTCGACCTGCAGTCCGCAACCCAAGGATTTCTGATTTCAACTCCTTTCGGCTTGAGAGGATCCCAAGGATTTGCCGATCCCTTCGAAAATTTTCAGCAGCAGGTCGTGGACATAAAAACCAATGGAAGTTCCATTCAAATAAGGCCTCTTCCTGCAGCCGATCGTCCGGCCGATTTTTCAGGGGCGGTGGGTGAATTTTCTCTGACGGCTTCAGCTCAGCCGGATAAGGTCAAGAGCGGCAATCCAGTGAGTATGAAAGTCGAAATCAAGGGGCTTGGCAATTTCGACCGCATCGGGCAGCCAAGCCTGACGAACACGGATGGCTGGCGCATCTATCAACCGACGGAAGCAATTGAGACACTGGACGACCTTGGTTTGAGTGCGACTAAGACGTTCAGCTATCCGCTGGTGGCCGAGAAGTCCGTGACGACCTCGCCGATCGCCAGGTTCTCCTACTTCAATCCGAACTCCGAAAAATATGTCACCCTCAACACATCGCCTATCAATATCGAGGTCCAGGGGGATCTCATTCCCAAAACGTCGATCCCCAGTGCGGTGGCCGCACCTTCCGCCTCTACACCGACAAAGCCGGCAGCGGTTCCAGATGTCCTCGATATCCAAGTGCGTTCGCCAGTTCCGGCGACGTTCACGCCCTTGGCTAAGCAGCCGATCTTCTGGATCGCTCAGGCGATCCCGGCTTGTACTCTGTTGGCGTTTAGTTTCGGTTTGTGGTTACGAAACGCGAGAATCGCAAGTCAACCGCGCAGGGCATTAACTCTGGAAAGTCGGGTCCTTCAAAAAAAGATAGCTGCATCGCTTAATCGCTCAGAGGTCCTGCAAGCCGCGGTGCGACTCCTCGAACTGGATTGTAAGATACGAAACATGCGCAAGCAAGGAACGCCGCCCTCTCTGGAAGACTGGATCAACAGTGAGCGCCTGCCTGCCGAAATTCGACGTGATTTGCGTGAACTCGTCGATGCAAGGAGTGCCAGGATTTATGGCCACCACGGATCGGAATCTCTCACCGAGGAGGAGCGATCGCGGATCCTTGCTCTTTTGAATCGCTGGAGGGCCAACGCTTGAGGCCAGGATCCTTCAAGAATTCTATCGCGTGCTTCTTTGCCGCATTTGTCATTTCGGACTCTTTTGGAAATACCGAATGGAACGCTGCGAACGTCGCGTACGCAGAGGGTAAATACGAGGAGGCGAAGGTAGATTATATTCAGCTGGTCGACGGTCGCGAGTATAGCTCCGAGCTTTTTTACAATCTTGGCGATGCATGGTTCAAGCTGAACGATTCCGGACGCGCCATTCTCAATTACGAGCGCGCGCTCATTCTCAATCCGGCATTTGAAGAGGCCAAAGCAAATTTGCAGACTGCGCTCAAGATTGTCGGCAATGACGATCCAAAAACGATTCGCGACTCGCTCGGGACCTATGCTGACTATTTTCCGATCGTAGCATCGCTCAGCTTTTGGACCGCGATCTTCTGCCTGGTGGGAGCGCTGCAAAAACGCTTCTCCTATGCAACTTTTTTTGGATTTGTTTTGATCGGCGCTGGAATTCTCTTTTTTTCCAGCCTTGCCCTCTGTATTTGGGTCGGCGCGGGCCTTAAGAACCCCGATCGCGCTCTGGTGATCGAATCGGGGGCGGACTTGAAATACGGGCCGGCAGTGACTGCCCGCCCGGTAGAAGGTCTGCAAATCGGCCAACCAATCCGGTTGATTTCGGCACGGGGCGACTGGACGTTTTGCCAAGCCAACACCGGCAACCTAGGATGGATCCTGTCTCGAAAAGTCGAGCGTGTTGTACCCTAGTGTACCGTCTCGCTATTCTCCTTCTGGCTGTGCTCGCCGCAAATGCGGAGGAAAGAGCAGATTGGATTAGCTCCCTTACATCAAATAAGGGGCCGGGCAACTTTGCGCCTCCCCCACCCATGCGACTCGCCTATCGGTTCGGGTGGGATGGGATTCAGGCTGCAACCGCTGACGTTCGCCTTTCATCTCCAACGAAAAACACACTGGAAATTGATGCAAAGGGAAGGACTTCCGGTCTGCCACGTGTCTTGTTTAAGCTTGATGTCTACCATCAGGCAACGGAAAACAAGTCCACGCTGCGGCCAATCCATTTTATTCAGGAGGAGAAGTATCGGTCCGAAACGGTGAAAACGAGCGTCAATTTCGAACCGACCCAAGTAATCGGTCTTCGCGAGAAAATCCCAAGTGATCAACCGGCGAAACCGGAAACTTTTAAATTCAGTCCCGTCTTTGACCTGGCAACTGCGTTGCTTTGGGTCAGAAGCCAACCGCTTCGAGACGGCGATATTGAGTCGATTGTGGTTTGGGCGTCAAACGCGCCGTATCTCGCGACCGTTAAGGTTATCGGCAGAGATTCGCTGAAAATCGCTGGACACGACAAGGGAGCAATCAAACTCGAGCTCCATATCAAGAAGATTGATAAAAAAATGCAGTTGAAGGAGCACAAACTCTTCAGAAGTGGGCGGGGCTGGCTCTCTGATGACGACAAGCGCATCCCCTTGCGCATCGAAGCCGATATTTTCATCGGCTACGTCTTCGCCGAGTTGGAGACCATGGAGGAAGAGTAACGCTAGCCCGCGAAACTACCCGCCTGGATACTCGTGCTCGAATGAGACAGGGGAAATTGCTGCTTTCCCCCCTATGACCATCATCTCTTGGTGATCTTCGCGTCCTTTTGTGCCGATTCCCTTCGTGCGATGGCGGCACCTCCGAGGGCGACCCCGTTGGCGATGTGAGGCTTCCGAGTCCCCGGTCCGCTCGGAGATCGGACCCTACCAACGCAGGCATAACGCGCGCGTGCTGGCTTAGCCTAGCTAGCCGAGCCTGCATTGATCACAAATCCTTACACAATTCAAACGCAACCGTTGTGACTACGGCAGCAAAGGATTTGTGCTCAATGTAGACTATTGCTGATGAAAAAAGCGGACTTCCTCGCGGAGACGCTCGACCTCCTCCATCAGATTCACCAGGAGTTTGATCCCTCTCAGATTCATGCCGCACGCGCTGCGCAAATTTTCGATGCGCCGAACAGCGTGGATCGCTCGATCATCAAAATACCAACCGCTCTCCGGCGCTTTAGAGGCTGGAACAACTAGCCCGTGTTTGCAGTAAAGAACAATGAGGCGACGCGGTACCTGTGCAAGATCCGCAATCGCTTCAATCGTGTAAACGGCACCCATTGAGTGTTCAACAGGCTGCAACTCCCGCGCAGACTCTTCTTCAGAATCGCCGTGTTCTTTCATCGCCAGTTTGGATCGCGATTCATCGTGACGAGTCCCTCGGGTTAAAATGCGAGATGCCACTCAAGCCATTCCAGAGTTTTCGTTCTTCTTCGGTAATTCGCTCCGGTATGACTATATTGATCACGACAAATAGGTCTCCTTTCTCGCCGGACTGTCCTTTAACCAATCCGTGTCCGCGTACACGCAATTGCTGCCCGTTGTTCGCGCCGGGCGGAATTTTTACGGAAACTCGATCGTGCAGGGTTGAAATTACGACTCTCGTGCCGAGAACCGCCTCCCAGGGTGCAAGGTCAAGCGTGTAATAGAGGTCAGCGCCGCGAGCTCGAAAATCGGGATGAGCAGCAAAACGAATCCGAAGATAAAGGTCGCCTGGCGCCCCTCGGCCTATTCCTTCGTTCCCCATCCCGGGAACACGAATAATCTGGCCCTCGATCACTCCCAGAGGGATTTTTACCTTGATTGTCTGCGTCCTGGCCTGACCGGTCTTCCGGTTGGTTCGCTGGAGAGTAAGCACCCGAACCGATCCCTTGGACGCTTCCTCAAGGGTGACTAGAATATCGCTCTCGAGATCGCTGCCGCGACGCGCAAATCCCGCTGCTCCGTCACCGTATTCCCGCTGACCGCCAGAGTCCGAAAAACCGTCAAAACGTCCGCTCCGACCGAAGAATTGTTCAAAGAAATCGGAAAAACCTGTTCCATCGAATCGGAATTCAAAAGATCCTTCCGGGAACGGAGCGCCTCGCGCTCGGCCTTGCTGCCATCCAGGGGGTGGCTGGAATTCGGTCCCCTCTTTCCAATAAGAACCGAGTTCATCGTATTTCTTACGGTTCTCAGGGTCGCCGAGGACCTCGTAAGCCTCGTTGATTTCTTTAAATTTTTCCTCGGCAGCTTTCTTGTCCTTAGCCACATCCGGATGATATTGCCGCGCGAGCTTACGGAACGCCTTCTTAATGTCCTCGTTACTGGCTTCTCGAGGTACATTCAGAATCTTGTAGTAGTCTTTAAATTCAACCGGCATGTCGAAGTACTTCCTTGGCGTTCCTACAAGTTCGGCGCTCCCATCTCAGCATCGGCCCACCCTTGATCACAGAACGCTTACCGTCAATGAGTGCGCAAAACACTCCCCAGTCAACGGGTTCGTTGTCGAGAACGGACCTGGCGAGACCGCGGCTCCGACCAGCGAACTGTAAGAAAACGATAGGATAGCAAGGTCACGCAGGAAGCCGCGCCGGTTGGGCCAAGCGGCCTTCGCTCCGGGGTTGTGTTACGAAACCTCATGGTGTAGGATGGCCGCTCCGTGGAGATCCGGATCGGGTCAGAGCCGTCGCCCCATACCCCCCTCCTCACGGTGACTACCGAACATCCCAATCACATCATGTTTTCACGAATACCCTTCGACAAGGTCAATTGGCTGATAAGTTCGTTTCTCATCGGCACGTTATTTCTCGCCCTTACCGCGGTTCCGGCATATCTCTGGTTTTTTGGGATTGATCGATTTCAAGTCATCCTTTTCTTCGCGATGTTCTTTGCTTGCGGCTTTTCGATCACACTTGGCTATCACCGCCTGTTTACACATCTCAGTTTTCAAGCTCACTGGGTCGTCAGGCTTTTCACGCTCATTTTCGGAGCCGGCGCGTTTGAAAACTCAGTTTTACTCTGGGCGTGCGAGCATCGCAGTCATCACAAACATGTGGACCATGATGACGATCCTTACTGCATCTCGAAGGGCTTGTTTCATGCGCACATCGGCTGGCTGCTTTTCAAGCTCGATCCCGGTCCTCCGTTCGACAATGTCGCCGATCTGCAGAAAGATCCGCTCGTCATGTGGCAGCATCGCAACATTCATTGGCTGGCTGCATTGGTTTCCTTTGTGTTTCCCACGGTTCTCGGTTACGCATGGGGCGGTTGGCGCTCAGCCCTTGGAGCGTTTCTAATCGCGGGAGTTGCGCGCCTGGTTGTTCTTCAGCATTGCACCTTCTGCATCAACTCCCTTTGCCACTATTTCGGGTCGCGTCCGTACTCTTCAAAGTGCACTGCCCGCGACTCAGGGCTGATGGCTATTGTTACCTTGGGTGAAGGATACCACAACTTTCACCATGAGTTTCAGTACGATTACCGAAATGGCGTCAAGTCATGGCAGATCGATCCTACGAAATGGCTGATTTGGATTCTCTCAAAATTGCGGCTTGTGCAAAAGCTGCGTCGCGCTCCCAAGGAAAAAGTCATCCTCGCGGAACTGATGGAGGCGCAGAGGCAGCTTGAAACAAAACTTGCCACGCCCGGCCTGACGGAGTCGGCTGCAGCATACTTCGCGAATGCTTATCACCGTCTCCAGAACGCTGCCAAAAATTGGGCGGACCATAGGCCGCAACAGATTGAAGTGACTCGCGAAATGCTCGCAGAATGCCAAAAGGAAATTCGCAACGCAACCCGCGTTTTACGACTTCCCGCAGCCTGGCTCGGACCCTAAGCAGAGTTTGGCTTTGATGATGCGGCCGATCCTTTCCAACTTGCGTCAAATTCTTCAACAGCACGGACAAGAGATCCACGAAATATCATGAATCCGAGATTCTACATTTCTGCACTTATCGCGCTGCTGTTGCTACCCGCCGTTAGAAGCGCACTTGCAAGTGAGGTTCTTTATGAGGATGACTTTACCACGTTAGATCCAAGTTGGGGCGCGCTTGGTGAAAATTTGAGCGTCAAGGACGGTAAGTTGACGCTTAAGCCGTCGCTGAACACTACTCGAAGCGTGTTGAATCAAGCGAACGTTTTTGATGATGCTGAAATTACCGTAGAAGTTACCCTTTCAGTCGGCGATACAGGCGTACCTGGCGGCCTGATTTTTTGGGCAAAGGACTACGGCAGTTTTTATTGCTTATGCATCAACGCGAGCGGTTACTTCAAGATCAGCCGCTATGTGATTGATCGATGGATAGATCCTGTAAGCTGGACTGCAAATGAAGCAATAAATCAGGGCGTTGGACAAATAAATAAGTTGCGTGTGACGACAAAGGGTCGTCAGGCCACTGCGTATATCAACGACAAACAAGTTGTCACGTTCAATGGCCAACCTCCGCGGGGCGGCAGCTGTATCGGAATATCTGGAACGTCAGCAGAAGCGTCAGCATGTATCTGGCAGTTTGCAAAACTTAAGGTGACCGGCGCCGCCCCGCCCGCAGCCGCCCCGCCCGCAGCCGCGCCGCGTGCTGCCGCTCCGCTTGCTGTTGCATCTCCGCCGCTTCCTCCGGCGCCTCCGCGACCAGATAAGCCAGTGGCGTTGCGGCTCCACGGCTCAAACACCATCGGAAAAGACCTCGTGCCCGCACTGTGCGAGGATTTTTTGAAATTTGACGGGGCCACGTCTGTCCAGCGTAAACCGGGGGAGAAGGAGAATGAGACAGACATCGAAGCAGTTTTGCCAAGCGAATCTGCCGAACCATTGACTTTCGAAGTCCAGGCTCATGGATCGAAGACGGCCTTCGAAGATTTGGCCACCGGCAAGTGCGACATTGGCCTGGCCTCCCGGCAGATTAAGTCCGACGAGGCCCAGCAGTGTGCGCTCGCGGGGTTGGGCGACATGTTCTCGCCTGCCTGCGAAAACGTCCTGGGTTCGGATGGCATCGCCGTATTCGTAAACAAGATCAACCCGATCAACGTGCTTACGAAGGAGCAAATTGCTGATATTTTCAGCGGCAGGATCACCGACTGGTCACAACTTGGCGGAAACGCGGGGCCGATTGATCTGTACGCGCCCGATGACAAATCCGGCACGTTTGACACCTTCAAATCAGTCGTGCTCGGCACCAGGATTCTTTCTCCCAGAGCCTCCCGGTACGAGAACAGCGCGAAACTTTCGGACGAAGTGGCCGCCGACGCGAACGGAATCGGTATCGCTGGAATGGCTTTCGTGCGCGGCAGTAAGGCGCTTGCTATATCAGAGGGTGGTGCAAGACCCCGATTGCCGACGCCCTTTACTGTCACCACTGGAGAATATCCTCTCTCGCGCCGCCTATTTCTTTATATCCCGGCTAATCCCCAAAATAAATGGACTCGCAAGTTCGTTGAGTTTGCAATTTCAGAGCTGGGAGGCCGTTCCAAGCTAACGCCGACGGGTTTCTTCGCTCGCAAGTTCGTCGAGTCTGCCGTTTCAAGGCTTGAGGTCTTTTCCTGGTGGACCTCTGGCGGCGAGGCCGCGGCACTCGACGCATTGTTCAACACTTACAAGAAACAGTATCCGGGCGCTGGAATTATTAACGCAACTGTTGCGGGCGGCGGCGGCTCCGCTGCTCGCCCGGTTTTGCAAACCCGTCTGGCCGTTGGCAACCCGCCCGACACTTGGCAAAGCCATCCCGGTTGGGAGTTGCTTGGTCAGTACGTGGAACCCAATTACTGCGAA
>Ga0182041_10000532_pt1 | contig 18070 bp, 21 predicted proteins | sample flu12Cox44000178_FD_125967 | JGI IMG/M metagenome (GOLD analysis project Ga0182041, IMG submission 125967) | Lab enrichment of tropical soil microbial communities from Luquillo Experimental Forest, Puerto Rico - flux8day.12C.oxic.44.000.178 | ecosystem: Environmental > Terrestrial > Soil >...
ACCCGAATCCATGCCATCATCACCCAACGAATCCGAAGTGGAGCAATCCTCCAGTCCGGCCCCCAAAATCTCTGAAGAGTTGTCGGTGGCCCAGATGACGCTGGCCAATCGCAAGACGATCCTGGCGGAGCTGAACGACATCGCAGAGGAGATTGGGCTGCCGAAGTTCGGCGACTTCACCGAGGAGGCCATCACGCCCGAGCTGATAAAGGCGGCGGCGGACGAGCAAATCTGGAACGCCGAGAACCGGGTGATGCTGCTCAACAAGAAGGGCACCCTCGTGGGCTGGGAGAACCGGGGCAAGACGGTGCTGCCAATCTGGTTCCACCTGCCGCAGGGCAAGGACGTGATTCGCCGGCTGGTTTCCTGCAACCGCTTCACCCTGCCCGAGATTGCCTCGATGCTGGGGATCAAGAAGGTGCAGCTCGACGACGTGGTCAAGGACATGGGCCTCTCCAAGGACATCCTCCGGCTAAAGACGAGCCAGAAGATGCGGGAGTACCGGGAGAAGATCGCGGAGCTGTGCACCGAGGCCAAGCTCAAGACGATGGTGACCGTGCTCAACATGGTGGAGGAATACACCGGCGAGCGCCCCACCCGCACGAGTGTGAAGGATTTGCTGATGCTCAACAAGATCACGATCGCCAGCGAAGCACCCCCTGACGTGGGCCAGCCCCCCAACGGGGTGACCCCCTCCGTGGCCATCGGGGTCAAGGTGCTCCAGGTCAACAAGACCGCCAAAGGGGGCGGTGAGGAATTTGAGGATTGACGCTGGAGCAGTTGCCAAGTATAGTTTAGTAGGTCCACCATAACACCCACAGTTCCAAGTACATGAACCCTCCACAAAGATCCTCAGTCACAGCCCCTCTCCCCGGTGAAACCGTTTCCCTTGATCCCAACAACATCGCTGCCGTCTCAGAATTCACCCAAAGGGGACGTCCCGGCCAGCAGCAGCAGGCCCAGCGTCCCGTGGTCCCAAGGATTCAGCAGGTTGGCGGCACACCTCCTCCCAAACCATTTCGCACCCGCTTCGACCAGAACGCGCACACGAAAGCCCCCGACACCGCCGGCGGCACGCCCGAGCTGAGGATGGGCGTCATCCTCTGGTGCTCCGGCTGGTGGAATGAAACCCTGGAGATGCTGAAGGCATTCGCCTCGATGGACGGCATCCAGATGCGCCGCATCGTCATCACGGACACGGAGCAGAACCCGATTCCACGCGAAGTGGTGGCAGCCGCCCAGCAGGCATTCAAGGAAGTCTGGGCCTACCGCACCCAGTTCGTCAACGAGCGCGGCTTCTCCGCTCCACGAGCCCTGATGGGCGCCGCCGGGTTCATCAACGAAAGGCTGCGCCATCAAGGCCCGCTCTTCTTCACGCTGCCCATGATCCCGGTGGGACCGGGTTCCCTGGACCGGCTGGAGTACGAGCACCAGGAAGGCGTGCGGGCAGGCCGCAAGATTCTGGGCCAGGTGGTGGGCGAAGGAGACAACCGCCAGCCCTACGGCTCGTTTGTGACCCACCGGGAATGGATCTACGATCCCAACTTCCCGCTGGCGCTGTCCGTTGGCCTGAGCCCCGAGTCGATGAGCCCGATGAAGTTCATGCGTTTGGAGATGCTGCGCAGCTTTAGGATGACCAATTCGCTCCTCTGCGTGCCGGGCTTGGCGCCCGATCGCGCCACCATGCTCAAGGCTTTCAACCTGACGAGCGCCAACCGGGAGCTTCCCCTGGCCGGCAAGGATCCCACGCCCTCGACTGGTGACCCGCTCATCGACGAGATCAGCCGCCTGATTACCGAGGCCAACGAGCCGCTGCCAGAGGAAGGCTTGGGAGTGATCGAGCCCCAGGAGCACCTCACGCTCGAACCCATGCAGCAGGATCCACTGGACATCGCGGCCCTGTGCGGGGCGATCCGCCGTGGCGGGTGGAAGGAAATTCCAGGGGCCACCGCGTGGCTGGCCGAAACCTTCGGGTTCGACCACCTGACGGACATGATCACGGCGTTGCAGGACCATGAGATGAAGGACGCACAGCAGCCAGCAAGTATCCCAGAAGCGGCGAGCGCGCCGGCCACGGCCCCACAGAGTGGAACGAAAAAGAAGCGCGCACCGCGCACGCCCCAAAAAGCCGAAGTCAGCTTTCCGTAGCAGTGCGATGGTAAGCGATGCCGGAAGTCCTGCCATCCCCCACTGAAGCGGAGCCGCTTGAACCCGAGCCAAGGGTAAAGGCGCCGTACCAGCTCCGCGCAGTCTACGGGGATCTGTACCAAGCCGACCGGGTGCCCAACGAGGATCGAGCCACGATCCTGGACGGGCTCTCCGGTGGGCGCCCGTGGGACGAGGGAGAGGCCCAGATCATGGGCCGACCGGACCTGATAAACTTCAACTGGGGCGAAGGCGAAGCGCAGCTCAACGCCCAGATTTCGCTCTACAACCGGCTGCTCCAAGGCGCCCCGTGGATTGCCCGCTTTGTCCTTCGTTCGGACCTGAAGATAACGCCGGACGCCAAGGCGATGTACGAAGACATCCTGGCGGAGGAGTTCCACAAGCTCAACGTGCGCCGCTGGCCCCGGTGGTTCTGGACCAACCTCCAGCTCCTTCGGGAATATGTAACTTTCGGAGTTGCATTCGGGTACTTCGGCGACGACATGGATTGGCGCTGGCATCCGGCGGGGCTGAACCATGTGAAGATCCAGCGGATGCAGAAGTTCTTCGGGGCCGACTGCACGGAGGTGGCCTTCATCCAGCAGGACTGGACCGCCGCCGACCTGGTGGCGCCACTGCGGGACGGAGACAAGGCCGCGATTGCGCAGGGCTGGGATGCCGATGCGCTCAAGCGCGCCATCAACTACATCCGGCAACGCACCGGCTTCCAGAACAACCTGGAGCAGTTCATCCACGAGATTAAGAACAACGAGCTTTTCTACCGCTCGGGCCGCGCGGCCACCATCTCGGTCCTGTACTCCTTCGTGGAGGAATTCGACGGGATGATTTCGTGGTACATCATGACCGAGGATGCAGCCACCACGGGGAGCAACAAGGACGACAACTTCGAAGCCTTCCTCTTCAAGCGCCTGAATGCCTTCAAGACGGCGAAGGAAGTCTTCATCCCGCACTGCATGGCCGTGAGCACCGGCGAGCTGCACAGCGTGCGCGGGCTGGGGTGGAAGATTTTCGAGCCGGACGTGCAGAGGAACCGGGCCAACTGCATGATGCTCACCAACCTGCTCGAGGCCGGCAGCCCGATGTTCCAGGCCCAGAGCGAGGAGGCGGAGGAGAACTTTGAAATCTTCCGCTACGGAGGCTCGACGGTCATCCCGCCGGGCATGACCTACATCGACCGAAAGGTGGAGAACCTGGCGCCGAACCTGGGGATGGCGAGTGCCTTGATGCAGAAGATTTCCGAGAACGTGGCCGGAGTCATTTTCGACCGGGGCACCAGCCCCACAGGCGGGGAGGAGACGGCCACCCAGTTCAAGGGGGTCACGGACAACAACATCGTCATCAATGATTCGGAGCGGCTCAACTTCCTGGAGTCCCGAGGGTGGATCTACCAGGCCCAGTGGAACCGGATCAAGGTGTCCAAGAAGACATACCCAGGAGGCAGCGATGCCCTGGAGATGCTCAAGCGGTGCCGGGAGCGCGGCGTGCCCCAGCACATCATCGACAACGGGGTGGATTACGTGGAGCCGATGGTGAGCATGATTGCGCCGGGGCAGGGCGTGAGCACCGACGATCAGATCCAGGCCATGACCCAGGTGATGGACAAGCTCCAGCCGCAGGGGCGCAACATGGTCTTGCGTGCCTTGGTCGGCCACATGGCTGGCTGGCAGAACGCGGACGCGATTATCCCGGCCTCCGGCAACTTCGGCCCCGACCCGCAGGCGCAGATGGCGATTCTGGAGAACGGCATCTTCTCGGGGGGTGGCGGACCCCTTCCGGTGCTGGTCAACCAGGACCACCTGGCCCATGCCATCCAGCACGCCATCGTGGGCAACAACATGGAGGGGATGGCAGCCCAGGCGCTCAACACGCGGGACAACGAGACGATGGCCAAGGCCATCAAGAATTTCGGGGATTTCGTCCACCACTACATGGGCCACACGGGATACCTGGCCCAGATGCCGGTCATGCCGCCGGAAGCCCCGCAGCTCATCAAGCTGGGCAAGAACTGGCTCAACGCCTTCACCCAGCTTTCCAAGGCCATCGACAAGATCATCCTGGCCAATCAAAGGAACGAGGCTGGCAATCCGGGCAACCCGCAGGGCGACCCGAACGCCGGCCACGACATCACGGACGCGCAGGTCAAGATGATGAAGGCCAACCAGGAAATGGCCATCACCCAGCAGCAGGCCGACCAGGAGGCGCAAATCAAGCAGAACCGGGCCGACCAGATCCTGGAGTCGTCCAAGATCAAGACCGCCCAGAAGATTCAGATGAACGACCTGGTGGCCTCCTCCAAGATGGCAGGAACGGTGGCCCAGCATGCCCCTCCCCCGGTGGAAGCCGCCCCATCCGAGGCCGGGGTGCCGACTCCGCCCAACCCGGTCAATCCGAACGCGGCCTCCGGCGCGCTGGGATTTTAGCAAAACATCAACTAAAATTAGTTGACAGGGCCCTACGGGCGCGTCAGGATGTAGCCTCATGAAGCTATTGCGCGCCCTCCTACTCTGTTGCCTGGCAGTTTGCTCCAGTTTTGCAACAGACACCCTGACGATCAACTCCGCCCAGTTCAACGATGGGACGGAGTACCTGGCCCCCTACAATTCCACGTTGGCGATAGGAGACGCGCTGGTCATCCCGGAGCAGACCTTCTGCATCGACCTTTACTCGACGGTTGGCTTCGGGCAGGCGTTCGACGTCACGGTGCTGAACCTGCAAAACTACCAGGGCAACGAGCGGATTTCATTCTGGGAAGCGGGCTGGCTGGCCTTGCAGACGGCCAAGTATGACCAGCCGGGCAACGTCAACCTGAACACCCTTTCACTCATCAACCGGGCCATCTGGTACATCACCTCACCGAACCCGACCCAGAACCCCTACCTGAACACGCCGGACGTGGCCATGTGGGTTCAGCTGGCCAGCGTCAGTTACACCCAAATCCCCCAAAACGACATCACGCTGTACCTCAAGGACGGTGATGTGGGCCAGAGCCAGATTAGCGTGGTGCCGGAGCCAAGTGTCTTCGCCATCTCCTGCATCGGGTTCCTTGCCCTGATTGCGTTTCGCCGTTATGGACGAGCCTCCGCGCTTAACTGAGCACGCCCGCCTTATCTTTGAGCTGGCCATCGTAACGGTCGGGCTCATCATCATCGCCCTCATCTTCATGAACCTGCCGTGGCAAACGACGTAAAAGCTGTACCGGCGGATCAACAGCGGACGGAGATTACTCCGACTCCGTTCAGCGCGATGGATGACTGGGCGCTGAACACGAATGACCAGGAAATGTTGAGCAATCTGCTCAACGGGACGAGTGGCAGGTTCCTGGCGGCCATCCGGGAATTCGCCCTTGGGCTGGCCAGATCCAACGGAGCCAGCGGGGACTTCATGGCCGGGGTGCAGGAGGGTGCGCGCTCCTTGGTGGAGGAGATTTTGAACATGACGAAGGAACGCGCGTCGATTCATCGCGCGAATTTGTTGAAACGCCAAGCCCAGCGTGTAGGAATCGGCATGCCGAAGAGCCGCAGGCTGCGGGAAGTCCCGCCCCTACAGGTGACCCGGCTGAGCGGTCCCCCGACTCGAGCAGAGCTGGAAGCGATAGGCGAGGCCCCACCCTTAGAACCACAATAAAATGCCACCCGACGCACCTGCCGCCCCTCCCGCTCCCGCCCCCGAGAAGACCACCGTGGGCTCGATGTTCGCCGACATGATCACGGCGCCTCCCAAGCAGGAGGAACTGGCTCCGGGGCAGACAATGCCGGAATCAACACCACCCCCGGCTGCTCCGCCGCCCCCGCCCGCCGCGCCGCCGGCGCCGCCTCCAAAAAGCGACACGCCCCAGCTTGAAAAGCAGGAGACTCCGAAGCTGGAGGTGCCCCCGAAGACCGCTGCCACGCAGACGAAGAAGGAGGAGCCAAAAACGGAAGCGGCTGCCGAGAAGGACGAGGAGCTGGATCTGCCGGAAGAGGAGTTTGAAGCCCGGCTGGCAGGGATGAACAAGTCGGACGCGCATAAATTGGCGCGGCGCGCATTCAAGCAGCGCACCTTCTTCCAGCAGCGGGGCGACAAGCTGGAAAAGGACGCCAAGAAAGTGGTCGAGGCGGAGAAGAAGGTGATCGAGCTGGAGAAGAAAATCATCGACCTTCAGGAGGCGCCCGAGACGAAGGCGAACCTGGCCCGGATCGAAAAGGCGGAAGCCGATCTGAAGAAAGCCAACGAGGATCTGGCCGGCAGGGAGGCGAAGCTGGAAGAGGGGCGCAAGTACGTGGACGGCCTTCAGCTTGCACATGACGTGCGCAAGACCCCGGAGTGGGCCCAATACGTGGAGTCGCCCTCCAACGAGCTGATCAACGACATCCACATGCTGGCAGTGGGCATCGGGGCGAACGAGGATCAGACCCACGAGATCGAGGAGGGCATCAAGGCGGCCCTGCGCATCGCCGGAGACGACCAACGCTGGAAGGCGCTCAAGGAAGCCGGGGCTGAACTGAGCCCGGCAGACCAGGCGAGGCTGGCCGACATCTTCAAGGCCCACAAAATCATCGCCCGCAACCGCGACTTCCTCACCGGGAAGAGCGACGAGGCGAGGAAGGCCCTGGAGGAAAGCCGCACGCGCGCGGAGGCCGACAAGAAGAACGCCCGCACGAAGGAATTCAATGATGGAGCCGTGGCCGGCAGGGAAGCCTTTGCCAAGGATCTGCCGTGGGTGAACGACAACTTCGACCAGTCCAAGTACCCGGAAAACTTCAAGGCGGTCATCGCGGACGCCAAGAGCTTTGCCGACAAGATGCTCACCTTGGACATGACCCCCGCGCAGGAGGCCAAGATGCGGGTGGGTTATGCCTACTACCAGGGCTCAACCATCCTGGCGAAGATGTATGCAGTGGCGCTGGAGAACGAGAACATCGAGCTGAGAAAGAACCTGGAGGAGCTGACCAAGTTCAAGGCCGACACCGAAGCGGCGGCAGTGGCTGCCGAGCAGAAAAAGGAGGAGGAGAAGGGATCGCTTACCCCCAGTTCCGCCCCACGCCGCCCAGCCAACTCGAGCCCGGCCCCGCGCAACCCGCCGCCCCAGGCCGGGAGGGGGAATGGAGCCCCGGCCATCATCGAGCGCCCGCGCACTGCGGGTGAAGGATTTGCCAAATTGGTGGTTGCACCACCCAACCCGTAGCTTCAAACTATATTCCCATGTGTGTGATTTCGGAAATCAGCTCACGGGCCAGGGAGTTTGCTCATGCTCTCCTGACAGGCGGCTACATCACCGCCGAGCAATACCCAATGGTGTATGGGCAAATCAAGGAGCAGATGGCCTTGGCCGTCACCGCCATGATGGCCGAGATCCGGTTAAGGGTGAACGCCATCGTCAGCGAGCGAGCAGCCGTGGACCAGATAACCAGGGAGACGATGATGTTCATTGCAGGCCGGCAGCAGGAGGAAAGACGTCGCAGGAGCCGAAGCCAGCAGAACATGATCAAGCTGCGGCAGATTGCTCCACCCGAGACGACCGAGGTGGAGATAAGATTCGTGGGCCATGAGAACGGATGCCGGAAGTTCGAGACGCGGTTCCCGGCCATGTTTGTGGAGTAATGCTCCACAACTTTCTGAAAAAATAGGGTAGACTGGAGCAATCCTCCACCTGACGGTAGAAGAACCTGATAAAAGCCGTGGCCCCGAAAGGGGATGGTCCGGCGCCATTTGGGGGTTCTAAAGCTCTGTCCTTCGGGACTAAAGAAGACCACGGGGAGCGAAGTGGGGAAACCCGAATCCTTACTTAACCCAGTCTTGAGAGCCTTTACCCTATGGTAAATCCACTCGCGTGTCTCACGAACGACGCGATCAACAACCGCTTCGTGGCAGCCACGGGCGTCATTACAGACCTCTACTTCAAGCAGAGCGTCTGCCTTGACCCGTGGCGCGAAAAGTTTAAGCAGCGGGAATTCCCGCTCGGACAGGGTGTGAACCCGTCCTATGTGAAGCTGTACCGGAACGTCCCCACGGAGGATCTGACGATGACTCCCGTGGGCTTCTCCGATTGTACGGCAGAACCCGACCCGTACTCAGCGTGCGATCCGGGATACATCTACATCCCGACGATGGGCCAGGAGCTGAAGCAAATGCAGCTCTATCGTTCGCCCAACATCCGCACCCCCGAGCTGTGCGTCATCGACCTCCAGCTGTCTCACGACCCGGAGAAGATGATCGCGGAGTTTGTGGACAACCTGGTCTTCCAGACCTCCTGGTACTGGAACCGGCTTGCCCTGAAAAACCTGATGGACGGTGTCGGCAACAAGTGGGTTGTCGCCCCTTACTCCGATGGGACTCTGCCCATCTCCACCACGACCCTGCCGGCAGTGGCAGCCACGCAGACCATCGTTCAGGGAGTCCTGGACCGGGTCTTCGAGGATCTGCTCTTCAACGGTGTGGGTTGCATGAACCCGAATGCCTGTGCCCAGCCGGTCTATGACCTGTATATCGGGCAGGAGGCGAGCCGGAACCTGATTCGTCAGGACTTCGGCGTCCGCCAGGACATCCGGTTCAGCTCCGAAGCCGACGTGCTGCTCACGAGTCTGCGCGGCATGGCCTGCAAGGAGTACGGTGGCTTCAAGCACAACCTGGTGGCCTTCCCGCCACGCTTCAACTTCGGCTCCACGGGTTACACCGAGGTGCTGCCGTTCGACGCGGGCGTGCCCACCACGGTCGGCCCGAAGCAGACGGTGAGTGTGGCCTACCGCACGGCCCTGTACGAGGGCTGCTTCGTCATCCCCAACGCGGATGTCATGCAGTGGCTGGTGCCACCCATGAACATGCGGTTTGGCCAGGTGGTCTTCGGCGGTCAGGGCACACCTGACTATGCCGGTGACTTCCAGTGGCTGAACTACCAGACGGACTGCAACACGGACAAGTCGAAAGGCTTCTTCGAGGGTCGCATCCTGACTGGTTGGGACTTCCCATTCCCGGAGTACGGTTACTTCATCGTATTCAAGCGGTGCTTCATCCCGATTGGCCCGGCTGTCTGCACGGTCAACGGTGTGCCGGATTGCACGGTGCCGGTCTTCCCGAGCCCGCCAACTCGGCCAACCCCGCCCAGCCCCTATCTCGATCCCTGCCTCAGCTAGGATCCCGATTCGCACAGGAAGCCCCCGAGAAATCGGGGGCTTTTCTGTTGCGGGTTATCGCACTGGAAGGAGATTGAATTCATGGAACTCGAGCTGCCGGAGAATTTCCCGTTGGATAAACCCCTGAAGAAGGGCGTGGAGGAAACCCTCCTGGTGAAGGCGACCCCCACGGAAGACGGGAGCAGGAAGCTCATGATCGACTCGATCGACGGGGTGCCGATGAATAGCCCAGGCAAGGCGAATGCCCCCTATGACGAGGGCAGCCCGGAGGAGGAGGCGGAGGAAACGCCGGAAGAAGAGGCCGAAGAGCAGGAGGGCGGCGATAACGAGGGCGGTGAAGAAGAGCAGAACACTCCCCCGGCTGACATGCCTGATCAGGCTGATCAGGGAGGCAGCCCTACCCCTGGCCAGGGTTTCGCCAAGGCCGTCATGCGCGGACCATAACGCTTAAGCTATGTCGGCAGGATACGATCTGGTCCTACTCAAGCAGATCGCCTGCAACGCGATCGGAATCAACGCGGCAGCCGGCGGTGCGGCCACCTTTCAGAACACGGCTTCCTACATGCAGTGCGCGCAGACCATCGCGTGCAACCTGCGCAACGCGAACATCGCCCTGGGCAACCCAGCCACAGGCGGAGGGGGCTTCGACACGCTGCCCAACCTCTTCGCCTACATCGCCTGCCAGGCCCAGGCCATGTCCGGGGTCGCGGTGCCTTTCGATCCGTACTCGAGCCTGAGCGTGTGGAACGCCATTGACTGCGCCCTTGGCGTGGTGGCCATCAACACGGGCCAGGGATTTAGCGGGTGGGCGAACAACTCCGTGCAGAACCTGATGTACGGGGCGGTGTGCCTGACCGGGCAGATCGTGACCAATGGATTCGGCCCTCCGCCGGTCGCTGCGACTTTCCACTATGCAGCCGATGGGCTCTCGGCAGGCGCTCTGAGCACCTGGCCGAACCTGGTTGCGGGCGGCTTCAACCTGAGCGGCCAAGCCACCGTGGTTGCCGCCGGTCAGAACGGGCTGAACATCGTGCGCCTGGCATCGGCTTCCAACCAGACGATGTCCACGGCTTTCACGATCCCCAGTCCGGTGCAGCGCACCATCATCGTGGCCCTGCGCTCCACGGACAAGAGCAACACCAACGTGTGCACGAACATCGGGGCTGGCACGGCAGCCTCACGCACTTCAATTCTGCGCATAGGCACGGGCGACTGGGCCTTCGGCGCCAACGGCACCGGGGTGAACGTGAATTATCCGGGCCTGACCAACATGGACACTCCCCCGGTCCTGGCCTTCACCTACGACTCGCCGGGCAACGCGGTGAAGCTCTACACCAACGGAGCCCTGGCGGCGAGCACCAGCCACAACGGGGGAGACACCGGCGGCGCCAACAGCTTCAGGATATGCTCCACCACCGGCATCGCGGGATTTAAGAACGTCGATTTCTTCGAGATTTACGGATTCAACCAGATCATCTCAGACGCGCAGATCGCGAGCATTTCCGCCGCCCTTCAATCCAAGTGGAACCTCCCGCCATTTAATGTCGTCACCAACACCGGACAGCAGGTTGTCACTGCGCCGGGCGGTGCGAATGTAATTACGTCCCCGCCATGAGCGAATCAACCACCGCATTCCCACAGGTTTCCTCCGTTCTGGGCAGTGATGACTGCCTGGTCAACGCGGCAGGGGCCACGTCGCGCATCACCTTCACGCTGCTGGTTACGGCCTTTGGCACGCTGGGGGTGGCAACGCTGGCTGCCGTCAACGCCTTCACGGCGGCGACCAATACTTGGACGAATTCCAGCAACGTCATTACAATCAATCCGGCCAGCGCGCTCATCACATTCTCTGGCAATGGGAATAATACGGATTACGGACCAGGCGGCATCAACATCCACACACAAGGCTCCTGCGATTTCCGCACCCAAGGCAGCCTGCGCATTCGGGTAGACGACAGCAATCCCAATCTGAAGTTCGGATCCAACTCCAATGCGGGTATCGAGTGGATTGCAGCAGGAGTGTTGGCCATCAACGACGGCACAGTCGGGGACGCAGGCGCATTGGAACTGAAGGCTTCCGCCAGCGATGCGGGCGCTCCCTCCAGCGGATTGCGCATCTACTCCAAGCTCAGTGGCGGGTCGATGCTTTACCAGGAAGATGCGGCCAGCATCATCAGCTTCGCGCCGCGCGTCTTCAAGCTGGCAGGAGTAAATCTCCTTAGCACAGCACAGAGCACCATCTTCACGGTGCCCGCTGGGCGCACGTTCTACTGTACCAAATACTGGATTGTGTTTCAGACGGTGAACGGCGTGACCGGCGCTCCTGCCATCTCGATCATTGAGAGCGGCACCAGCCAGCTCATGTACGGCCTGACGGGCGGCATCACCACCACGATGACCGGCACGGCGATGGGGAGCGGCCAGATCATCCATGCGGCTCAGGCGGTCACCACTGGAGTATCTGGGCGCACTGCCTGCGCCGCCGGCAACAATGTGCTGGCCAACGTGACCGCAGGCAGCGGCACAGGACTCACAGCCGACGTGTACGTGGAAGGCTTCTTCGTCTAAAAATTCACCATTCGGATTCAACCAAAGAATTATTCTTAACCATGAGCGCAACACGCCAGGACTTGAACAACGCCCTCGACGCCTTGACCACCAAGGCCAACACAACTCTCGCCGCCGCCAACGACGCTAACGCCGCTGCGGTCGCCGCCGCCAACCGGGTCGCCGCCCTGCCTCCCGACCAGAACGATTTCCAAACGGAAGTCGATAAGATCAATGTCATCTCAACCATCCAGGACCAGATCGCTTCCGCCGCCGCGCAGACCAAGGCCACCTGCGACGGCATTCTGCCTGTCACTCCTCCTCCTGGGCCTTAACCTTAGTGGTTGTACTGCCACCCCGCAGTGGGAAGCAGCCGTGGCCTGGAGGAATACTCCAGCCACGGATTGCGCTGAATATGCCCATGCAGTCCGCAACGGCATGGCTGAGCGTGGAGTGGAGTCCAACCTGGTCACTTACACCGTATCCTGCAATGATCCGCTACCGCAGGTCCGTCGTCATCAAGTCGTGATGTACTTCGTGGGGCACGAGTGCTGGATGATGGACAACGCGGGGCGCAAGCCGGTCTGGGTGGGGATGGACACCGACCCGCTCACCCAGCGGCTGGAGCAATTCCACGCTGGGGCCTGGGTCCATATTGCGTTCGTCGTGGTAGAGTAGGCTGTGCCTGACTTCTCAGCCCAGCAGCTAGGCGTTCTTCCCAGTGGCCCGGTCGATCCATCGACCCTGGTTCTGTATGGCGACCTGTACTGGCGGGTCGCCTCCACTGGCACTGGCACGGTCACCTCGGTGGCCCTGGCGGCTCCGGGCATCTTCTCGGTCAGCGGCTCGCCAGTCACGACCTCCGGCACGCTGACCCTGGCGCTGGTCAGTCAGACCCAGAACAAGTTCTTCGGCTCGCCCAACGGATCGAGCGGCACGCCTGCCTTCAGGGCGATCGTGCCGAATGACTTGGCAGGAACTCCGGGAGCCGGCAAGTATTGGGACGGCACCGGAACCTGGGTGACGCTGCCCGCTCCCGGCACCGGCACGGTCACGAGCGTGGCGCTGACCGGCAACGCCATCTTCACCATCTTCGGCAGCCCCATCACGACGTCTGGGACGCTCGATATCGAGCTGGCCAGCCAGACCGGCAACCTGGTCTTCGCGGGCCCTCCCACGGGAGCCCTGGCGCTGCCGCCCACCTTCCGGCTTTTGGTGGCGGCGGATCTTCCCAACACCGCAGTCACGCCCGGCAGCTACACCTACACCTCTCTCACGGTTGATGCCCAAGGCCGCATCACCGCCGCCTCCAGCGGAGCTGCGCCCACCGGCACCGTGACCAGCGTGGCATTGGCAGCCCCCGTCGAATTCACAGTGAGCGGCAGCCCTGTGACGAGCAGCGGCACACTCACCTTGGCCTGGGCGAGTGCCGCGCAACACGCGGTCTTCGCCGGCCCAAGCGGAAGCTCAGGCACGCCTTCGTTCCGCGCGCTAGTAGCTTCTGACATTCCGGCGCTGAGCTACGTGACGAGCGTGGCCTTGTCGATGCCGGGAATCTTCTCGGTCAGCGGCTCGCCCATCACCACAAGTGGAACTTTGACGGTTACACTTGCAACCCAGACGGCCAACACAGTCTGGGCCGGACCAACCACGGGTGCCGCCGCAGCGCCTGCCTTCAGGGCCTTGGTGACAAATGACCTGCCTGCCGGCACTGGCACGGTGACGAGCATCGCGGTCACGGCTCCCACGGAAATAACGGTGGGTGGATCACCGATCACGACTTCGGGCACGATTGCGCTTTCCTGGACATCACAGACGCAGAACAAATTCTTCGCTTCCCCGAATGGCTCGAGTGGGACGCCGAGCTTCCGTGCCATCGTGGCAGCGGACCTGCCTGGTGGCACGGGCACTGTCACTTCGGTGGCATTGAGTGCGCCGGGGGAATTTACCGTCAGCGGAAGTCCGGTGACCACCAGCGGAACCCTGACCCTGGCTTGGGCCACCCAGAGCGCGAACAAAATTTTCGCGGGCCCGAGCACAGGAGCTGCCGCCACCCCCACCTTCAGAACAATGGTAGCGGAGGACTTGGCTAGTGGAACTGCAACGTCTGGATTTCTACCCGTAGCGCAAGGGACAGGAGTAGAGCCAGCTTGGTCGGCAGTTACCCCATCTGTGGTCGGGTTCACCCAAGGTAAGGACCGCAATCGACCAGCGGCCAATGCGGGGGTGTTCTATCTGGGGACCGACACCAATATCTTCTACGTCTCAACCGGGTCACTATGGACGCTGCCCGGAATGATGGGGACCGACAAGGTGACGACGGCAATCTTAGCCGGGGCCTTCAGCGACACCGTATATTTCCAGAGCGCCGCAGGAGCCAATTCCGGTCCCATCTTCGGCAACAACCGATCGGTGGCCATCGGATTCTACGTCAATTCGCTGCCGGGCACTGGAGGGGGAATTATTATCAGCATCAACCAGCCCGGTTCTTTCACCGCCGGGTGGCTGTTTGGCAATTCCACGGTCAACTCCAACAAACTGCGCTTTGTCATGGTCGGCGTGAACTCGTCGGCATCCATCGAAATCAATGCGACCCTAACCACGGGGTTCCACGTTCTGGCTGCGAACTACGTCAACGGGACGGGAATTCGATTCTCTCTTGATGGGGGCACCATCGGCACCGCAGCCTGCACCGGAACCTATACGGCGCCCGGCTCCCTGAGCCAGTGCACGATTGGACGATATAGCGGCTCTAGTGGGTTCGCCGATTCGTATGCTGATTTCGGGTTCCTCTATGAATGGCCTGCACTCCTTTCGGATGCGGACCTAAAAACAATCGGAAGCTCTCTGTCTACTTATTAGCCGGGCGTTATCTCCACGGACCCCAGCTATATGTGGGAAAGCCGCTGGATGAATAACGGGAGTGCCGCAGGGGGCACCCCCGGATACCCTGCCTACGGCTCCAATTCCAATACGAGCTGCAACATTTCCGCCCTTTCCACCGGAATCTACAAGACCAACCGCTAATGAAAAAAGGAGACAGAGTAAGAATCATCGGGATCGACGTGCAATGCACCGTGGACTCCATCGGCTCGGATGGAGTACATGTCTGGTGGCCATGTCCCGAATATGGGCTGCACGAGAAAATTGTGGACCCGCGCCTACTTGAACTCATTACCGGCAACGGGCATGGCCCCAAGCCCACAAGGACTAAAGATCACCCGCATGGGCCAGAGCACAATCTACAGCATGTGAAATGATCAAATTTTATTTACAAAAGCGATATGCAATCCTGGCATTTGCCCTCCTGCTCGCCGGCTGCGCCAATCAGCCATACACTCCCGCCCCTCCCATCAACCTGCCGAGCGTGGCTCCTGTCGCGACTGGCAATACCAAAATCAAAGCGGGCAACGCGGCGATTGCCACGGGCAACAAGGCCATCCAAGGCCAGCTCGACGAAGCACGGGCCAGCCTAGACCAGGCGATTACCGAAGCGCAGGACCAGAAGGAGCAGAATGCCAAGCTGGACAAGAGCCTGGCGTCCGCCAGGCAGTCGCTGGCGGAGGCAATAAAGGAGGCGGTTGCCCAGGACGATCGCATCAAGCAGCAGGACGCCACGATCGACGAGCAGGCCCAGCGCATCGCCACGCTGACGACCCAGCAGAATGACGCGCAGGCCCAAGTCAACACCCAGACCGGGCAGCTCAACGACGCCCGGCAGGAGGTGGCCAACTTGCAGGCGTTCGAAGACAAGATGAAAGCCTACTGGGGATTTGGGGCCATCCTGTGGGGCATCGGCAGGCTTGGCTGGCACATCCTCATCATCCTGGTCATCCTGGCCGCCATCAGCTTCGCCATCAACTTCTTCATCCCGGCGGCTCGACCGTTCTTCCAGGCGGTGATAGCGTTCTTCAAGAAACTAAATCCGTTCAAGAAGCCGCCTTCGTAATCGCCGATATGGAACTACTTGCCATTTTTGGAATTGGGGGCCTGCTTGGCGGGCTCATCGCACTGGTGCTCTTCGTACTGGTGGCCATCCTGGTCATCTGGCTGCTCCAGCTTCTGCTCACGGCCCTGGGGGTGACCTTGCCGCCCAACGTCTGGCTGCTGATCAAAATCATCATCGCCCTAATCGGCCTCGCCTATGCCCTCAGAGTCTTCGGCATCGCCTGACCCCAACGACATCCGCACCACCAACGCGGTGGCCGTGGTGGAAACCCACGGCTTCTGGGAGTGGTTCCAGGATAACTGGGTGGGGCTCCTCTGGATCCCGCTGGGCATTGCCTTCGCAGTCGGGCTCATCCTGGGATACAACTGGCTGACGGGGAGATCCCCTGTGGACGAGCTGCCTGTGGGGGTGGCAGGCAACTTCGTCATTGTGCTGAGCGCAGCGGCCACCAGCATCTACTTCTACCGGGCGACATTCCCGCGCATCGACACAACCAAAGCTGGTGTACCTTGGTGGCAAGTCGTATGTATCTATGCCATAAAGCTATTCCTGCTCTGGTTCTTCTGGTATGCCTACACCCACGGGTAAGTGATGCGCAACTTCTTCGAGCGCCTCCTCCTCCTGCTGTCAGCCCGGCGGGCCTTTCGCTCATCCTTGACTTCGAAGTCGGAGACGACACCGGAGCCTATTACAATCGACACCTCCGAAACCCTGAGTGGCCAGGGGCCGCCTCTGGAGTCACCATCGGCATCGGATACGATTGCGGATACAACTCCGCCACCGTCATCAGAGGTGACTGGAACCAGCTGGCCGACCGAGAGCGCCTCGCCGCCACTGCGGGGGTCACGGGTCAAAGGGCAAAAGCCCTCATCCCATCCGTTCGAGACATACTTGTATCGTGGGAGCTGGCTCAAGGCGTCTTCTCGGAGGTGACCCTGGCCAGGTTCTGGGGGCTCTGCCAGCGGACCTGGCCCGGCTTTGACAACCTGCGGCCAAACGCGCAGGCCGCGCTGCTGAGCCTGACCTTTAACCGGGGCTCGAGCATGGTGGGCGGCAACAGAAGGGAAATGCGCAACATCCGGGACATGACCGCCTCCAAGGATTATGCCGGCATGGCCGAGCAAATCCGGCTGATGGAACGGATCTGGAGGAATACTCCAGACGGGCCGGGCCTGATTCGCCGGCGGGAGGCAGAGGCGAAGCTCATGTTGACCCAATGAAATTCCTGCGGCGAGTTTGGAAGTGGCTGGTACATTTCTTCGTGCAGACATTCCCAGCCGGTTCGCCCCAGGAAGAGCGCGTTGAGGCCCAGCGGGTACTCGGCGCCATCCAAGCGGTTAATAGCTGCCTACCGCAGCCTCCAGACCCGAACGACAGCGGAACGGCGGCAGCGACTGCCGGACTGATCAATGGCTGCACAACTCTTTCCGGGGCCCTTTCCGTCTTCGTGCTCCAGATGCAGACCTTCGCCTGCTGGGTGTGGGCGCAGCTCCAGGCGATTTACACCCTCATCACCAATCTCCAAACCCAAGTAAACAACATCAAAGGCGTGAGAACACCAGGCGCAGTCACCATCACCCCGCAGGCCGGCCTTGGGGTGGGAGCAACCGCCAGCATAGTCGGCAACGACACTGCGGGCCAAATCACCCTGCACACTGGCACCGGCAACACGTCGGGCCTTCAGTTCACGCTCGCCTTCCTGACGCCCTATGCGACCGCTGGCATCCTGCACCTGGAGGAAGTGGACAGCGGCAGCCAGAGCTTCGTGCCTGAATCGGGCAGCACCACCACGGTGAGCGGCTCGTCGGTTTCCGCACTCAACGGCATCGGGGACAATCAAACCGCAGTCATGAACTACGTCGTGCTCGGCGGCACATGAGAACCTGGCCACCGAACAGCCCGCAGGCGAAGGCGCTGGAACTCCAGCGAGTGCTGGAGGCCATCGAGACGATCAACACCTGCCTGCCAACCAGCTCCGGGGTGCAGGCGGCGACGGCGGGCCTGGTGAACGCCTGCACGGATTTCAACATGGCGCTGAGCGTCTTTGCGCTCCAGCTCGACACGGCCATCTGCTGGCTGGGCAGCGGGGCTGCCGGCGACGACTGCTACCGCCCGCTGCTGGGCTGCGACCACTTCATCGTTGCCAACGGGCTAGTCGACGCCAACGCGCTCTACATCTACGACACCTTCGCAAAGGGATTCATCTTCCCCACGATCGTTTCCAGCAACTCGGACCTGAACTTCCAGCAATATTCCAGCACCGGAGGCGCTCCGACCCCGATGGCATTCCTGACCGACA
>Ga0182041_10000538_pt1 | contig 18005 bp, 15 predicted proteins | sample flu12Cox44000178_FD_125967 | JGI IMG/M metagenome (GOLD analysis project Ga0182041, IMG submission 125967) | Lab enrichment of tropical soil microbial communities from Luquillo Experimental Forest, Puerto Rico - flux8day.12C.oxic.44.000.178 | ecosystem: Environmental > Terrestrial > Soil >...
ACCAGGCCATCGAGGCCAAGGAGCACGTCGAGATCAAGGCCGAGAACCAGACGCTGGCCACGATCACGCTGCAGAACTACTTCCGGCTCTACGACAAGCTCGCCGGCATGACCGGTACCGCCCAGACCGAGGCGGCCGAGCTGCACGAGATCTACAAGCTCGGCGTGGTCAGCATCCCGACCAACAAGCCAATGATCCGCGGTGACCAGTCCGACCTCATCTACAAGACCGAGGAAGCCAAGTACATCGCGGTGGTCGACGACGTCACCGAGCGGTACGAGAAGGGCCAACCGGTCCTGATCGGCACCACCAGCGTCGAGCGCTCGGAGTACCTGTCGCGCCAGTTCACCAAGCGGCGCATTCCGCACAACGTGCTCAACGCCAAGTACCACGAGCAAGAGGCGGCCATCATCGCCGAGGCAGGCCGGCGGGGAGGCATCACCGTCGCGACCAACATGGCCGGCCGCGGAACCGACATCGTGCTGGGCGGCAACGTCGACTTTCTCACCGACCTGCGGCTGCGTGCCCGCGGACTGGACCCGGTGGAAACGCCCGACGAATACGAACAGGCCTGGCACGAGGAGCTGCCCATCGTCAAAGAGGAGGCCGGCAAAGAGGCCACCGAGGTTATCGAGGCGGGCGGCCTGTACGTGCTGGGCACCGAACGGCACGAGTCGCGGCGCATCGACAACCAGCTGCGCGGCCGCTCCGGCCGCCAGGGTGACCCCGGCGAATCGCGCTTCTATTTGTCGTTGAGCGACGAGCTGATGCGCCGTTTCAACGGCGCCGCGCTGGAGGCGATGCTGAACCGGCTGAGCCTGCCCGACGACGTGCCGATCGAAAACAAGATGGTGACCCGCGCGATCAAGAGCGCACAGACGCAGGTCGAGCAGCAGAACTTCGAGGTCAGAAAGAACGTCCTGAAGTACGACGAGGTGATGAACCAGCAACGCAAGGTGATCTACGCCGAGCGTCACCGCATCCTCGAGGGCGAGAACCTGCAGCAGCAGGCCAAGGACATGCTCGTCGACGTCATCACCGCCTACGTCGACGGCGCGACCAGCGAAGGCTACGCCGAGGATTGGGACCTGGACGCATTGTGGTCGGCGCTCAAGACGCTCTACCCGGTCGGGATCGAACACGAGGGCCTGACGCGTCGCGACAAGGATTCCGAGCGCGACGACCTCACCCGCGACGAGTTGCTCGACGCGCTGCTCAAAGACGCCGAACGTGCCTATGCCGCAAGGGAAGCCGAGCTGGAGGAAATCGGCGGCGAGGGTGCGATGCGCCAGCTGGAGCGCAACGTGTTGCTCAACGTCATCGACCGCAAGTGGCGCGAGCACCTCTACGAGATGGACTACCTCAAGGAGGGCATCGGGCTGCGGGCGATGGCGCAGCGCGATCCGTTGGTGGAGTACCAGCGCGAGGGCTTCGACATGTTCACCGCCATGCTCGACGGCATGAAGGAGGAGTCGGTCGGCTTCTTGTTCAACGTGTCCGTGGAGAGGGTGCCCGCCCCGCAGGTCGCCCCGATGGAGATGCCGGAAGGGCTGGCGCAATTGGGGACGTCCGACGGCCCCGAAGCCGCGGCCGAAGCGGGCGACGGAGCCGGCGGTGCGCCCGCCGCACTGGCCGACGAGGCCCCAAGTACGTTGCGCGCCAAGGGTATTGAAAGCGAGGCGCCCGCCCTGACGTATTCCGGCCCGTCCGAGGACGGTTCGGCACAGCTGCAACGCAACGGCGGCAGTGCGCAGAAGACGCCGGCCGGCGTGCCCGCCGGTGCCAGCCGGCGCGAGCGGCGGGCGGCCGCGCGGCAACAGGGCCGCGGGGCCAAGCCGCCGAAATCGGTCAAGAGGCGCTAGCCCGGCGACGATGCAGCCCGCGTAGCGGGGTGAGGAGGAGGCGGGCGATCAGACCTAGCCGAGCAATCGGCGCGGCAACGCCTATGCCATGGAGTTATCAGGCATAGGCCTCTGTGTGGCTACTCTGACGCCGCGGGCGTGACCGGTCGAGAAAGGGGCAAATTTTATGCCCTTCGGCGGAGCTGTGTCGCGGACTGAGGTTTTGGCGGCGCTATCGTTGGCGATCGACCTTGGGCTCGGGCAGCCGATGGATCACATGCTGCGGTCGGCGGCGATGGGCACGAGGCTTGCCGAGCGGCTCGGGCTCGGCGAGCGTGAGCGCGGGACCGTTTTCTACACGGGCCTGGTGATGTGGATCGGCTGTCATGCCGACTCGCACGAGTACGCGCAGTGGTTCGGCGACGACATCGCGGTGCGACACGACAGCCACTTCATCGACTGGTCCGGCGCACCGTACCGGCGGTTTCTCATGGGCAACCTGGGTCGTGGATCGACCTTGCCGAAACGAGCGCAGCTGGCGGCCAAATTGTTCTTGGACGCGCGCGGGAATCTCGGCGCGTTGGTGCGGTCCCATTGCTTGTCGGCCGCACTGCTCGCCGAGCAGATCGGCTTGGGCGCGGACGTCTGCGAAGCCCTGCCCTACGCGTACGAGCGGTGGGACGGCAGCGGTCTTCCCGTTAAGGCTGCGGGATCCCAGATACCCGTGGCGATGCGGGTGGCGCAGCTTGCCGACGTTGCCGAAGTGCACCACCGCGCTTACGGTGCCAAGGCCGCGATCGCGGAGGTTCGCCGCCGCAGCGGCAAGCAGTTCGACCCCAACATAGTGGCGGTATTCATCGCGGCCGCCGACGACCTGCTCCGCGAGAACGAAGATGCATGGTCGACCGCCGCCGGCTTGGCGCCGGATCCGGGTGAGGCGCTGAGCGATTCCGCGCTGGATCGGCTCCTGCGCGCGATGGGTGACTTCGTGGATCTGAAATGCCCATTCACACTTGGCCATTCCCGCGCAGTCGCCGAACTGGCAGAGAATGCCGGCAAATGTGCGGGGCTGCCGCAGGACGAGATCGACATTCTGCGCCGCGCAGGCTTCGTTCACGATCTTGGTCGGATAGGTGTATCCAACCGGGTGTGGGAAAAGCCCGGTGAACTGACCCATGCCGAACGCGAGCGTGTGCATTTGCATCCGTATTTGAGTGGCAGGATTTTGGCGCGGGTCGGCGGACTGAAGGCCGTACGGGAAGTCGCGGTGAACCATCACGAACGACTGGACGGGTCGGGTTATCCGAATGGTTTGCGCGGTGATGACCTGTCGTTTCGCGATCGGGTACTTGCCGCCGCCGAAAGCTATTGCGCCGCAATGGAGCCGCGACCCTATCGCGATGCACTGGATGATACCGCCGGGGCCGATCAACTACGGAGCGAAGCAACGCGCGGCCGCCTCGACGTCGACGCGGTTGAAGCCGTGCTGGAGGCCGCGGGCCACCGGCCGTCGCGCAGGGCCGCCAGGCCAGCGGGACTGACTCGGCGCGAGGCCGAGGTATTGCTCCACGTCGCGCAAGGGCTCTCCAACCGTGAGATCGCCTCGGCCCTTTGGATTTCCGAGAAGACTGTGCGCAATCACGTTGAGCACATCTACGCCAAGATCGGGGTCTCGAACCGCATCGGGGCCAGCTTGTACGCGACACGGCACGGCCTGACCGGCAGCGCGCCCGACTGAGGCACCCGTCGGCCGGACCGTCATCGCCGGGATGCGCCGGGCCGGGATCGCCGATCCAGTACCCAGGCGGTTGCCAGCGTGAGGGCAGCGGCGAACGAGGCCAGCGCCATGAGACTGGCGGCGGTGCCTCCATGAAAGGTTTCACGGTAGGCGGACATGGCCGGCAGCGTGGTGGTGTAGCGGTCGAGCCCGAGGTCGCGACCCAATGCATCGAAGGCGTGCCGGTTGGATAGGGCCAGGCTCATCAGGCGTCCGGGGGTGGCCATCTGGTCGACGGGGACGATGGCGCCACCGAACAGGACCTGCGGGAAGCACAGCATCGGCAGGGCGAGGGCCGCCTGCGCGGCGTTGGAGACGGCGGCCGAGGCGAAAAGACCCAGCGCCAGTGCAGAGGTCGCTTCGATCACAATCGTCGCGAACAGCGACGCGTACACGTCCCACCCGACGGCGGGGAGTCGTCCGAGCGCCCGCAGCACAACCAGCAACACCGCGCTCACTCCCGCCAGAACCGGAAGCAGCGCCGTCACTTTCGACGCCACATAGGCGCCCACGCTGAGGCCGGCCAGGCGTTCGCGCCGGAAGACGGCCATCTCGCCGACGATCTGGAGCAGGCCGTAGGTCAGGCCGAAGAAGAAGCCGTCGAACGCGATCCAGAACACGATCTGGGCCGGGCCGACATCAGCCGCGCTGCCTGGATCGAACGCTCCGCGCTTGAACAATGTCGCCATCATCGCCGTCACAAGCACCGGCGAGCCGAGCAGGATCGCGAGGGTCAGCCGGTTGCGGCCGAGAACATCGATGTTGCGCCGAGTGAGTAGCCACCATTGCCTAACCATGCCCGTGCGCCTGACGTCGGACCGGGCGGCCGGGACGGCCCGTTGAGTTAAGCCGAGCCGGGTTTTCGACCGCACGCGGCTATCCGCGAACCGCTCCGCCCAGACCTGCGGAGTGTGCTCGCCGGCCAGGCGCTCGTACACCTCGCTGAGGCTGTCCACGCCGAAGTAACGCCGCGCCGCGGTCGGGCTGCCGGTGAAGGCCAAGTGGCCGTCGCGAGCCAGGAAGACCACCCGGTCACACCGGTCGATGCCCGCCGGCTCATGTGTTGTGAGAACGATGGTGATTCCGCGCTGGCTGAGCCGGCGCAGCAGGCGCATCACGTCAGCCGCAGTTGATGGATCGAGCCCGGAGGTCGGTTCGTCCAGAAAGAAAAGGCGTGGCCGGGTCAGCAGCTCCACGGCTATGCTCGCCCGCTTGCGTTGACCGCCCGACAGCGCACGCACCGGCACGTCGGCCCGATCAGCCAAATCGAGGTCGCGCAGGGTCTCGTCCACGATCCGTTCCGCTTCACTCGCGGTGGTGCCCGCGGGGAGTCGCAGGAGCGCCGCGTAGCGCAGGGTGCGGCGCAGGGGCATCTCCAGGTGGATGATGTCGTCCTGAGGCACATAGCCGATTGCGGAGCCGGCGCTGACGCGGGAGCGGCGAGCTACTCCGTCGTGCCGAAGCTCTCCTTCGGAGGGCAGTTGCAGTCCGGCGAGGATCTCGAGCAACGTGGTCTTCCCCGCTCCACTGCCGCCGGCGATGGCGACCAATTCGCCGGGTTCTACTGAGAGCGAAAGTTTATGGAGGATCTGTCGCCCACCGATGCGCCGGCTGACGTCGACCGCATCGACCCGAACGCCGCCCGGTGCTTTCGCTACATGTTCTGATCGCAGAACATCGAGCCGCTCGATGGTCGTTGGCTCGCATGTTGATTCGGTCATGATCTGATCTCCGTGCTTTCCCGAAGTAGCTCTGTCATTGGCGATCATCGGCCCACGGCTTCCACGGCCGCATGAGGCAATTGCCTCAACTCACCGAAGTCCGACGGCCGCCTCGTATGCGCCTCGCAACGGACTAGTCAAAATTGACTAGTGCCCACTGCGCAAAAGTGAGGCAAATGACCTATATGCGAAAGCACCTGCGCGGCGGACACTTAGGCCATGAAGCGATACCTGATCATCGGTTATGGCGCCGCCGCCTATCTGCTATTTTTTGCGGCGTTCTTGTATCTCGTTGGTTTCGTGGGCAACCTCTTGGTGCCTCGAACCGTCGATCACGGTCTGCCCGCGCCCATCGGCCAAGCGGTGCTCGTCGACGTGTTGCTGGTCGGCGCGTTCGGCGTCCAACACAGCGTCATGGCGCGGCCGACGTTCAAGGCGTGGTGGACGCGATTCGTGCCGACGTCGATAGAGCGCAGCACCTACGTGGTGCTGTCAAGCGCTGTGCTGGTGCTGCTCTATTGGCAATGGCGGACGATTCCGGCCGTCATCTGGGACGTGCGGGCACCGGCGGGGCGTCTGGTGGTGTGGGCGGTTTTCTGGCTGGGCTGGGCGATCGCGCTGGCTTCGACCTTCATGGTCAGCCACTTCGACCTTTTCGGCCTTCGGCAGGTGTATCTGGCATGGCGCGGAAAACCCTATACACACATAGGTTTTCACGCGCGCTTCCTCTACCGGCTGGTGCGCCACCCGCTCATGCTCGGTTTCCTCATCGCCTTCTGGGCGGCGCCCACAATGACGGCCGGGCACCTGCTGTTCTCGATCGCCATGACGGGTTACATCCTGATCGCCGTCCAGCTCGAAGTGCGCAATCTGGTGGCGGCGCTGGGCGACCAATACCGTAACTACCGCCGCGACGTGCCGATGCTGGTGCCTCTCGCACGGTCACACCGGCACCCGACGGAAGCGGTTGGCCAGCACTAGCCGGCACTAAATTGCCGGCCGTCGCCGTCAACCGATGTGCAGGGCCACCACCAGCCACCGGGTTCCCGCACTTCCGCCGCCGCGGCTCACCTGTTCCACTCGGCAGGCGATGGCGTGGGTGCGGTCCCCGCGACTGTAGGAGCCGAAAACCTCGGCCGCGGTCTCCGGGTCGCGGTGCCCGGCCGGCTGTAGCCGGAGGCGGCGCAGCACCGCGGCGCCGCCTTGACCCGGTCCGGCCGCCGTGCGGCCAATCGCGAGCACCGAGTCCATCAGGCCCGGCGCCAGCATGGGTCGCAGCTGGGCGGCGGGGCGGCGGCGGTCGATGACTTCCAGCACCCGGCGCACCGCGGCGTCGGCAAAGATCGCCGCCTGGCGCATCGGCACCGACGTGACGTCGGCGACCTGCGCCGTAGGCGCTTTCGGTTGCCTGCTGGGCTCGCCGCTGTAGGGCCGGCGCGGCGCACGCAGACTGCGGCGGTGCAACGACGGGTGGGGTGATGTCCGGCACTGGGGGCCGTCGTGCCGCACGTCCTGCCGGGGAGGCTCGTACTCGACGACGGGCGTCACGGCGAAGACAGGATCACTGGGCAACGCGCACTCTCCAGCTCAAGCGGTGAAACCGCTGGTTCGATTCGAACTCCGAGCCCGCTGGAGAGTGGCGGACAGTGGTTGATCAGTCGTCATCATGGCACAACTCGAGCGGATGCGTACCCGCGCTGAACACTGCCCCGGCCGGACGATTACCGTGGGCGGGTACGTCGGTCCACAAAACGAACGGCGACGAATTGACAAGGAGGACAGGGCCGCAATGGTGACCCGGTTGTCCCCGGCGGACGCCTCCTTTTTCCGGCTGGAGAACACGGCCACCCCGATGTACGTCGGATCGCTGTCCATCCTGCGCCGTCCGCGCGCCGGATTGAGCTACGAGACGCTACTGGCCACGGTCGAGCAGCGGCTGCCGCAGATACCGCGCTACCGGCAGAAGGTCCGGGAAGTGCGCATCGGCATGGCCAGGCCGGTGTGGATCGACGACGCCGACTTCGACATCACCTATCACGTGAGGCGGTCGGCGCTGCCCTCGCCGGGCAGTGACGAGCAGCTGCACGAGCTGATCGCGCGGCTGGCCGCGCGGCCGCTGGACAAGTCGCGGCCGTTGTGGGAGATGTATCTCGTCGAAGGCCTGGCCAAAAACCGGGTCGCCCTGTACACCAAGTCGCACCAGGCACTGATCAACGGCATGACCGCGCTGGAGATCGGCCAGGTCATCGTCGACCGGACGCGGCGTGCGCCGCCTTTTCCCGAAGACATCTGGATACCGGAACGCGAGCCGGGCCACACCCGGTTGGTATTGGGTGCCATCGGCGACTGGTTGGTGGGGCCCGGCACGCAGCTGCAGGCCGTCGGGTCCGCGGTGACCGGGGTGGTTACGAACTACGGCGAATTTCTCGACGCGGGCCGCCGCGTGATCGACATCGCGCGCGCGGTGGCGCGTGGCACGGCCCCCAGCAGCCCGCTCAACGCACCCGTCTCGCGCCATCGGCGGTTCACGGTCGCCCGTGGCAGCCTCGAGGACTACCGCAAGGTACGTGCGCGCTATGACTGCGACGTCAACGACGTGGTGCTCGCCGTGGTAGCGGGCGCGCTGGGCAACTGGTTGATGTCGCGCGGGGTGGCGGTGTCGCCGACCGCGACCGTGCGTGCGATGGCACCACTGTCGGTCTATGCCGATGCCCAGCACGATTTAAGCGGACCCGGCCAAACGATCAGTCAGGTCATGCCGTACCTGGTTGATCTGCCGGTAGGGGAGCGCAATCCGGTGGTCCGGCTCTCGCAGATCGCTCACGCCACCGAATCCAATCCGACGGCGGCCAGCCTGGTCGACGTCAGGACCATCGTCACGCTCTCGGGTTTTGCGCCACCCACCTTGCACGCCATGGGTATTCGGGTCGCCACCGGCTTCCCAAGCTTTAGCAAGCGGACGTTCAATCTGTTGATCACCAATGCGCCGGGAGCGCAGTCGGAGATGTACGTCGCGGGCACCAAGTTACTGGAGACCTACGCCGTGCCACCGCTGCTGCAGAACCAGGCTTTGGCCATCAGTGTGACGTCTTATAACGGCATGCTGTATTTCGGAATCAATGCCGATCGCGAGGCGATGAGCGACGTCGATCTGCTGCCCGGCCTGTTGAGCCAATCGCTGGAGGAACTGCTCGAAGCTTCCCGGTAAGTAATAGGGGTGAAAATTGCTGCCGGGATCTATGATTCGTTGATGTGAGCACCGTGACAAACGACGCGACGAAACAGAAACCGACCCGGCCGGCCAAACGAACTATTTCCGATGCCGTCTATGAAGCCGAATTATTCCGGCTGCAAACGGAACTCGTGAAGCTGCAAGAGTGGGTGCGGGATTCCGGGGCGCGCGTGGTGGTCCTCTTCGAAGGCCGCGACGGAGCGGGCAAGGGCGGAACGATCAAACGGATCACCGAATACCTGAACCCGCGTGTCGCCCGCATCGTGGCGCTGCCCGCGCCGACCGATCGGCAGCGCGGACAGTGGTACTACCAGCGCTATATCGCCCACTTGCCCGCCAAGGGGGAGATCGTGCTCTTCGATCGGTCGTGGTACAACCGCGCCGGCGTCGAAAAAGTCATGGGATTCTGTACGCCGCAGGAGTATGTGCTGTTTTTGCGACAGACGCCGATTTTCGAACAGATGCTGATCGACGACGGGATCCTGCTGCGCAAGTATTGGTTTTCCGTTTCGGAGCCCGAACAACTCCGCCGGTTCAAGGCGCGAATGAGTGACCCAGTCCGGCAATGGAAACTCAGCCCGATGGACATGGAATCGCTGTATCGGTGGGAGGACTATTCGCGCGCCAAAGACGAGATGATGGTGCACACCGACCTCCCGGTCAGCCCGTGGTATGTCGTGGAATCGGACATCAAGAAGCACGCGCGGCTGAATATGATCGCGCACCTGCTGTCGACGATCGAGTATCACGAAGTGCCCAGGCCCAAGGTCAAACTGCCGAAACATCCGATCGTGAGCGAGAACTACCAGCGCCCGCCGCGTGAGCTGTCGACGTACGTCGATGACTATGCGGCCACCTTGATCGGGGGCTAGTCGTGGGCGCTCCCGCGATCCAGGTCTACATTCCGGCGACTCTGGCGATGTTGCAGCGGCTCGTCGCCGACGGCTCGTTGTGGCCGGTCAACGGCACCGCGTTCGCGCTGACGCCGACCTTGCGCGAGGCCTACGCCGAGGGCGACGATGACGAGCTCGCCGAGGTGGCGCTGCGCGAGGCGGCGCTGGCGTCGTTGCGGCTCCTGGCTGCCGACACCCCTGAGGCGGGGTCCGAGCAAGCCGCCCTGCCGCCCCGGCGCGCCGTGTTGGCCGCCGAGGTCGACTTGGACGAATCCGGGGCCACGTACCGTCCCGACCTCGACGACGCCGTCGTCAGGCTGCGCGCGCCCATCACGATCGAGGAGGTTGTCGCCGCTTACGTCGACAACGCCGCGGCCGAGCCGGCCGTGGTGAAGGCGATCGAGGCTATCGACGCCGCTGACCTGGGCGACGAGGACGCCGAGCTGATTGTCGGCGACGCTTTGGACCATGACTTGGCCTGGTACGCCACCCAGGAGCTGCCATTCCTGCTTGACCTGCTCTGAAGAGAATGTGACGCAATCTCCGGCCCGCGAGCCTGGATACGGCACCGTAGGTTACGGTACCGTAGCCTTGTTGAGGGCGTGAAATCGCCTCGATCGTGAGCGGAAGCCATACCCGCATCGTGAGCAGGAGCTTCCTATGAGCAAGAAAAACGCATCGCTTACCGCCAATGTCGTCGAAACCAAGCGCCCGGTCATCGCGGGCGCCGACAGGCACCCCGGCTGGCACGTGCTGCGCAAAATAGCTGCTCGCATCACGACGCCGCTATTGCCCGACGATTACCTGCATCTGGCCAATCCGCTTTGGTCCGCACGCGAGTTGCGGGGCCGCATCCTCGAGGTGCGCCGCGAGACCGAAGATTCCGCGACCCTGGTGATCAAGCCGGGCTGGGGCTTCAGCTTCGACTACCAGCCGGGTCAGTACATGGGGATCGGCCTCCTGATGGACGGGCGCTGGCGCTGGAGGTCGTATTCGCTGACGTCGAGCCCCGCTGAAATGTCTGGGCCGCGCACGGTGACCATCACCGTCAAGGCGATGCCCGAGGGCTTCCTGTCCACCCACCTCGTGGCCGGCGTCGAGCCCGGGACCATAGTGCGACTGGCCGCGCCTCAGGGCAACTTCGTGCTGCCCGACCCGGCGCCGTCGTCGATCCTGTTCCTGACCGCCGGGTCCGGGATAACGCCCGTGATGTCGATGCTGCGGACGTTGGTGCGTCGCAACCAAATCGGTGACGTCACGCACCTGCACTCGGCGCCCACCGAATCCGACGTGATGTTTCGCGCCGAGTTGGCCGCGCTGGCGGACAACCAGCCGGGCTATCGCGTGCGAGTGCGGGAGACGCGCAAACAGGGTCGGCTCGACCTCGCTTCGCTCGATCAAGAGGTGCCCGACTGGCGCGAGCGCCAGACCTGGGCGTGCGGCCCGGAGGGCATGCTCGCCCAGGCCGAAAGGGCATGGTCGTCGGCGGGCATCGGCGACCGGCTGCACTTGGAGCGGTTCGCGGTGTCCAAGGCGGCGCCCGCCGGGGCCGGCGGAACGGTGACGTTCGTTCAGAGCGGGCGCACGGTTGCCGCCGACGCCGCCACGTCGTTGATGGATGCCGGTGAAGGCGCCGGTGTGCAGATGCCGTTCGGCTGCCGGATGGGGATCTGCCAGTCGTGTGTGGTTACCCTGGTCGAAGGCCACGCTCGTGACTTGCGAACCGGCGCCGAACATGACCCCGGAACCCGCGTTCAGACCTGTGTCTCAGCCGCCTCGGGTGATTGTGCGCTCGACATCTAAAGGCTACTCACAGGTAACCTACGGATTCGTAGGTTACGATAGCGTAGGTCTCAGATCAGTTTAGAAAACGGACAAACGACTGCAGGGAGAAGAAGACGATGGCGATCACCGACGTCGACGTATTCGCCCATTTGACGGACGCCGACATCGAAAGCCTGGCCGTCGAGCTCGATGCCATCCGCCAGGACGTGGAAGACGATCGCGGCGCGCGCGACGCCCGCTACATCCGTCGCACCATCGCGGCGCAGCGCGCGCTGGAAGTAGCCGGCCGGCTGCTGCTGGCCGCCAGTTCACGGCGTTCGGCGTGGTGGGCAGGAACCGTGACCCTGAGCGTGGCCAAGATCGTCGAGAACATGGAGATCGGCCACAACGTCATGCACGGCCAGTGGGACTGGATGAACGACCCCGAGATTCACTCCTCGACGTGGGAGTGGGACATGAGCGGGTCGTCCAAGCACTGGCGGTACACCCACAACTTCGTGCACCACAAGTACACCAACATCCTCGGGATGGACGACGACGTCGGCTACGGCCTGTTGCGCGTCACCCGCGACCAGCGCTGGAAGCGCTTCAATATCTTCAATTTGCTGTACAACACCCTGCTCGCGCTCGGTTTTGAATGGGGCGTCGGCCTGCAGCACGTGGAGATCGGCAAGATCCTCAAGAAGCGGATGGATCACGAGGAAGCCCGGCAGAGGACCGACGAGTTCTTGGCCAAGGCCGGTCGCCAGGTGCTCAAGGACTACATCGCCTTCCCGGTGCTGACCGCGCTGTCACCCGGCGCGAGCTATCGGTCCACCCTGACGGCCAACGCGACGGCCAACGCGATCCGCAATGTCTGGGCCAACGCCGTCATCTTCTGTGGCCATTTCCCCGATGGCGCAGAGAAATTCACCAAGACCGACATGATCGGCGAGTCCAAGGGCCAGTGGTACCTGCGCCAGATGCTGGGCAGCGCGAACTTCGAGGCCGGGCCCGCGATGCGGTTCATGAGCGGCAACCTGTGCCACCAGATCGAGCACCACCTGTATCCCGATCTGCCGAGCAACCGGCTGCATGAGATCGCGGTGCGGGTGCGCGCCGTCTGCGACAAGTACGACTTGCCCTACACCACAGGCTCATTCCTGGTGCAGTACGGCAAGACGTGGCGAACGATTGCGAAGTTATCGCTGCCGAACAAGTACCTGCTCGACGACGCCGACGACGCCCCGGAGACCCGCAGCGAGCGGATGTTCGCCGAACTGGAGGCGGATTTCGCGGGCACCGATCCGGCGACCGGACGCCGGCGCGGGCTGAAGACCGCCATCGCCACCGTGCGCGGTTGGCGGCGCGACCGGCGCGCGAAGAAGCAAGCGGTGCAGGGACGCAGGGACGACGGGCTGGCGGCCTAGCCGCCGCAAAGCCTTGGGGCCGTTACTTTTTCGGCTGCCCATTCCCCGCGGGATTGCCCTCCCGCCGCGCCAATGCTGCAAGCCGACTCCGAGAGCGTTATCGTGCGGCATTGATGCATCCCACTGGGAGGAGATAGCCATGGGTGATGACGACGTGCGGGTTCCCCTGCAGCGCCACTGGGCGGCTTCCGACGTCAACGACTTTGCGACCGAGCACCAAATCTACCGAGCTGATGCGGTTCTCGAGTATCCGCAATCGGGCGAGCGCATCCGGGGTCGAGCCAACATCGAGGCGTCGCGCGTCGCCCAGCCGAACGCGAAACGCTTCACCGTGCGCCGCATGCTGGGCGGTGACGATCTTTGGATCAGCGAACTCGTCCTGACGTATGACGGGCGACCGTCCTACGTCGTCAGCATCATGGAAATCGACGGCGCGGAAGTGGTGCGCGAGACGCAGTACTTCAGCGATCTGTTCGAGCCGGGACCATCTCGGGCCCAATGGGTCGAACGAATGGAATGAGAGGTATGGCGCCAGTCGGACGATCAGCCATCACGTGTGCGGGGCGCCAATCCATATCTGAGGTGCCTGCGGCGCGAGCCATTGTTTCGTGCGGGCAAAGATTGAATCCATTCCGCCGGCCCTAATGGCCTTTCCTTACTGCCAGGGCACTTTGGCGGCGATCTGGTGGGCGATTTTGACGGCGGAGTCAGCCGGGTTGTGGCTGCATGCGTCAACGTCGATTGCGACGTTTTTTGTCACCGTCAGAGCCCGCTGACACGTGTAGCCGTTGCTATTTTCCTGAGTTGCGGTGCTGTGCAGCGTGCCGTTGGTGGCGGTAACGGGGCCTTGGTCCCAAACCATACTTGGCTGGCCGTCCGGAGTATAGGTGAATGACCCGTTCGAGCATGCTTGCCACCGTTGCTGCGCTGTGGGGAGAAAAGCGGCCGCCTGATCGGTGGAGGGAAACAACACGACTGCCTCACCCACATATGCGGTCAACCGTTGTTCAGCGCCTGTGCGTGGGTTCAGCGCCTGCGCGCGGAGGGCAGTAAACCCGCTGCCGGCATATGCCGACAGCTCCGCCTCGTCGCCGATCGCTCGACAGTTTGGGTCTGAGATAGTCGTGGTGTCGTCGTACGGCTCGGTCGACGTTTTCGTGACCGTCATCGCGGTGACGCCCATGACCGTGTTGATTTCCGCAGGACTGAGTAACAACCCTTCCAGCGCTTCGACATCGACGAGAGCAGAAGCAGTGGAAGGTCGGGCGGTAGTGGCTGGTGCGGATTTGTTGGCCGAACTCAGAAGAAACACCGCTATTGCGGCAATCGCAATAACCGCCACCATGGCGGCGCCGGCGATTGCGACGGCCTTGGGCGTCATGCCCATGCGTGGTTGGGTTGGCTCAGCGTTCGCGGCGCTTGTGGCCGGTTCTCCGACTGATATCGCGGGCGAGACGGCCTCCGGCGTGCTGGTTTTGGCGGTGTGTGCTGCATCTGATTCCCGTTCAGGCGGGGCCGCGGCGTCTCCGGCGCCGGGAGAGCGACGCAGCAGATCGTCGATTTCATCGGCAGTGGCGAGGGTGACTTCTGACCGGCGCCGAAGCGCACGCAACAACCGCCGAATGTCTTCGCGGACGTTCTCATCGTCTTCTTGCCCCAGTGCTTGACGAAGATTGGCGAGGATGGTCGACTGCTCGGTCGGCGACAGCTCCTCCGGTGAATCGATCGCGACACCGAGCCGCTGCAAATTCTCGTATGGGTTTGGCGGCGGATCGGGTGACGGGTCGGGCAGTTCTGTCATGTCAGCCCCCGGTCGGTAAGGCGCTCGACGTTTCTCCAGGAGCGTAGCCGCGGTGATGACCGGAGTTAACTGATCCCGTGACAATTCTGCCAGTGTGTGCGCCAGACAGAGCCAATCCCAAGGAGCGGACGGGCGGTTATCTATCCCTATTGCCGTTGATCTCAAAACTAAAGTTGTGAGACCACCAGAGCCAGTGTCCGAGCGACACAGTAAAGCCCTTGTCGAACTCGTCGCAAAAGTTGCCTCAAATCTTGGGCACCAGCACCGCGACGGCCCGACCTGGTCGTCCATGACGGCACTACGCTGGCCCGACTTGCAGCAATAGTGGCTCCGGGGTGGGACCCTTTGTTGGTGGCCCAGGACGACGCCGAGAAACGCATAGCCGAGCTGGAACGTCAGCTTGCGGCGCAGAAGCGCGGTGCAGATCTGCCACCGGCAGGCCCGGACCACGCGGCCGCGTCGGGCCGTTTCGTGGCATTCCCGGCCCCGCCCGGCACCAAGCAGATGTACAAATTCATATACGGGTCGATAGGCGCGTACACCGCGCTGATGTTCGTGCTTTCCATAGCCGGTATGACGTTGGGGCGGAACTTTGGCCCGATCGGCTACATCCTGCCGGGGGTATTCGCATTCGGCATCCTCGTGATTGGCGGGATTTTCCTCTTTCTGCGTTTCCCCCGGTTCTTCGGGCGAGCGGATCGCAGAAAACAGATCCTCCTTTGCGTCACGAGCGATGGCCTGACCGTCGATCAGCGGCCGGGTGATGTTTTTTCATTCGCCGATGCGCAGCTGGGCGTATGGATTCCTGCGGGGCTTGTCAATCTGACGATGGGTGCGGCGCTTCACCTGCACCGTGGCAATCACCGCTTTGTCGTCGGCGGACGAGATCACCGCGTTGCCAATGGAACACGGCTCGACGCGCCGCCCACGGGCAGCGTCGACGCGTGGATGTGGACCTCAGACTTCGCCGGGCTGCTCGCCATGGTTGGCCGCCGGAGCGGGTTGGATGCACGCGGGCCCGCACCGGGGGAACCGACTCGTTGTGTGCTGTATCCGAACGTTTCGAAATCGTTCTCGTACTCGGGTTTTGGGATTTTCAACAACCTCGGAACGTTGCGACAACTGCAGGCAAACCCGCCGCGACCGGGCCTGGCCATGGACGTGGGCAAGGATGCCATCTGGGTGGTCGACCTGAACCGCAATGCGCTGATTACCTCGGCCTGGCTTGCGCAGGTGACTGCGACACCGGCACAGAACAGAACCTACGTTTATCGCGCGGGTACGTGGACGACGGCGGCCCTGGTCGTGCGCGTTGCTGATTTGCAACCGCTGACCATCGGATGTCCCGATAGCCCCGACGCCGCCTGGCCTCGGACCTCGTACTCCGCGGGAGGAGTCAAGGGCAACGTTTCTCGGTTTTCGTGGCGCGGCCAGGTGTATGAGGTGGGTCAGCCGGATTATCTGGTCTCCGGCGCGGATTGGCTGACGCTCGTTGAGAAACTCGGCCTGGCCTCGTATCTGGAAGATAGGGCGACCAGGGTCACAGGCTGAGACCAGCGCCTCGGTGCTCATCCGGGTCGTACCAGTCGCCGACGCAGCGCTGTACCGGCCTGTGTGAACCGCCTAGCTCAGGCGCTCGACGATGGTCGCGTGACCATCCCCTGTTCAATTGCATTTACTGGCCGCTGGTCGCCTTGGTGGCCAGTGCCGCCAGCTTGGCGTCGAGTTCCTCTGCGGCGCTGAGCAATTCGGGATTGGGTTCGACGACCATCAGCGACGACGGCTTGACGTAGGTCAGGCTGCTGCCATCGCCCTCATCGACGAGCAGCAACTCGACGGGGCAAACAGGCCCGCGGTCACGTCATGCCGCAACATCGTGATGGCGATCAATGGGTTGTCGAGGATGACGCGCATCACCTTGCGCTCGATGCCCGCCTTGGTGATCCAGGCGCCGTGGTCGATCAGGCCGAACAAACATGAATCCGCCTGGCCCGCAGAGGGGTTCAACATCCCGCTGAAAAGACTCCCAATCGCTTGACGTCCGCACCATGTCGTCCAGTGACACGGGTTGCTCGCCGATGTCGCTCAGCAGCGCGGCGAGTAACTCGTCGTATCTCTTGGCGCTGTGGTAGCGCACTCGCACCCCGTCGAACCGGATCTCCTGCGGGACACCCACGCTGTCTCCTTCCTAAAGCCGTTGATCGTGGCGTTGGCCATCTCGGTGGCCGATCGCGGTCACCGATTAACAGCCTGGCTCGCGATGGTCTAGCCGTGCAAGCCGACCCTGAGCGGTGCTGGTCTCAGGCTGCAGCGCGTTGACCGTGTGGTCGAATGCTCGCGCAGTTGCGGGGGTTGAGGCTTGCCAGGTGTTCCCCGTTATCCGCGTTGAATGCCGACCGCGGCGGCTTGGCTGCCGTACCAGTGGGTGACATCATCGCCGCGCTCGTAGCGGTCAAACCACTCGCCTGCAAATGAGGGGAGGGCCTCGTCCGCTGGATCGAAGTAAGGGTTTTGGCTCAGGGTCAGTCCTCGCAATGCCTGGCGTTTGTCCTTGCGGTCGACGGCTTTGAGCATCGGGGGTGTGAGATTACCGCCGGACCCATTCCGACTCATGAGGCTGCGCAGTTGCTCGCGAATGCGCCACGATACTGACATCACGCGGAGGTCTAAAACTCGGTCCTTTTCGGGCACATGGGTATTCACGCCGTCCACATAGATCGGAACCAGAGTGCCCATGATGTGGCGGACAACGCTGGGGAGTATGCGCAGGCGATATAGTCGCCTCCCGACCACGGCGTTGTAGATGATCAACGCCGAACTGCGATGTTCGACCTCTTCGACCATGTGCCACAGCAGCAAGGAGGCTACCCGGTCGTCCCCTGGCCGGAACATGGTGTCCTCGTTGTCCAGTAGAAATCTGAACGACGGTGTGAACGTCGCCTCCAGGTCAGCGATGTAGGCCAATCGGTATGCGAGGGGCTTCGTACTGGTCACGTGGTCATACGAGGCCATGATCGCATCGAAGGTTTCTTGCAAGCCCGGGTGCCGCCGGATGAGAGCTGCGACGTGTTGGCGGTGAGCGTTGGCGTGCTGGGCTTCTTGGCGAAGGAACGCGTTGGCCTCCGATGCCACCTCGGGGTCGGTGAAGCGTGGTTTAGCCTCCTGCACCGCCTCCACGATCATCTTCTCGAAGCAGATCGCGATAAACGACATCAGGTTGACGGCGTGTGAGAATCTCGGGTTTTCGGGGTGCCAGACCATCGGCACCGGCGCTGTGAAGTCGAAGCGCAGGCGACGCACCTTCAAGTCGGTCATGAGCTCATTCCTCGTCTGGTCCTGCGACGGACAAGACATCGACCATACATATTACGACATTGTATGGTCCGGAACGCGGTCAACCCTCCATCGGGCGTCCGCGCAGTCGTTAGAGATTGCGAAAGGGTTTGTCGGCAAGAACGGCACCGGGAACTGCTCAGCCCGCGTGAGTGGCTCGTGTCAGGCGCTACTACGGGGCGACGCAGTTGTTCGACGCCTGCGCGAGCCATG
>Ga0182041_10000542_pt1 | contig 17909 bp, 12 predicted proteins | sample flu12Cox44000178_FD_125967 | JGI IMG/M metagenome (GOLD analysis project Ga0182041, IMG submission 125967) | Lab enrichment of tropical soil microbial communities from Luquillo Experimental Forest, Puerto Rico - flux8day.12C.oxic.44.000.178 | ecosystem: Environmental > Terrestrial > Soil >...
ACGTCGCCCACCCTCCGAGCATGGTGTTAAGCAGCCGGCTGCCTTTGAACAAACTCGGCATTTCGTAGATGTAGCTGGCCGAGAGGTTCTGCCGGAAGTCGTAGTCGGCGTTGCCGTAGTTGTAGCGGCGGAGGTTCTTGGGATCGATCTGATATGTAAACGATTCTCCCGCGGTGTTGCCGCTGTACTGATCGAATCCGGCGTTCGAGATGTCGTCGAGAGCATGGCTCCAGGTGTAGTTGATCGATCCCTGGAAACCCTTGGTCAGACGACGCGTTAAGGTTGCGGTCAAGCCGTTATAGTTGGAGATTCCCTCGTTGGTGAGCTCGCGAACCCGACCGAAGCGGGGATCGGGTGCCGACGTGGGCAACGTGCCAAACGGACACACGCTGCAATAGGCGTTAATTCCGTTTTGCTGCACCGCGAGATTGCTCCCGTGGTTGCCAACGTATCCGAGTGTGGCCACGGTCTTGTCACCAAAGGCTTGCTGGACTTCGAGATTCCATTCGGTGTAACGAGGATTCTTGAAGTTCGGCACAACTGTGTAATAGTTGGGTCCCCTAAAGCCCGGAACCTGTGCCTTTATGCTGCCGTACGTTCCGCCGCTGGCGAATGCATTGTGGAAAGCCGTGTTAGAGGTCGCCGCCAGGTCAAAGCCGCCGCCAGGTCCGAAGGCCGGGATTCCCGCGCCCTTTATGAGGAAAACCGAGACGGTGGGCGCATTGGTAACGAGCAGATCTGTCACCTGGGCAGGATAAAGGTCGCTGAAGACCCCGACTCCGCCGCGAATCACGGTATTCCGTCCTTTCGGCGAGAAGGTGAATCCAGCGCGAGGTTGCCATACCACTCGTTCCAGTCCATTGAACAGGTGCCGCTGGCCGGTCAGGATTGACTGATTGTAGGGTGTACTCACATTGTGACTGATGGCGTCGAAACCGCCGGCAAATGATGCAAAGCAGTTTTTCAGACACGTCAAGTCGCTATTGCGGTCCAGGCGCAACGAAGCCGTGAGCTTCAACTGGTTGTTCACCCGCCACTCATCCTGGGCGTACCAACCCAGGCTGTAGTTGTTGATCGGATAGTGGGTCGTGGCAGCGAACTGCTGAAGAACATCGCTCCCGTTCGCCAGCGTGCCGTTCGCGAAGTCCGTCATGCTTCTAACTTCAAAGACTCCGGTTTGGTTTCTCGCCGGACGGTAGGTAGAGAAGTTGATGCGCCGGAAGTTCACGCCGAACTTGAGGTCGTGATTCCCCCGCGCGTAGGAAAGGTCATCTACGACCTGATATTGCCCGACGGTGCGGCCGGACGGATAACGGCTAAGTTCGCCGCCTAAGCACGACAGCAATCCGTTGAAGCCGGTGCAACCGTTGCCGGCTGGGGGATGATTGCCGCCGACCTCTGTGGGGAACACGGCTTCTGACGCCTGCAGGTTCGCCACGCCGAAAATCGCCCCGTAGTAGAAGCCGCCGACAATAAACTGGTTGATCAATCGCGAACTAAAAACGTGGGTCTCCGTCAACTGCCCTGCGTCTTGCGGTTGGTTGCTGAGCGCGTTGAATGCTTTGTTGATCGGATCGGTAAACGTAGGCTGCGTTCCGCGGTCCTGCCAGTAGCGTGCATTCAGCCGGTCCTTGTCCGATATGTTGTAGTCCCCGCGGATTGCCAGCAGTCGCTCGACATTGAGGTTATTCACCTGGGATCGAAACACTGAGGTACAGGGAGCGCCGCCTGTGCCGAACGTAATTCCGTTGACAGGTGCGGCAATATCGCCGCAGCCGCCATCGCCCGGATTCGGGATTGCCCGCGAGGCACCGGGCGCACCCGCATAAAGCTCGAACATCTTTTGGTAGGTTGCGACTTCGTTGGGCTGGGTAGACTGGAGATTTGCGAGCACCGCGTTCGCAAATTGCGTTGTAGGAATGTAGACCGGAGTAGCGCCAGCCGGCAACACATAGCGCAAGCCTTCGGAGTCGACGAAGAAGAACAGCTTGTTCTTCACGATCGGTCCGCCGAAGGATCCACCCCACTGATTGCTGTTGGCGAAGGGACGTTCATTGCCCGCCTGCTTGTTGAACCAGTCGTTGGCGTTCAGATACCGTCCGTTCCAGTCCCACTTCGCATTCCCATGGAAGGAGTTGCCTCCCGCCTTGGTGGTGAAGTTCATGTTCACCCCGGCGGCGCGTCCGTACTGTCCGGTGTAACCATTGCTCACCAGACTCAGCTCCTGAATTTCGTTCGCGCCCAGCATGTTGTTGCTGGACCCAGAATTGTTCTGGTTGCTGTAGGGATCGTTCATGTCACCGCCGTTAATCGTAAACAGATTCGACGTCCCAGGCATGCCGTGCGCGGTGAAGTTTCCATAGCCAGCACCCGTACTCAGTACGACGCCCGGCATCGAGAGAGCATAGTTGGTGAGGTCGCCCCCCGGATTCGGAGTCAGCTCAATCTGCTTCGGGTTGAAAGTCGTGGTCAAATTCGCGGTTTCGGTTTCGAGCAACTGCGTCGCTCCAGTGACTTCCACGACTTCCGATGTGCCCTTCACCGACACTCTCACGTTGGCGGACACGACCTGCCCGACCGCGACAGTGACTGTTTGCGCGACAGTAGCGAATCCGGTTGCGGTCACTTCCAATCGGTATTCACCGGGCCGCAGCAGCGGAAAGCGGAAGCTTCCGGCGTTGTTGGTCTTTACGTTTTGAACCGCGGCGGATTCCAGGCTTGTGAGCGTGACCATGGCGTCTGCCACAGCCGCGCCGGTGGGATCGGTTACGTTTCCTGCGATGTCGCCCGAGATGATCGATTGCGCCGAGACCCTCGGACTGCACAACGCAAGCACGATCCCCAGACATAACAGCCAGAGCGATAGATACACACTGAATCGTTTGTTCATTCGCGTCTCTCTCCTGTGCTCCAGTAGCGTTGCAGTGGACACTCAACTCACACTATGTTTTGCAATCCGCAGACCACCAAAACAGCAGCGCGAGATAACTCGCGGGGCGGAGACGCCTTAGACATTTTTGGAGCGAGATCAACAGCAGTCGAGCAACAAAGTGTCGGTTGCTTGCGACTACGGAATCCCGTACGCAGCCACGCGAAACCTACCAACTTGCGGATCACTGCGAACAGAAGCAGGAACAACACAGGCGCCGAATGTAGAGGAACTGTTTCGGTGGGCGAATCAGAAGTCTGACTTAGCGCTGTAGTAGCCGCTGCGATGCCGGACCTTGTAGTCCGCAGCGTCAGGCGGACCGCCGACGCTCACTCTCACCCGGCGGAATTCCGAATTCGATGTGCGCTGCGAGGGGTAATAGGCCAGCAGGTACTGCGTCCGCAATTCGTCGCTGATCTGGCGAAATGCGCTGTCGAGTTCGGCCAGCGAAGACGCGTAGTAGTATTTTCCGCCCGTATCTTCGGAAAGCTGAATCAGTGCATGCTCGCCACCGGTGTCACGCCCGGCGCTGGCCTCCACGGGCACGACGATCAGGCTGTACACGATGGCTTCGGCTTCCTGCGCTGCGCGCACCGCATCGCGATAGTCGACTTTGCTGACGGTGTCGCCGCCGTCAGTAATCACGACCATTACTTTTCGCCCACGGCGTTTCTCCAGCGAGCGAGCGCCGAGATACAGGGCGTCATACAGGGCCGTCGCCGAACCCACCCGAATGCGATCGATGCCGCGATCGATCGCTTTCAGATCAGCCGTGAATGGCACGACTTCATTCACAATCTCGCTGAACTGGTACACCGACAGGGCATCGACCGGCCGCAGGATGGCGTGTGTGAACCGCCGCGCGGACGCAAGCTCGAGCGGCAGGTCCTTCTTCGTGCTCAGGCTGGTGTCAACCGCGAGAACAATGGAGAGCGGCAGCGCCGATTCCTTGTCGAAGACCGAGATCTTCTGCTCCGCCCCGTCCTCGGTCAGCTTGAAATTCTGCCTTGAAAGGTTCCCGACCGGAGCGCCGCGCGCATCGGTCACAGTCACGAAGACATTGACCAGGTTGACGCCGACCTTGAGGGTGGTTGAGGGCTCTTCCTGCGCTACAACGGTGCCTGCCATGCAGGCCAGCAGCGTGATGAGGGCGGCGGTGTCGCGCATCTTCCGTCGCATCACTTAGATGCAACCTGGCTGGAGGGGCTGCCTTGGGCCCGCGGAATCTCGTCGGGAAAGGGCTCGCCATCGGCCCAAACAGCACCGTCAACAAAGTATTCCTTCTTCCAGATCGGCACCGAGCGCTTCAGCGTATCGATGAGCCACCGGCTCGCCTCGTACGCGGCCGCCCGATGCGCAGAAGCCACGACGATGAGTACGCTTGTGTCCCCAATTTCCAGCCGGCCCAGGCGGTGCACGATTGCCACTTCCCGGATCTTGAATTGGCGGACAGCTTCCTCCGCGAGTTCTTCCATCTGCTTCAGCGCCATGCCTTCGTAAGCTTCGTAGTCGAGGTACAGGGTCTGCCGGCCACGCGTGTTGTTGCGGACGGTTCCTTCGAAAGCAATTGCCGCCCCATCCTCCGGGCGCTTGGTGCGCTCGAGGATGCTGCGGGTATCGATTGGCTCACGCACAAACGCAGCGCGGGTCATGGCATCGACCCTCCGCTCACGGGCGGGAGCAGCGCCACCTCATCATTCGGTCTCAAGGCCGTGGCCGGCGCCGCATAGTGCTGGTTCACGGAGAGCGCAACCGATCCAAAAAACTTTTGCAGATCGGGAATTCGTTGACTATAGTGCTCGAGCACATCGGCGACCGTAGCCGGCTCGGGCAGTTCGAGCGACTCGCTGGCCCGTCCTACCATGTCCTTCAGCATGCCGAAAAATAAGACCTGAACACGCATTGCCTTCAGTTTAGCGCAGCCTGCCCTGAGCTCGCCCGGACCTTGTCGAAGCAGCCATCGCCTGCAGAAAATACGAACAAAAAGAAACTGCCAGCCCCCGAGGAGGCTGGCAGTTGATTTGACTGAAGACGAACGACTGGACTGCCTAGCGACTGCCGACCGGATCCCCGCTCAGTACCCTCTCCCGTTCTTCCGCATCCTGTTTCTCTTCGTGCGGGCTGGAGGGCAGCGCAATCTCAAGCACTTCCTCGATGGTTTTCACGTAGTGGACCTTCAGGTTTTCGAGTTGCTCCGGCGTCAGGTCTTCCTCCACGTTCGTCTTGTTCTCCGCCGGGAGGATGACATCTCGTACGCCCGCTCGCTTCGCGGCCAGGACCTTCTCCTTAATCCCGCCCACCGGCAGCACATTGCCGCTGAGGGTGATCTCGCCGGTCATGGCCAAGTACGGCCGAACGCGGTGATTGGTCAGCAGCGAGACCAGGGTGGTGGCCATGGTCACACCTGCGGAAGGCCCGTCCTTAGGGATCGCGCCCGCGGGAACGTGCATGTGGATGTCGTGATCCGAGAAGAAGCTCTCGTTGATCCCGAGCCGGTTCGCATTCGAGCGTACCCAAGTCAGTGCGGCCTGCATGGATTCCTGCATCACCTGACCAATTTGCCCGGTCATGGTGAAGCCGCCCTTCCCTTTCATTTGGTTCGCTTCCACGAACAGCACGTCGCCGCCGGTCGGCGTCCACGCTAGGCCCACGGCCACGCCGGGTCGCTTGGTACGTTCGGCAATTTCCCCTTCCGCACGCACCTTGATGCCGCCCAGGAATTCATGCACGATCTCAGGCGTCACCACCAGCTTGTCGGTCTTGCCTTCGGCCAGGCGCCGCGCCTGCTTGCGGCAGATCGTGCCGATCGTGCGTTCAAGGTTGCGAACGCCCGCTTCCCGCGTGTAATGCCGGATCACGTGCCGTACCGTCTCTTCCGGAAATTCGATCTGCTCCGCCGTCACCCCGTTTTCCTCTTCCTGACGCGGCACCAGGTACTGGTACGCGATGTGCACCTTCTCTTCTTCGGTGTAACCCTGCAGCTCGATGATTTCCATGCGATCGCGCAACGGCTCCGCGATCGGATCCAGCATGTTCGCCGTCGTGATGAACAGGACCTTTGACAGGTCGAACGTCACGTCCAGGTAATTGTCCCGGAAGCTCGAGTTCTGCTCCGGATCAAGAGCTTCCAGTAACGCCGATCCCGGATCACCGCGGAAATCGCGACCCACCTTGTCAATTTCGTCGAGCATGAACACAGGATCGCGCGTTTCGGCCCGCCGGATGCCTTGAATAATCTGCCCCGGCAGAGCGCCGATGTAAGTGCGCCGATGCCCGCGGATTTCGGCTTCGTCATGCACGCCGCCCAGCGAAATGCGCACAAACTTGCGTCCCAGTGCGCGAGCAATGGATTTGCCTAGCGAAGTCTTGCCTACACCCGGAGGTCCGACGAAGCAAAGAATCGGTCCCTTCATGTTCGGCTTCAGCCGCCGCACTGAGAGGTAGTCGAGAATGCGGTCTTTGACCTTCTTCAAGTCGTAGTGGTCCGCATCCAGGATTTCCTTGGCCTTGGGAATGTCCACTTCGCCGCCAGAAGTCTTCGTCCACGGCAGTACGGCCAGCCACTCGATGTAGTTGCGGGTCACGCCATAGTCGGCAGCCATCGGCGACATGCGCGAAAGGCGGCCCAGTTCTTTCAGGGCTTCTTTCTTCACATCGTCGGGCATTCCCGCGGCCTCAATCTTCTGTCGCAGCTCCTCGACGTCCCGCTGCCCCTCATCCTGTTCACCCAGCTCTTTCTGGATGGCCTTCATCTGCTCGCGCAGGTAGTACTCGCGCTGCGTCTGCTGGACCTTGTCCTGCACCTCCGACTGGATCTTGTTGCGGAGTTGCTGGACCTCGAGTTCCTTTGCCAGGTGCTGGTTGATGCGTTCCAGGCGAACGTTCACGTCGGTCGTCTCGAGCGTCTCCTGCTTGTCAGCAGTCGACAAAGAAGGCAGTGAGGAAGCAATGAAATCGACCAGCCTTCCCGGCTCTTCAATATTCATCGCTACCGTCGAAAGCTCGTCCGACAAAGTCGGAGAACCGGCAACGATCTGCTGGAACAGCGTCAGTACGTTGCGCTGAAGCGCCTCGATCTCGGCTGTCTTGGTCGGAACGCTTTCGGGGATCGACGAAAAGGTCGCCCGCATGAAGGGCGTGAGCTGGCTGAATTCCCCCAGCTTCACTCGCTCCAGGCCTTCGGCAAAAACGAACAGGCTCTGATTGGGCATCTTTACAACTTTGTGCACCACCGCCAACGTACCCACGCCATAAAGATCCGTGGGCTGGGGGGAGTCGACGCGCGCTTCGCGCTGCGCCACCACCACGATGGTTTTGTCCTCTCCCAGCGAGTTGATCAGCTGCACCGAACTCTCACGGCCCACCGTGAGAGGTAAAACGGCATGCGGAAACAGGACCGTATCCCGCACCGGTAGCACGGGTAGGGATCTTTCCTCCTGCTCCTCATTGTTTTTTGGAGAGCGCTGTGTCATGTTTCTCCTTGAGTGTGTTTCGCTCAACTTTTGATGATCCCGAGCATGGAAAAGATGCAGACCGGGCGGAACTATTCCGCGTAGAGTGTTGGATTGTAAACCCTTTTCCCGAGCCTGTGCACCCAGCCGAAGGTGCAGGTTACCCCCGCAGCCAGTGAGCCTCTGACGGGCCGGGATTCTACCTCGCCGCGGGATAGATGCCCAGCACTTTTACAAAGTCAGCCACCTCTCCCAGGTGCCGGAGCGCGTTCCGTGCGGGCTCGTCGTCGCCTCGAAGAATATCCACGAAAAACACGTACTCCCAGGGTCGTCCCCGCACCGGGCGCGATTCGATCTTGCTGAGGCTGATCTCCCGCAGAGCAAAAACGCTCAGCGCTTTGAACAGCGCCCCGGGAATGTTTTTCACGCTGTAGGCCAGCGAAGTCTTGTTCGCACCCGGCCGAATACGCTTGCCCCGGCGAATGTAAAAGAAGCGCGTGAAGTTCTGTTTGTTATCCTCAATGCCGGCCTTCAGGATCTTCGCGCCATAGGCGTGAGCCGCTTGCTTCGCGGCAATCCCCGCCGCGTCGCGCAGGTTCTTCTCCACCACGTGCTTCACGCTCCCGGCGGTGTCGTAGAAGGCAACCGGTTCGATCTCCCGATGTTTCTTGAAGAAATCCCGGCACTGCTCGAGCGCAACCGGATGCGAGAACACCTGGCGAATGTCTTTCAACCCGACGCCTGCAGTGGCCATCAGGTTATGCACGATACGGAGCCGGAATTCGCCAAGGATAAACACGTCCCGGCTTAGTAGCAGATCGAAGTGCTCGGCCACCGAACCCGCCAGCGAATTCTCGATGGGAATCACGGCTCCCGCCACTGATCCGTTCGCAACGCGATCGAAAACTTCCGCCGAGCGCGCGCAGGGAACCACCGTGCATCCCGGCACCATGCGCAGCGCCGCTTCATGGCTGAATGCCCCAAGTTCCCCTTGAATCGCGATTTTCATTGGTTTTGGACCGGCTTGCCGCGGACGCTTGACCTTATTCTCCCGCCCCCGCCAAGAGCAAATCTTTTTTCAGGACAAACGCGTCGACCCCAGTGGCGTAATAGCGGGGAACGGTCTTTACCAGAAAATAATCGTGTTGCTTGTAGAACGACATGGCCGCGGCATTGTCGACTGCCGTCTCCAGAAAAACCCAGGCACAGCCCTGCTCTCTCAGCCGTTTCTCGGCCGCGGTCAGCAGTCTCGAGCCCAGCCCCGATCGTCGCGCTTCGGCGAGCACGTCAATGGTGATGATGTGGCCTGCCTGGCGGGGACCGCATTCCGCCACGATGAATCCGACTGTCGACGGGATCTGCGTCAGTTTCCGTCCAGGCTGCGTTCCAGCCGGGGAAGCACCTCGCTCAGCCACCAGCGTGAATGATCTGGGGCGACGGATATAGGAAAGCAGCTCGACCTGCGAATACGAGATTCCGCGCGGAAAGCATTTCTGATCGATTTCCCACAAAGCCAGGAAATCCCGCTGCTGGAATTCTCGAATCTCTGTGTTTGCGGGCATGCCTGTCGCCGCTCGGCGTGGGCTCCAGTCTAGCCGCCCGAAGCCTTTTTCCGTAGCGGGCTTTGACCTGGCAAAACGCTGTTTTCCTCGTGGCCACAAGCGGGCCCGCGGCAGAGGAATTTTCGAAAAATTTCTTGCATCATTCCCCTTGCCCTTGCTCATCATTCGGACGTACCATCTTTGTCAACGAGGTTCTTTTGTGGGGCGCCTACTACTGATCGACGTTGCGGGTGCCATCGTGTCTATCGGCATTTGGTACCTGGCGTTTGCCCGCTATAACCGTCGCAAGGGCGCCGCTGCGTTGCGCTGGGTGCAGGTTGCCTGCCGGGGCCGGGGCAAGATTGTAGAGAGCCGCTGGTTCGGCAGTTCCAGGCTTTGCGCCCGTTTTCAGTTCCCTTCCCGCTGGTTCGAAAACGCCCGGCTGACTCTGAATTTGCGACCTCGTCCGCTTCCCGTCCAGTGGTTCCTCAGTCACTGGCGCAATCAGAAAGAAACCCTCACCTTCGAAGCCGACCTCGACTACCCGCCCACCTTTTGCCTGGATGTGATGAACCATCGCTGGTTCGGGCATAGCAACAGCAAGCGGACCACCTCGCGCAATTGGGAAATCTCGCGCCCGGGACCGATCGTTCTCACCACCCGTGCCGAATGGACCCAGGAGCTAAGTCCCGTCGTGAATGCGCTCATCGCTTCGCGGGAGCAGAACTTTCTGAAGGTGAATTTCCGGCCGGACTCACCGAACTTCTCTGCGACCATTGATCTGGTCGTTCTCAACGATCCCGAATCCGCCTCGGGCTTCTTCTCAGTGCTGCGCGAACTGGCTGCGGGCGCTTCCGCCCGGCAACTGTAGCGCCGATCCCGCTTCCTCATCATAGGGCTCAACCGGATTTCCCTTTCCGAACGAAGCTGTGCATAATGTGCCCGGGAACTGGCGCTCGACAAGAACCGCAGCCGATGAACGCGATCGCTCGAAAAACTCGCAAGGGGCGCACCACAAAAAAGACTGCGGAATCCAGCCAGAAAATCGCCCGGCGATCCTCCGTGTCTTACCCTCGGCCAAAGCCCAAAACCCAGCCCGATTCCTTCTATCCAGCCTACGTGGCCACGCGCACGCGGGCACCCTCGAAGCCGCTGATCGTACTGCCGCACACGTTGTCAGAGTTGACCGGCCCCGTTTTCGGGCACGAGTCGATCGCAGAATCGGATCGCGACCTCACCCGCCAGCACGCAGGCGAACCCCTGGGGGAGCGCATCATCGTGAGCGGCCGCGTGCTCGACTCGAATGGTCGCCCGGTTGCGCATACGCTCATTGAGATCTGGCAGGCCAATGCTGCCGGCCGATACGCCCATCAAAACGACGCTCACGCCGCACCACTCGACCTCAACTTCACAGGCGGAGGACGCACCCTCACGGATAGCGGGGGCAACTACCGGTTTATCACCATCAAGCCGGGTGCTTATCCGTGGAAGAACCACCCGAATGCATGGCGTCCGGCGCACATCCACTTCTCGCTGTTCGGAACCGCGTTTGCCACCCGGCTCGTGACCCAGATGTACTTCCCCGGAGATCCGCTGATGGCGCATGATCCCATCTGGCACTCGATCCCCAACGAACTCGCGCGCCAGCGCCTGATCTCGAATTTCGATCTCGCTACCACCCGGCCCGACTGGGCCCTGGGTTTCCGCTTCGACATCATCCTGCGTGGCCGCGACGCGACGCCCTTCGAAAGGCAACGATGAAGCTGACTCCCACGGCCTCGCAGACCGTCGGCCCGTACCTTCACATCGGCCTCACCGACCGCCACTCTGTCGGCAGCATTGCCGGGGACCGAACCGTGGGCCAGCGCATCCGCCTGCGTTGCCGTGTCTTCGATTCCAAGGGGCAGCCGGTGCCGGATGCCATGCTCGAACTCTGGCAAGCCGATGCAGAGGGCCACTACTCCCACCGTGACGACCCACGTCCGAATCCAGGGTTCGGGGGATTCGGGCGCCTTGCGACCAATACAGAAGGCGCCTGCACCTTCGAGACAATCCGGCCGGGGCGCGTGGCCGCGCCAGACGGCCGCCTGCAGGCCCCGCACATCAACGTGTCGGTTTTCGCTCGTGGCCTTCTTAAAAGGCTGGCCACGCGTATTTACTTCGAGCAAGAGCCCGCGAACGAGACGGACCCGATCCTCTCCCTCGTCCCGAAGGCGCGCCGCTTGACCCTGATGGCGCAGCAGGATCCCCGTGACCCCGCCACCTGGCACTTCGAAGTCCGCCTGCGTGGCGAGGGGGAAACCGTCTTCTTCGATATCTAGTGAGAGATGCCAGCCGAGATCCGGCAGCCTCAGCGGGACGCGAGTCGTTCTTCCCTGGACGCTACGAGCGCGTGGGGCTTCGCGGTGTCGGACATTTCCCGCAACGCGAGTCAGCAGAAGTCGGCAGCTCATTGCCAGGTTTCTGACGAGTTGAGCATTTGCCCGGACTGAAACCGCGGGAGGGGTCGACGAAGCCGGAACGCAAACGAAACCACGGACTTCGCATCTCCCCGGCCTCAGGTTCAAGGACCGGGAAAAGACGATGTCCGTGTTCGCTTATTACTCCCTGACTTCTCTAACTAGGATGCTGGCCCGAGTGCGTCAGTTGCATGGCCGGACTGCACCAGATTTCGTACATTTGTTCCAAGTGATCGGAAATAAAAGTAGCTATAAGATATTATACAAACCACCGCAAGGAGGCGGCGAAACCCGGGTCCGGAGTGGATCCAGGATGCCGTTTCCTTGTGTTTTACCGGCTCATCAGCCATATCTGAGGCTCGGGTGACGAAGAAGGTCATCCGAGCTTCCCGGAGCGTTTCCTGGAGCCTTTACACGCAAGATAGTCCGAATAATAGCCCGTGGCTAATGGAAGCCAGGAATTTCGGACGGACCCGCGGCCCGTTCCCTTCACATCACGGGCGGAGCGGAAATTCCCAGAACTTCGAGCGTACGAATTAGTTCCCGGCGAACCACGGCCACGGTGGCCAGCAGGAACTGCTTCCTGCGCTCGTCGGGTTCGTCGAGGATGCGGTGCCGATGATAGAAGTAATTGAAAAGCTGCGCTAATTGAAAAACGTGCTTGGCGAGATACGCGGGCTCGGTGGTCGCAATGCACTGGTCAATGATGTAAGCAGTCTTGGATGCAGCCAGCCAAAGCTCCCAGATTTCGTTGCCGGCTTCGCCCTGAAGAAGATCTGCGAAAGCTGGAGGGGAAAATCCGGCGTTAGTTTTGCGGCCGAAGGTCTCGGGATCGTACCCACCCTTGCGAAAAATGTTGGTAGCGCGCACGACCGCATACTGAGCGTAGGGTCCGGTTTCGCCCTCGAAGCTCAAAGCGTCCTTGAAGTCGAACGCGATCACCGAAGGCTTGGTGTACTTGAGCATGAAGTAGCGCAGCGCGCCGATGGCGATCTGCGTGGAAATGCCGTTGCGCTCGTCGTCACTCAGTTCCGCATGACGCTGGTCGACTTCCGCCTTCGCCGAGGCCATCAGGCGATCGAGCAGGTCGTCGGCCTTCACCCCAAATCCTTTGCGGCCGGAGACTTCGATGTAGGAGCGCGACTTCTCTTCCTCGGAAAGCCGGTAGCCGAGTTCAGCGGCGCAGCGCGGAGTGAGTGCCACCATCTCGTAAGAGAAATGCGTGTAGTGGTCGGCGGCCTCGTTGTGGCCTAGCCCGCGCAGAGCTTCGATCACGGTGCTCTGCGCTTCCGACTGGCGGGCATCGATTACGTTATAAATTTCCGCGACATCGCCGAAGTGGGGATGGTCGGGCTCGCCCTCGGTCACCGAAATCCAGCACTGGTGGTCGTTGGGATACTTGTAGAACTTGCGATACGCAAAATCGCGCCCCAGCAGCCCAAACTTCCACATATGGTAGGCGATATCTTTGCCGACGTAGCCGACCGTACCGTTGGAGCGGACGATGACTTTCTGGTCTTCTTCGGAAACCTGACCTGGCTTTCGAATGTCGACTCCCTCAGGGAGCTCTATCACGCGCATGGTGTCGTCGAGGTCATCGTCGCTAGAGCGACGGGCGTCGCGCGCCTCAGGTTTCAGCAGTTCGGAGCGCAGCATTTCCATCGCTCGCTCGCGGTTCTGCTTTTGCGTTTTCTCGGATTCGCTAGAAACCACGATCCCCGTGGGAATGTGAGTTATGCGAACCGCCTCTGAGCCGCTGACGTAGGTGTCGACGCGCAGATCCTCAAGCTTGATCTGGATCGTCTCGGCGCTCTCTGCGTTTTCGGCGGCTGACGACTTCCCCGTTCCCGCTCGCCGCATCACCCAGCAGCCCTGGTTCTTGCCTGCGGTCTCAAAGAAGAGAACTCCGGCTTGCTTCAGCTTGGTGAAAGCCGCATCCCAGAAGTACAGGTGCAGGATCTCGCTCTCGCGGGGCAGGAAGTCGTATTCGATGTCAAGCCGGTCCATGGTCTCGAGGTGGCGGCGCAGCACCGCCACGGAAATCAAATCGGCGATCGCCGCTGTTTCGTTGCTGCCGGCCTCGATCTCGTGTAGAGCTTTCACGCGTGTCTGCACGTTCTGCTTGTCTTCGCCATACCACTGTGACACGCGGGCGTAGAGGTCCCAGCAGTAGTAGTCAAAGCGCGGCTGCCCGGCGAGGCGTTCGATCTCCGCCCGCGACTTGTTCTCAAGATACAGGAAGCCCACAACGACATCGGCCACCTGCACGCCGGTGTTGTCGATGTAGTTTTGCACATCGACCTCGCGGCCTCGGTAGCGCAGCAGGCGCACGAACGTGTCGCCCAGGATGGCGTTGCGCAGGTGTCCGATGTGAGCGGCCTTGTTGGGATTGATGCTGGAGTGCTCGACGAGAATCTTGCCCGGTGGCACGTCTGTCTCTGGCTTTGCGTCCTTCAGCAGACCGGCGGCCATCTCTGCGCGTTTCACGCGCGCGTTGATGTAGCCGGCGCCGGCCACGTCGAGCTTCTCGAAGCCTTCGATGGGCCCGATTCCGGCGACAATTTCTTCTGCGATCTTGCGCGGAGCCTTGCGCAGCTTTTTCGCCAACTCGAAGGCGAGCGGCATCGCGTACTCGCCCAACTCCACCTTGGGCGGCTGCTCGACCACGATGCGGGGCAGGTCGAGGTCGTAGCTGCGGCGCAAAAACTCGCGCACGGCGGAGACAAGTCGGCGTTCCAGCGAGCGATACAAGAGTCCCTCTATCTTGTTGAATAAACTAGCGATTGTAGCAAACCTGCGGTGCCGCCGAGGTTTGACGGTGGAGGTAGCGTTCCCTATGATGAAAGTTCAGCTTGCAGCTTGTGGCTGGCGGCAATTCGCGACAACCTATACCAGCAACCGCCCGATTCGCGGTTTAGCCGCCAGCTGCCAGCGACAAGCTGCCAGCTGGTTTCCCATGCGCATTGCCTATCTCGACTGCTTTTCCGGCATGAGCGGCGACATGTTTCTGGGCGCCCTGGTCGATGCCGGAGTGTCTCCGGACTTGCTCGAGCGAACGGTCGCTGCGCTGAATCTCGGCGCGAAGCTGGAGATTTCGCGCGTGAATCGCAGCGGGATCACAGCAACCAAAGTCGATGTGCTGGTGCATGGCGAGAAGGAGTTGCCGCGGGAGGAGTTCTGGGCGCAGACGGAAGCGGAACATCGCCACTCGCACGATGAATCTCATGAACATTCGCACTCTCATTCGCGGGAGGAAGGGCGGAAAGCGGTGTCCGCCCCACACGAGCACGGGCATGGGCGGAGTCTGAACGAGATCCGGGAGATCATTGGACGCGCGGCAATCAGCGAAGGAGCGAGGAAGAAGGCGCTCGAGATCTTCGCAGCGCTGGGTATGGCCGAGGCGAAGATCCACAACCATGACATCGAGTCCGTCCATTTTCACGAAGTCGGAGCAGTCGATGCCATTGTCGACATCGTGGGTGCGGCGGTAGGCGCCGAGGCGCTGGACGTGGATGAGATTGTGTGCTCCCCCCTGAACGTGGGCGGGGGCACGGTGAAGTGCGCACATGGGGTGTTCCCGGTTCCTGCGCCAGCGACGGTGGAATTGCTGAAGGGCGCACCGGTGTATTCCTCGGGAGTCCAAGTAGAGCTGGTGACCCCGACCGGGGCTGCCATCGTGAGCGTGCTTGCGAAACGGTTCGGTGCCTTCCCGGAAATGACCATCGAGAAGAGCGGATACGGTGCAGGCACACGCGACTTCCCGGCACAACCCAACGTCGTACGGCTGACGATTGGTGAGGCTGCTTCGGCGCTGGCTGCCAAGACCGCCCAGGAGACGATCGCGATTTTGGAAGCAAACCTCGACGATATGAATCCACAGGTTTTTGGGTATGTGATGGACCGGCTCCTGGAGGAAGGCGCGCTCGATGTTTTTGGTGTCCCGGTGCAGATGAAGAAGAGCCGCCCGGGAACGCTGTTGGCAGTTCTATGCCGGCCGGAAGATGCGGTGCGGCTCACGCAACTAATTTTCACGGAGACTTCTACCCTCGGTGTGCGGCAACGACTGGAGCAGCGTCAGACACTGGCGCGGCGCTGGGTAACGGTGGCGACGCAGTGGGGAGATGTGCGGATCAAAGTCGCGAGCCTGAACGGCACGGTCAGCCACTACGCCCCGGAGTACGAAGATTGCCGGCGGATCGCCAGCGAACAGCGGATGCCGTTAAAGGAAGTCATGCAGGCGGCTACGCAGGCATATTTGCGGGAGCGTTCGGAAAAACAATAACCGGGCACAGAGGTACACTGAGGAACGCACTGGGCCCCTGTGTTCCTCTGTGCTCCCTGTGGTTGATCCGTTTCGTGCGGTTCTTGATGACGAAAGGCAATTGATTCAGCAAAAAGTAAATGCCGAAAAAGTTCTACATCACGACCCCAATTTATTACGTGAATGCCCGTCCGCATATCGGGCACGCCTATACCACGCTGGCCTGCGACACCATCGCGCGCCGTCACCGCATGCTGGGCGACGATACCTACTTCCTGACCGGCACCGACGAGCACGGGCAGAAGATCGAGCGGGCCGCGGCGGCTGCGGGAAAAACTCCGCAGCAGTTTGCCGACGAGGTTTCGGGAGAATTTCGCGCGCTGTGGAAGCGCATGGGGCTGACCAACGACGACTTCATCCGCACGACGGAAGATCGTCACAAGAAGAGCGTGCAGGCCCTGTTCCTCCAGCTCAAAGCGAACGGCTACATCCATAAGGGCAGCTACACCGGACAGTACTGCGTGTCCGATGAAATGTACGTTGACGTTCCGCCCGGCGCTCCGTGCCCCGAGTGTGGGCGCATCACCGAAACCGTGCACGAGGAGAATTATTTCTTCAAGCTCTCGGCTTTTGCGGAGCCATTGCTGAAGCTGTACAGCGAGCAGCCCGACTGGATCCGCCCGGAAACGCGGCGGAACGAAGTGATCTCATTCGTGAAGGGCGGGCTCAAGGACCTGTCGATCAGCCGGAGTACGTTTTCCTGGGGCATCCCGGTACCGGACGATCCCAAGCACGTGATCTACGTCTGGCTTGATGCGCTGGCCAACTACATTACGGCGCTCGGGTATGCGACATCCGATACGACGAAGTATGACAAATACTGGCCCGCCGACGTGCAGATGATCGGCAAGGAAATCGTGCGTTTCCATTGCGTGTACTGGCCGGCGTTCCTGATGGCGGCGGGGATCCCGCTGCCCAAGGGGATCATGGCGCATGGCTGGCTACTGTTTGAAGAGAACAAGATGTCGAAGTCGCGCGGCAACATCGTGCGCTCGGAAACGATTCTCGACGTGCTGGGCGCGGATGCGCTGCGCTACTTCCTGCTGCGCGAGGTGGTGTTCGGTTCCGATGGATCGTTTTCCTTCGATGCGCTGGTGCAGCGCTACAACTCTGACCTCGCCAACGGACTGGGCAACCTGGCCAGCCGCACGCTGACCATGATTAACCGCTATTTCAAGGGTGAGGTGCCGTATCCGTCACACAAGGCGGCGCGTGAGCCGGCCGACGACGCGATCGCGGAGATTGCAGCCGATGTGATCGCCGACTACAACGTTCTATTCGATCAGTTCCAGTTCTCGAAGGCGCTGGAAGTGGCGTGGGGTCTGGTGGCGGCGGTCGACAAGTACATTGTGGAGAACGAGCCGTGGTCGCTGGGCGAGAAGCAGGATGAAGACAGCCGCGCGCGGCTGGCAACCGTGCTCTATACCTCGGCCGAAGCCTTGCGCATCGTGACGGCACTGGTGCATCCGGTGATTCCCGATTCGACAGCCCGGATCTGGATGCAGCTTGGGCTGGGCGACATCCTGAAGTTTGATTTGAACTCCCTGAAGTGGGGACAGCTTAAGCTCGGCACCAAGCTCGGCGCAGTGCAGCCGGTATTTCCTCGCGCTGACAAAAGCGCGGTCGAAAGGATGCAGAAGATGGAAGACCAGGGACGGCCTCTAGCGGTGGCCGACAGCAAGCCAGATGCGCCGTCGCCTGCGGCTAGTGGCGCCCCGGCACCCGCAGCAAAATCTCCCGGGGTGATGCCTGACGGAAGGATTTCGATCGACGACTTCGCAAAAGTCGAGTTACGCGTGGCCCAGGTGAAAGCGGCGGAGCGGGTGAAGAATTCCGACAAACTGCTCAGGCTGGAAGTCGACCTGGGAACAGAGGTCCGTCAGATTGTAGCCGGAATTGCCGAGGCCTATGCCCCGGAGACGCTGGTTGGCCGCAAGGTGGTCATCGTGGCGAACCTGGCTCCGCGGAAGCTGCGCGGGCTGGAATCGAATGGAATGATCGTGGCGGCGTCGCTCGAAGGCGGGCAGCCGGTGCTGGCGGGATTTCTGGAGGATGTGCCGGTGGGGGCAAGGCTGAAGTAGGGCGGTCGTCGGTCGTCGGCAAAACCAGTGAACGTTTGGCAACAGTGGAATCCCAACCTAACGTCCAAGAGAACGCGCCGTTAGGATGGATGAACTTGCTTTCGCTAACGACCACGACGAACGGCCA
>Ga0182041_10000543_pt1 | contig 17880 bp, 19 predicted proteins | sample flu12Cox44000178_FD_125967 | JGI IMG/M metagenome (GOLD analysis project Ga0182041, IMG submission 125967) | Lab enrichment of tropical soil microbial communities from Luquillo Experimental Forest, Puerto Rico - flux8day.12C.oxic.44.000.178 | ecosystem: Environmental > Terrestrial > Soil >...
CGGAACTCAGCTCCGAGCGCATCAGCATTCTGAGCCGCGGCGAGCTCGCCAAGGTCGTGGATGCCGCGGTGCAGGCCTATTGTGCCCGCAATGCCTTGGAGATTGACGCGATCGCCCGCCGCGATCTGATCACGGGACTGATCAAAGGCCTTCTCGACCCCGCCAAAGCGGCGGCCGCATCCGACGATGGGGGCTCGCGCCGCACCGCCAATCGGTCTGCGGTCGAGGCGGCAAAAACGCAGATTCAGCCGCTCGTCCTCGAGCATATGGATGTCGCCGCTGCCGCGGAGATGCCGCGTGCGGTCTTCGAAGCGCAGCTCAGCGGCTGGGTCAAGGACCTGCTGACCGAAACCAAGATCCAGCTCAACTTTGCGGAGCAGCGCGAGCTCGTCCAATCGCTGATCGCCGACATGCTCGGGCTCGGACCGCTGGAGCCGTTGATCGAGGACGAGACGGTGACCGACATCATGGTCAACGGGTCGCAGCAGGTTTATGTCGAGCGGCGCGGCAAGCTAGAGCTGACAGACGTCAGGTTTCGCGACGACGATCATGTGATGAACGTCGCGACCAAGATCGTAACGCGCATCGGCCGGCGCATCGATGAATCGACGCCGCTCGTCGACGCTCGCCTGCTGGATGGCAGCCGGGTCAACATCATCGTGCCGCCGCTGGCGATCGACGGGCCGTCGATCTCGATCCGCAAGTTCGCGAAAAAGACGATCACCCTCGATACGATGGCGCAGCAGGCCAACATTTCGCCGGAAATGGCGACCCTGCTGAAGATCGCCGCGCGCTGCCGCCTCAACATCCTGATCTCCGGTGGCACCGGCTCCGGCAAGACAACGTTGTTGAACGCACTGTCGCGAATGATCGATCCGACCGAGCGGACCGTGACGATCGAAGACGCGGCCGAATTGCAGCTGCAGCAGCCGCATGTCGTGCGTTTGGAGACGCGCGCGCCGAACCTCGAGGGCAGCGGCGAGATTACGATGCGCGAACTGCTGCGCAATTCGCTGCGCATGCGCCCCGACCGCATCATTCTCGGCGAGATCCGCGGCGCCGAAGCACTCGACGTGCTGCAGGCAATGAATACCGGCCACGACGGCTCGATGAGCACGATTCACGCGAACGCACCGCGCGATGCGTTGACCCGGCTCGAAAACATGGTGGGGATGACCGGCATCAACTTGCCGTCTCGTGCCGTGCGCACCCAGATCGCGGCCGCGCTTCACCTGATCGCGCAAGTCAACCGCATGCGCGACGGCATCCGCCGCGTGACGCACATCATCGAAGTCGTCGGGATGGAAGGCGACATAATCACGACCCAGGAGCTGTTTACTTTTCAGTTTCAGGGCGAAACCAGCGACGGCCGATTACGCGGGGTTTACCAGTCGACTGGAATCCGTCCGAATTTCCTCCCACGCGCCGAATATTTCGGGCTCGATCGCGCACTGCTCGAAATAATTTGAGTGAGCGAATAGGTCGCGCATGTTCGATATTTCGTTCGATCTGGAGACTTGGCTGGTCATCTGCAGTGCGATCGGCGCCGGATTTGTCTTTTACCTAACAGCGACCGCGCTGAGCGACGGCTTGGGTGGTCGCCGCCTCAGGCGGCGCCTCAATGCAGTGCGCGACCGGGCTCAAGGTATTCCTGCCCCGGCGACCACGGCGGAGCGATCGCTGTCGCGGCAGCGCAATGCAACGACGATCGACCGCATTGCGCGCCGGTGGCTGCCCCGCCGCGACATTCTCGCCTCCCGGCTCGCGCGGACCGGCTACGCGATCACCGTCGGCCAATATGCACTGGTGATGATCGGCCTGGCGGTCGTGGCGGCGATCGGGCTGATTGCCGCCACTTCGATCGGCCTCATCCCAAGCCTGCTCGTCGCGGTGCTGATCGGAACGGCGCTTCCCCACAAGATCGTCAACCGCATGGGAAGACGTCGCGTGCTTCATCAAGCTCTTTCCGGAGGCAATCGATCTGATGGTTCGGGCGCTGCGGTCGGGTCTGCCAATCAGCGAAGCGATTATCGGCGCAGGCCGTGAGATTGCCGGTCCGGTCGGTGCCGAGTTGGGCCGCATCGAGGCCGGTATGCGGCTGGGCCGCGACCTCGACACCCTGCTGTGGGACATCGCCACGCGCATCGACGTTCCGGAATTCCGCTTCTTCATCATCGCCCTCAGCGTTCAGCGCGAGACTGGCGGCAATCTTGCCGAGACCCTCGACAATCTCGCCGACGTCCTGCGAAAGCGACGCCAGATGCGGGCCAAAGTCCGCGCCATGTCGAGCGAGACGCGAGCGACGACGATGATCCTCGCCGGTCTGCCGGTCGTCGTCATTGTGCTGCTGGCGGTGACCTCGCCCCATTATCTCACCCCTCTGTACACCGACGTCCGCGGACTGCTTCTCGACGGCTTGGGGTTCGCGATGCTCGGCACCGGCGTTTTCATCATGATCAAGATGGCACGGTTCGAGATATGAGGAGCACCCGCCTCCAGGACTTCAGCATTGCCGATTGGCTGCCGGCGGGGGTAGGGCTCGACGACGCGATTGTCCTGCTCGCATCGCTCGCAGTGCTCGCGGCTTTTTTGGCGATCTGGCAGGCGTTGCGCCCGAAGACCTCGTTCGAGCGGCGGCTCGAGCAAGTTATCCAGCGCAAGGAAAGCTTGCGCGAAGCCGCACTTGCGACGCGCCGCAGCCAGCATCGGCGCAACCCGGTCGGATTGATGCGCGAGGCGGTCAGCCGCCTACACTTGTTGCGCTCTCGCCATGCCGCGGAAGCGCGCGGCATGCTCGCCCGTGCCGGGTTCAGATCGCAAGATACGATGGTGCGCTATCTCTTCGCGCGGATCAGTCTCCCTTTCGTGTTCGGCGTTGCGATGCTGGCGGACACGCATGTGCTGCATTTGATGCCGCTGCCGCCACATTGGGGTTTACTGCCGGCGATGGCCGGCGTCGTGTTCGGCTTTTACGCGCCGAGGATTTATCTGCGAAACGCCGCCGATAAACGCGCCAAGCAGATTCAGCTGGGGTTGCCCGACGGGCTAGATCTGATGGTCATCTGCGCCGAGGCGGGGCTCAGCCTCGATGCGACGCTGGTTCGCGTGTCACGCGAGCTCGGCAACACTTGGCCGGCGCTCGCCGAGGAATACGGCATCACCGCGGCCGAACTGACGTTCCTGCCCGAGCGCCGCATGGCCTTCGAGAACCTAAACGCGCGCACCGACTCCGACGGCATCCGCGGCGTCGTCAATACCTTGCAGCAGACCGCAAAGTTCGGCACCCCGCTGGCTCAATCGCTGCGCGTCCTCGCTACCGAGATGCGCAATGCGCGGATGACGCGCGCCGAAGAAAAGGCGGCGCGGCTGCCGGCTCTGCTGACGATCCCAATGATGATCTTCATCCTGCCGACACTGTTCATCGTCCTGCTCGGCCCGGCCGCGATCAACGTCATCGACACCTTCGCCAAGCATTGACCGGAACAGCTGCGCTATTCGACCCGGACTTAACTCTCCCCCGGGTGCGATCGAGCTGGCGCGCAGCCATTGTTATCAATGATCATGAGCCTGTTGCGACAAAGGAAGAGCTGGCGAGGGCACGAGCTCACTGCCAAGGAAGATATCGCCAGACTTGAGCGAGACACCAAGGAGGATTTCGCTCGACTTGAGATCGGCACCAAGGGTGAATTCGGCACGCTTGCCGCGGAAATCGAGAAACGCCCGACGCGACGGCAAATCATCGCCGACGTCGCTAATGATCGCTGGGCTCGTCGGCGCACTCATCACCTTGAGCGCGAGGCTGGCCCACTGAGGCTCTCCGTCCATCACGGGCTGGAAAGCACTGCCAATCGCGACAGACCGTGCTAGAGAAATATCTATCATTGACAAAATTAATAAATTGGGATAATTGTCACGTCTCGGAAGCGCTGATCCGCGGGATTGCAGTAAATGACTTTTCGACAAATATTTGGAATTACGTATTGAAAAACAGCGAAAAACAGCGGCGGAACAGCTGACGTTTCGCTGTTATTTTGGCTGCGAAATTGTCGGCAGCCTAGGATTTCTGCGACAAACGAGATCCGGTTCGCTGTTAATTTGCGGGAAAGACAGCGGAAACAGCGAGAAGCGCCGTGCCGTACGACAGCGCGACCCTATACGCACCGCGATGCGTCCTGGCGACAGCCAGCGCAGCCGCCTAACCTACGGTTCAATGGTCCAGTGCTGATAAAGTGCCTAACCAAGTGCCTGACGATATCCGTAGCTCTCTACAGGCGGAAGCGAGCCCACGCCCGGCGGACCTTGTACTGGGATCGGCATTGGGCCGGCGGCAGCAAGAAGCCGCTCAGCATAAGGCAGCAGGGGACCCGCGATCACACGGGCTGCATTGTCGACCACTCGGACGGCCACGTGACCATTGAGTGTCGGCTGCTCCTCGAACGGGTAGACGTTCTGAACGATGATAATCGCTGCTGTCTCTGCTCGCGGGTCGAGGTAAGGGTCCGGGGGTTGGAGGCGGTGGTCAAACATTACCGTAAATTCGGTTGCCGGCACATTGAGGACCGACGCTTCGACAAACACACGGCCGCCAAGCGCCAAAGCCGCCTGAAGACCCGGCGGCTCCCGCCCCAGCTCCGGCTAACCATCCTGGCGCCAGCCCTCCACGCGACCCGAAACGCGCTGTGCCAATTTCTGCTGGTCGGATTGAAACCAGCGTCCCGTAGAAGAAAATCTACCGACTCCGCCCGTTCCCAGACCGCTGGGGTGCACGCGCTCTGAGTCGGCGGAAGCGACCGAGCGAGATCTTTCAACTATTTCGATTAAATTCTAGACAATCAACCCCTCGACCAGGTTCCGCCGGACAGTATCGCCCGGCTTCTGGCCTCGGGCGATAGTTGGCGAAGTGTCTGATAATAGGCTAGGTTGGTCTGCACCTCGGTCGGATTCAAATAGCGCCCGTTGAGTCGAGCAGCCTGTTCCGGATTACCGCTGAGACCATAAATTAACGCCAAGGTTTGCTGCTCCTGCGGTGATCCGGTTGGTCCCATCGCAAGGGGTTGCAAAACGGCTATAGCATTCGGGTAATCGCCGCTCAACGTCAGAGAGAGTGCAAGATTAACCGTCAAGGCCGGGTCGCCGGGCGCTCGAGTGAGACCGTCTCGGTAGTAGGCTTGCGCCTCCCCGTGCTGTCCTGCCAGATCTCGGGTAACCCCCAGCAGGAGCAGCAATTTGGGATCGCCTGGGCTCTCCTCCAACGCCGTGGAAATCGGCGCCAGCGCCAGTTCGGGTTTGCCGGTCTTCAGAAAGGCCTTGGCCAGCCCGACTTGGGCGCCGTGCGTGTCACCGGGCCGCACGAGTGCGGCGTGATAGCTGACAATCGCTTCGTTGACCTCGCCCATCTGGAGCAGCACATCGCCGGCAGCGATCAGCGGCGCCGGATCGGTGGGCGCCATCTCGGCGGCGCGGCGGTAGACGCCGACAGCATTGGGCAGATCGCCGCCGGCCCGCGCGGCGTCGCCGATCCGCATCAGCATCGGAGCGCTCGGCGTCGGACCGCCGCCGTCACGGCCGTCGACGTTGAGAGCGTCGAGATGAACTGGAGAAGCGGCGCATCCTGCAAGCGCAAGCGCACCGAAAGACGCGAACAGAAATGCTGGCGCCAGCGTCCTCTTGCTCCTGCGCCATCTGGATTTTGTGTTTTTCATAAACCTACGCCGACGCAATCCACCCCCGATTTCATTATGCAGAATGCGTCAAAATCTCGTCCAGAATTTCTTGTTTCCGCCATGTTGTGCGCGGCTGGACGACTTATCCGAAGGCGAGAGGGTTTGGCCGATATGCGAATCGCCCCTCCTCGACGGCCTGGAAATCTACTCCGCAGCCTGGGCTTGGCCTTTCCCGGCAACCGCAGCTTCGACCGCGGCAAGCGCCGCTTCGGCACGTCCGGCATCGGGGCCGCCCGCCTGCGCCATGTCGGCGCGCCCGCCGCCGCCCTTGCCGCCGAGCGCGGCGGCACCGCGGCGGACCAGTTCAACCGCGTCGAAGCGGCCGGTCAGATCTTGTGTGACGCCGACGACGATCGCCGCCTTGCCGTCGGTGCGTGAGATGACGGCGACAACGCCGGAGCCGACGCGCCGCTTCAGATCATCGGCCAGGGATTTGAGCTCGCGGCCGGGGACGCCGTCGACGATACGGCCATCGAAAGCGACCTCGCCGATGCGCTTTTCGGTCGATCTCGTCGCCGGGCCAGCATTGGCCAGCGCCCGACGCACCTCCGAAAGCTCGCGCTCGAGGCGCCGTCTCTCCTCGACGAGACTGACGATGCGTGCCGGCAGCTCGGCGGGGGTCGTGCGCAACGCGGCTGCGGCTTCGCGTAATATGTCTTCCTCATGCGCGAGATAAGCCTCCGCCGAGGCGCCGGTCAGAGCCTCGATCCGTCGCACCCCGGAGGCGATGGCCGTTTCGCCGACGATTTTGAACAGGCCGATGTCACCGGTGCGGCCCACATGCGTGCCCCCGCACAGCTCGACGGAGAAGGGCCGGTTCCCTTCGGGCGCGCCACCCATCGCGACGACCCGCACTTCATCGCCATATTTCTCCCCAAACAGCGCCAGTGCTCCCTCAGCGACGGCCCGGTCTGGCGTGAGCAGGCGGGTGCGCACGGTGGAGTTGGTGCGGATCTGCTCGTTCACCTCCTGCTCGATCGTCTGAAGCTCCTCGGGGACCAGCGGTCGCGGATGGCTGAAATCGAAACGCAGGCGGTCGGGCGCGACGAGCGAACCCTTCTGCGTGACGTGTGCGCCGAGGTGCTGACGCAGCGCTTGGTGCAGGAGGTGAGTGACCGAGTGGTTGGCGCGCAGCATCCGACGGCGCTGCCCGTCGACCCTCAGCTCGACGGCGTCGCCGACCTTCAATGCGCCGTGCGTCACGGTGGCGAGATGGGCGTACAGATCGCCGGCCTTCCGCACCGTGTCGCGTACCGCGAGTTCGGCGCCGGCTGGCGAGAAAATGGTGCCGGTATCACCAACCTGGCCCCCCGACTCGGCGTAGAACGGCGTCTGATTGACGATAACGGCGATCTCGTCTCCGGCGCTGGCCTCTGCAACGCGCCCGCCATGGCGAAGCATCGCCAAGACCACCCCCTCGGCGCTCTCGGTCTCGTAGCCGAGGAACTCCGTGGCGCCGACTTCCTCGCGCAGCGTGAACCATACCGCCTCGGTTGCCGCCTCGCCCGAACCGACCCAACTCTTGCGCGCCTCCTCGCGCTGCCGCTCCATCGCCGCGTGGAAACCTTCCACCGCCACTTTGCGGCCTTGCCCGCGGAGAACGTCCTCGGTCAGATCGAGCGGAAACCCGTAAGTGTCGTAGAGTCTGAAGGCGACCTCGCCGGGTAAAGCTTGGCCCGGGCCGAGCCGTGCCGTCTCCTCCTCGAGGAGGCGGAGACCGCGGTCGAGCATCTGCTTGAAGTTGCTCTCCTCGAACCGCAATGTCTCGGTGACCAGCGGCTGCGCGCGCAGCAATTCAGGATAGGCGCTGCCCATCTGCTGCACGAGCGCCGGCACGAGCCGCCAAACCAACGGGTCCTTGCAGCCGAGGATATGCGCGTGGCGCATCGCGCGCCGCATGATCCGGCGCAGCACATAACCGCGCCCCTCTTTGCTCGGCAGCACGCCGTCGGCAATCAGGAAAGCAGAGGCGCGCAAGTGGTCGGCAATGACGCGATGCGAGACCGCATGCGGCCCGTCGGGCGCCACCCCCGAGGCTTCGGCGGAAGCCAGGATCAATGTGCGGAACAGATCGATGTCGTAATTGTCGTGCTTGCCCTGCAGGACCGCGGCGATCCGCTCCAGCCCCATGCCGGTGTCGACCGACGCGCGCGGCAGCGGCATGCGTTCTCCGGCCGCCAACTGCTCGAACTGCATAAAGACGAGGTTCCATATCTCGACGAAGCGGTCGCCCTCAGCATCGGCGCTGCCCGGCGGGCCGCCCGGGATGTCCTCGCCATGGTCGTAAAAGATCTCCGAGCACGGACCGCACGGCCCGAGATCGCCCATCGCCCAAAAATTATCGGAGGTCGGGATGCGGATGATCTTGGCCTCGGGAAGGCCGGCGATCTTCGCCCACCCACGGGCGGCCTCGTCATCTTCGGCGTAGACGGTCACCAGCAGGCGGTCGCGGGCAATCCCGAACTCGCGGGTGATCAAGTACCAGGCCAGCTCGATCGCGCGATCCTTGAAATAGTCCCCAAAGGAGAAATTCCCCAACATCTCGAAAAAAGTATGATGCCGGACGGTATAGCCGACATTTTCCAGATCGTTATGCTTGCCACCGGCGCGCACACATTTTTGCGCCGTTGCGGCGCGCTGATAGGGTCGCTTCTCCAGGCCGGTGAAGATGTTCTTGAACTGAACCATACCGGCGTTGGTGAACAGCAGTGTCGGATCGTTGCGCGGCACGAGCGAGCTCGACGGCACGATCTCGTGGCCGTTTTTCGCAAAGTAGTCGAGAAAGGCGGCGCGGATGTCGTTGGTCGTCTGCATAGACAGATTCTGGCCCTCCGCGCCGGTCATACAAGGGGCGGACGTCAAGCTCTGACCGGCGTTTTATACAGGGCGGCCTTGGGTGTCCAGCCGGGGTGGGTGAACGGCGACGCGCCGCTGAGACGTTCAGACCGCGGCCAGCGTCTTACCAATATGTTTTTTAGCCAGCCAGAATATCAATTATCGCGGAATCTATCTTTTGCTGGCAGTGCCAAGTCTCGTACGACTCTACGAATTGTGTGGCGAGGCAGTGATCAGTCGAGTTTACCGCCAAAAGATTGCAGCCGTGCTCTTTGTCATGTAGGAGGAGTTCTTCGGCCGCAACCTCCACAACATCGCCGCTCCTGAAACAAGACACGGGTCGCGTTCGCGGGTCAGAACAACTTCGCCGGGGGTTCGCCGCTGCGGTACAGCCTGTGAGGACGAGGCTTTGCTAACGCAGCCGCGCTGCAACGGCGGGAAGGCTGGCGATGTCGATACCGTGCTGCGCGGCTGTAGCGATCAGGGACAGCGCGTCGGCCCCCTCGCGCATTCGCACCAAGGCCCACAACAGCGCCGAGCGCGTCCCGCTGCGGCAATGCGCGACGACGGGCGCCGGCGCATCCCGCAATACCGCGGCAAATGCGTCGACATCGGCACGCGACAAGGTTGCGGCAGTGACCGGGATGTGATGGTAGACGATCCCTTGCGCTTCGGCGGCGCGCCGCGCTTCGGCGGCCGGGAGCTGTCCGGGATCCTCGCCATCGGGCCGGTTGTTGACGATAGTCCGCGTGCCCGCTTTGGCGAGCGCATCGATGTCCACGCGGTCAAGGCGGCCGGCGACGTTTATCCCGGGTCCCAATGGAAAGAGCTGGGCTGGCATAGTGATCCTCCGCGATCGGTTGAGCGCAGAGTTACAGCCGGCGGCGCCGATTTCAGCAAAAAATATCAGGCGGCGAATTGGGGCGGCCGCTGCACCATATCGCCGGCACGGATCCAGAACCGCTCGAGGCGGCGAAGCATCGTGGCCCCGTCCTGCAGCTCCTCGGCTGTGAGCCCCGCCTGTGGCAGCATCGCGGCGTGGCGGTGATGCATGGTGGTCAGGCGCTCGCGCAACTTCATGCCCTTATCAGTCAGCCGGACATGGATCGAACGTCGGTCGTGCAGCGAACGCTGCTGTGCGAGATAGCCGTTCTCGACCATCTTTTTGACATTGTAAGAGACGTTCGAGCCCAAGTAGCAGCCGCGCAGGGTAAGCTCGCCAACCGTCATTTCCGCATCGCCGATATTGAACAGCATCATTCCCTGGACATTGTTGATATCGTGGACGCCAAGCCCTTCGAGCTCGAGCTTGACGATCTCGAGAAAATGGCGATGCAGGCGTTCGACGAGCGAAATCACGTCAAGATAGGCGCTATTCATCAAGACCTCGATTGGTGACCCGATCGAGCCGGATGTTAGTGCCGGTTTCGTAAATTTATCGTTTCAAATTTTACGCTCGGGCTTGCGGATGAAGCGATAAATGCCCGAGAAATCCAGCCCGGCCGTGCCGTCGTCGACGAAGAGTTGGTAAAGGCTGGCAGCCGAGGCGCCGAGCGGCGTCGCCGCCGCCGTCGCACCAGCCGCCTGCTGCGCGAGGCGCAGGTCCTTCAACATCATTGCGGCGGTAAAGCCCGGCGCATATTCGCGATTAGCCGGCGAAGTGGGAACGGGTCCCGGCACCGGGCAATAGCTCGTCAATGCCCAGCACTGCCCGGAGGATTTGGAGCTGATGTCGAACAATGTCTGAGCCTCGAGCCCCAGCCGCTCGGCGAGCGCGAAACCCTCGCACACCGCAATCATCGAGACTCCAAGGACCATATTGTTGCAGATCTTCGCTGCCTGCCCGTTGCCGGCCGGCCCGGCGTGAACGATCGTGCGGCCCATCGCCGCCAGCACCGGTTGCGCGCGGGCAAAAACGTCGGCCTCGCCGCCAACCATGAACGTGAGGCTCGCCGCTTCGGCGCCGGCGACGCCGCCCGATACCGGGGCGTCGAGCATGTCGAACCGGGCTTCCTTCGCCGCTGCGGCGACCGCTCGCGCGGTCTCGACATCGATGGTGGAGCAGTCGATCAACAGCGAACCGTGGCGGGCATGAGCGAGCACGCCTGCCGCGCCGAGATAGACCGAACGGACCTGTGGCCCGGCGGGGAGCATCGTGATCAGGATCTCTCCGGCGGAGGCGGCCTCGGCAACAGAGCCAGCCGCCCGGCCGCCTTTTGCCGCCAATGCCTCGACCGGTCCCCGCGCGATGTCGAACCCGGTTACGCGATGGCCGGCCTTCGACAGATTGGCCGCCATTGGCGCTCCCATATTGCCGATCCCAATAAAGCCGATCGTCGCCATCCGCCGTTTCCTCCTACCCTTCAACGAGAGGCCGCTCAATCGAACCGCAGCTCGCGATCGCCGATCGGCGCAAAATACTCATCTACGATGCTGTCGCTGACCTCGGCGAGCGTTGCCGGCCGCCAACGCGGCTGCCGGTCTCGGTCGATCAGCATCGCGCGGATGCCCTCGTAGAAATCGTGCTCGGCCATGACATGCTGGGTCAGCCGGTATTCGAGGGTGAGCGACGCGTCGAGGTCGTAGTGTCGGCCGACCGTGAGCTGGCGCAAAGTGATCTTGAGGCTGGTCGGCGATTTGGTCAGCAGCGCTGTGCGCGTTTCCTCGGCCCAGGCTGCATATGCGCTGTCGCCGGCCGCCTCTGCCGCGAGCGCATCGAGGATCGCCTCGACGCTATCAGGGGCAAAGCATCGGTCTATCGCAGGTTGCAACGCCGCAAGGGGGGCAGCACCCGGATCGACCGCGAAGCGGGCCAAACTGGCTGTCGTCAGGACGTCCTCATTGCCGGTCCGCCACGAAACCCGCGCGAGGTCCGCAAGCAACGTCTCGATCTGGTCGTGCTCGACGGCATGTGTCGCGAACCCGCAATAAAGCACGTCTGCGCCGGCCAACCGGGCGCCGGCGAGCCCGAGATAGCGTCCGACTTGCCCGGGACAGCGGTTGAGAAAACGCGTGGCCCCGACGTCGGGAAAGAGCCCGATCCCGGTCTCCGGCATCGCAAAAAGAGTACCTTCCGTCGCGACGCGGTAGGATCCGTTGACCGAAATCCCGGCCCCGCCGCCCATCGTGATGCCGTCGATGATCGCGATGTACGGCTTGGGAAACCGCTGGATCTGCCGGATTAGCCGGTATTCCTCGCGAAAGAATACCGCGGGCAGGTCCGGGTCACCGCCGACACCCCGTCCCGCTTCGTAAACCGCGCGCACATCGCCGCCGGCGCAGAATGCCCGGCCGCCGGCGCCGCGGACGACGACGGCATGCACCGACGGATCCGCCGCCCAGGCGCGCAGGGCCGGGTCGAACCGCCGATAATTGTCGAGGGTCAGTGCATTGAGTGCCTGTGGCCGGTTGATCGTCAGAATCGCGAGACCGCCTTCGCGGCCGCAGAGGATCTCGTCGTTCTCGTCCATCAGTGGCCGAGCAGGCGGCGGGCGATGATGACCCGCATGATCTCGTTGGTGCCTTCGAGGATCTGGTGGACACGGACATCGCGCAGATAGCGCTCGATCGGAAAATCCTTGAGGTAGCCGTAGCCCCCGAACAGCTGCAGCGCGTCGTTGCAGATGTGAAACCCGGCATCGGTGGCGACGCGCTTGGCCATCGCGCAGTGCGTTGTCGCCTCGGGATCGCCGCGGTCGAGATTCGCGGCGCCGCGCCGCACCATTAGCCGTGCCGCCTCCAACTCGGTCGCCATGTCGGCAAGCTTGAACCTGAGTGCTTGGAAATCGGCGAGCAATTGCCCGAACTGGCGCCGTTCGAGCAGATGCTCGCGCGCCGCGTCGAGACAGGCACGCGCGCCGCCGAGCGAGCAGGCCGAAACATTGAGGCGACCGCCGTCGAGCCCCATCATCGCGATCTTGAACCCGTCCGCCTCTGCGCCGAGCCGGTTGGCGGCCGGTACGCGGCAATCCTCGAAGATCACCATCGCTGTCGGCTGCGAGCTCCAGCCGAGCTTTCTTTCCTTCTTGCCGAACGACAGACCCGGGGCGCCTTTCTCGATGACGAGGCAGGAGATGCCTTTGGCCCCGGAGCCGCCGGTGCGCACCATCGTCACATAAACGTCGCTGACCGAGCCGCCGGAGATGAACGCCTTCGTGCCATTGAGGACATAATTATCACCATCACGAACCGCCCGGGTGGCGAGCGCCGCGGCGTCCGAGCCGCTGCCCGGCTCCGTCAGGCAATAGCTCGCGAAATGCGCCATCGTCATCAGCTGCGGCAGAAACCGCGCGCGCTGCTCGCGCGTGCCGAAGCGGTCGATCATCCACGCCGCCATGTTGTGGATAGAGAGATAAGCGGCGGTCGAGACGCAGGCGGCGGCAAGCTCCTCGAAGATGAGCGTGGCGTCGAGCCGGCCGAGGCCGCTGCCGCCGAACTCCTCGCCGACATAGATCCCAGCGAACCCCAGTTCTGCCGCCCGACGCAGCGCTTCGACCGGGAATTCGGCGCGCTCGTCCCAACCCGGCGCGTGCGGCAGCCATTCTTCGCGCGCGAAGCTCCGCGCCGTCTCGGCAAATGCCCGCTGTTCGTCAGTCAGCTCGAAATCCATGCACCAAGATTAGGGGCTGCGACGGCCCGCCAGCAATCCTGGCGAATCGCCCAACTGTTCGAGCCGCTCGATTTGCGCGAGGACCGCCTTGCAAGGCGGGTTGGACATTCCGGCGCTGCCGTCAGTCCGAGCGGCAGCGCGGAACATCTCGGCGAAGCGCGATTTCGCGGCCATTCGCTGGCTCGGGTCCTCCGACGCGGCGATCATCAGCTCACGGATGACCTTTCCGGCCCGCACGACGCGCTCGTCGGGAACGCCGCAGCGATGCGCATTCCCGAGCAGGACAGCGCCGGTCTCGGCGATCCGGATCGAATTGGCCGCTGCGGCGATCCCGACGCCGGAGAGGATCACCGCGGAAGCAGCAATCACCGAAAAAACATGCATGGTAAGCTTTCAACGTTGGCGCTTGCCGGTACGATCCAACGCAAAAAGCGAATTTGTCGGGTTTTATCTATGACATTTTCAGGGCGGGTTATGGCAGGCCTGCCATTTTTCCGGGTCACTCGCCGTAATAGTGGATCTCATAAAGCAGGCAGCCGCCGCTCGATTTGAAGGGCCCATGCACGGCGCCGGGCGGGCGGCACGCATAGGTGCCGGCATGGAAATTCTCGCCGCCATTGCCCGTAGCGTCGTTGCCGACCGTGAGGTCGCCCTCTACCAGAAAGACCTCCTCCCAATAGTCGTGCACAAACGGCTCGGTCGTGAATACGCCCGGAGCAAACCGCAACAGGCGGGTGCGGCTGCCGCGGCGCCGCGCCTCGTCGAGGCCGCCCGCCAGGATCTTCTGCTCGATGCCAGCCGGATAACCGGGAGGGGTCGACCACCCGGAGCTCATGTCGACGCGGTGGAATTCTAGATGGGGCTTGTTGACGGACATTGGCCGACGCTCCTCTTGCTGCTTTCGGCGGGGGTGACTGCTTGGTAATTTTGTGCCATGCCAGTGATCAAAGAAGAAGAGGAGGCTTCGATGCTGTCACGCCGCTTGTTCGCCGCCGGGGCAGCGGGTGCGCCTGTGGTCCTGGCCGATGCCGCGCGAGCGGAGGACCAACCGGCGGAGTCGACGATCGAGCGGGTCAAGCGCGCCAAGGTGCTGCGCATCGCCGCGCTGCCCGGCGAGGCGCCCTATTTCAACAAGGATATCGCCTCGGGCAACTGGTCGGGCATGTGCATTGAGATGGCGAAGGACATTGCCGGGGTCTTCGACGCGCAGGTCGAATACGTCGAGTCGACTTACGGCAATTCGGTGCTCGATCTGCAAGCCAACAAGATCGACCTGGCGTTCTCGCTGAACCCGACGCCCAAGCGGGCGCTCGTCATCGATTTCACGCATGCTTTCTACCTGCACGGCTTCGGGATGGTCGGGAAGAAGGGCTTTCACGCCGCGAACTGGAGCGACCTCAACAACCCCGATGTCAAAGTGGCGGTCGATATCGGCTCGGTGCACGAGATCGCAGCGCGCCGCTTTGCGCCGAAAGCAACGATCATTGCATTGAAAGCGCGCGACGACTGCATCCTCGCCGTGCAGTCCGGAAGGGCCGATTGCGTCATTCTCGCCGCCAATCTGGGATTGACCGCCGTCAAGAAAAACCCGGCACTCGGCGAATTCCAGATGCTGCACCAGCCGCGCGTGCAACTGCCGACCTGCATGGGCGTGCGGATGGAGGCGGACAAGCGCTGGCGCGAGTTCCTCAACGCTTGGGTCGACTATAACCGCGGCATCCAGCAAATCCGCGAATGGCTCTACGCAGGTCTGGCCATCAATGGAGTCAAGCCCGAAGACGTTCCGTCCGATGTCGAGCTGTGATGCACCTTTTTTCGCAAACCACGCGAGCCCAACGAGGAGATCGAAGAACGTGACTTTGCGGGTTGCGATCGGCGGGTTTGGCGCAATCGGGAAGGTCGTCGCCCGGCGTCTCGACGAGGGCATCGACGGGCTGACGCTCGCCGCCGTCGCGGCGCGCGATGTGGCGCGGGCGAAAGCGGGTATGGAGGGGTTCACACATGAAGTGCCGGTGATGCCGCTCGCCGGGCTTTGTCAATTTGCCGATGTCGTCGTCGAGTGCGCGCCGGCCGCAGTGCTGCGCGAAGTCGCCGAACCGGCGCTGGAGCATGGGCGCACCGTAATCGTACTGAGCTGCGGCGCGCTCCTCGACAATTTCGATCTCGTCGACCTGGCGCGCCAACATAGCGGCCGCATTCTCGTGCCCACGGGTGCGCTGTTGGGGCTCGACGCCGTTGCGGCCGCCGCCGAGGGTAGTATTGCGAACGTAAGGATGGTGACGCGAAAACCGCCGGGCGGGTTGGCCGGTGCGCCTTATCTGGTGGCCAAGCGCATCGACATAACTCGACTGAGCGAGCCCAAGCTGGTCTTTGCCGGCACCGCACGGGAGGCGGCCCGAGGTTTTCCCGCCAATGTCAATGTCGCGGCAGCGCTGGCGCTGGCCGGCATCGGGCCTGATCGCACGATGGTCGAGATCTGGGCCGACCCGACAGTGACCCGCAATACCCACCGCATCGAGGTCGAGGCCGAAGCCGCGCGCCTGTCGATGCAGGTCGAAAACGTGCCGTCTGCCGAGAACCCGCGCACGGGCCGCCTTACCGCCCTCTCGGTGATCGCTGCGTTAAAGAAACTAACGAGTCCGCTCGCGATCGGCACGTAATTACGCCGACCGCAGGAAATCGACGGCCACCTAGGGAGAGGCGCCGGCGAGTCAGCTTACGCGGTGGCTCCTTCCTCAGTCGCCAGCCGGCAGAAATCGGGTGTCGACCGCTCCTTTGCGAGACGCTCGAACAACACCTCGATGCTGTAGCGGTCGACGCCGTCACTCTTCATCAGCAGGCCGATAAGGGGGTCTGAAACCAGCTCGGCAAGCGAAGGTTCTGTGATCTTGTCGTTCATAACCCCTCTCCACCCTCAGCCCCAGCGCCTGATTGATCCCGACAGGAATAAACAAGCGGTTAATTTAGTAACCGCCACGGCGGCTGTGTGTGATGTTCCTCACACCAGCGGCGAAGTAAACGCCAGTGGAAGAAATTTACGCCCGTAGATTCCAGTTCGAAACGGGAAAGCCTGGACGCCGCCCGTTCGTCGATCCACACTCGCCGCGCCTCGTGCACGTGCCGGGGAGGAGAAGCCGATGGAACTGGGTAGGCTCGGCGTTTGGGTGTCGATGGACAGCATGACCGCCGCGGCTGCGGCGGCGTTCGCCAAGCGGGTCGAAGCGTGGGGATATGCTGCGCTGTGGCTCCCCGAAAGCCGCGGACGGAATGCGCTGGTGCATTCTTCGTGGCTGCTCGCCAATACCCAGCGGCTCGTCGTCGCGACCGGCATCGCCAACATCTATGCCCGCGATGCAATGGCCATGGCCAGCGGTCAGCGCGGTCTCAACGAGCAATCGGACGGGCGTTTCCTGCTCGGGGTCGGCGTATCGCACCGGCCGATGGTGCAAGGCGTGCGCGGCCACAGCTACGGCAGGCCGGTCGCGACGATGCGGGGCTATCTCGAGGCGATGCGGGTCGCTCCCTATCAGGCGCCGATGCCGCGCGAGAGACCGCTGACGATCGTCGCCGCGCTGGGCCCCAGGATGATGGCTTTGTCGTCCGAACTTGCCGACGGCGCGCATCCGTACAACACGACGCCGCAGCACACGGCGAAGGCGCGCTCGATCCTCGGCCGCGGCAAGCTCCTGTGCCCGGAAGTCTGGGTCTTGCTCGAAACCGACCCGGCCACTGCGCGCAGCGCCGCGAGAGAGGCGCTCTCCCGCTATCTGCAGCTGGAAAACTACGTCAACAGCTGGCGGCGCGAAGGCTTCGGTGACGACGACCTCGCCGGCGGCGGTTCGCAGCGCTTTCTCGATGCGATGGCGGCGTGGGGCGACGAAGACGCGATCCGCGCCCGCATCCAGGAGCATTGGGACGCCGGCGCCGACCATGTCTGCATCCAGCCGATAAATGCCCAAGGCTCGCGCGAGGTCGATGAGAGAATTCTCAACCTGTTGGCACCCGCGCGCCGACCTTGACGGCATTCTGCGCGCAACCGACATTGGTCCGAGGATCGCGCTGCCGGCGGGGCCGGCCGGAAAACGAGGATCACGGCGATGTACTCGGAAACCACCCGATCGATAAAAGTGACGGTCGAGCCGTTTTACCTCGAGGACCAATCTTCGCCTGCCGAAGACCATTACATGTGGGCCTACCATGTCCGCATCGAGAACCGCGGCAGAGAAACAGTCCAGCTGCGCAGCCGCTACTGGCGGATCACCGACAACCGCGGCCAGGTGCAGGAGGTGCGAGGTCCTGGCGTCGTCGGCGAGCAGCCGGTTCTCCGGCCCGGCGAAAGCTTCGAGTATACGAGCGGGACGCCGTTGCCGACGCCGTCGGGAATCATGGTCGGCACCTATCACATGGAAACGAGGGGCGGCGACAGCTTCGCTGTTCGCATTCCGGCCTTCTCGCTCGACAGACCGCACCAGTCGGTTCGCCTCAACTGACCGCCGCCCGGGAGCGACGCCCGTCTCTCCGCGGGGCACATCACTCAACCAAAAAGAGAATATTGATGCCGCGAGCTTTAGCCTCTTCCGTCTCCTTGTCCGAACGACGCCCCGAGGCGTCGGCCGCTGTGCAGCGCCCGACCCGAGAGCAAGCCATGGAGGCGATCCGCACGCTGATCCGCTGGGCCGGCGACGACCCGAGCCGCGAGGGGCTGCTCGGCAC
>Ga0182041_10000545_pt1 | contig 17837 bp, 10 predicted proteins | sample flu12Cox44000178_FD_125967 | JGI IMG/M metagenome (GOLD analysis project Ga0182041, IMG submission 125967) | Lab enrichment of tropical soil microbial communities from Luquillo Experimental Forest, Puerto Rico - flux8day.12C.oxic.44.000.178 | ecosystem: Environmental > Terrestrial > Soil >...
GGCAGGTCCGGCCTTTGGCGTTTCATTGGCCCGACGGCGGTCCGGTGTGGGTGCGGACGGCGGTCATGGCGTTTCGGGCCCTGACGAGCCCGGTCGCCGTGGCTCTATTGCGGCATACCTGCCTTCGACGCGACACCGTCCCGCTCAGCTGCGAGATCGATCACGCACCGGCGCTTCAGGTCGACCCCGTCGCCGTGTAACGACCGCGCGCGGCCCAGACGAGCCCAGTATGTCCCGCGCTCTGCGCGTCGCGCTCTTTCCTGACTCGTACTACGAAGCCAATGGTGTCGCGCTCACGGCGCGTGCGATCGAACAGTATGCGATTGACCATGGCTTGCCGTTCTTCTGTGTGCATGCAGCCCCCAGGACGGGCGCGCTCGCGGCCGACGCGTCGGCGCGACAGACTGATGCCGCCCCACAACAACGGCTCGCGTTGCCACGCGGCCCCCTCTCATTCCGGATCGAGCACGATCTCCGGTTCGATATGCTGTTCTGGCGCCATGCTCGGCGAGTTCGCGAGGCGCTTCGTGATTTTGCGCCGGACGTCCTTCACATCACCGGCCCGAGCGACGTCGGTCAACTCGGGGCATACCTGGGGCATCGCCTGAGCATTCCCATGGTCGGATCCTGGCACACCAACCTGCACGAATTTGCCGCGCGCCGCGCGCTGAAGCGCCTCCCCTGGTTGTCGGCCGGCGTGCGCCAGGCGGCCAGCGACCGCATCGAGCAGCACGCGCTTCGCGCCACGCTCTGGTTCTATCAGATTCCCCGAGTGCTCCTTGCGCCGAACGAGGAGCTCGTCCGGATGCTCGCGAATCGGACCGGCAAGCCGGTGTACCTGATGTCGCGCGGCGTCGATGCCGACCGGTTCTCGCCCGCGCGCCGGACAATTCGCGCGACCGAATTGCGCATCGGCTATGTGGGCCGGCTGTCGGCGGAAAAAAGAGTGCGCTTGCTCAGGGACATCGAGCAGGCGGCGGTGGCTGCGGCGGGCCCGGTTCGCCTGATCGTGATCGGCGACGGGAACGAGCGCCGCTGGCTCGAAGCGCACTTGCAACGGGCCGAGTTTCCTGGAGTACTGCGCGACGCGGCGCTTGCGGAGGCCTACGCGAACCTCGACCTCTTCGTGTTTCCGTCTGATACGGACACGTTCGGCAACGTGGTACTCGAAGCGATGGCGTCGGGTGTGCCGGTCGTTGCGGTCGCACATGGCGGCCCCAGGTTCCTGATCGAAGATGGCGTGTCAGGGCTGCTCGCGTCGAGCGACGAGGCGTTCGTCGCGGCGGCTGCGCGTCTCGCCAGGGACGCCGCTACCCGCGAGCGCATGGGTAGACGAGCCCGGGAGCGCGCACTACAGTTCACCTGGGATGCGATCGGCGCCCAGCTCTACTCCGTCTATGCCACTGTCGCACCCCAAGTCGCCTGGACCTGACGTATCCGACGCCGAGGTCTCGGTGGCGGGGGTCCTCCGACGCGTCGTTCACGATCCGCTCCGGTATCTCGTGTGGCGATGGAACTGGAAGGCGGCGGTTCTGAGCGCAGCGATGCGCGGCGCCATCTTCTTCACGACGAACCTGCGCGTGGGCCCGCGGGCCGCGTTCACGGCGCTGGCTGTCGATGTTGCCTTCCGCGTGCCGTTATCAGGCGCATGTGCAGCGCTGACCGAGGCCTTCCGTTGGGCCAGTCCACCCGGCCAGGCGTTCGTGGCCGCCATGGTCGTCGTGCCCGCCATCGCGCATCTGGTGGAATTCACCGTCCATTGGTGGGCGGGAACGCCGGTGCTGGCGACCAGCATCGCCGCGTCGGTCGCGCTGTCAGCCCTCTCGACGCTGTTCAATCTGTTCGCGATGCGTCAGGGCGTCCTGGTCGTCACGGTCCCCGCACGCTCGCTGTGGGACGACGTGCGGAGGCTCCCGCTCCTCTACGTCCGTTTTGCGATCGAGATGCCCGTGGCCGCCGGGCGAGGGCTCGTCAAGTGGCTACGCAGACACCGCGATTGATATGCTGACAATACATGTGCCGGTTCCTCGTCCTGTTCGCTGCCATCGCCGTCGCGCAAACCGGCGGCAGCATCTCCGGCACGATCAAAGACCCGACGGGCGCCGTCGTACCTGGTGCGATCGTCACGCTGAAACACAACACGCTCGCCACGGAGATCATGACGGTCACCGACGGCCGGGGTGTGTATAGCTTTCCCAACGTCCCCGTCGGCCGCTACAACCTCACCGTCGAGCTCGAGGGCTTCAAGTCCGTGAAGCGCACCGGTCTCGCCGTCGACATCAACAGCCAGCTGCAGGTCGACGTGACGCTGGAGGTCGGCGGACAATCTGAGACGGTCACCGTCTCAGCGAGTGCCGTGCACGTGGAAACGACCTCGACGCAGATCGGCGAAGTCGTTCCTGCCGAGACGATGACGACGCTGGCGCTCAACGGGAGAAGCTTTACGGATCTGCTCGCGATTCAGCCGGGCGTCATCCCCACGACCACGATCCAGCCCGACTCGATCATCATGGCCGGGGTGACCGGGTCCGTCTCGCCCTCCGGACAGCTCAATCCCGGCAACCTCTCGATCAGCGGGCAGCGCGAGTCGGCCAACAGCTTCCTCGTCAACGGCAGCGATGTGCAGGAGCGCATGAACGGCGGCACCTCCATCGTCCCGAACCTCGATTCGATGGAGGAGTTCCGCGTCATCACGAGCAACTTCGATCCGCAGTACGGGAACTACAACGGCGGCATCGTGAGCGTCATCACCAAGTCCGGCAGCGACCAGTTGCGCGGCAGCGCGTTCGACTTCATCCGCAACACCGCGTTCGACGCGCGTAATTACTTCTCACCCGAGCGCGCGACGTTCAGACAGCAGCAGCCCGGCGGCGCCGTCGGCGGCCCAATAGGACAGGGGGGCACCGGGCGGGTCTTCTTCTTTGCCGACTATCAGGGCACGCGGACGACGCAAGGCATCGAGACCGGCCTCATCCCTGTGCCGTCGTTGCTTCAGCGGAGCGGCAATTTTTCCGAGGTCAGCAGCTCGTTGACGGGCCGCGTGAACGGCCAGAACTGGGCCGATCTGTTGTCCGCGCGGCTCGGGTATCGCGTGTCGCCGGGCGAGACATACTACACGCCCGGCTGCGCCAGCTCGGCGCGCTGCGTCTTTCCCAATGCGATCGTTCCCGCAAGCGCGTGGTCCACGCCCGCCCGGCAGCTGCTGCAGTACGTACCCGCGCCGAACACCGGGTCCGGGGCGATGTCGACTTTTTCCACAGGGGCCTTTGCGCAAACAGTGCGCGACGACAAAGGCTCGCTTCGCCTCGACGGTCAGAGCCCGCTCGGGTTGTTGTCGGCGTACTACTTCATCGACGACTACCGCCTCACCAACCCTTACCCGACCCTACAGGGCGGCGCCAACGTCCCGGGGTTCGATGCGCTGACGGTAGGCCGCGCTCAGCTGCTCGCGCTGGGTAGCAACAAGGTGCTGGGTTCAGGAGCGATCAACGAATTTCACTTCAGCTTCATGCACAATGCCAACAACATCGGCACGCCACAGGGGGGCCTCGGCGTGTCGCTGGCCTCACAAGGCTTCGTGACTGGACCCAGCACGTCCGGCATCGTCGTGCAGGCACCGCAGTTCGAAGGGGTCGAGAACATCGCGTTCCAGAAGTTCACGATCGGCGTCACGACCACCGGCGTGGACCAGGTGAACACCACCTACCATTGGACCGACAACGTGTCCAAAGTGATCGGCACGCACACCCTTCGAGTCGGAGGCGAGTTCGAGTGGGCGCAGGTCGACGAGCTTCCGAACGCACAGTTCAACGGCACGTTCACGTTCAACGGCACGGAGACCGGATCGGACTTCGCCGACTTCCTGCTGGGCATTCCCAGCCAATACGTCCAGTCGTCCGGCGGCCGCTTCGCCTTGCGGAACAGGTACGCTGGAGCATTCGGCCAGGACAGCTGGCGCCTGCGCTCGAATCTGACCCTCAACTACGGCATCCGCTGGGATCGGATGGAGCCGTGGCACGAGAAGGACAACCAGATCCAGACCTTCGTGCCGGGCGAGCAGTCGGTGGTATTTCCAGGCGCGCCGCCCGGTCTCGTGTTCCCGGGCGATCCCGGGATTCCGCCGACGCTGGCGCCCGTGCGCAACAAGTTCTCCCCACGCCTCGGGGTTGCGTTCGTCCCGTCGTTTCACGATCGTGGACTGAAGAGCATCTTCGGCGAGCACGGCGAGAGCAGCGTTCGCGCAAGCATTGGGCGGTTCTATACCGCGATTCAGGGACTGTCGGGCGGGATCATGTACGCCATTGCGCCGTTTGGCTACACGTATCTCAGCCCAGCGTCGCCGCTCTTCGAGACGCCGTTCATAACTGCCGCGAACGGCGCCAACAATGGGCAGCCATTTCCCCACACGCCGCCGCCGCTCAACCCGTCGGCCGCTAATCCTGGGACGAGCGTCGATTGGTCCAAGCTGGTTCCCGTCAACGGCGATCCCTACTTTTTTCACGACAACGACGTGCCGTACACGAACAGCTACATGGTCTCGCTCGATCGTCAGCTTGGCACGAGGCTCATCCTCACGGTGAGCTACGTCGGAAGCCGTGGCCGCGATATCCTCGTCGTCCAGCCGACAAACCCTGGCGACCCGGCGCGCTGTCTGAGCGTGAGCCAACCGACGCAGGTCGCGCCCGGCAGCCCGACCTGCGGCCCGTATGCCGAGAACGGCACATTCGTCACCACTTCGGGTCAGGTGATCAACGGGACGAGGCCATTTGCGCCTGATTACGGGAGCATCACGGCGCAGACGACGATCGGCCGGTCCAGATACGACGCCCTCGAGCTCAACCTTCGATACCGGGGCAAGCCGGCAGAGTTCCTGGTCGGCTACACGTATGGCAAGTCCATGGACACATCGTCGAATCTCGGCGAGCAGATCAATCCGTTCGACAGCACCGCGACCTGGGCGCCGTCCGCGTTCGACATGCGTCACAACCTCATCGCGAGCTACAGCTACGCGTTCCCCAAGGGATGGAGTCTCGCGGGCATTACGCGGTTCAGCAGCGGCTTTCCGGTGACGTTGTACAACGACACCGATGTGTCGCTCCTCGGCACGTTCGGCAACGGCGTGAACAATCATCTGCTCGACACGCCGAATTACGCCGCCGGCTGCGATCTCAGCCTCAATCGTGATCCCAAGAACGGCCCCGCCTTCAACACCGGCTGCTTCTCGCAGCCGGCGCTCGGACGGCTCGGCAACGCGCCGCGCCGGTTCTTCTACGGTCCGGGGATCGCGAACACCGATCTCACCCTGATCAAGAACATCTCGTTCGGAGGCACGCGAACCCTCCAGTTCCGGCTCGAGGCGTTCAACGTCTTCAATCACCCGCAGTTCTACGGTCCCGGCGCTGTCGACGGCAACCTCGTCAGCTCAGCGTTCGGGCAGATTGTCAAAGCTGCGCCGCCGCGCCTCGTTCAGATCGGCGCCAAGTTCGCGTTCTGAGCGTCACGCCCTGATGACCCGCTTCACCCGCGCCAGATCGACGCCCGGCGCCGCCCGCAGCCCTTTCCAGAGGTCGCCCGCCTTGGCGATCCGAGCGGGGACCGTTGTGAGCGTAAAGTCCCTTCGATCGACCCCTGCATCGATCTCTTCCCACGACAGCGGCGTCGAGACGCCCGCATAGTCGCTCGCACGCGCGCTGTACGCGGACGCCAGCGTCTTTCCCATCACGTTCTGCAGTGCGTCTACGTACACGCGTTTCCCGCGCGCCGCGACGCTCCGTTCGATAGTCGCAATCTTTGGGTGCTTTTGCGCTATCAACGTGGCGATGATCTGGCAGAGCAGCAAGCCGGCATCGTACGGCGTTCGCGGCGGCAGGGGGACGTAGACGTGCAGTCCGGACGCGCCCGATGTTTTTGGCCATCCGGTTGTGCCGAACCGTGTGAGCTCCTCGCGAATCCACCGCGCGACATCGAGGCAGCGCCCGAAAGGGACGCCGTCGGATGGATCGAGATCGAGCGCGACGTGGTCGGCAAATTGCGGATGCTGGACCCGCGAGAACCAGGGATCCTGCGAGATGGCCGCGAGCTGCGTCGTGTACATCAGCGTTTTCAGGGTACCGCCGATGAGGTGCGTGCGCCGCTCGGACACTTGAAGGGTCCCGGTCCGCACCCCGGGCGGCGTCTCTTCCGCGCGATGCTGATAGAACGGTTTCGCGGCGACGCCATTGGGAAAGCGCTTCATCACGAGCGGCCGGTCTTCGATCACCGGCAAGAGCACCGGCGCCACACGTGCGTAGTATCGAAACAGATCGCCCTTGGTGAGCTTCAGCTTCGGCCAGAAGACCTTGTGGAGGTTCGTGACCGCGATCGCGTCGCCGTCCGGAAGCGTGACGACCCCATCCCGCCGCGCGCGCTCGAGCTCCGTGAGCCGATCGACGACCGCATCGAGTGCGGCTGGCTCGAGCGCCCCGGGCGTCACGCGGGGCTTCAGGCCAGAGGGGCCATTCGACGCACTCGACCCACTCGATCCGCGTGAGCCCACCCTGCGCGGTTCCTCACGACGCACCTCCGTCGGCTGCTTGTCGTCCCGCAACCCCAAATACACCGGATGTCGCAGCCGGCCATCCGCCGTCCATTCGGTGAACTTGACCTGGGCGACGAGCTCGGGGCGCACCCAGTGCGCGCGCTCGTTGGTCTTGGGACGCTCCTCGAAGGGACACGCGTCCGTTGCCAGGGGCCGGAGAAGCGCCATGACGCGGGCGAGCTCTTTTTCGTTGAAGCCAGTGCCGATGTGACCGGCATAGACGAGTCGCAACGCGTCTTTTTTCCCCGCGTAGACGCCAATCAGAAGCGCGCCGAAGTACGACCGCGTCTGACGGGGCTCGGTCCAGCCGCCGATGACGAACTCCTGCTCGTGAACGATCTTCACTTTGCGCCAGTCGGGCGTCCGCTTCCCCGACTTGTAGAGCGACGCCGCATGCTTGGCGATGAGCCCTTCCCATCCGCCCGCGAGCGCGTCCTCGTACAGGGCGCGTCCGTCGCCCCGGACCTGCGGACTCAGTCGAAGGATTGGCGACCCCGTTTGGCCAAAGACCCGCTCGAGCGCGGCGCGGCGTTCCACGAGCGGCCTGTCGCGCCAATCGACGCGCCCCTCCTTTAGAAGGTCGAAGGCGATGAAGGCCACGGAGGCACCGGAGGGCCCCGATGCGTCTGCCAGGTGAATGCGCCCCTGGAGCTGCTGGAAACCCACCGGCTCTCCGCGCCCGTCGAGCGCGACGATCTCGCCGTCGAGCGTCACGGCCGAGTCGAGGCTTCCGGCCCACTTCTTCAACGCCGCGACGATCTCGGGGAACTGGTGGGTCTTCTCATTGCCCAGCCTCGACCAGATCCTCACACCTACTTTGCCCACCTCAACGATGGCGCGGATGCCGTCGTACTTCGGTTCGTAGACGAGTTGCGGGTCATCAAGGGGCGCTTCGGTCAGGGAAGCCAGCATCGGTGCGATCATGGCGCCTCAGCTTAACTCTGACCGGGCGTCACGCGCGCTTTCGCCGCAAGGGCCTTCGCGACGCGACGCGCGATGCGCCCGTCCTTGCGAGACTCTGCCGCAGGCGCTTCATCAGATCAACCACTTCTGCTTGGCGAGGTTCGGCCGAAGGGGCGAGCTCGACCTTCCGGCCTCTCATCTTCCCCTTGATGATCCGCATCAGGTTCTCGCGATACTGGTCGGTGTACTTGGCCGGGTCCCAGTCTGCCGCCAGGTGGTTCACGAGCGTCTTCGCCATGTCGAGATCCGCTTTCCGGACGCCGGCCGCATCCGGGAACCCGTACTGATGTTGCTCGACGAGCTCGTCGGCAAAGCGCATGACGCTCAGCACCAACGCATCCTCGATCGCTTCCACGGCCGCGAGATGTTGTGCGTCGCGCAGGATGAACGTCGCGATGCCGATACGGTCCGAGGCACGGATCGCTTCACGCAGGAGCGCATACGCGGGCTCGCCTCCCTTCTCGGGGACGAGGTAGTAAGGCATTTCGAAGTAACGGTCATCGACCTGCTGAGCCTTGACGAAGTCGATGATGTCGATCGTTCGCGTCTTCGTGAGCGCCGCCGCTCGAAAGTCGTCTCTCGTGAGAACGACGAAACGTCCTTTCTGGTACTCGTAGCCTTTGACCAGATCCTGCCAGGCGACGGGTTTCCCGTCACGGACGCAGATGCGCTCGAACTTCACCGGGGACAGATCCCCAGCGTGCAGCAGTCGGAATCTAGGACGATGGTCGCGAACCGCTGTGTGCAGCTCGATCGGGATGTTCACGAGCCCGAACGAGATTGATCCCTTCCAGATGGCGCGCGGCACTGTCACTCCATCAATCGCCGGATCGCGATGAGCGGAATGCGGACCCAGTCAGGGCGATTGTTCAATTCGTAGGCCAGCTCGTACATCGCCTTGTCGAGCACGAACGCGCGAAGCAGGGTCGTCCACCACTGCGGAGGGGCGGCCGGATCGGACAAGCCGTCGAGAAGCAGGGGAGTCGACGTGCCACCCTCGGCAATGGCAGTCAGATAGCCTCTGGTGAACGCGTCCGAAGCCGCGTGCTGCCACGCGCCTGCCCACGGCTCGAGCAGGTCGTACATGTCGGGGGCGTGCCGCGTGAACGCTAGGAGCGCCGCGTACGCCGCGTAGCCAAACGAGCGCACCATGCCGGCGACATCCTTGACGGGTGATTGCTTGGCGCGGCGCTCCTTGATCGGACGGTCCGGTTCCCCCTCGAAATCGAGGATCACGAAGTCCTCTTTCGTGCGAAGGACCTGCCCGAGGTGGTAGTCGCCGTGGACGCGAATGCGGAGGCCCGCCGAATCAAGTGTCCGCAGCTCGTCGAATCGGGACCCGAGCGCTTCGGTCGCCTCCAGGACCCGACGCGCGTGCTCTTGAGAAAAATCGTCGAACTTGCCGGTCGCTCCGGGTCGCTCGAGACTTCGGCGGAGCAGGTGGAGCGACGCGTTCGCGTGCTCGATCATCGCGTGGACCATCGGGGCGATCGCCGGCCGATCCAGCGGCTCGGGTGCGAATGCGTCAGTCATACCTGACGCCAAGGTCATGTGAAGCTCGGCCGTGCGCTTCCCCAGCATCTCTGCGTTCCGGAGCGAGTCGTGACCGATTGAGGTCAAAAACGTTGAGGCAAAGAACGGGCTTGAAGCGGCCCCCACGGCGCCGCACGCGGCAATCCGCTCGAAATACCGGCTCAGCTCGTTCATTGCAACGTCCCACCCTGAACCCTGATGCTTCACCACTGCCTCGGAGACCGCCAGCGTGCCAGTATTAAGGCCCGGCCGCACGTACTCCAGCCCGCCCTTCAGTGCAGGCGCACGTGGAAATCGGCGCTCGGTCAGAAAGCGCCCGATCTCATACTCCGGGTTGATGTCAGGCTCGATGCGCCGAAACAGCTTGAGCACCAGCGCCTGGTTAAGAAACGCGACGCTGTTCGATTGATCGCCGCCGGGCCGCACCCATCGCGGCTCGCGCGGCGCACTCGACGTCCCGCGCCCGCTTGCTCCCCTCGGGTCACCCGACCCGCGCAGATTCCCCCGCACTGTGCGGATCTCGGCGCCGCTCGCCATCACCTCGACCAGGCGATCACACGTTTCATCATCCTGGAAGCCGTCGACAATTGCTCCTTTCCGCGCGCCCGTGATCTGCGTGAGCACTGTGAGCGGCCGCTCGTTCAAGAGTGTGCGCGCCCTGTCTTCGGTAACGAGCGCGAGCGGCAGAAAATAGCTCTCCACCCAGTCATCCACGTATCCGAGCGAGGCCACAGTGAGGAACGACGGCTGCGCGCCGCCACGCAGCCTCGCCCAGTCGGTGAAGCGCGCCCACCGGATGTCGCGGGACTTCGAGGCGAACCATCGCTGCCGCTGCAGGAACGGAACGAGGGCCTGCTTTTCGAGCACCGTTCGCGTCGCGCTGTCGAGCGCGCCCTTCCAGTCGGGGCCCATCGGCAGCGCGTGCAGCCTGTCGACGGCCGGCGCGGTCAGGCGCGAGGCGTCGGGAGCCACAACAGGTGACCCTGCCGGAAGAAGGGATCGAAGCGCACGTAGTTCCAGCCGCGACGCCACGTGTAGACCGTATCGTCGAGCAGGTCGCGCACCGTGAAGAAGTCTTCGTCGACCGGCGTCTCGACAAACCCGTGCTGCGTGTGATGCGGATCGAGGTTGACGATCGCCATGACGCGGTCCCGCCCGTCTGCGGACGTCTTGCTGTAGGCAATGATCGAGTCGTTGTCGGTCGCATGGAACCGCAGGGTGCGATCGATCTGCAGCGACGGATGCGCGCGGCGAGCCTGGTTGACGCGCGAGATGAGCGCGCTGATGCCCCCTGAAGCATCCCAGTCGCGGTGGCGGTACTGATATTTCTCGGAGTCGGCATACTCCTCGGAGCCGGGTGCGACCGCCCGCGATTCGCAGAGCTCGAAGCCGCTGTAGATGCCATAGCTGGCGCCGAGCGTCCCCGCCAGGAGCAGCCTCGCCTCGAAGGCCGGACGCCCGCCCCCCTGCAGATACGCCGTCAGAATATCGGGCGTGTTCGCGAACAGATTCGGCCGAAGGTAGTCGACCACCTCCGACGTGGTCAGCTCGGTGAAGTAGTCGACGAGCTCGGCTTTCGTGTTGCGCCACGTGAAATAGGTGTACGACTGGCTGAACCCGCTTTTCGCCAGGTAACGCATCACGGCCGGCCGCGTGAACGCTTCCGACAGAAACAGGACGTCAGGGTATTCGGCGTGAATCTCGCCGATCAGCCACTCCCAGAAGCCAAACGTCTTGGTGTGTGGGTTGTCCACGCGAAACACGCGCACGTCCCGATCAATCCAGAATCGTGTCACACCCAGCAGCGCCTGCCACAGTCCCCGCCAGTCGGCGCTGCCGAAATCGAACGGATAGATGTCCTGATAGCGCTTGGGCGGGTTCTCCGCGTACTTGATCGTCCCGTCAGGGCGGTGGCGGAACCACTCCGGGTGCTCGCGCACCCACGGATGATCCGGCGAGCACTGAAACGCCAGGTCGAGCGCGATCTCGAGACCCAGACGCGACGCTTCTTTGCGAAACCCATCGAAGTCTTCGAGCGTTCCGAGACCCGGTTCGATGGCGGTGTGTCCACCAGCCTCAGACCCGATCGCCCACGGACTGCCCGGGTCGTCGGGACCGACGGTGAGCGAGTTGTTCCGCCCCTTGCGAAAGCTGCGACCGATCGGATGAACGGGCGGCAGATACACGATGTCGAAGCCAAGGCCTGCGATGCGCGGAAGCGCCGCCGCCGCTTCGCGGAACGTCGCGCTCCGGTGGGGATCGGGGCCGGCCGAACGCGGAAACATCTCGTACCACGCGCCAAAGCCCGCCCGCCTCCGGTCCACCCACGCGCGGCGCACCTGCGAGATGGTCGCACGCGAGCGGTCCGGCCAGCGGCTCGCTCGCAGCGCCAGCTCCTCATCGAGCGCCAGCGCCACGCGATTGGCGACCGGCGATCGTGCGGCCAGCACCTTGGCGCGGCGGCTCAGCCAATCGGCCTCCGCCACGGCGGTTTCGTCCATCGCGCACCGTTCGGCGGCGTCGCTGACCAGCCGCGAGCCTTCGATCAGTTCGAGCGCGACTTCCTGCCCGTTGGCGACCTTCATCGCGACGTCACGCCGCCAGCTCAGAAACGCGTCGACCCATGCCACGACCCGGTACTCATGCCACCCGATTTCACCCGCTGTGAACCACGCCGTCCACTCGTCGGTGCCTTCCGCGACCAGCGCCATCGGCGTCTCGTGCCACGGCCCTTCCTGTCGATCCGTGTGGCGATCCTGGAGCACGGCTGCCACCACATCGTGCCCGTCCACAAAAATCTGCGCGGACACGACGACCTCGTCGGCGATCGTGCGCTTGATGGGAAAGCGGCCGCCATCGATATCCGGCCGAATGCGCTCGACCACGACGCGGCGGCCAAGCGCGTCGCCGATGGCGTGCGGCACCGGCGCGGCCGCGATCGACTCCTGGGTCCTTGTGCTCATGTGCTATCGCTCGGTCGTGGTGGCGCTTCCGACTTCTGTCAGCGCGGTGGACGCGGCTCGACGCCGGTCGCGGACCGGAGCCACGGTCTTCAGCACCGCCACGGAGCGTCCCTGCAGCGGATACCGGGCGCCTTGCTTGAACGATGCGCTCCGCGCGTGCGGATCGAACGTATCGAAAACGCGCTGCCACCGCAGGTTGCCGCCCGGGGCGGGCAGGACGAACGGCACCCGTCCGGTGTGTGCGTTGAGCAGCACCATCAGCGTGTCGCCGAGAGTCGGCTCGCCCCGCTCGTTCAGCTCCTCAATCGCGCTTCCGGAAAGCAGCATGCCGATGCTCCGCACGAAGTCCGCGTTCCACGCGTCGTCATTCATCTCACGGCCGTCGGCCGCAAACCAGGCGAGATCTTTGACGTCCCCTCCGCGAATATGCCGGCCTTGAAAGTAGCGCCGGCGCCGCAACGTCGGCTGTGACAGGCGGAAGCGAATGAGCGAAGTGGTGAAAGCGAGGAGTCTTCGCCTGTCTTCATCAAGAGTCCAGTCGACCCAGGACAGCGGGTTATCCTGGCAATACGCGTTGTTGTTGCCCCGTTGCGTGCGCCCCATCTCGTCGCCGTGGCTGATCATCGGCACCCCTTGGGACAGGAGCAGCGTCGCCAGGAAGTTCCGCTTCTGCCGTTCTCGCACGATGCGAATCGCCGGATCTTCGGTGGGCCCCTCGACGCCGCCGTTCGAGCTCAGATTGTGATTCTCGCCGTCGCGGTTGCCTTCGAGGTTTGCGTCATTGTGCTTCTCGTTGTAGCTCACGAGATCTTGAAGCGTGAAGCCATCGTGCGCGGTGATGAAATTGATGCTCGCGTACGGTTGCCGTCCGTTGTGAGCGTAGAGATCGTTGCTTCCCGCGAGCCGGCTGGCCAGATCCGATACTGTGCCACCGTCGCCCCGCCAGAACCGGCGCACGGAGTCGCGATACCTGCCGTTCCACTCGGTCCAGAGCACGGGGAAGTTGCCGACCTGATAGCCACCCTGCCCGAGATCCCAGGGTTCGGCGATGAGCTTCACGTGGGACAGCACCGGGTCCTGATGGATGATGTCGAAGAAGGCGCCGAGCCGGTCAACATCGTACAGCTCGCGCGCGAGCGCGCTCGCGAGGTCGAACCGGAATCCATCGACGTGCATCTCGAGCACCCAGTAGCGCAGCGAATCCATGATGAGCTGCAGCACCTGCGGGCTCTGCATGTTCAGCGTGTTCCCGCAGCCTGTGAAGTCCATGTAGTACCTCGGCTGGTCGCCGACGAGCCGGTAGTACGTTGCGTTATCAATCCCTTTGAGCGACAACGTCGGCCCGAGATGGTTCCCTTCCGCCGTGTGGTTGTAGACCACATCGAGGATCACTTCGAGTCCCGCCCCGTGAAGCGCGCGGACCATGCGCTTGAATTCCCGCACCGCGCCGACGGGCGCGCGCGACGCCGCGAAGCGCCGTTCCGGCGCGAAGTACCCGACCGTGTTGTAGCCCCAATAGTTCGTCAGGCCGCGCTCTTCGAGCGATCGGTCGCTCGTGCGGTGGTGAACCGGCATGAGCTCGACCGCGGTGACGCCGAGCCTTGTCAGATGGTCAAGGACAGGTTCGCGCGTCAGCGCCTCGTAGGTCCCGCGCAGCGCCTCTTCAATCGCTGGATGACGCATGGTGAACCCACGGACATGCATTTCGTAGATGACCGTGTTGTGCCACGGCGTCCGCGGCGGGCGGTCGTCGCCCCATGTGAACGCCGGGTCGACCACAGCGGCCAGCGGCGCAAAAGGTGCGCTGTCGCGATCGTCGAACGCCAGATCCTGATCGGCATGGCCAACCCGGTAGCCGAACATCTCGTCCGCCCAACGGACAGTCCGGGCCACCGCCTTCGCGTATGGATCCATGACAACCTTGTTCGGATTGAAACGGTGTCCGACGGCCGGATCGTATGGACCATGTACACGGTAGCCGTAGAGCTGGTTCGGGCGCGCGTCCGGCAGAAACCCATGCCACACCTCATCCGTCTGCTCGGGTAGAACCACGCGGGCCGTTTCCTTCGTGGCTTCCGGGGAATCGAACAAACAGAGTTCGACGCGACTCGCATGGGCGGAAAAGATGGCGAAGTTGACGCCGACACCCGTCCACGTCGCGCCCAGCGGGTAGGGATAACCGGGCCACACTCTCATTTGCTGCATTGGCTTCAAGGCCTGTGCCAGGCTCGTGATACGCTTCGCCGCATGCCAAATCGGGTTGTACTCGGTGTCGTTGCGACTATTCTACTGTCGGTCCTGTCGGCACTCGCGGCGGCCTACCCGCCACCCCCGCAGTCACCTGGGGCGCCCTCCTCGGCGACGACGTCCAGCATCTACATCAGCGCGGAGGAGATCGCCACAACGCTCAAACAGTCGATCGCCAACAACGTGGTCGACCAGCCAATCAACGCCATCGATGTGACGTCGCCGACGGCCCATCGCGCATCGCTCGCGCTCTTGCGGCGCACGCAGCCGGAAACCGCGGCCCTCATCCACGATCGCGTGACCGAGATTTACCAGGTTGTCGAGGGCGCGGGCACGATCGTGACTGGTGGAACGCTGACCGATGCAAAGGAGACCGACTTGACGCGGGTCAACGCTGGACCGAGCCGCACCGGCGTCCATCACGGTGGAGACAGTCGGCGCGTGGGGCCGAAGGACGTGATCATCATTCCCGCCGGCACGGCGCACCGCTTCAGCGGGCTCGACGGTCCAATCACCTATCTCGTGTATCGATTCGAGCCCAGGCCGTAGCGACGTTGTCCGGTCGCGTGGGCTACGAGCTGTATCTGTCGTTGAACCACGGCTCGGCGCTGTTCGAATACCCGCGAACCTCCCAGAAGCCCCTCTCGTCCTCGGCGAGAAAGTCAATCTTGCGAATCCATTTCGTTCCCTTCCACGCGTACAGCTTGGGCGTGATCATGCGCACCGGCCCGCCATGCTCGCGGGGGAGCGGCCGTCCCTCCCACGAATGCACCAGCAGCACATCGTCATCCACGGCGCGGTTGAGCGGAAGGTTGGTTGTGTAGGGAATGTAGCTGCCCGGCATGAAGTCGTACCCGGTGCAGAGCACGTGCCTGGCCGCATCCTTCGGAACCGCCATCTCGGCGATCGTGCGGAACCGCACGCCCCGCCAGCGGTTGTCGAACCGGCTCCACGTCGTCACGCAGTGAAAGTCGCTGACGTCATCCACCTGCGGAAGGGCGAGGAACTGCGCCCACGACAGCGTGAACGGATTGTCGATGAGGCCGCCAACCTCGAGCTTCCAGACGTCCAGGTCGACATGGGGCTGCTCGCCGAGATCCAGCACCGGCCAGTTCTTGACCTCATGCTGGCCGATAGGGAGCCTGGGCATGCCGTGACGGTTGGGTTCACCGCGTCCTTGCGGGCGCTTCCCCGCAAACTGCACGTCGACCGCGCTTTTGTCGAGTGCGATCTGACGTTGAATGTAGCGCTGGCGCCGCGCGACGAGATCGAGCTTGTTCGGGTTGCTCACCCCCTCATTCTACGTGAGCGACCCCGGCGTCCCGGACCTTCGAGAGATTCCCGGCCGGCAGGGGCGCGCCGCGCCGCTCCGCCTTCTCCCGGTACATCCGTTGATCGGCATCGGCCAGCAACGCTTCGTAAGTCGTCCCGTCGTGCGGGAAGACGGACGCTCCCGCGCTTACGGCGAGCCGCAGCCGCTTGCCCGTGCGGACTTCGAGTTGAATCTCGCCGACCAGGTCCTGCAGCTCGCGTCGCCTGTCTTCGGCCATGTCACGCGAGCAGTCCGAGAGCACGACGATGAATTCATCGCCGGCGTAGCGGACGCACAGGTCGTAGGGGCGCAGGGCGTGTTGGAGCGCGTTCGCGACCTCGCGCAGCGCGTGGTCGCCCACGCTGTGCCCGTAGGTATCGTTGATCGTCTTGAGCTCATCTAGGTCCATCACGATCAGCGCGACTTCCGTCTGCAAGCGCTCGGCGCGGGCGAGCTCGCGCGAGAGGTGCACGAACATCGAGCGTCGGTTGGGCAGGCCCGTCAGGGGATCGGTCATCGAATCCTCCTGCGTCTGCTCGAACACGATGGAGTTGTGGAGGACCGGGCCGGCCTGTTCCGCGATCCGCTCGAGCAGGCGGCGATGGTCCTCGTGATAATGGTTCGCCTCGACGTGGTAGAGCGCAAGGCACCCGATGAACGTATCGTTGAAATGCAACGGGCAGACGATCGCGGACTTGAGCGACGGATCCATCACAATGCCCGCGGCCGAGAAGGTGACCCGGGGATCGCCGTTGATGAGCATCCGGCGGTCGTTTGCCACCCAACCCGACAGCCACGCGCCGGCCGCGAGCGTCGTGTTCAGCAGCCGCACCGCGTCAACGCCCGCTGCGAATCGGCATTTGAGCGTGCCGCTCTCGGCGTGGTGGAGGAAGAGCGCGCAGCCAGACCATGGCACCAGCTTCGAGAGCTTGGAGGAGATCAACGCCATCGTATCGGAAATGCCCAGGCTCGTGCCCATCGATTGCGCGATTTCGTACAGCGCGTAGAGCTCGCGGTGCGCGAGCGCGATGTTCTCGAAGGCGCGATTGCCCGCGGGTGCCGGGCTGACGGCGCTCGAGCCACGCTCATCGGGTGCCGGCTCGATCGGCGTTGGCTCCTGTTCGTCGCAGCCCAGCTCCCGAGCGAGCGCCGGCAGCAACTCGATGAATAAGGGCACGAGCCGCGGATCGAGCGCGCGCCCCGCTTCGTGCCGCAGGAGGCTGATTGCGCCCTCCTTGGTCAAGGCCTTGTGATACGGCCGATCGGTGGTGACCGCGTCGTAGTAGTCGACGATCGTCAGGACGCGCGCGCCGATGGGGATGTCCTCGCCGGCCAGCCCCTGCGGGTACCCGCGTCCGTCCCACCGCTCGTGATGGCTCAGGATGAGCGGCGCGACCGGGTATGGGAACGGGACCGCAGCGATGATTTCCGCGCCGATCTGCGGGTGAATGCGAATTTTCTGGAATTCCTCCTGCGTGAGGGGCCCTGGCTTCGACAGAATGTGCTCGGGCACGGCGAGCTTGCCGATGTCGTGCAGGAGCGCGGCCGTCTTCACGCCCTGGATCTCGTGTTCCGCAAGCCCGGCGGCACGTGCGAGCCCGGCCGCGTAGACCTGCACGCGGCGGATGTGCATCTCCGTCATAGCGTCCTTGGCGTCGATGGCGCGGGCGAGCGCTTCGATTGTCGCGAGGTGGAGATCTGAAGTCTGCTGGAGGTGCCGCTGTTGATCCTCGACCCGGCCCATGTAGACCTTGTAGGTGCGGTAGGTCAGATAGAGCGGCGCGAACATGAACGGGGCAAGCCAGTACCCCCCGTGTACGATGAGCAGCGACGCGAGCGTCGCGGTCGCCGCGCCGACCACGTAGCTCGGCGCGCTCCAGAGAAAGCTGTCGTGCCAGGTCTTCGCAATAGCAGCACGCGTTGAGAGCGCGATGGCCGAGGCGACCAGCAGGCTGTTCACCAGGAAATACACCGGCGCTGCGACCAGGAGTGGAGGCAGGAGCTCCGCGGTGGGCATGCTTCCGAACCGGCCGCCCGACGCGTGGAAAGCGAGGCCTGCTGCTTGCACCGTGATCACCAGGGCGGCGACGCTGAACGCCGTCCGGTACAGCGGTTGCCTCGCGTGCAGATGACACTGGGTGATCGCGCTGCCCGTCGCGACGAGCATCGTTTCATGAGGACCGAGCAGCAGGAGCGAAGCGAAGTTCACCGCGTACGACGCCGAGAGCGTTGAGCCCTCGCC
>Ga0182041_10000547_pt1 | contig 17798 bp, 9 predicted proteins | sample flu12Cox44000178_FD_125967 | JGI IMG/M metagenome (GOLD analysis project Ga0182041, IMG submission 125967) | Lab enrichment of tropical soil microbial communities from Luquillo Experimental Forest, Puerto Rico - flux8day.12C.oxic.44.000.178 | ecosystem: Environmental > Terrestrial > Soil >...
CCTCTTCGACCGGCATGCTCAGTCCATGCTTTTTGTTCAAAAGAGAGATGATCTTTGCGACCGCGAAACCAGCCCATGCATAAAACAGATCCTCCGAAAAACTGCAATTCCATTCGGCGAGAGCGGTTCTCCATGCGAGGTAGTGCAGCGGCATCGAATCGGCGATTGTCCCATCGCAGTCGAACAAGTAGGCACCGAAGGTCCCAGGAGGTAATTTCAACTTCATCGTTCACGATCTCCTCGACAAATTGTAGGTGAAGGGATCCATAGAGAGGCGCGCGCTGCCCATTACTCTGATATCTTCCAATAGACACTCACAGACAATTTTCCGACGGTTGATGATTGCGTATCGTAGCGATAGCTGATCACCCGCGGCCTAATGACTTCTCGACAAAGGACGAGGCCAAGGCGGAGACGGAGGGGCAACCCAGAAGTCGAAGGGTTCTTTCCACGTCGCTGCGCAAGATTTCCAGCGCACACGCGACACCGCGATATCCTTTAGCGGCCAAACCGTACGCATAGGCACGTCCTACGAGCACGGCGCGTGCGCCAAGGCAAATAGCTTTGACGATATCGCTGCCTCGACGGATTCCTCCGTCCATGAGAACCTCCGTTCGACCATTGACCGCCGAGACGACTTCCGGAAGGGCTCGGATTGTGGCGGAGACGGAATCGAGCTGCCGTCCGCCATGATTCGAGACAACAACAGCGGCGGCGCCTTCATCGACCGCCCGCTCCGCGTCTTCCCCCGTGAGGATACCCTTTACGACAATGGGTCCCGGCCAGACTTCGCGGATCCATTGCAAGTCGTCCCAGGTCACCGCGGCGTCGACTAAAGCCGCCGCAACATCGATAAGCTTCATCGGCCCTTGGCCCGGACAGACGATGTTCTCGAGTCTCGGCACTCCTCCATCGGCAAGGAAGCCGGCCAGCCACCGAGGATGTGCCAAAATTTCCGGCAAGTAGGGTAGTTTCGCGAGGAAAGACTCACCAAGAAGCTCCTTCACGCCGTTGCGAGGATCGCGCTCTCTCATCCCTGCCACTGCCGTGTCCACCGTAATGACCAAGGCGGAATAACCGGCGGCCCGGGCGCGGTCAATCCCTGCTTCGGCGGCTTCCCGGCCGCCCAGCAGATACAATTGGTACCACGTTGGACCCTTTGTGGCGGCTTTGACGGCTTCGAGTCTATGTCCTGAGATCGTCGATAGGATGTAGGCGGTACCCGCCTCTCCCGCTGCTTTGGCCGCTACCACTTCGCCACCAGGATGAATCAGACGGCTGTAGCCAACCGGCGCGAGCATGGCGGGGAACGAAAGCTCCTGGCCAAGGACGCGCACCGCGAGATCACATTTGTTTATGGCGATCGCGCCGCGCGGACGGAGGCTGATGTCCTGAAACGCCCGAGTGTTTTCGCGCAGAGTGATTTCATCCTCTGCTCCACCATCCAGGTAGTCAAACACAGGCTTCGGCAGCCGCCGTCGAGCGAGACGCCGGAGATCCTCGATGTTGACTACCTTAGGCGGTCCGAGCGTGTCATGTCGTGAACCCACCGATTCCTCCAAGAATCTTTCGGATGAGCTGCCTAAAGACTCTTTGCTTCTTTAAACCATGTCCTTGCCCTTCCGCGATGTCGGAGTGACGCGCGACACTAGGCCGATGCTGGTCGAAACCACTCAATCACGTGTGCCGCCGGTCCGAGACGCTGATTTCCTAAGTGTCACGATAAAGGTGTAGGAACCCCCCGGTAATCTCTAAGCGGCCAGGGGAGTCGGTGCGGGTGTGTCAGCGAATCCGTACGAAGGTCTGTCGGAATTTTTGCGCCAACCGCAGCGGTGATGGAGTGCCTCAGCAGCCCGAGAAAAAACACCACAGAAGTCCGAGATGTCTCCATGCCATTTCGTTGATGTCTCATGATTTCGTGAAGTGCTCCTGTCCGCTGCCTTGCAGCGGCGGTCGTCCGAACGAAACCGGTCAGTGCCCTAGTCCGAGGTAATTTCCGTAGCCGACGATCATCGTCGATCCTACGAGCAAGAAAAGTGCCAGGGTGAGTAGCCGCATTGCCGGAGCGCCGGCGCCCTTCCATTCTTTCAACCCGATGCCCCAGAGGGAACTGAAAATGATAATGCTGGCCATATGCAGGGTCCAACTGGAGAACCCGTATTTGCCCATTTGGGTTTCGCCCATCGTGTAGAAGAAGAATTGGAAGTACCAGGTCGTCCCAGCGACGGAACAGAACAAGTAATTGGCCAGCATAGGTACCGGGTCCTGGCGATTGTTTTTCCTGGCTGAAGGAATGTGTTCCGCGACCTCGCGACTCGGGGCGTCAATGGCGGTTTCGACGATGGTTTCTTTTGCCGCTAGCGAGTATCTTTTCGGCTTTGACGAGAAGTATTGATAGCCTGTACGGTTGCGAAGGTTAAGCGCAAGGCACCAAAGGAAGTTCGTCGTAAAACCGCCGACCAGCACCACAACCAGGACGGGAAGTCCTTGCCAGAGAGTCCGCGTGCCATGCTTCAAGGTTAGCGCCTTGATGGGTGCACCCGCCGCAAGTCCGTACGCGAAGCAGGCGCTCATGACTCCCGAAAGGGTCGCGACAGCAAGGCCCTTCTTCAAGTCAAACTCTTCAATTGCGGCCTTCTGTTGTTCCGGCGACATCGCGCGTTCTTTTGAAATTCCGGCGAGACCAGCGGCCGCTATGCCCAGCAGGCAGACAATAATTCCGAGAAGAATCACTCGTCCGGAGCTTGTTCCCAGAACTTGATGAACAAACACGCCGCTGAAGATGGGCGGCATCAGCGTACCGAACGCCGCGCACAAGCCGAGCGCGACGGCCATCCCGAGGGACAGCCCAAGGAAGCGCATGGTCAAGCCGAAGGTCAGCCCGCCGATTCCCCATAGAAGGCCGAAAAAGAATGCCCAAAACAGCGTACTGGTAGATGCCTCGCATAAAACCGCGAGCAAGTCTTGGGTCATGAGGTGACCGACAAACCAGGGAGCGATGATCCAGCTGAAGAGGCCGCCGACCAACCAATAGGTTTCCCAAGACCAGCGGCGGACGCCGCGATAGGGAACGTAGAAACTAGCCGAAGCCAGTCCACCTAACCAGTGAAAGAAAACGCCAAGTACCGGATTTGGCGACATGTCAGTCCTTTAACGATTTGCGCTAGAGATGGAACACCTCTTCGAGTGGTTCCATGGCGCGATCGGGCAAGACGCCGGCGGGCTGCAAAAAAAAGCCGGCCATCTCTTTTTGCCAACGTTCGTTGACGTCGCGGCGGGCCATGCCGGCACGAGCCATTTCAAAGTTTTCCGTTTCAAGGTATCCGACCAACAATCCGTCTGGACGCAAGAACAGGGAGTAGTTGTTCCATCCTGTCTCGCGCAAAGCCGCCAGCATCTCAGGCCACACGCTGCGGTGTCGGGCTTTATATTCATCCAGCCGTTCCGGTCTTACCTGCAGAACGAAGCAAATCCGTTGCATGTCGTTACCTCAAGGCTTGCTAAAGCCTCATCGCAACAAGCAGTTTTGCGCCATCGCCCTCACCGCAAAAAGGCTTCCCGCAGCCCGCCATCAACGGGAATCACATGCCCGGTTGTTTTGGCGCTCGAATCGCCGGCCAGCCAGACGATCGCGCTTGCACAGTCTTGCGGGAGAATCGGGAGTCTGGTGAGCGTTCGTTGCGCGTAGAAGTCTGCCAATTTCGAGCGGAGTTCTTCTGTCGATTCGTTTTCCGAGAAGGCGATTTTGTACTTCTGCAGTGATTGCATCACCCTGTCGCGTGGGAACATCGCGGAGCCGGCAACCACCGTCGCAGGAGCGATTCCGTTGACCCGAACCAACGGGCCAAGTTTGACAGCGAGTTCCCGAATCAGATGGTTCAAGGCCGTCTTGCTAGTGTCATATGCTTCGCTGCCTTCCTTGGGTACGACAGCGTTGGCTGAGCTGGTCAGCACAATCGAGGCTGGCAGATTCTGGTCGGCGAAGACCCAGGCTGTTTCGCGGGCCAACAGGTAGTTTCCGGTCACGTTGACCTGAAAGGTCTTGGCCCAGAGCGTTTCTGATAGTCCTCCATCTGTGCCGGGAACGGGATAGATGGCCGCGGTATTTACAATTCCGTCGATGCCGCCAAATTGGAGGACCGTGAATCTCGTCGCTTCCGTAAGACTTTGCGATGAGCCGAGATCAACGGCTGTATAGGCTGTGAATTCAAGTGACCCGAGTGCGCCGGCTTCAGCCGCAACTTTCCTGGCACCCTCCACATCGGAATCTGCGACGACGACGTGGGCACCTTTCTTCGCAAACATGAGAGCGGTTTCCCGGCCCACGCCGCTCGCCCCGCCAACTACGAGAAAGATCTTCCTGCTGAGTTCTGCTTCCGCGGGCATGCGTTGTAGCTTCGCCTCTTCTAATGCCCAGTATTCGATGCGGAAGGCTTCCGACCGCGGAAGGGCGACATAGTTGTGGAACTCGCTGAATTCCTTGGACTGTTCCGGCGTGCGAGCCTGAGGCAACGGGTTTGGCGTTTTACCGTCTTCAAGGGCGTTCGCTCCCGCAATGACATGGATGGCGTTGATGAAAAACTCGGTCGTGATGCGCGCCTCCTTCTTGTTTTTGCCGAAGCCAAACAGCCCTAATCCGGGAATGATCACCACAGATGGATTGGAGCCACGAAGTGGCGGAGAATCCGGCTTTGCGTGAGCCTCGTAGTATTGCTTGTATGAGGTCCGGTACGCGATGACCTGACTCTGAACGCGATCCTTCAGAGTGGCCACGGTCTCCTTGCTAGGATCCCAGTCTAAGAACATGGGGCAGACGCGTGTTCTCAGGAAGTGATCAGGGCAACTTGTCCCGAGCGTTGCCAACTCTCTCGACCATTTTGAACTTGCGAAGGTCAAGGCGTCCGGCTGATCAGAATAGTGAGCTATCACGCGGTGATTTGAGGACAGAGCTCCGCGCAGCGCTGGCAAAATGCGGTTGACGACGGCGTGGCGATCCTGAACCGGCGCGTAGTCAAGCCCACCGAACAGAGCCCCCTTCTTTGCCTGATGCCGCTCAATGAATTCACCCATCTGGTCGATGGTGTGAATCGAGTTCAGGTAACACTCGCGTTGTGTCATACCCCAGGTGAAAAGCCCGTGGCCGCCCAGAATAATGCCGTCGCTTCCGGGGTGGTCCCGAACCGCCCTTTCAATTAGCAGGGCGAGCTCGAATCCCGGACGTTGCCACGGGACCCAGACGATCTTGTGTCCGTATATTTGGTTGAATTCGTCCAGTTTGCTCTTGCCGTTGGCGCTTGCGGCCAGAGCGATCGCCCAGTCGGGGTGCAGATGGTCAACATGGGGGAACGGCAAAAAGGCATGTAAGGGTGTGTCGATGGATGCCACAACACGGTTTTCGCCAAACGCCGCCAATGGATAGTATCCAACCATTTCGTCTTCGTATGGTTCGCCGCGGTAAATGCCCTTGAGTTCTTCCAAACGATCCAGATACAGCAGGGCAAAGCCTGCCTTGGTGATTGAACCGATATCACCCCCGCTTCCTTTGACGGCGAGCACTCTCACGTGCTTGCCGCCGAATGGGTCAGGAAGTTCAATCTTGGAACTCGTGTTTCCTCCGCCGAAGTTTGTGATGCGCAAGTCGGCGCCCAGCAGGTTCGACCGATAACGCAGCAAGGCTAGCTGGTTTGAGGCCAACTTCTTCGCGTGTTCCTCCGCCCACAAATCTTTCAGTCGGCTAGTTGCCTTGACGTCAGGCATAAGTCACCTCGCTGTAGTGTTGGAAGCGCTTAGCCTGTTCGTCCCACCGGGTGGGATCAATGGGGTGGAACACCTCGGTTGGAAAAGACCGATCGACGATAGCGCGAACTTCCTTGAGCGAGCCAGCCGTCCCGGTAGCCAGCATCTGGACCCCCAGGTTGCCTAAAGCCGTTGCTTCCGCGGGACCAGCCACAACCCTGAGGCCATTGGCGTCGGCGGTGAACTGGTTCAGGAGGCGATTCTTCGACCCGCCGCCGATGACTCGAATTTGTTCGATGCGCTTTCCGCAAAGCTGCTCGAGGCTGCGCAGAACCGCGCGATACTTCAATGCCAGGCTTTCCAGGATGCAACGCACGTAGGCACCAGGACTCGCTGGTGCCGGTTGATTGGTCTTCCTGCAGAAATCATCGATGGCGGCGGGCATATTTGTCGCCCGCAGAAAGCACTGGTCGTCGGGATCTACCAGTTGTGTGAAAGCCGGCTCGCTCGCCGCTAGCTCCACGAGGTCGCGATAATCGGCCATTTGGCCCTGTGTGCCCCACCAATTCCTGCAGCCTTGCAGCATCCAGAGTCCCATCACGTTCTTCAGAAGCCGCGTCGTCCCATTCACGCCGCCTTCGTTTGTAAAGTTCAGCTTGAGGGCTTGGGGAGTCACGACAGGCGCGTCAAGTTCCGTGCCTATGAGCGACCAAGTTCCAGAACTGAGGAATGCCGTACCATCGCGAGCCGTGATTGCGGCAACAGCTGAACCAGTGTCATGGCACGCGGGAGCAATAACCGGGGTGCGACTCCAAGAAGAATTCCGCGCTAGGAAGGGCCGCAGCGTTCCGAGGATAGTGCCCGGCTCGACGATGGATGCTGGGAGTTCCGGACGGAGCCCAACCTTCTGCATGAGCTCACTTGCCCAAGTGCGGCGGAAAGGGTCAACGAGCTGGGTTGTTGTCGCGTTCGTGAATTCGCAGACGGCATTTCCAGTCAGCCAGTAATTGAAGAGGTCCGGGATCGTAACCAGTTGCTTGGCTGCCGCAATGATGCTGGGCGTCTCTCGCAGCGCAGCGAAGAGTTGGTAGATCGTATTGATGGGCATGAATTGAATGCCTGTCGCCGCGTAGATCTCTTCCTTTGATACTCTTTGAAATACGTCTGCCATTATGTCCTCGGTGCGGCGGTCGCGATAGTGGTACGGATTCTGAAGCAGCTCTCCGCGTTCACCGATTAAGGCGTAGTCCACGCCCCACGCGTCCACACCGATACCCGCCAGTTCCGTCTCCTCCAGGACGGTCAGCGCCTTGCGGACTTCGAGCCAGAGGCGTGGGACGTCCCAATGAAGCGAACCTCCGTATTCGACCGGCTCATTGGGGAAGCGATGGACTTCTTCTGTGGTGAGGATTCCCGCCTGCAGATGGCCAAGGACGGCACGTCCGCTTTCAGCTCCGAAATCAAACGCAAGATAAGCTTTGGATCGAGCGAGATTAGGCATAAGACGAAACGTTGTGGGCGTTCTTGGTTGCCCGTTCTTTCGTAATGCGCTCGAGGTAGCCACTCTGACGAAATGCCACCAGGGGATCTTTGGGTAAGCCCTTGGAAACCTTCCAGTCTTGGATAGCGGAGCGGACGTCGGTCGCGAAAGCGTCCTGCAGAAGCGACTCTGCCTGGACCAGGTCGCAGTTCTTCTGCGCCGTCGCGAGTTTCTTCGCGTCAACCAATGCTGCCTTGGCAAAGAGTTGCTGAGCGATGGCCACGGTCTGAATCATGGCCTCGATCTTGCCCTTGAGATTATGGCTTTGATCCACCATATAGGCGACATCCGCTCGCCGACCGGTTTCCGACTCGAAGAAACGGATTTCGTGGAAGATACGGAAGACCTGATAGGGATCGATCGATCCCATGGTCAGATCGTCATCGGCGTAGCGACGGTCATTGAAGTGAAATCCGCCGAGCATGTCTTCAGAGAGCAGCCAGGCTACAATCTGCTCAATGTTCTGTGTAGCGTAGTGATGTCCGGTATCAACAAGGACCTTGGCTTGTGGACCGGCCGCACGCGAAAGGAGAAGCGCCATCCCCCAATCGGCGACGTCAGTGTGATAAAAAGCCGGTTCGAAGGGTTTGTACTCGACGAGCATTCGCTGGTCAGGCGACAGTTCTCGATGCGATTCCTTCAGTGCTTCCGCAAACCAGTTCTTGCGCTGACGGATGTTTGCAGTTCCGGGATAATTCGAACCGTCGGCAAACCAAAGGGAAATATCCCTACTGTGAAGCCGCTTGGCGATTTCGATGCTGTCTTTGGTATGTTGCAAGGCGCGCCGGCGGACGGCGCTATCGGGATTCCCGAACGATCCGTACTTGTATTCCTGTTCCTGGAAGAGATTGGGATTGATTGATCCCGGGGCAACTCCGTAGCGGCCGGCGAAACGCCTGATTTCATCAGTGCTTTGTACGCCTTCGGGACAGTCCCACAGCACGTGCAAGGCTACCGTCGGGCAAACTCCTGTAAGTAGGTGCACTTGACCAGCGTCGCTGAACTTCTCCTCGGTGCTGGTGGCGGCTGCGGGTTGAATGAATTTTCCGAACCGAGTTCCTGTATTGGCGAACCCCCAGGACGGAAGTTCGATGCGAAATGTCTCAAGCGCGGCAAAAACCTTGTCACTCGTGGATGAGTCCATGCGAACCTCTTTCGGGACTGGAAGATTACAATCGTTTCCTCGTGGCGGTCATGACTTTCCTTGGCCAATTCCTTTGTTTTGCATTGCAAAATGAAATCCAGGGTTGACCGAAATGCTCAAATCGGTCATAAGGCAAAGGCATTGGCCGCGCTCAGGATTTAAAACGGCATGCGAGCCGTCAACGCGGACGCACTCGTTCATTTCGCTTTTTAGAATTCCCTCGCGCATATCCCGCATGCCGCAAAGCAATTTGCGTTGGTAATTCCGCGCACTCCGCAGCTTACAGATTTTCTTGGAGCTCGTGAAGAGGTAGGAATTCGGAGTCGCGTTGAACATTGTTTTGATGTCGTATACAGGAACATTGGGATGGCAACCTCGCCCTGGAGTAAAGCACTTAGCCCCATCGGATTGCCTGCGCCCCCATCAGCAGCGGCGGGAGGGAGGGGCTTGTTCGACCGGCAGATAGACAAGGGCCGGTTCGTCATAATCCATCTCGTCGTAGACCGTGGCACGCTTCTCATCGCCGGCAACACCCACAATTGTCTGCCAAGGAGACCTGTCCGGAGCCCTGCCCAGGTGTTGCGGGTTTCTTCTTTGAAGAATGTAGGGTTGTCGAAGGCTCGCATGGCAGCGTGTCGGGCTTCTTTCGGACTCATGCCAGCGGCGACGTTCTCGGCGATTGCTGTTCGAGGTGAAATTGGATTTCGTCGTCTAATCGCTGATCGCTTCGGTTGCGACGGCATAAACTTTGCAAGTTTAGCCAGAATCGCCGCGCCCGCACCTGCGAATCTGAATCATTCGTGCCGCAGCGCCCTGATCGGGTCGACCCGCATGGCCCTGTGTACGGGGACGATGGCAGCGGCCAAACAGACCCCCGCAAGAGCCAGGATGGTTGAGGCTATCGAAAGCGTATCTGTCTCGCTAAGACCGAAGAGCATCGCCTTGAACAGGCGCGTGGCGGCAATCGCAGCCGCGATTCCAATCGGGCCGCCGACGGCGACCTCTGTACAGGCCTCGCGCGTGACCATCCAGATCAAACCTTCTCGCGGAGCGCCTAAGGCCATGCGCACGCCGATTTCTCGCGTGCGCATGGCCACGGCGTACGTCATGCTCCCGTAGAGCCCAACGCAAACCAGAACGAGCACCAAACCACCGAAGAACGTAGAGAGCTCCGCCATCAGCACTTGTGAACTCAGCGTGTCCGTCACTAGTTCGGAGGCAGTTTTGATGTTGTCCACGACCAGATCGGGATTCAGGTTGCGAATCGTCGTGCGGATGGAATTGACGAGCACGTGCGAATCGCCAACGGCGCGGATTTCAAAATTGTAAGCGCCGAGATCATCAAAGCCAGCACTTGTCAGCGGTGCGTACATGCGCCGCCTCACCGCGTCCCGGACACTGTGATCGTGGACGTCGCGTGCCACGCCAACAATCTCGAAAGTGTCGGGATGTTGGGAATCCTGGATAGTGATCTTATGACCAATAGGGTTTCGTCCGCCAAAGTAGAACTTTGCAAAAGTTTCATTGACAACGGCAACGTGGGCGGCCCGGACAAGGTCCTCCGAACTGATTTCGCGCCCCAAAACGATCGGGTCACCTATCGTGCTGAAATAGCTGGGCCCCACTTCATCGTCGGCAGTTACGTTGTCCAGCTGATTTGCGGAAGCCACTCCATCGACGCGAATAGCATCGGACGATTCGTCGCCGCTGAACAGTCCGTTGCTGGAAACAGTGACACTGCGCACACCGGGCAAGGCTGCGAACCGGTCGATCAACTCTCGCGTCATGTTTTGAATGGCCGCGCCCCGGTAACCGCTTTCGAGGATATCCACGCGAGCCAGCAAGAGCCGGTCCCGGCTATAGCCGAGATCAGCCTCCTGAAGATTACGGAGACTGCGGACCAGCAAGCCGGCTGTCATCAGCACCAGCGCGCCCAGGGCGATTTGCGCACTGATCAGAATGCGCCGGAAGCTGCTCTTCGGATCCGTCTCAGCACCACGGCCCCCTTCCTTGAGCGCGGCGCCCGGTCTTACGTTTAGGAATCGCAACGCGGGCGCGAGCCCAAACACGATTGCCGCAGACAAACAGATGCCGCCGGTAAACCCGAGCACTCGCCAGTCCAATCCCAGCGAGAGAGGGCGCTGGTCGCCGGTGTTTGCCAAGCTTACGAGTACGGCCGAACCCCATTGAGCCAGTAACAAGCCCAACGCACCGCCAAGGAGCGCCACCAACACCGATTCGGTCAGCAATTGGCGAACGATGCGCCCCGGCCCAGCACCCATGGCCACGCGAACGGCAATCTCCCGGCGGCGTGCCTCAGAACGAGCCAGCATTAGGTTGGCCACGTTGACGCATGCGACGAGCAGCACCAACGCAACCATGCCAAGGAGCAGCAGCAAGGGGGTCGAGAATTCCTGACGTAGCCTTGAAAGCCCGCGGCTCCCGGGCAACACCGCGACGGCAATCTTTGCATTCTGCACAGCGTTGCGGTCATCGCGCGACATCCTGGCTTCGAGCGTCACCGTGAGCGCCCGCTTCACAATCTCGTTCACGTTCGTTCGCGCCTGTTCGATGGTCACACCGGGTTTCAACCGGCCAATCAGCAGAAGTGCGGCGTCGTTGACGCTCTCCAGAAAATTGCGGCCCGGCAGGAGTTGCGGCTGCATCATCATGGGGGCCCATAGATCGGGGCGGTCACCGACAACCTCGCCAAAAAAACCAGGTGGAGCGACTCCGATAATCGTGAAAGGATAATTATTCAGCAGGATCTTTCGGCCGATGACAGACGCGTCGGCGGAAAACCGCCGCCGCCAATATCCATAACTGATCACCAGCACGGGATCGCTTCCAGGCTTGCGGCCGTCGTCTGCCGTGAATGTGCGTCCCAGCAGCGCTTCGACGGCGAGCGTCTCGAAATAATTCTCAGTGACGAGTCTGCCGCTTGCAGTCTCCGGGCCTCCATCGAATGCGATCCGCAGACTGCCGAGGTTCGAGCTAGCAAGGAGCGATGAAAATACCTGGTTGTTCTCTCGAAGTTCACGATAGAGGGGATAAGAAAATACATCCGTTCGTGGCGTTCCCGTGCCCCATGAATGAACGCGGGCGGGATTGCCTACCGTTACGAGCTCCTCTGGGTGCTTTACAGGCAGCGCACGCAGCATGACCGCGTTAATTACGGTAAAGATGGCGGCGTTCGCGCCCATGCCCAGCGCCAGTGTGACCACCGCCACGGCGCTGAAGCCGAAATTCTTGCGTAACATGCGCAGCCCATAACCAAGGTCTTTGACGATTTGTTCAACCGCAATCCAGCCCCAAGTGTCGCGGGTCTCTTCCTTGAGCACCGTGGGGTTGCCAAAAGCGCGCATAGCGGCATAGCGCGCTTCCTCTGGGCTCATGCCTGCGGCGGTGTTCTCTGCGACTTGTTGTTCGAGATGAAATTGAATCTCGTCGTCTAATTCGTCAGCAATCCGGCGCCGATGAAATAGGGTTTGCGACCGGAGCCAAAATCGCCGAGCCCACACCATGAGATGACCACCCTACGTTGCTTCTACGACCACATTGATCGCCGCAGACAGGCGACTCCAATTCGCTGCTTCCTTTTCAAGCTGGGCGCGGCCAGCAGCCGTTAACGAATAAAACTTGGCTTGCCTGCCTGTTTCGGTTTCCTTCCATTTGGCTTTGATCCAGGCCTTTTGTTCTAGACGATGAAGAGCCGGATAGAGCGAACCTTGTTGGACTTGCAGCACCTCACCTGAGATCTGTTGAATCCGCTTGGCTATCGCCCACCCGTGTTTGGGTTCGAGCGAGAGCGTCTTGAGAATCAGAAGGTCCAGCGTTCCCTGCACGAGGTCGTTCGGCTTCGCCATACTATGGTTATCTACAATAAGTATTGTCGATTGTCAATGTATGGTTCTTCAGGATTCTGAGGCAAGCACGGTTGACTCTACTCGTGGTGCGAAAAAGCAGCAACCGATCCTGCCGGCCGATCGCCGTGCCCATCCGGGAGTGGAACCGGGCAAATGCGTCGCGCCCGAAACCCACAATACCGCGGCAGCAGTTCCCAGCACGCGTATGTACTTGGTTCGGCCCGAAACCCCAGACGTAGAGTCGATTGACGTTACGCGGCTAAATCTCCTCAAAACTGGCTGGTTCTGGACCCCGGATGGACGCTGCGCGTCCTTGGGGTGAACCCCCAGGATGGCACAAATTCTTTGGACACAGTTCCGCTTTCATAAAGGCGTTCTCGTATCTCCCAGAAGGAAAAGGGGTGGGAAGGGGACGTCTTTTGAGTCTCCGTCCCCAGCAGCCCTTTAGAAACTTTTTTGTCATTCTCGTTGTTCTCAGAAAACACTATCGTGGGCTGTTCACAGGGATGTCGCAAGCGTTCCCAGGGGTCGGTATCTCAGCGAAAGTGTGGGGGCGACGGCCGCCTTACAAAAGCGCAAAAAATAGTCGGGCGAAACACTTGGACGGAGCCACAAGATCCTGATAACAGTGCCCTTAGCGCAGGTTCGGGTCTTGCGATCACTGCAAGCCTTTTGGTTTTGGCGGAGGCCGCAGCCCGGGGAAAGGCGGCGGAGGCTCAAGAGGGCCGAGTCTGTTCTGCGCCGTCCTCGGTTATCTCAGGTGGGCTTGAATAGTTTCGAGATCACGCCTAACAGGGGCAAGCCGCCTATCAGGTGTTTACCTGATTGCGGGCCTCCGGGCACTGCCCTACAAGGGTGAGGCACCTACCTGCCTGACAGTCGGAAGTACACTGGTCGACGAGTTTGCGTGCCGTGCAATACATTCGATCTCACTGCGGCCTAATGTCGGAACGTGCAATGAGTCTTCCTTCGCGGGACGCAGCCGGATAGGCAGCCTTCACAGGATGCGTAAGGGCCAAAGCTGGTTGAAAACTCGGAGAGGAATCGTTTATCCAGGGAGGGGTCCATGCGCGGTAACGGAGTAGCGCAGTTCGCCTACGAGTCGCCGGATCTCGTAAAAGTCTTGAATACGGCGCGCAAAGAGAACTTCAAGGTCCGCATTCCCGCGAAGAATGGGGCTATTCCGCCCGAAGTTGCCGCTGGATTAAACCAGGTGTTCGCCGCCAATCAAAGAATGGCAAAGGAGTTGGAGGAGCTGCGCCGGGAACGGAAAGACCTGTTGCGGGCACTCGAAGCGTTCGGAGAAGGCGACTTTGCTGCCCGCGCTTCTGAAGGACGATCCGGGAGTCCGGTGGTTCGCGCTCTGAACAATGTTATCGGCATGAACCAGAAGGTCGCCGGGGAATTGCTACGGGTCAGCCGGGCGGTGGGAAAAGAAGGCAGGCTTTTTGACCGAGCAGTGTTGAAAAAAGCGCGCGGGTCGTGGGGGACGTCCATTGCAGCCGTCAACACGCTGATTGGCGACCTCGTGCAACCGACGATTGAGGTAGCGCGCGTCATCGGCGAGGTGGCAGAGGGCCATCTCTCGCGCACGATGCCGCTGGAGATCGAAGGGCGTCCGGTGAAGGGCGCATTTCTGCAAATGGCCAACACCATCAACACGATGGTCGGCCAACTGAAGGCCTTCGCCTCGGAAGTGACCCGCGTGGCGCGCGAAGTGGGAACCGACGGCAAGCTGGGCGGGCAGGCGCAAGTGAAAGGCGTGGCCGGCGCCTGGAAAGACCTCACTGATAACGTCAACTCGATGGCCCGCAACCTGACGAACCAGGTGCGCAACATCGCCGACGTGACGACGGCGGTCGCCAAGGGTGACCTCTCGAAAAAAATCACCGTCGAGGCCAAGGGAGAGATTCGGCAGCTCAAGGACACGATCAACACGATGGTGGATCAGCTGAATGCGTTCGCCTCGGAAGTGGCGCGTGTGGCGCGCGAAGTGGGCACGGCAGGCAAGCTGGGCGGTCAGGCTGAGGTCGAGGGCGTGGCCGGGGCTTGGAAGGACCTGACGGACAACGTGAACTCGATGGCCTCGAACCTAACGAATCAAGTGCGCAACATCGCCGAAGTGACCACGGCGGTGGCCAAAGGTGACCTGTCGAAGAAGATCACCGTGGAAGTGAAAGGCGAACTGCTGCAACTCAAACAGACCATCAACACCATGGTGGACCAGCTGAATTCGTTCGCTTCGGAAGTGACGCGCGTGGCGCGCGAGGTGGGTACGGAAGGGAAGCTGGGGGGGCAGGCTGAAGTGGAAGGCGTGGGCGGTGTGTGGAAAGACCTGACCGACAACGTGAACTCGATGGCCTCGAACCTCACGAACCAGGTGCGCAACATCGCCGAAGTAACCACGGCGGTGGCTAAGGGCGACCTCTCCAAGGAGATCACGGTAGAAGCGAAGGGGGAAATTCTCGAGTTGAAAAACACCATCAACACCATGGTGGATCAGCTCAACGCCTTCGCCTCGGAAGTGACCCGCGTGGCGCGCGAAGTGGGCACGGAGGGCAAGCTGGGCGGCCAGGCCCAGGTCAAGGGCGTGGCGGGTACCTGGAAGGATTTGACGGACAACGTGAACTCGATGGCGTCAAACCTCACGAACCAGGTGCGCAACATCGCCGAAGTCACGACGGCCGTGGCGCGTGGCGATCTCTCGCGAAAAATAACGGTTCGCGTCAAAGGTGAATTGCTGCAGTTGAAGCAGACCATCAACACCATGGTGGACCAGCTGAACGGGTTTGGATCGGAAGTGACGCGCGTGGCGCGCGAGGTGGGCACCGAGGGCAAGCTGGGCGGCCAGGCTAAAGTGAAAGGTGTGGCGGGCACTTGGAAGGACCTGACGGATAACGTGAACTTGATGGCGTCGAACCTGACCAACCAAGTGCGCAACATCGCTGAAGTTACCACGGCGGTTGCCAAGGGCGATCTCTCAAAAAAGATCACGGTAGAAGTGAAGGGGGAGCTCCTACAGCTTAAAGAGACCATCAACACGATGGTGGACCAGCTCAATTCGTTCGCCTCGGAAGTGACGCGCGTGGCGCGCGAGGTCGGCACCGATGGCAAGCTGGGTGGTCAGGCACAAGTAAAGGGCGTGGCGGGCGCTTGGAAAGACCTCACCGACAACGTGAACTCAATGGGTTCAAACCTGACCAACCAGGTGCGCAACATCGCCGACGTCACAACGGCGGTCGCGAAAGGCGACCTTTCAAGAAAAATCACCGTGGACGCAAAGGGCGAGATTCGCCAGCTCAAAGATACGATCAACACGATGGTGGACCAGCTCAAGGCGTTCGCCTCGGAAGTGACGCGGGTGGCACGCGAGGTGGGCACGGAAGGAAAACTTGGCGGACAGGCGCAGGTAGAAGGCGTAGGTGGTGTCTGGAAGGATTTGACCGACAACGTTAACTTCATGGCTTCTAACCTGACCAACCAGGTGCGCAACATCGCCGACGTGACCACCGCTATCGCTCGCGGCGAGCTGGCAAAGAAAATCACCGTCGAAGTAAAAGGCGAGCTGCTCGAGCTCAAAGAAACCATCAACGCCATGGTGGACCAGCTCAACGCCTTCGCTTCGGAAGTGACGCGCGTGGCGCGCGAAGTCGGTACGGAAGGAAAGCTGGGCGGGCAGGCGCAAGTAAAGGACGTGGCCGGCACCTGGAAGGACCTGACGGACAACGTAAACCAGCTCGCCGCCAACCTCACGACCCAGGTGCGGGCGATCAAAGACGTGGCCACGGCCGTAACCAAAGGCGACCTGACGCGGTCGATCGCGGTGGAGGCACGGGGCGAGGTCGAGGTTCTCAAGGACAACATCAACGAAATGATTCGCAATCTCCGCGACACTACGCAAAAGAACGCAGAGCAGGATTGGCTCAAGACCAACCTGGCCAAGTTCAGCCGAATGCTTCAGGGGCAGCGCGACCTGCAAACGGTTGCGCAGCAGATTCTCTCTGAACTGGCGTCCCTGGTGAATGCGCATCAGGGAGTTTTCTATACGTATGACGACAGAGAGAATCCCGAAGAACCGCTTTTGCTAGTGACTTCGTATGCGGGAAGCCGCGATTTGCCGCCCAGGCTGAAGTTGGCAGAGACCCTGATCGGCCAATGTGCGCTCGACCATAGGAAGCTCGTGGTCGATGAGTTCACCGAAGACGCGTGGCATATCAACGCCGGTCTAGCCCAGGCCAAACCGTCTCACGTGGTCGTACTTCCGGTGCTGTTCGAAAAGCAAGTCAAAGCAGTGATCGCGCTTGCCTCCTTCAAGGCTTTCGGTGAGGTACATCAGACGTTCTTCGATCAATTGACCGAGCTTTTCGGAATCGTGTTAAACACCATTGCCGCCACCATGCGTACCGAAGACCTGCTCAAGCGGTCCCAGGCACTCACGACCGAGCTCCAGCAGACAAACGCGGAACTCAACGAAAAGGCGGAACAGCTCCAGTTGACTTCCAAATACAAGAGCGACTTCTTGGCCAACATGTCGCACGAGTTGCGTACGCCGTTGAATAGCCTCCTGATTCTGTCCAAGATGCTTTATCAAAACGCTGAAGGCAACCTCACGCCCAAGCAGGTAGATCACGCGAAAACGATCAATCTGGCCGGCAGCGACCTGCTATCGCTTATCAACGACATTCTGGACCTCTCCAAAATTGAATCGGGCACCATGTCTGTAGACGCGACGCAAGTCCGGTTCAAAGACATTCAAGACGAGGTGGAAGCCAACTTCCGGCCCCTGGCGCACTCAAAGAAGCTGGATTTCGAGATCCAGACCGATCCCGAGCTGCCGGCGACCTTCGAAAGCGATGCGAAGCGCGTCCAGCAGGTCCTTCGAAACCTGCTCTCGAATGCCATCAAGTTCACTTCCGAGGGAAGCGTGCAGCTTCACATCGGAGCGGCCACCCATGGCTGGTCAAGAGATCATGAGATTCTAAGTCGCGCTGAGAAAGTGATCTCTTTCGCCGTCAAAGATACGGGAATAGGAATCTCTCCGGCCAAGTACCAGGTCATCTTCGAACCTTTCCAACAGGCCGACACGTCGACCAGCCGAAAATACGGGGGGACTGGCTTAGGGCTGTCGATCTCCAGAGAAGTGGCCAAGTTGCTTGGCGGAGAAATCAAGCTCGAGAGCACGCCCGGCCAAGGGAGCACGTTCATCCTTTACCTGCCTGATCGCTACGTCCCAGTAAGGACCAAGGCGCTCAAAGAGGCAGGCTCGATGGCCAAGCGGGAAGAGGCGGTTGCGGAGTCCAAACCGGCTGTCGTGGGAGAGGCCATCCTTGAACTGCTCCCCACGGCTGTGCAGGACGATCGCGAAAACCTCAAGCCTGGCGATCAAACATTGCTCATTGTGGAAGACGACATCTCTTTTGCCAGCCTCCTTCTTGATCTGGCGCGGGAGCAGGGCATGAGAGGGCTGCTTGCTTTTACGGCCGAGGCGGCCATCGCCGCGGCGCGGAAATTC
>Ga0182041_10000549_pt1 | contig 17769 bp, 29 predicted proteins | sample flu12Cox44000178_FD_125967 | JGI IMG/M metagenome (GOLD analysis project Ga0182041, IMG submission 125967) | Lab enrichment of tropical soil microbial communities from Luquillo Experimental Forest, Puerto Rico - flux8day.12C.oxic.44.000.178 | ecosystem: Environmental > Terrestrial > Soil >...
GCGGGCCGGCGGCAACGTGATGGGGTCGGTGGTCCTCTGCCTGCTCGCGGTCTGGCTCGGGCATATACTTGCCGTATCCATCAACGCCATGGGTGGATCTGACCATTCCGCTCACACGCGACGCCGTGCTGCTCCGTATCTTCATCGGCGAGGATGACAAGGCAGACCACCAGCCGCTCTACGAGGCAATCGTGCTTAAGGCGCGCGAGATGCACCTCGCCGGCGCAACGGTGCTGCGCGGGCCGATGGGATTCGGTCACTCGAGCCGGTTGCATACGACCAAGTTGTTGCGTCTCTCGCAGGACCTGCCCCTTGTCATCGAGATTGTGGACAGCGAGGACAAGATCGGCCATTTCGTCGCCGCCATCGAGCCGATTATGGGCAGCGCCCTGGTCACAACCGAAAAAGTCAAGGTCATCCGCTACGGCGAAAGCGGTCCTAGCGATACGACTTAAGCCTTCGAGCGCTCCCTGCGGAGCTTGGCCCAGCGGTCGAGCCGCTGCTTCACCTCGGCTTCGTAGCCGTAGCTCGTTGGCGCGTAGAAGGTCTGCCGCTCCATGCCGTCAGGGAAGTAGTTCTGGCCTGAGAACGCCTCTTCTTCGTTATGGTCGTAGGCATAGCCGCGGCCGTAGCCCTCCTGCCTCATGAGCCTAGTCGGAGCGTTGAGGATGTGCTTCGGCGGAAGCAGGGAGCCGCCCTCCTCCACCGCGCGCAAGGCAAGACCGAACGCTACATATCCCGCATTCGATTTCGGCGCGGAGGCGAGGTAGATGGTGGCCTGGGCGAGCGCAAGCTCGCCTTCGGGTGTTCCGAGAAAGTCGTAAGTGTCCTTGGCGGCGATTGCCTGCACCAGGGCGTTCGGGTCGGCAAGTCCTATATCCTCGACCGCCATGCGCACGAGACGGCGCGCGATATAGAGCGGGTCCTCGCCGCCAGCGAACATGCGGGCGAGCCAATAGAGCGAAGCATCCGGGTCTGAGCCGCGCACCGATTTGTGCAGCGCGCTGATCAGATTGTAATGGCCGTCCTGCGATTTGTCGTAGATCGGCGCCCGCCGCTGCACCAGTGCGACCAGAGCCCCGCGGTCAAGCGGTGTCTTGGCGCCAGACGCGGCGGCGAGAAACACATCTTCGGCGAGGTTGATGGCGCCGCGGCCGTCGCCGTCGGCCATGTTGATGAGTGCCTTGCGGGCATCTTGCGTTAGCGGCAACTTGCGGCCTTCGTGCGCTTCCGCGCGCTGAAGCAGCTGCTCGAGCGCAGCGTCGTCGAGCCGTCTGAACACCAGCACCGTCGCGCGCGACAGAAGTGCGGAGTTAAGCTCGAAAGATGGGTTCTCAGTGGTAGCGCCAACCAGGATGATAGTGCCATCCTCCATATGCGGAAGGAAGGCGTCCTGCTGCGAGCGGTTAAAGCGATGGATCTCGTCGACGAAGAGCAGCTTACCGCGTCCTTCCTCGCGCCGCGCTTTCGCCGCGTCGAACACTTTGCGCAAATCCGAGACGCCGGAATGAATAGCCGAGAGCTGCTCGAAGTGGTGGTCCGTCACCTCAGCGAGCAGCCGCGCCACGGTGGTCTTGCCGGTGCCCGGCGGGCCCCAAAAGATCACCGATGAGAGCCGCCCGGCTTTGACCATGCGGCGCAACATGCCGTGCTCTCCGAGAAGATGATCCTGGCCTATCACCTCGTCGAGCGAGGTCGGCCGCAGCCGATCGGCAAGCGGCCGCGGCGCGCTCTCGGCGAGTCCGGCAGCTTCGAACAAAGTGGCTGCGGCCTTTTTCATGCTCAGCCTTGGATTGCGAGGTTATACACCTTGCCGTCACGCTCGACCGACAAGCGCCAGCCGCCGTCGGCGCCTTCAAGCGCGGTCACGAGCTGCGCGACCGACTTCACCTTTTCGTTGTTGATCGCCACGACGATGTCACCGCGCTTGACCCCAATGCGGGCCGCAGGCGTCTTGTCCTTCACCTCAAGCACGACCACGCCGGTGCGCGTATCGTCGTCCATGCCGATCTCCTGAGCCACGGCCGGAGAGAGGTTGGCGACCTTGCAGCCAGTGAGCGGATGGTGGCCATCGAGATCGCGCGCATCGCGCGGCGGGTCCTCGACTGGCGCAATCAGCGAGATGGTGGTGGTAAGCTTCTGCCCTTTACGCAACACGCTGAGATTGGCCTGGCCGCCGATTCCCTTGGTGACGAAGCGGTACTGGAAGGCGTGCGGGTCCTGCACCGGCTTGTCGTCGACGCCGACCACAACGTCGCCAGCATGGAGTCCTGCCCGCGCAGCGGGACCGTCGGCGCGGACGTTGCTCACAAGCGCGCCGGAGGGCGTGGTGAGCCCGAGCGAGTCGGCAATGTCGGGCGTGACCGGCTGGAGCGACGCGCCGAGCCAAGGCCTCTGTACCTTGCCACCTTTGAGCGCAGCCTGAACTACCAGCCGCACCATGTTGGAGGGAATGGCAAAGCCGATGCCGTGCGAGCCGCCGCTGCGGGAGAAGATCGCGGTGTTGATGCCAACCAGCTTGCCGTTCATGTCGACCAGCGCGCCGCCAGAGTTGCCGGGATTGATGGCGGCGTCAGTCTGAATGAAGAACTGATAGTCGGAGATACCGACCTGGGTCCGCGCCAGCGCCGACACGATGCCGCTTGTCACTGTCTGCCCTACACCGAATGGGTCGCCGATGGCGAGCACAAGGTCTCCGACCTCGAGGGTGTCGGAGTCGCTGAAAACGATCGAAGGGAACTGCACGCCCTTGGCGTCGAGGCGGAGTATGGCAAGATCGGACTGCTCGTCTTTGAGAATAATCTTGGCGGGAAATTCGCGCCCATCTGACAGCGCTACGGTGATTTCGGCCTCGCCGCTTCCCTGAATGACGTGGTTGTTTGTCACCACGAGGCCCTCGGGGCTCACCAGCACGCCAGAGCCGAGAGAGTTTTGGATGCGCTCGCGCGGAATGCCGAAGCTGTCACCGAAGAACTGGCGAAAGAACGGATCATCCAGGAAAGGCGAGACGGTCTGTTCGACCCTATGTTGAACATAGACGTTCACGACGGCAGGCGCCGCCTTCTTCACCACCGGCGCGAAGGACTGCTTGATCGCGACAGGGCTCTCTGGAACAGTGCGTTGCTGGGCGAGCGCTGGCGCACATAGTGCCGTCAGCAACGCAATGGTGACAAGCAGCGTGGCGAAGTTTCCGGTCGTTGATAAGGGTGTCATAGGTCTAGCTGCCCGATCGGGCCCCTTTCGCAAACCAAGTCCGGGAAGGCTATAGACCAACCGCAGGTAGGGAGAAACTGGCTTTCCCGCAGTCAGATTCAAGGGGCTAGGGATAAATCATCCCGGTGTTGTTGCCTTGCCCGTCCCCCAACTTTTACTAAGATGCCGGTGGGCGTGTTTGGCACAGTCAGCGTTACAATCTTTGGAGAGAAACGCATGCGTATCATAAAACTGGCCCTGGTCACGGGGCTGGCCGTATTTGTCGCAACCGGCTCGGCCCAGGCGATCACGGTCAAGAAGAGAACGGAAGCCCCGGGTCTTCCGCCGGAAATTTGGCAAGTGGTCGGCGGCTTCTGCGCGATCAAAGACTGGCACCCCGCGGTTGCCAGTTGCGAGGAGACCAAAGAAGGCGACGTGACCTTCCGCACGCTCACGTTGAAGGATGGCGGCAAGATCAAGGAGAAGCGAACCGGCACCGAGGACACGGCCTACACCTACGAGATCGTCGAGAGCCCGCTGCCGGTGAAGAATTACAAGTCGAAGCTCTGGCTCGAGATGGATGACGAGCCGGATCGCTCAGTCATCCTTTGGCAGTCAGACTTCGATGCCAATGGCGCGAGCGACGCCGAAGCCAAAAACGTTATCACCGGAATTCTTGCCGACGGTGTGAAGGGCATCAAGAAAGCTGCCATCGAAGCTTGGGACAAGAAGCATCCCGGCGAGGCCCAAAAGGACCAAGACGAAGACGACAAGAATTAGGCGTAGAAACGCGCCGCTATAGGCAGGCGGCGCGCTTCAGAAATGTCTTGGCTAACTAGGCGGCGGCCTTGTCGCCTTCGCCTTCGGTCTGCACCGGGCCCGAATTCTTGCCGCGCGCCTCTGGATCGCGGTCGATCAACTCGATGACTGCCATCGGCGCCGAATCGCCATATCTGAATCCGGCCTTGAGCACGCGCGTATAGCCGCCGGGACGGGCAGCATAACGAGGCCCGAGCGTCTCGAACAGCTTCGCCACCATGGCCTCGTCCCTGACGCGGGCGGCGGCGAGCCGGCGCGCATGAAGGTCGCCGCGCTTCGCTAGCGTGATCAGCCGGTCGGTGACGCGCCTGAGCTCCTTCGCCTTGGGCAGAGTGGTTGCGATCTGCTCGTGCTTGATCAGCGCGGCGGCGAGGCTCGCGAGCAGCGCGCCGCGATGGCTCGCGGTGCGATTGAGCTTACGGCCCTGATTGCGATGCCTCATGTCTCCCTCCGGTCGACTGAACCCGAGATCAGTAATGATCCTCGAAGCGCTTGGCGAGCTCCTCGATATTCTCAGGCGGCCAGTCCGGTACTTCCATGCCGAGATGGAGTCCCATCGAGGCGAGCACCTCTTTGATCTCGTTCAGTGACTTCCGGCCGAAATTCGGCGTTCTGAGCATCTCGGCCTCGGTCTTCTGGATCAGGTCGCCGATATAGACGATGTTGTCGTTCTTGAGACAGTTGGCCGAGCGCACCGAGAGCTCGAGCTCGTCGACCTTCTTGAGCAGTGCGGCGTTGAACACGAGCTCGGGCTGGCGCTCGAGAGCGACTTCCTTCTTCGGCTCCTCGAAATTGACGAACACCGAGAGCTGGTCCTGCACGATACGCGCGGCGAGAGCCACGGTATCCTCCGGCTTCACCGAGCCGTCGGTCTCGATGTCCATGGTGAGCTTGTCGTAGTCGAGGATCTGGCCCTCGCGGGTGTTCTCTACGCGGTACGATACCTTGCGCACAGGGCTATACAGCGAGTCGACCGGAATGAAACCGATCGGCGCATCGTCGGGGCGGTTGCGCTCGGCTGGCACATAGCCCTTGCCGGTCGAGGTGGTGAATTCCATGCGGATCGACGCGCCCTGGTCGAGCGTGCAGATCACGTGGTCCGGATTGAGAATTTCGATGTCGGCGCCGGTCTCGATGTCGCGGGCCTTGGCGACGCCCGGGCCCTCCTTTTTGAGCACCATGCGCTTGACGCCCTCGGCATGCTGGCGCAAGGCGATTTCCTTGATGTTGAGGACGATGTCGGTCACGTCCTCGCGCACGCCGGGAATCGAAGAGAATTCGTGCAGCACGCCGTCGATATGCACCGACGTGATGGCGGCGCCTTGGAGCGACGACAGCAGCACGCGGCGAAGCGCGTTGCCAAGCGTGAGCCCAAAGCCGCGCTCAAGGGGCTCGGCCACGACCGTGGCGAAGCGCGACGGATCGCGTCCGGAAGAGACGTTGAGCTTGGTGGGCTTGATGAGATCTTGCCAGTTCTTCTGCAGCACCGGTGAAGCCCTTTCTTGGTCCATGAGCTGGGCAGCCTGTCCCAGCTTTCGAGAATCCTCGTGCAACATCTAGAGTTAGCCTTGCCTTTCTTGTTAGACGCGCCTGCGCTTGCGCGGGCGGCAGCCGTTATGCGGGATCGGCGTCACGTCGCGGATCGAGATGATGTTGAATCCCGCAGCCTGAAGCGCGCGCAACGCCGACTCGCGCCCCGACCCCGGACCGCGCACCTCGATCTCGAGATTCTTCATGCCATGCTCCATCGCCTTCTTGCCGGCGTCTTCGGCGGCGACTTGCGCGGCATAGGGCGTCGACTTGCGCGATCCCTTGAAGCCCATGGCCCCGGCCGACGACCAGGAGATGGCGTTGCCCTGGGCGTCAGTGATGGTGATCATCGTGTTGTTGAAGCTCGCATGCACGTGGGCTACGCCCGAAGTGATGTTCTTCTTCTCACGGCGACGAACCCGTGTCTTGTCCTTGGCCATGCTCTAATCCCGCATTTGCAAACTGACGCAGGCCGAAGCCAAAGCTCGGGCTGCTCTATCAGGGCTGCCTACTTTTTCTTGCCGGCGATCGGTTTGGCCGGCCCTTTACGCGTGCGCGCATTGGTATGGGTCCTCTGACCGCGCACAGGCAATCCGCGGCGATGACGCAAGCCGCGGTAGCAGCCGAGGTCCATCAACCGCTTGATGTTCATGGCGACCTCGCGCCGAAGATCGCCTTCGACCGCATAGTCGCGGTCGATCACCTCACGAATCTGACTGATCTCTGATTCGGTGAGCTGGCTCACGCGCCGCTCCGGCGGAATCGAGACTTTTTGGCAGATCTGCTTGGCAAAGGTGTCGCCAATGCCGTGGATATAAGTGAGCGCTACCTCGACCCGCTTGTTGGTCGGGATATTCACACCTGCAATTCGGGCCACGCAGTCGTCTCCTCGCGCACGGCTAACGTGCTGAAATCAAAGCCGGATTACCCAATCGGAACACAACGAAACCGACCGCGGACAGGCTCTACCCCCGGGGACCGGTCAGTCCATTTTTCCATGGTGCGCGCGCTTATGTAGCGATTCCGCTTGACAAGGTCAACCGGCGCTATTTGCCGGCTTTTCGGCCCTCTGCCTGAGCCGGGCCGAGCGCCCGGGCGATCTCCTTGTGCACGGTCGGAATGTCGGCCATGCCGTCGACCGCCCTCAGCTTCCCTTGGCGCTCATAGTATTCGATCAGGGGCTCCGTCTGGGCGTGATAGGCCTTCAACCGTGCCCGCACCACCTCTTCGTTGTCGTCCTTGCGCCGCACGAACTCGGTCGAGCCGCAGCGGTCGCATACGCCCTCGACCTTGGGCAGCTTGTAGAGGTCGTGATAGCCCTCGCCGCATTTGCCGCAGGCGAACCGGCCGGCAATGCGCTCGACCAAGGCGTCGTCGTCGACATCCATCACCACTACAGCATCGAGCTTCTTGTCCCGCTGCTTGAGCAGGCGGTCGAGAGCCTCTGCTTGCGCCACTGTGCGCGGAAAGCCGTCGAAGATGAATCCCTGGCCACCCGCGTCCTCGTCGAGGCGCTCGGCGATCAGCTTGATGACTAGGTCATCGGGAACAAGCTCACCGCGCTCCATGATCTGGCCGGCTTTGCGCCCAAGCGACGTGCCGGCAGCCCCGGCGGCCCTCAGCATGTCGCCGGTCGAGAGCTTGACAAGCGAGCGGGAGTCTTCGAGCAGCTTTGCCTGGGTGCCTTTGCCCGCGCCGGGAGGGCCGAGCAGGACTAGGTTCATCGGTTCCGCCTCGCGCCTCTAAGCCGCGCCCGCTTGATCAAGCCCTCATATTGATGGGCTAAGAGATGACTCTGAATCTGGGCGACGGTATCCATGGTGACGCTCACCACGATGAGCAGCGAAGTGCCACCGAAATAGAACGGCACGCCGGCATAGGAGATGAGGATCTCGGGCAGGACGCACACGGCGGCGAGATAGATCGCGCCGACCACCGTGATCCTGGTCAGAACGTAGTCGATATATTCTGCGGTGCGCTCGCCAGGCCTGATGCCGGGCAGGAAGCCGCCATACTTCTTCAGGTTGTCGGCTGTGTCCTTGGGATTGAACACCACCGCCGTGTAGAAGAAGGCGAAGAACACGATCAGCGCGATGTAGAGAATGATATGCAGCGGTTGCCCGCGACCGAGCATGGCGGTGACCGTGTTCAACCACTCAGGTCCCCGCCCGGCCGAGAAATTGGCGACGGTGATCGGCAAGAGCAGCAGCGAGGAGGCGAAGATCGGCGGGATCACGCCGGCGCTGTTCAGTTTCAGCGGCAGATGCGAGGCATCGCCCTGGAACATGCGGTTGCCGACTTGCCGCTTTGGATATTGCACGAGGAGGCGCCGCTGGGCGCGCTCCATGAACACGATGACGCCGACCACGACCACGCACATGATGAGCAGAAGAACGATGAGTGTGGTCGAGAGCGCTCCCTGGCGCCCGAGCTCTAAGGTTCCGACCACGGCATGGGGTAATTGCGCCACGATGCCAGCGAAGATGATCAGGGAGATGCCGTTGCCGACCCCCCGCGCGGTAATCTGCTCGCCGAGCCACATCAGGAATACGGTGCCGCCGACCAGCGTAATGGCCGTGGTAATGCGGAAGAACCAACCTGGATCGAGCACGACGTTACCAGCGCCTTCGAGGCCGATGGCGATGCCATATCCCTGTAGCGCGGCAAGAATCACCGTGCCGTAGCGCGTGTACTGGTTGATCTGGCGCCGTCCCTGCTCGCCTTCCTTCTTCAGCTGCTCGAGATGGGGCGAGACCGTGGTCAAGAGCTGAATAATGATCGATGCCGAGATATACGGCATGATGTTGAGCGCAAAGATCGCCATGCGCCCGACCGCACCGCCCGAGAACGCATTGAACATGCCGAGGATGCCGGACTGATTCCGCTGAAACATCTCGGCGAGCGCTTGCGGATTGACGCCGGGAATTGGGATGTAGGTGCCGAGACGGTAGATCAGCAGCGCGCCGAGCGTGAACCAGATGCGCTTCTTGAGCTCGTCAGCCTTGGCAAAGGCCGCGAAGTTGAGGTTGGCAACGAGCTGTTCTGCGGCAGAGACCATTTAGAAGCTTCTCTCCTTAGCAAGAAACGCGAGGGCCATTGGGGCCCGCCTCACGTCACTCTGACTTGTCCGTCTTGGCGGGCTTCGCTTTGGCCTTCTTGGCCTCGCCCTCAACGGCCTTGGGCTTTCCGCTCTCGGACTTAACCTTGGCGGCCTTCGGGGCCTTGGCTTCCTCAGCCTGCTCGCCCTTGGGCTTCTTGCCGCCCTTGGCTTCAGCCTTGGCCAACGCAGCGGCGCGCTTCGCGCCCCGCTTCGCGGCCTTGATCTTGTCGGCAGCGGGCTTCTCGCGGCCGGTGATGGATTTCAGGGTAACTGTGCCACCCTTAGCTTCGACCGCCTTGACTGTGCTTTGCGACGCGCCGGTCACCTCGAAGGCGAGCTTACCTTTGATCTCGCCCGAGCCAAGCAGGCGCACGCCGTCTTTGGCGCGGCGGATGAGACCCGCCTCTTTGAGCGCCTCGACGGTGATCGGCTTGTTGCCGTCAAGCGTGCCAGCGTCGATCGCGCCCTGAATCTTGCCGAGATTGAGCTCGTTAAACTTCTTGGTGAAGATGTTGTTGAAGCCGCGCTTCGGCAGGCGCCGATGGAGCGGCATCTGGCCGCCTTCGAAACCCTTGATCGATATGCCGGCGCGGGCCTTCTGGCCCTTGGTGCCTTTGCCCGCCGTCTTGCCTAGCCCCGAGCCGATGCCGCGGCCGAGCCGCTTTCTCGCGCTGGTGGCGCCTGGCCTGTCCTTGATCTCGTTGAGCCGCATGGCCTTTTCTTCCTTTAAGCCTTGTTCTCATCATCAACGATGCGGACGAGGTGACTGACCTTGGCGACCATGCCGCGCACCTGCGGGCTGTCGATCAAGGTACGCCGCTTGTGCATCTTGTTGAGGCCGAGCCCGATTAACGTCGCGCGCTGGACATAGGGACGCCTGATCGGACTCCCAATCTGTTCGACGACAATGGTCTTCCTTTTCGATGACTCGGTCATCTCACAATTCCTTGTTGACCAGATTTTTTAGACTTCGGCCTGGCCTGCGCTCTCGCCGGCGCCGTCTCTCCGCCGCGACACGATCTCGCTCACCTTCTTGCCGCGACGGGCGGCTACGCCTCGCGGGCTACCTTCGTAGCGCAATGCGTCAAAAGTGGCGCGCACCATGTTGTAGGGATTTGAGCTGCCAAGCGACTTCGCCACCACGTCCTTGATGCCGAGCGTCTCGAACACCGCGCGCATCGGTCCGCCGGCGATGATGCCGGTACCGGGAGGCGCTGCCCTTAGCACCACCCGGCCAGAGCCATGATGGCCGCTCACGTCGTGATGCAGCGTGCGGCCTTCGCGCAACGGTACCTTGACGAGGTTGCGCTTGGCGGCCTCGGTCGCCTTGCGGATGGCTTCTGGCACCTCGCGCGCCTTGCCGTGGCCGAACCCGACCCGGCCCTTCTGGTCGCCGACCACAACGAGCGCGGCAAAGCCGAAGCGCCTTCCGCCCTTGACCACCTTGGCCACGCGATTGATGTGCACAAGCTTGTCGACGAATTCGCTGTCGCGCTCGCGCTCTTCGCGGTCTCTTCTTTGCTGGCCTCGTGCCACCTGCCGTTCCTTTCGTAGCTCTAGAAGTTCAGGCCTGCCTCACGGGCAGCCTCGGCGAGCGCCTTGACCCGCCCGTGATAGAGATATCCGCCGCGGTCAAAAACCACGTCCTTCACGCCGGCCGCAAGTGCTCGCTCAGCCAGGAGCTTCCCGACCGCGGTCGCGGCGGCGAGATCGCTGCCCTTGGGCAATGATCCCTTGAGGCCCTCGTCGAGCGTCGAGGCTGCAGCCACGGTCTTGCCGGCGCGGTCGTCGATCACTTGCGCATAGATGTGCTTCGATGAGCGGAACACCGAGAGGCGCGCCCGTCCATTCGCCGCACGCTTCAGCGTGTGACGCACGCGGCGCGACCGCCGCACAAAGCCTTCATTCGAAGCGGCCATCGTTGTCGTCCTACTTCTTCTTGCCTTCCTTGCGGAGGATGAACTCGCCGGCATAGCGCACGCCCTTGCCCTTGTAAGGCTCCGGCGGCCTGAATTTCCTAATCTCGGCCGCGACCTGGCCGACCTTCTGCTTATCAATGCCAGACACCAAGATCTCGGTGGGCTTCGGAACTTGCACCTGAATTCCTTGCGGAATGGGATAGGTGATGTCGTGGCTATAGCCAAGCTGGAGCTGGAGGTTGGAGCCCTGCACCGCGGCTCTATAGCCGACGCCCGTGATCTCGAGTCTCTTGGTGAAGCCTTGGGTCACGCCGGCGATAAGATTGGCCACAAGCGTCCGCGACATGCCCCACATGCCGCGCGCCTCTTGAGTGTCCACGCGCATCGAGATTTCGATGCCGCCTTTGTCGAGCTTGGCAATGATGTCGTCGACGAGCACGTGCTTCAGCTCGCCCTTAGGGCCTTTGACTTTGACCTCCTGGCCGTTGACCGCCGCGGTCACGCCGCTTGGGACTGCAACGAGCTTCTTGCCAATACGTGACATGGGTCTGACCTAGAACACGTTACACAGGATCTCGCCGCCGACATTCTCGCTCCGGGCGCGCGAATCCGACATCACGCCTTTCGGCGTCGACAAGATGGCGACGCCAAGCCCGTTGGCGACAGTCGGTAAATTCTTGACCGACGAATAAACGCGGCGGCCAGGTGTTGACACCCGCTTGATGTCCTTGATCACCGGCTCGCCGTCAAAATATTTGAGCTCGATCTCGAACTCGGAGCGCCCGCCCGTATAGTCTACGCGTGCATAGCCGCGGATATAGCCCTCCTCGGCCAGCACTTCGAGCACGTGCTCCCTGAGCTTTGACGCAGGCGTGGTGACCTTGGCCTTATGCCGCATCTGTGCGTTGCGAATACGGGCAAGCATGTCGCCTAGTGGATCGTTGATGCTCATCTATGGTCCTTACCAGCTCGACTTGATCATCCCGGGAATGAGCCCATGGCTCCCGAGCTCGCGCAGCGCGATGCGCGACATGCGGAGCTTGCGGTAGTAGCCTCTGGGCCGGCCGGTGAGATCGCAACGGTTGCGGATTCGGGTGGGCGACGAGTTGCGCGGCAGCTCGGCGAGCTTGAGCCGAGCGGCGAAGCGCTCCTCGGCGGGAAGCGACCGGTCCGCGGCGATCGCTTTGAGCCGCGTCCGCCGCGTCTTGTATTTCTTCGCAAGCCGGCGCCGCTTGTTGTTGCGCTCGATCATGCTCGTCTTAGCCATTCACGTCCTCCTGTCGCAGCCTTGCGATTTGCCTTAGCTGCGGAACGGAAAATTCAATCCTGCAAGAAGCGCGCGCGCCTCGTCGTCGGTGCGCGCCGTCGTGCAGACGATGATGTCCATCCCGAGCACGTCCTCGACCTTGTCGTAGTCGATCTCGGGAAAGATGATGTGCTCCTTAAGCCCAATGGCGTAATTGCCTCTTCCATCGAAGCTTTTCTGGTTTAATCCGCGGAAGTCTCGCACCCGCGGGAGGGCGATGTTCACGAGCCGGTCGACGAACTCGTACATGCGGTTCTGCCTGAGCGTGACCTTGGCGCCGATTGGCATGCCTTCCCGCAGTTTGAAAGTCGCGATCGACTTACGTGCCCGCGTGATGACCGCCTTCTGTCCCGCGATCAGCCCAAGGTCGGAAGCCGCGGCGTTCACCTTCTTCGAGTCGCTGATGCCTTCGCCGACGCCCATGTTGAGCACGACCTTGTCGAGCCGAGGCACCTGCATCGGATTCGCGTAGCCGAAGTCCTTGGCGAGCTGCTTCGAGAGCACCTCCTGGTAGTGCTGCTTGAGACGCGGGATATAGGCCTTCTCAGCCATCGATGACCTCTCCCGAGCGTCTGGCAAAGCGGACCTTGCGCCCGTCCTTCAGAAATTTGTATCCGACGCGCGTCGGCTTCCCGTCCTTGGGGTCCTCAAGCGCGAGATTGGAGATGTGGATCGGCGCCTCTTTTGAGACGATGCCGCCCTCTTGCGACGCGGTCTGGCGCTGATGACGCTTCACCACGGCCACGCCCCTGACGATGGCGCGGTTCTCGTCAGGCAACACCTTGAGCACCTCACCCTTCTTGCCCTTGTTCTTGCCGGTGATAACCACGACGTGGTCGCCCTTCTTGATCTTGAGCTTAAGCATCACAGCACCTCCGGAGCGAGCGACACGATCTTCATGTGCTTCTTCGCCCTGAGTTCGCGAGTCACAGGCCCGAAAATGCGCGTGCCGATCGGCTCGCCCTGTGGATTGACTAGAACCGCTGCGTTGCGGTCGAAACGAATGATTGAGCCGTCGGGGCGGCGCACACCCTTGGCGGTGCGTACCACGACCGCCTTCATCACTTGGCCCTTCTTTACGCGGCCGCGCGGGATCGCCTCCTTGACGGAGACCACGATGGTGTCGCCGATCGAAGCGTATTTCCGCTTCGACCCGCCGAGCACCTTGATGCACTGGACGCGCCGGGCGCCGGAATTGTCGGCGACGTCGAGATTGGTCTGCATCTGAATCATGGCACTTCGCGCCTTCTAGCTCCCGCTTCGCGTCAGCTCGTCGTCCGCGGCAAAACCGTCCACCGCTTCTGCTTGGAGATCGGCGGGCATTCCTCGATCCATACGGTTTCGCCGACCTTGAACTCGTTCTTCTCGTCATGGGCGTGATAGTTCTTGCTCCGCCGCACGGTCTTTTGCAGCAGCGGATGCGTGAAGCGCCGGTCGACGCGGACCACCACGGTCTTATCGTTCTTGTCACTCACTATGACGCCTTGCAGAACTCGTTTTGGCATCTCTCGTTTATTCCTTCGCCTTCTTCACCTTAGCCTTTGGCTTGGCCCTAGGCTCGGCTTTCGTCTTCGTTGCCTTGGGCGCCTTTGCTTTTGGCTCCTTCGGCGCCTTTGCCTCGGCCGTGGGTTTTGGCTTGGACACGGCCGCTACCGCCTCACCAGCAGGCCTCTCTCGAGCGATCGTCTGGATGCGCGCGATGTCGCGCCTGATCTGTCTCACCCGCGCCGTGTTCTCGAGCTGGCCAGAGGCAGCCTGAAAGCGCAGGTTGAACTGCTCCTTCTTGAGCTTGACCAGCTCATCGGAGAGCTGATCGTCGGTCATCCCGCGGACTTGAGCGGCTTTCATGGCTTAAGCCTCGACAACGCGCGCGACGATGCGCGTCTTGATTGGAAGCTTTGCCGCGCCAAGGCGGAGCGACTCGCGCGCGACAGCCTCGCTCACGCCGTCGATCTCGAACATGATGCGGCCGGGCTTGACCCGCGCCACCCAGAACTCGGGCGTGCCCTTGCCTTTGCCCATGCGCACCTCGGTCGGCTTCTTCGACACCGGCACGTCCGGGAACAGCCTGATCCACACCCGCCCCGAGCGCTTCATCTGCCGCGTCATGGCGCGCCGAGCAGCCTCGATCTGCCGCGCGTTAATGCGCGCGGGCTCCTGCGCCTTCAGCCCGAAATTGCCGAAATTGAGCGTGACCGCGCTCGAAGCGGCGCCTTTGATGCGCCCCTTGTGAGCCTTGCGGTATTTCGTTCGCTTCGGTTGCAGCATGACTTGAACCTAGTCTCTTAGCTCTGCGCCGCGGCCGGCTCCCGGCGCCCAGTCGAGCGGCCGCCTTCCTGCGCCTCGAGCGCCTTGTTCTCCTGGGCCATGGGATCGTGCTCCATGATCTCGCCCTTGAAGATCCAGACCTTAACCCCGATCACGCCGTAAGCGGTGCGCGCGAGCGCCGTGCCATAATCGATATTGGCGCGCAGCGTATGCAGCGGCACGCGGCCCTCGCGATACCACTCCATGCGCGCAATCTCCGCGCCGCCGAGCCGGCCGCCGCAATTGATGCGGATTCCGAGTGCGCCCATGCGGATGGCGGACTGCACCGCGCGCTTCATGGCGCGGCGGAAGGCGACCCGGCGCTCGAGCTGCTGGGCGATGCCCTCGGCCACAAGCGTCGCGTCGATCTCAGGCTTGCGCACCTCGACGATATTGAGATGCACCTCTGAATCCGTCATCGCGGCAAGCTCGCGTCTGAGCTTCTCGATGTCCGAGCCCTTCTTGCCGATCAGGATGCCGGGGCGCGCGGTATGCACCGTCACGCGGCACTTCTTGTGCGGGCGTTCGATCACCACCTTGGAGATGCCGGCCTGCTTGCGCGACTCTAGGATGTGATTGCGCATCTTGAGGTCCTCGTGCAGAAGCCGCGGGTATTCGCCGCGCGACGCATACCAGCGCGAGTCCCAGGTGCGGTTGACGCCGAGCCTAAGCCCGATCGGATTGACTTTCTGACCCATTAAGCGGGCTCCTCAACTTGGCGCAGCACGACAATGATCTGCGCAAACGGCTTCTCGATCCGGGCGGCGCGGCCACGCGCACGCGCCCGGATGCGTTTCATCACCAGGCTTTTGCCGACATAGGCCTCGGCCACGACCAGCGCGTCGACGTCGAGGTCATGATTGTTCTCGGCGTTGGCAATTGCCGATTCGAGCGTCTTCTTGACGTCCTTGGCGGCGCGCTTGCGCGAGAAGGCAAGATCGGCGAGCGCGCGTTCAACCTTCTTGCCGCGGATCAATTGCGCAAGGAGGTTGAGCTTCTGTGGGCTAACCCGCATGAGCCGCGTCACCGCCCTCGCCTCGTTGTCTTTCAGCGCTCGCGCGCGCGCAGGCTTGCCCATGACTCTTACTCTTTCGCGGTCGTCGGCGTTGCTCGCTTGGCCTTGCGGTCCGCGGCATGGCCGTAGAAGGTCCGGGTCGGCGCAAACTCCCCGAACTTGTGGCCGACCATGTCCTCGGTAACGAGCACCGGGATGTGCTTGTGCCCGTTATGCACGCCGAAGGTGAGGCCGACGAATTGCGGCAGGATGGTCGAACGTCGCGACCACATCTTGATCACCGCATTCGAGCCGGAGCCTCGCGCTTTCTCGGCCTTCTTGAGCAGATATCCGTCGACGAACGGACCTTTCCAAATCGAGCGTGCCACTTGTTATCCCTTCTTCTGATGGCGGTTGCGCAGGATGTATTTGTCGGTCGACCGGTTGTGGCGCGTCTTCTTGCCTTTGGTCGATTTGCCCCACGGCGTCACCGGGTGACGGCCGCCGGAGGTGCGGCCCTCGCCGCCGCCATGCGGGTGGTCGATCGGGTTCATTGCCACGCCGCGCACCACGGGCCTCCGCCCTTTCCAGCGCACGCGGCCAGCTTTGCCAATCGAGATATTGGAGTTGTCGGGGTTCGAGACTGCGCCAACCGTCGCCATGCACTCTGTCGGCACCATGCGCGTCTCGCCTGAATTCAATCTCAGGATTGCGTAACCCGCGTCGCGGCCGACGAGCTGGACGTAAGTGCCTGCGGCGCGGGCGAGCTGTCCGCCCTTGCCTTTCTTCATCTCCACATTGTGGATAATGGTGCCGATCGGCATGTTGGCGAGCGGCATAGCATTGCCGGGCTTAACGTCGACGCCAATGTCGGAGATCACCGTGTCGCCGGGCGCAAGCCGCTGCGGCGCCAAAATATAAGACAGCTCGCCGTCCTCGTACTTGATCAGCGCGATGAAAGCGGTGCGGTTCGGATCGTATTCGAGCCGCTCGACCGTCGCCGGGACGCCGAGCTTGCCGCGCTTGAAGTCGACCTTGCGGTAGGCGCGCTTATGCCCGCCCCCGCGATGCCACATCGATACGCGGCCTTGGTTGTTGCGGCCGCCGGTCTTGCGCAGACCCTCGGTGAGCGTCTTGACCGGCTTGCCCTTATGGAGATGGCTGCGATCGACGAGCACGAGTTGACGCTGGCTCGGCGTGGTCGGCTTGAATGTCTTGAGCACCATGGCCGTCAGATCCTCGTAGTCACGTCGATCGTGTCGCCTTCGGCGAGGCGCACGATCGCTTTCTTGACGTCCTGCTGCTTGCCCTTAACCCCACGGAAGGTCTTGGTCTTGCCTTTGCGGAGAATCGTGTTCACGGCGAGCACCTTAACCCCGAACAGCTGCTCGATGGCGGCCTTGATCTCGGGCTTGGTCGCGTCGCGACGCACCTTGAACACTACCTGGTTCGACTCAGAGACAGCCGTTGCTTTCTCGGTAATCACCGGCGCGATAATCACGTCATATGCGGAGTGCGCGCTCATTTGAACCTCGCGTCCAGCGCCTCGACCGCAGCCTTTGTCAGCACGAGCTTCTCGTGCCGGAGAATGTCGTAGACGTTGATGCCGGCGACCGGCAACACGTCGACATCAGGAATGTTGCGGGCTGCGCGGGCGAAAGCCTCCTGCACGCCGGCGCCATCGATGATCAGCACCGAACCGAAGCCGAGCTTTGCGAAGCGCGACTTGAGCTCCTTGGTCTTGCCGTCCTTGAGCTCGCATTTGTCGATTACGACCAGCGTGTCCGACTTTGCCTTGGACGAGAGTGCGTGCTTGAGCGCAAGCGCCCTCACCTTCTTCGGCAGGTCGATGGCGAAGCTATGCGGCTTAGGCCCGAACGCCTTGCCGCCACCCCTGAAAATCGGCGCCTTCTTGCTGCCGTGACGCGCGCGGCCGGTACCCTTCTGGCGGTACATCTTGGCGGTCGTGGCATTGATCTCGGAGCGATCCTTGACATGAGCCGTGCCACTCCGCCGCTTGGCGAGCTGGTAGCGCACCATGCGGGCGAGAATGTCGGCCCTGGGCTCGAGCCCGAACACATGGTCGGGGAGCTCGACGGTGCCCGCCTTCTTGGCGTCGAGGGTGGTGATGTCGGCCTTCATCACTGTTGGCTCCCACCCTCAGTCTCGTCGGTCGCAGCAGTCTCAGTCTGCTCAGACTTTGCGGCCTTGGCTTGCTTCGGCGCCTCGCCGGACGCTTTGCGAAACGCACCGGGCTTCGGCGCACTTTCCGGCAGCGTGCGCTTCACCGCATCAGAGAGCAGCACCCAACCGCCTTTGGCGCCAGGGACTGCGCCCTTGATCATGATCAGGCCGCGCTCGGGATCGGTCTTCACCACGCGGAGGTTCTGCGTGGTGACATTCACATCGCCCATGTGGCCGGCCATCTTCTTGCCTTTGAACACCTTGCCGGGGTCCTGGCGCTGGCCGGTCGAGCCGTGGCTTCGGTGGCTGATCGACACGCCGTGCGAGGCGCGCAAGCCGCCGAAATTGTGGCGCTTGATGACGCCGGCAAAACCCTTGCCGATGGTCGTGCCCGACACATCGACATACTGGCCTTCTA
>Ga0182041_10000550_pt1 | contig 17766 bp, 12 predicted proteins | sample flu12Cox44000178_FD_125967 | JGI IMG/M metagenome (GOLD analysis project Ga0182041, IMG submission 125967) | Lab enrichment of tropical soil microbial communities from Luquillo Experimental Forest, Puerto Rico - flux8day.12C.oxic.44.000.178 | ecosystem: Environmental > Terrestrial > Soil >...
CGAAGACCGCCGGATCAGGTTCCGGATCGGGATCAATCTCGGCGACATCATCGTCGATAGCGACGACATCTTCGGCGACGGCGTCAATGTCGCGGCGCGCCTCGAAGCCCTCGCGGAACCGGGCGGGATCTGTATCTCGCGCACGGTGCGCGACCAAATCCGCGACAAACTGGCCTACGCGTTGGAGGATTTGGGCGAGCAGCGCGTCAAGAATATCGCCCGGCCGGTACCGGTCTATGCGTTGCGCGCCGAAGCCGTCGCCGACCTGCCGGCACCAAGCGTGCCGTCCGTTGTGCCAATCTCCCGGCCGGTTGTCGCGCCACGCCTGTCGATCGTTGTGCTGCCGTTTGCCAATCTTAGCAACGACCCCGACCAGCAATATTTTGCGGACGGGATCACCGAGGATCTAACGACCGATCTGTCGCGGATCGCGAACATGTTCGTGATCTCGCGCAATACTGCGTTCACCTATCGCGACAAGTCCATCGATACAAAGCAGGTCGGCCGCGAGCTTTGTGTGCGCTATGTCCTCGAAGGGAGTGTCCGCCGGTTGGGCAATCAGATTCGTATCAACGCCCAGCTCATCGATGCCGAGACCGACGCGCATCTCTGGGCTGAGCGCTTCGACGGAGAAACGGGCGATCTTTTCATGCTGCAAGACGAGATCACGACCCGGATCGCAGTGGCGCTTAATCTGGGGCTACTCGGCGTCGAGGCGGCTCGGCGTACCGAGCATCCAGATGCGGCGGATTACATTCTCAGGGCACGCGCCTTAGGGTTAAAGCCGCCGACGCGTGAAATCCGTATCGAGCGCATTACCCTATTCGAGCGCGCATTGGCGCTGAATCCAGGATCTTACGAGGCGCAGAGTTGGTTGGCGGCTTCGCTTGCAGGCCGTGTCCTCGCGAATATGACCGACACGCCCGACGCTGATCTCTTACGCGCGGATGCATTAGCCGCACAAGCCTTGGCAACTTCACCGAATAGCTCTCTTGCCCACTACGCCAAAGCGACGTTGCTGCGCGCGCAAAACCGGTTCCGGGAAGCAATCACTGAATACGAGACGGTGCTCGCGCTTGATCGCAACTGTGTGTACGCATTCCCTCCCCTTGGCCAATGTAAGCTCTTCATCGGCTCGATAGAGGAGACTATCCCACTCGTAGAGCAAGCCATTCGGTTGAGCCCCCGGGATCCTGAGCTCGGCTTTTGGTACGATACCATCGGATTGGCCCATCTGCTGCAATCGCGTGCGGCAGAGGCGGTCGTATGGCTTGAAAAGGCGCGCAATCATACCCCGGCAAATTCGATCCTCCGTGCCCATCTTGCTTCCGCTTATGCCCTCAACGGCGAAACCGAACGCGCTGCCGCGGAACTTGCAGAAGCTGGAAGGCTGAGTGATGATGATCGTTTTCGTAGTATCGCCCGGTTGACGACCTTACACGCAGGCGGGCGGTTCTCGCTACCGAACATCCGCGCCTTGTTCGAAGCGACTTATTTCACCGGCCTTCGGCTGGCAGGGGTGCCGGAACAGTGACCACCAGACGTAAGCAGAAAACAGGGAGACCTCGCCATGAGGTGCGTGAATTCCAAACAGGGTCACAACGCTTGCAAAGGTAGCTGGCGCCACTCGAAGTGCTGGCGTTCCGGACCCGCAACAGGCTCACTCCGGGCGGCTCGACTAGCGCTGGTCACCGCACTTCCCGGGATCGCCGCAACCCCCACCGCTGCCGCGACATGCACGAGCCTGGCCGGCTTGACGCTCCCCGAAACCTCGATCACGGCCGCTGAGCGGGTCGCGGCCGGGACCTACACCGCACCCGATGGTGAGGTCTTCACCAATCTGCCGGCGTTCTGCCGGATCGCCGCCACTTTGACTCCAACCTCGGACTCGAACATCAAAATCGAGGTCTGGATGCCGTTTTCCGGCTGGAACGGCAGATTTCTGGGGACCGGCAATGGCGGCATTGGTGGGCTCATCCTGATCGCTGTCGGCCGCGCACACAAAGCTGCTGGCTTTTGTCGTATCGCCGACCCCGCTGTAGCGCGGCAGCTCCGGATAGGGGCAGACGGGGCGCGTCAAAGTAGTCATGCCATTAACCACCCTTGAGGCGATGATTTTGTCCGGCACCTCGCCTTGCTCCACCCATTGCAGAAGTGGGCTCAGTTCATTCATGACGACAACCAGCCGCCCGCCCCGAAATACCTAGACGACGGCGACAATTACCCGATCGTCCCGATCGATGACCACGACCATGGGCGCGACAACCGCTAATGTAGCGCACGGTCTCGTCGATGCGGCTGTGGATGCCGAGGGTGAGGCCATATCCAGTGGCGGCAATCTCATTGATGATCTGGTCGAGTCGGTCGGCGCGCGGGCTGCAGCGGCGTTGATGATCGGGGGATATCGGTCGCGAGCAGCGCCGGGCATAGAGATGGACGGGGTCCTCGGGTCAGCCGCCGTGGCCCCCGAGCAATACGCCGAGAATGGCGATCGTTGCCGCCGCATTGATGCCCATCGCCCACAGCATGACCGTGAACTTGCCCTCGAGTGAGGCCAGTCGGCCGTCGATCGAAGCCAACCTATTTTCGTAGCCCGCCAATTCCTCGGCAGCTTCCCGCGCCTTGTCCTCGGGAGCGCCCGCGGCCTTCAACGCGTCGTAGGTCTTGGATAACATGACAGGCATGGGATTACCCGGCCAAAGTTCGCGGGCGACACTTCATCCCTCTGCGCGCGGCTGGCGAGCCAAACCTTTATCAGACGACAGGCTCGGTTTCCTCCCCCAGCGACAACAGCGTGGCGTTGCCGCCGGCGGCGGTGGTGTCGGTCGAGACGGTGCGCTCGGTCGCGAACCGATGCAGGTAGCGCGGGCCGCCGGCTTTGGGGCCGGTGCCGGAGAGGCCCTCGCCACCGAAAGGCTGCACACCGACGACGGCGCCGATCATGCTGCGGTTGACATAGCTGTTGCCGACCTTGAGCCGCGCGAGGATATGGCGCACGGTCTCGTCGATCCGGCTGTGAATGCCGAGGGTGAGGCCATAGCCGGTGGCGGCGATCTCGTCGAGCACCGCGTCGAGCCGGTCGGCCTGCCAACGCACGACATGCAGGATCGGTCCGAAGACCTCGCCCGTGAGCCTCGCCGCGCGGTCGATCTCGAAGGCTCGCGGCGCGAAATAAGTGCCGTGCTCGGTGCCGGGCGGCAGTGCGCAGCGGTAGACAAGTTGAGCCTCGCGCGCCATTCGCGCTGCGTGCTGCTCGAGCGCCTCCTTCGCGGCGGCATCGATGACCGGGCCGACATCGGTGGCGAGCAATGCCGGATCGCCGATCACCAGCTCCGCCATCGCCCCCGCCAGCATCGCCAATAACCGGTCGGCGATGTCGGCCTGCAAATAAAGGAGGCGCGCCGCGGAGCAGCGCTGACCGGCGCTGTCGAAGGCGGAAGCGAGCACGTCGGCGACGACCTGCTCGGGGAGCGCAGAGGAATCGACGATCATCGCATTCTGCCCGCCGGTCTCGGCGATAAACGGCACGATCGGACCGGGGCGGCGCGCGAGGTCGAGATTGATGCGCCGTGCCGTTTCGGTCGAGCCGGTAAAGGCGATCCCGGCGACGCGCGGGTCGGCAACGAGCGGCGCACCGACCGCTTCGCCGGTCCCCGGCAGCAGATGCAGGAGCTCGGCTGGAATGCCCGCCTCGAGCAGCAGGCGCACCGCGGCAGCAGCGATCAGCGGGGTCTGCTCGGCCGGCTTGGCAATAACGGCATTGCCGGCCGCGAGCGCCGCGGCGATCTGGCCGGTGAAGATCGCCAATGGAAAATTCCACGGCGAAATGCACGCGAAGACGCCGCGGCCGTGCAATTCGATCTCGTTGCGCTCGCCGGCGGGGCCGGGGAGCGACGTGGGGCCGGCAAAATCCGCTCGTGCACGCACCGCGTAGTAGCGCAGATAATCGACCGCCTCGCGCACTTCGCTGAGGGCCGCCCGGATCGTGCGCCCGCCCTCGCGGATGATCAGCGCCATCAGCTCGGCCATGCGGCGCTCGAAAAGATCGGCCGCCGCATCGAGTTTTGCCGCCCGCTCGGCCACCGGGGTGCCGTCCCACACCGGGGCGCTGCGCACCGCCCGGGAAAGCGCCCGATCGACATCGGTCGGCCCGGCCGCGAGCGCTTCCCCGATCCGGCGCCGCCGATCGCTCGCGTCGAACACCGCCTCCGCGGCACCGCTTTGCTCGATGCCGCCGATGATCGGCGCGGCCCGCCACGGCTTCTGCAGCGCCTCGGCGAGGGCCGCGCGCAAAGCCGTCAATGCCGTCGGATCGTTGAGGTCGAGCCCCTCGGCGTTCTGGCGCTCCGGGCCGTAGAGGTTCCGTGGCAGCGGGATACGCGGATGCGGCTTCACCGGCAGTTGCGCGAGCCGCGCGATCGGGTCGGCGATGATCTCGTCGATCGGCTGGCGGTCGTCGACGATGCGGTTGACGAACGACGTGTTGGCGCCGTTTTCGAGCAGCCGCCGGACGAGATACGGCAGCAGGTCCTCGTGACTGCCGACCGGAGCATAGATCCGGCACGGCCGATCGAGATGCCGGGCAGGTTGGCCGGCCCCGACGATCTGCTCGTAGAGTCCCTCTCCCATGCCGTGCAGGCGCTGAAACTCCCAGTCCCGCCGATCGCCGGCCATTTCGAGCACCGAGGCCACGGTGTGAGCGTTGTGGGTCGCGAATTGTGGATAGAAGGCGGTGCCGTGGGCGAGCAGCCGGTGCGCGCAGGCGAGATAAGACACATCGGTCGCGACCTTGCGCGTATAGACCGGGTAACCGTCGAGCCCACGCTCTTGCGCGCGCTTGATCTCGCTGTCCCAGTAGGCGCCTTTGACGAGGCGAACCATTAGCCGCCGGCCACTGCGCCGAGCCAAATCGGGAAGCCAATCAATCAGCGGCAATGCCCGCTTCTGGTAAGCCTGGACGGCGAGGCCGAGGCCGTCCCAGCCGGCGAGATCCGGTGCGAGCGCCAATGCCTCGACCAGATCGAGCGACAGTTCGAGGCGATCGGCCTCTTCCGCATCGATCGTGAAGCCGATCCCTACCCGTCGGGCATGGCGCGCTAGGTCCAGCAGGCGCGGCGCGAGTTGTGAAAGCACGCGATCGCGCTGCGCCATCTCGTAGCGCGGGTGCAATGCCGACAACTTGACCGAGATGCCCGGAGCCTCGGCAACGCCACGGCCCCCGACCGACTTGCCGATGGCGGCAATCGCGTGATCATAGGCGGCGAAGTAGCGCTCTGCGTCGGCCATGGTACGGGCGGCCTCGCCGAGCATGTCGTAGGAATGCCGGTAGTCGTGCCGCTCCAACTCGCGCGCACGCTCGATCGCCTCTTCGATCGTGCGGCCGATGACGAATTGGCGGCCGAGAATGCGCATCGCGGCGATCACCGCTTGGCGCACCAGCGGTTCGCCCGAGCGGGCGGCGAGGCGGCGCAGAGCGCTGCGCAAATCGTGCTCCGCCGGCTCGGTATGCAGCAGGCGGCCGGTCAGCATCAGAGCCCAAGTCGAGGCGTTGACAAATATCGATTCGGACCGGCCGAGATGGCTTTCCCAATCCGCCTCGCCGATCTTGTCACGGATCAGCCGGTCGACCGTTTCCGCATCGGGCACGCGCAACAACGCCTCGGCGAGGCACAACAGCGCCACGCCCTCCCGCGAGGACAGCGCGTATTCGTGCAAAAACGCGTCGATCCCGCCTTTGCCGAGGCGTTCGCGACGGACCTCCCGGACCAGGGCACGCGCCTTATCCGCGATTTGATGACGCGTGTCCGCCGGGATCTCCGCGACGGCAAGGATGCGGCGGGTAGCCTCGGTTTCGTCGATCCGGCAGCTGTCGCGGATCGCGGCGCGCAGCGGCGACGCCGGAGGAAAGGGGGTGGGAAGAACGAGATTCATGCTGGAAGATATTGGCACGGCGGCAATGGAATGCTCTGTTAGCCGAACTCGCCTTCCCTCTTCGTAAGCAGCGGTACGAGAGATATTCGGATGTCGTTCGTCACTGCCGAACACATGGTCGGCGCTCGCGATCCAGCGGGCGACGGCAAGGCAGTGCCCGAATGGCGCGTGCTCGGCCGCCTCGAGAAGACCGCGATCGGCTCACGCGCTGCCGATGGAGTTACAAGAGTTCGCCGCGGCGAACGGCCCGGTTGCCTCCTCTATGGACCCTACTGGCAGCTCCCCGCCGGAGCCTATCGACTGGATTTTCGCTGCCGTTCCGGCAAGCCCCGCATGGCGAACCAGCCCGTGCTCGGCGTCGAGGTCATCGCGATCAACCGAATTCAGCTCGCATGGCTCGACCTGACTGGTGAAGAGCTGCAGGGCGAACTCGGATCGCTCGAGTTCTCGGTGCCGCCGGCGCTCGGTTTTGGAGCCAGCGATGAGGCGCGCCTCGAGTTTCGCTTTTTTCATATGGGTAACGCCGATCTGACGATCAGTACGGTCGATCTGCACGGTGTGGAAGAAAACGAGACGCGGCCCGAGAGAACCACCGTATGGAGGATGCTCGGGCGGCTCAAAAGAACCCCCATCGGAAAACGCACGGAGCATGGCGTCGCAGCTCGCCGCGCGGCGCGCGCAGGGTGCCTGCTCAAGGATTCTCAGCCCTTGCTGCAGCTGCCCAAAGGTAATTATCGGCTAAACTTCGAGTGCGATGCCGGGACGCCGCGATCAGCGGCCGAGCCCGCGCTGGGTGTGGAGGTCGTAGCCGGGCGCCGCTGGCAGCAGCAAGGATGGAGCTGGAACCGCCTGTTCGGCGCGACGGCAGTGGATCGGACGCAGCTGGCGCATCAAAATTTTACCGCGGCCGAACTCGCTTCGGGGGTGGGAGCGGTCGAATTCTCGGTACCGCCGGAGCTGAGCCTCGAAGGCGGCGAAGAAGTGGTGATCGATCTTCGCTTCGTCCATTCGGGCAATGCCAGTCTCACCCTTCGCGCGGTAGATCTGCACAAGAACACCGCCGAGGACGGGGCGCTCCGGGCGCCGGCGCCGGTCTCGATCGGACCGAGGCGGCGCAACGTGCTGATCATCGGAAATTGCCAGGCGCAAACGGTATGTGAGGCGTTGGTTCGTGCAAGGGATTTCAATAGCCGGCTGAACGCTAAATATCACTTCGTCGGCTTGCAGCAGAACCTGCACGAACTCGGCAAAGCCGAACTCGAGAACAGCAATATTCTGCTGGTTCAGGACATCAGAGACTGGGAGAACTATCCGCTCCGGCCGTACATTCGTGACGATGTTGAGATCGTCAAATTTCCGCTCCTGCACTTTGCGTCGTTGTGGCCGTTCGATCATTACAACGGCCCGGGCGACAAGGAAGCCTACGAACGCGAATGGCCCAACCTGACCTTCCTCTATCATGACGGGTTGCTTGCCCGTTTGCGCAAAGATATCCCGGATCGGGAACAGCGTTTGGCTGCCTATCGTTCGCTGGACGTCGCGGGTGTGATCAATTTCGCGCGGCTGCACGACTTTGAAAAACGGCGCCTCACCGCGATGGACAAGCAATTCGGCTTCGCGATAGGTCAGTATATTTTGAGCAATTTTCAAAGGAAGAGATTGTTTCACACCACCAATCATCCCAATGCCGAGATATTCGCGATGCTGATCCAGTACCTGTTGGGCCATTTGGGGATCGAGCAGGTTTTTCGGCCAGCCGCCATTCTCGATCATTTGCAGAGGCTGCAGGTGCCGGTTCATCCAAAAGTGGCGAGGACCCTCGGCGTCAGTTGGGCGCACGAGAGCACCAAATACGTTTACTGCGGCCAAGCGATCACATGGGAAACCTATGTCCGACGCTACATCGAGCACTACGGATAACGCGGTCGCGATCGACATTGAGCGGTTCACGCTGACACTTGTTCGCGAGGCGCCCGATGCGATCATCTACGCCGACAGTGAGGGCGTTATTCGCTTCTGGAATCACGGCGCGGAGCGGGTCTTCGGATTTGCCGAGGGCGAGGCGCTCGGGCGGCCGCTCGACATCATAATCCCCGAGCGTCTGCGCGCCCGCCACTGGGCAGGCTATGCAGCGACGATGCGGAGCGGCGTCACGCGTTATGGCGCCGGCGAGATCCTCGCGGTGCCGGCAACGCACAAGGACGGACGGCGGATTTCGGTCGAGTTCACGGTCCTGCCTTTTCGCGACGAGACCGGCCGGATGACTGGAATCGCGGCAATTCTGCGTGATGTGACGGCTCGCTTCGAGGAAATGCGGGCGTTGCGCGCGCAGCTTTCTCAGTCGGGCCAATCGCCCGAAATCACAAGGGGTGCATGAATGATGCGATATTTCGCTGTTGCGCTGATTGCGGCAATACCGATCGTGTGCGAAAGCGCAGCGGTATCCGCGGCGCCTGCCGGGGCTGTTTACGCCCAGTCCTACCCGCCGGGCGATGGGTACCCTCCGAGCAACCGGCCACCGTGTCAGGCAGTCACTTCCGGGCCGCTTCGCGGCGCGGCAAGAGGGGCGGCGGGTGGAGCCATCATCGGGGCGATTTCGGGCAATGCCGGGCGCGGCGCTGCAATTGGCGCTGGCGTTGGAGGGGTCGCCAGCGCCGTGCGCCGGGGTTCGGCGCGCAGTTCCGGTGCCTGTTACTGACCGCGCCGAAGCGAAAAGGGAGAACAATGAAAATTAAGCTCACGGTTCTGATGGCGTGCCTTCTCGCCGCCTGCGCGCAAGTCCCCACTACGCCGCAAGAAGCGACGGCCACACAACCGGTAGCCAGCCCCGCACCGGCAACCCCGCCGCCGGCCGCGCCACCGGCGCCTTCCGAGGCGCAGGTCGCGCCGGGAATCTGGAATGTCGACCGGGTGCGTTGCGCGGATCTGCTCGGCGCCTCCGACGACGATCGGTCGGTTGCCGTCATGTTCTATTACGGCTATTTGGCGGCGCGCGCAGGGATCCACATCATCGATGTCAGCCAGATCGACGGCAATGTGCACAAGGTGATGGATCAATGCGCCGCCGCACCGAACATGACAGTTCCGCAGGCCTTTCGCCAGGCACTCGGCCGGCACCGGTGAGCGCGGGCGAGGCCTGGCCCTCCTGCTTTTGCAGGGAATCTACAGGATTAACTTTTCCTCCGGTGGCCGCGCTCCTCTTCCGGCGCAATCACCGCGTGACGATACGATATCAATGTGGTAAAATTGCGACGTTATTTCTGAAGCAATTGCAGCTTTCCATCGAAGAACGTCGTCGTGCTGCCGGGGGATGCCACATAGCCGCCGGGTGCTGCGACCGGGGCCGGCGGCGGAGGTGGCTGTGGGGCGCAAGCAGCAACCGCCAGACCGGATACACATAGCAAAAAAGAACGTTTCATCTTCTGCTCCTCCCTCTGGGTCTGAAGATCGATTATTCGTCCACCTTTAGACAGAAATTTCTCCCGCGGCGTGACAGTAGCTAAGCACACAGGTCGGGAACAGGTAGTTCATCTATATCTCTATCGACGAGCATCCTCGCCAGTGTTGATCATGTACGCTGAGCGGAGGGTTGCGCCCCCTCCAGTCTCAGTTGTCGGTCGACGGCGGGATGTTGATGCCCCTCTGATCACGGCGCTCCCCGAAGCCGGCCTCCCTTAGATCCGAGATTCCGAACCCTTCCGGTGTTACCTGCCGGCCCCGCGGGCGGCGATCGCCTTTTCGATCGCCTCCTTGACGGATTCCATATTGAAGCTGGCGCCGCGCTGCATCGGCGGAAACTCGATTAGGCTTTGCGCCGCCTTGGCGACTTCCTGCTGAGCGAGCACGAAGCGCCAGAACTCGAACGCAAACCAGTCATAATAATTGTTCGAGCCGTTGTCCTTGCCGCCGACCATGCCGGTGCGCTCATACGGATCCAGGCGCAGATTCGTCAAGATCGGCCAATCGACCTTCTCGGTGGCGCCGAGCCAGCCGCTGGGCTGGTCGGTGAAGCGATACTTGAAGTCGTCGATGCGCACCGCGGCCAGTGTGGTTTCAGTGAGATAGAAAATCTCGTGGCGTTTTGAGGGGCCCTTGCCGGTGATCAGGTCCGTTTGATCATAACCGTCGAGATGCACCTTGAAGGTCTGATCGCCGAGCTTTTTGCCCGTAAGCAGTTCGTTTGCAATGTTCGGATTACCGGCGGCCGCCACCAAAGTTGGGAACCAGTCCAGCTCGGAGATGATACTGTTCTCCACCTTCCCGGCGGGAACCTTGCCGGGCCAGCGGATGATCGCCGGCACGCGGAAGCCGCCTTCGAGGCCGGTACCCTTCCCGCCGGCGAACGGAGTCTGCCCGCCATCCGGCCAGGTGAAGTTCTCAGCGCCGTTGTCGGTAGTAAAAATGACGATCGTGTTGTCGTCCAAACCATTGTTTTTGAGATATGTCATCACCGAGCCGACGATGTCGTCGAGCTGCGCCATACCGGCTTCCTGGATGCTCCAGCCGTTCTCGGGTGTGCGCATCGCTTCATATTTCTCGGACAGATGCGTTACGACGTGCATACGCGTGGGGTTGAGCCAGACAAAGAACGGCTTCGACTGCTGCCTCGCCTTGTCGATAAATGCCAAAGCTTTGTCGCGGATGACCTCGTCGACAGTTTCCATGTTGTACTTGATGTTGGGCAGCGGGTGAGGCGGCAACGGGCCTTCGTCGACGATTTTCTGCTTACCGACCTTGCCCCAGCGTGGGTCGACCGTCGGGTCGTCCACATCGCTGGCCACGGAGGACACCAGGTTGCGCGGTCCGACTTTATTCAAGAGAGCCGGTGGGTAGTTGCGATGAAACGGGTCCTCCATCGCATCCAGATGGTAGAGATAGCCCCAGAATTCGTCGAAACCGTGCACCGTCGGCAGGAACTTGTTCAGGTCACCCAGATGGTTCTTGCCGAATTGGCCGGTCGCATAACCCATCGATCTGAGAACATGCGCGATGGTGACGGCCTCATCGGGGATGCCGAGGGGTGCCCCGGCCTGTCCGACCGTTGTGAGGCCGGTGCGAAACGGCAGTTCCCCGGTGATGAAGTTCGCCCGTCCGGCGGTGCAACTGGCTTCCGCATAATAGTCGGTGAAGCGCAGGCCCTCGGCGGCCAAGCGGTCGAGACTGGGTGTCCTTCCCGACATGATGCCCTGGTTATAGGCGCCGATATTGGACCAGCCGACGTCGTCACCCATGATGACGACAATATTTGGTCTTTGCTGCTGCGCCTGCACCGGACTGACGAGCGCCGCTAAGGCGGCCAGCAGCAGCCCGGCAACGACCCTACCTAACAGTTGAAGCGCAGAGTTTCGCATTTCTCGATCTCCTCGAGATGTGGCACCCAAACCTTTCTGTCACCTCGATTGGGTCGGAGCGGGATTGCAGTGTAGGATCTTTGGGAAGAAGCGAGTGGGCGGCTATCCAATTTACTCGTCTCCGGCTGACAAGCGCAAGTGGTGCAGTGGGACCTGTGTCAGCCGTGCGCGAAACTGGCCGCGATCGGTGACCAGCAGGCTGAGAACGCCGTCGCCGCGTAACGCCGCCTGAAATTCGTCCCGTTCGCTAAAGAGCGACACGACGCTGCCCGGCATTTTTTACCAAGTTGTCCGGCCGTTGGGTCCAATGCCCTCTAAGCTGGCGGGGGAGCCGGGCTTCGGCTATCCAGTTTCGGCAGAAGGTGCTGGAACGATCGTCGATGCGCCCAGTTTCGTAGTCGAGCGCGGTTCACGGGCTTGCCGAACCCCAACTATATTTCCCGACCGCGGCCTATCTGACGCAGTCGGAAGTCGTCTGTTTCTGACCGACTACTCCGCCGCCGCCGGCTGCGGCCGGGTGAGCTCCAGGCCGCGCTGTGCGACCGCAGCGGTCGAGGGTTCGCCTTCCCCGGCGACCTGCACGGTCGGGAACGCGAATTTGATGCCGTTCTCGTCGAAGGCCTTTTTGATCATCGCATAGGCCTGGCGCCGGATCACGAATTGCTCGCCCGGCAAAGTCATCATCTTCGCGCGGATCGTGACTGAGTAATCGCCGAGCTCGTCGACCCCCTGCATCTTGAGCGGCTCGAGGATCAGCGGCCCGAGTTCGGGGTCCTTTTGCAGATCGAGCCCGACCTGCTTGATCAGCTTCTTGGCAAGGTTCAGATCACTGTCATAGGTGATGCCGATCGCGATCTTGTCGATGACCCAGTCGCGGCTCATGTTCTCGACCGCGCCCAACAGATTGAACGGCACGGTATAGACCGGGCCGCGGTGATGCCGCAGCCTGACCGAACGAATGCTGAAGCTTTCGACGGTGCCCTTGTAGCGGCCGGCCTGGATGTATTCGCCGATCCGGAAGGCGTCGTCCATCAAATAGAACATGCCGGCGATCACATCGCGGGCGAAAGTTTGCGCCCCAAAGCCGATCGCGATACCGATGATGCCTGCGCCGGCAACCAGCGGACCGATCTGAACCCCCAGCGCCGACAGCGCCATCATCGCGCCGACCACGACGACAACGACGAACAGGATATTGCGAGAAATCGGCAGCAAGGTGCGCAGGCGCGCCCGCCGTCGTGCTTCCTCGGTGTTCGGCTGACCGGCATCGGCGGCCTCGGCGAGCTTGCGGTCGATCGCTGTTTTCATCGCCTGCCAGAGAAAGTCGGCGATCAGCACGATAACGACGGCGCTCAATACGCCGTCGGCGAGGCGGCTGATCAATGTCTCCTGTCCGCGGAAATTCGCGAGATCGATGCCCCAGCCCCACGCCAGAACCGCGACCGCACCGATGATCAGCGCCGCGCGGATGCCCCGCTCGATGCACACGGCGAGCACGCTCGGCGGCCCATCGGCCGCTTGCGGCGAACCGGGTGGTCTAAGTAGGTTGTCGACCGCGCGCCGAGCAATGCTTATTGCGAGCGGGAGCGTCATGGCGACCAGGACGAGCCAGAAGCTCGCCATCGCATGGATTACCCAGAACACCCAGAGCAGTACGATACCGACCGTTAGCGCCGCATTGGCCGTGCCCCGCCCGAAACGATGTGTTACCGGCGACCGCGTTACGCTGCCGTCGCGGAGCGCGGCTGGCCGGCGCCAAACCGCGTCCAGCGCAATCGCGACGAGAACGAGGCCGAAAGCGTAAGCGACGAGTTGGCGTGCCTCCAGCGAGTAGCCGAGGGTGCCCCCGAAGCCGACCGTCACCCAACCGAACGCAAACCAGCCGATGAATCTGACGAGCCGCCGGTGCCAGAAACGCGCGGCCACCGTATCCATCGGAATGACGCGAAACCGCTCGTGACGCGGCGCCAACAGGAGGTGGCCGATGACAATCGCGACGCGCAGGACGAGAAAAGCAACCAGATAGCCGAACACCATCTCGCGGAGCAGCGGCGGCCAATCGAGCACAAGAAAGGGGCCGACGCTGCCGAGAGCAAACGCCATTACGAGACCGACCGCAAACGCGAAACGCAGGGCGGCGATATGCAGGCGTTCCTTCACCGTTTCCGAAGGGAGCGCATCGAGGTGGCCCCGGGCCCGCTGCGTCGCCTTGCGAAACAGCCATTCGACACCGCAACCCAGACCGACAAATAGAGCGAGCAGCAATAGGGATTCTGCCCTTCCCTTATCACCAATGTCAGCGGTGACGCGAGCGTGGCCTTGCCGGAACTGCTCCGGCAGACCGGGGATCGTGCGGGCCAAGGCAACAATGTGCTCGCGGATCGCCGCGAGACGGGAATCGAGAGCCTCCGAAACCGACTCCTCCGTACCAGCCTTCTCCGATGCGGCTTCGGCTTTAGCCTGTTGTTCGAGCCAATTGCGCACCTTTGGGTCGGCCAGCAAAGTCGTCAGCTCTTGGATTTGTTTCGGCGACGCCTCTTCGCTAGTCGTCGGCTTCGCCGCCTTTTGCGGCGTCGCCGCCTCGGCTCCTGGCAGCAGGCCCGCAAACAGCAGCCATGCGGCCAAGCAGGCGCCCAAAGTTCGCGATATCCTCATATCCACGGCAAAGCCTCCTACCTCATGGTAGTAGGTCGGTAGTTCTTTGCGACGGCCGTCCACGGTCAACAGCGTTGTGACGACCCTCGTAGTTGCCCCGATTTCAAAGGACAACGAGCTACAGCGCAAGAGAGCTTAGCATCTCAAGATAACCACCTTCAAGGCCCGCAGCCTTTTAAGTTGCGCCATCACAATGGTCATTCGGCTGAATTGAAGCTATACTGCACTTATGCCCTCGACGATCGTCACGACGAGCTGGGATGACGGCCACCACATTGATTTGCGGCTGGCCGAGCGGCTGGCCGCCTCCGCGCTCAAAGGCACCTTCTACGTCGCATTGAACCACCCCGGACAGAAGGACATCGACGACGACGAGATCCGGGCGCTGCGCGCCATGGGTATGGAGATCGGGTCCCATACGCTGACTCACCGTTGCCTCGCCGGCCGGCCGGCCGAGGAGGTGCGGCACGAGCTCAAGGAAAGCAAGGCGCGGCTCGAAGACATTGTCGGCGCGCCCGTCATTGCGCTTTCCTATCCGGAAGGCGCATTCACTGCCGTCGCCTGCTCCGCCCTCGCCGAAACCGGCTACGAACTTGGACGGACGACGATGGCATTCCACACAGCTGCGGTATTTGAGCCGGCGCGGATGCCGATCTCGGTCGATTTCCGTCGCGCCTCACGCATCGCACTTGCGCGCCACGCGCTGCGCGACGCCAACATTGCCGGCCTTGCCGACTGGCTGCGTCTTGCCCGCCTCGAAGCCGACCCCCTCAGGCTCGGCACGCTCCTTTTTGACGCGGCGCTCGCACGTGGCGGCATTTTCCACGTCAATGCCCGTTCCTGGGAAATCGACGGCGACCTCCTGTGGGATGACCTCGCGGCGTTGCTGAGCTACATCGCCAACCGCCCAGGCGTCCGGTACCTGACGAACAGCGAGGTGCTGGCTTTCATCTCACCGGGCGCGACGCCCGGGCGCGCGACAGACGCTTGAGCCAATCTTTGACGCCGAGCCAATTGGCTGTTGCCGCGCACGCGTCCGAGGCGGCGATGCAGGCGCGGTGAGCCAAGATGATGGCCGCGTGAGCCGGTGTCGGGCGGAAAAAGGAGGTCGTGGCGCACAGCCGAAATGCGGTCGCGAACAGTCGCTTGTACTGCGCTTCGCCCGTACCGAAGTCGACAATGGTGAAGCGCCCTTCATCGACGACGGAGCGCACCATTTCGTGCACCAGGACAACACCGGGGGAGCGCGCGGCAAACGCCGGGTCGTAGCCGGTAAAGACAAAGCGCAAGCACTGGCCGAGACCCGCACAATACCCGAATGCGATGGGCTCTCCGCGATCAAACAGAAGGTAACCCCGCAGCGTGCCGCGCTCGGCGTGCTCGCGGAGCTCTGCCCGGAAGGTCGCGGTGTCCGGGAGTCCGAGGCCGAGCAAGCGGTGCTGATAAGTCTTCACCGACAATGCCCGCGCGAGTTCGTAAAAATGCGCTGCTTCACCGGGTGTGGAATAGCGCTGCAACTCGATAGTGCCACCGCTCCCGTCGAGGTATCGCCGCAGCTTGCGCTGGATTTCGTGACGGTGGGACCGCGGCAGGCGCCGCAGATACTGATCAAAAGATCCGTCGAACTCGATGTAATAATGGTTTGCGGTCTCCAGCGTATATCGAACGAACTGGCGCGTCAGTTTCAGCGGCGGCACCGTCGTGCTGACCGGGTGAGACGGCACGAAAATCGCCTCATGGCGTTGCAGCAACGGGACGATCGCGGCGGTAGTCTCGTCGAGCGAGGTCTTGATCTGTGTGATGTGCGTGAGAAGCTCGAGGCTCTCGAACCAAACCTCGCGAAAACAGTAGCCGCCAACCGTGAACATCAGGCTTCGTCGCGCCGGCACCCACTCCAGTGCCGGCGACATCCGAATCCGTGAAGGGCTCGCGGGTTCCGCTATTCGCCTCGGCGACTAGGCGGCCACCAGGTATTCCATTGCGGCCGTCACGCCGCCTTTGCCGTGCGGAACGCCGCACAGCTCCAGCGCCATTTCCACGGCGGCCAGCGCACCGAGAATCATCGGCTCGTTGAGATCGCCCATATGCCCGATGCGGAACACGTGGCCACGCAGCCGGTCGAGCCCGCCACCCAACGACACATTGAACTTGTCGAGACAGAGCTGGCGGACCTTGTCGGCGTCGTAGCCCTCGGGCACTTGCACAGCGGTTATCGAATCGGATTGGGCGCGCGGGTCGACCGCGAAGATCTCGGGTCCGTCATTCCGCCGCCATACGCGCACTGCGCGGCGCGTCGCTTCGGCCAGGCGATGGTGGCGCGCAAAGATCTGGTCGAGGCCTTCTTCTTCGATCATCCGCAGCGCTTCCTGCAGACCGAAGAAGAAATGCACCGGCGCGGTACCGTTCCAGTAGGCCTGCGAGCTTTCGTCCAGACCCAGCAACCGCCGCCAATCCCAATAGACCCGCGGCAGCTTCGCCTCGGCGGTTGCGGCGAGGGCGCGGGCGCTGACTGCGGTGAAAGCCATGCCCGTCGGCAACATCAGCCCCTTCTGCGAGCCGGCGACGACGACATCGACGCCCCACTCATCCATGCGGAAGTCCATCGAACCAAGCGAGGAAATGACGTCGACGAGGAACAATGCCGGGTGTCGCGCGGCGTCGATCGCTTGCCTTAACGTCGCAGCGTCGTTTAGCACGCCGGTCGAGGTCTCGTTGTGCACTACCAAGACCGCCTTGATGGCGTGCTCGCGATCCTCGCGCAGTCGGGCCTCGAGTTGGGCGGGGTTCGCGGGGCTGCGCCAATCGTTGGGGAGCGTTTCGACATCGAGCCCGAAAGCCTCGCCGCGCATACCCCAATTGAGTGAGAAAAAGCCGCTCTCGATGACCAGCACCTTGTCGCCCGGGGAGAACAGATTGACGAGCGCCGCCTCCCAGGCACCGTGCCCGGAGGCAGCGTAGGCGAGGATCGTCTGGTCGGTCTTGAACACCCGTTTCAAGCCGGCAAAGCACTCCTCTGCAATTTCTTTGAACCTGGCGCCGGTGAAGTCGATCGCGCCGCGATCCATCGCCCGCAGCACGCGGTCCGGGATGTTGGTTGGTCCCGGATTTTGATAAAAATGGTACCCGCGACTGACCGCCATTCCCCGCTCTCCAGTCCTTAGCTCGCTTTAAGTCCCTGTATCGGCGATGCGTCCTATCCGCGTCTGCCGAGCGTGTAAAGCAAATTGGGCTGCCCGAAAGCAAAGAGGCAGGCTCGGGGCCTGCCTCTCCTCCGGAGAACCGTGTTTCCGACGCTGCGGTCGACTCCTCCCTAAACTCGGGCCGGCATGCACGCCAGCAAAATGATACTACCCAAAGACGGAGCCTGCCGTCACGCGAATTTTAACAAAATTTTCCCGGGCCGATCCCGCCTTTAAGGAGGCAATCGGCAAAGGTCCGGCTTGCGGCGCTTGCGATGCGGTTTATGTTTGGGTCTCCCGCCGTCCGGTCGGCAGTGCGAGGTTTGATGCGTCTTTCCGAATATTTCCTGCCGCTGCTGCGCGAGAACCCGAGCGAGGCGCAGATCGTCTCGCACCGGCTGATGCTGCGCGCCGGCATGATCCGCCAATCGAGCGCCGGCATCTATTCCTGGTTGCCGCTCGGGTTGCGCGTCCTCAAAAAGGTCGAGCGCATCGTACGCGAAGAGCAGGACCGCGCCGGCGCGCTGGAGATTCTGATGCCGACGATCCAGCCGGCCGAGCTGTGGCGCGAGAGCGGGCGTTACGAGGATTACGGCAAGGAGATGCTGCGCATCCGCGACCGCCACGACCGCGAGATGCTGTACGGGCCG
>Ga0182041_10000554_pt1 | contig 17689 bp, 11 predicted proteins | sample flu12Cox44000178_FD_125967 | JGI IMG/M metagenome (GOLD analysis project Ga0182041, IMG submission 125967) | Lab enrichment of tropical soil microbial communities from Luquillo Experimental Forest, Puerto Rico - flux8day.12C.oxic.44.000.178 | ecosystem: Environmental > Terrestrial > Soil >...
AAGCGGTGGGCGATCCCAATGTGAGCCCGAGCACAAAGACGTATCACATCGCCCGCGTCGTTAGCCAGATGCGTCACGTAGAGGGGACTCCGTTCGGGACTCGCGGCGGCCTCGCGGTGACTCACGACTTCCCCGCGGACGGCGACTACGTGTTCCGGATTGAGCTTCACGGCAACGCCGACGGGTTCCTTTACGGCGGGCCTGCAGCGGGCGAACAGATCGAGCTGTCGATCGACGGCGCTCGCGAAGCGCTCCTCAACATCGATCCGAGGATGGCCGAGGTCACGACCGGATTGGCGTTGAAGACGCCGGCCATCCACGTCACGGCCGGCGGGCACCGCGTCACGGCCGCGTTCCTGCAGCGCTTCGAGGGGCCGGTCAACGATCTCCTCGCCCCCATCGACCAGACGCTCGCGGACACGCAGATCGGCGTGGCGTACGGCATCACGACGCTCCCGCATCTGAAAGATTTGAGCATCGTCGGCCCGGAGCACGTGACCGGCGTCTCGGAAACGGCGAGCCGACGGAAGATCTTCACGTGCCGCCCGACGGCCGCGGGAGAAGAGACCGCGTGCGCCGCTCAGATCGTCCGGCGCCTCGGCACGCAGGCCTTCCGCCGTCCGTTGACCGACAGCGATTTCAAGGGGCTCATGCGCTTCTACGAAGACGGGCGCACGGATCGCAACTTTGAATACGGCGTCGCGTCGGCCATCGAAGCCATGCTCGCGAGCCCGCAGTTCGTGTTCCGATTGGAGCCCGCCGCGGTCGATCGTTCGGCGACCGCGCAAGCAAGAGCGGTTGAGCGAATCGGCGACGTCGAGCTGGCCTCGCGTCTCTCGTTTTTCTTCTGGGGCGGGCCGCCGGATCAAGAACTGACCGCGCTGGCCGGCCGCGGCCGCCTGTCCGCGCCCGCGGCGGCCGGCGCGCTGTCGGCCTTGAGCAGGCAAGTGAAGCGGATGCTTGCCGATCCCCAGGCCGAGGCGCTGTCCAGGCGATTCGCCGCTCAGTGGCTGCGGCTGAACGACGTCGAAGGGATGCTCCCCGACGCCGTCCTTTATCCCTATTACGACCACACGCTTGGCGAAGCGCTTGTGCGTGAAACTGAGCTCTTCTTTGACAGCATCGTCCGCGACGACCGGAGCGTCCTCGATTTGCTGACGGCCGACTACACGTATGTGAACGAGCGGGTCGCCCGCCATTACGGCATTCCGAATGTGACGGGAAACACGTTCCGCCGCGTCCCGGTGCCGGAGTACCGGCGTGGGCTGCTCGGGCAAGGCAGCATCCTCGTGTTGACGTCGGTTGCCGACCGGACGTCCCCGGTCATGCGCGGCAAGTGGGTCATGGAAGTGCTGCTTGGGTCGCCGCCGCCCCCGCCGCCGCCCAATGTGCCGGCGCTCGAGGACACGAAAGGAACCGCGAACGGCAAGCTGCTGACCGTTCGCGAGCGGATGGAGGAGCACCGGAAGAACCCTGCGTGCGCATCGTGCCACCGTGTCATCGATCCGCTGGGTCTGGCCCTCGAGAATTTCGATGTGACCGGGCGGTGGCGGATCAAGGACAACGGCTTCCCGGTTGACGCCTCTGGAGTGATGTACGACGGGACGAAGCTCGACGGCCCGGCCGGGCTCCGGAGCGCGCTCCTCAAGCATCAAGACGTGTTTTTAGAGACGTTCACCGAAAGTCTGATGACCTACGCCCTGGGTCGACGGGTCGAGTACTCGGACATGCCGGCGATCCGCCGGATCGTGCGTGACGCAGGCAAGAACGGCTACCGGTTCAGCTCGTTTGTCAACGGCATCGTCGAGAGCGCAGCATTTCAGATGCGGATGGAGCGCTCGACGGACACGCACGCGCCCCACTGAGAAATTGAGGTTATGTTCATTACGCAAAAACGGCTTCCCCGTCGCTCGGTGCTGAAGGGTCTCGGGGCGACAATCGCCCTGCCCTTCCTGGACGCGATGGTTCCGGCCGGCGCCGCTCGCCACACGGCTTCGGCGCGGGAGGTGGCGGCCGGCGCGCGCCGGGTGCGTCTGGTGGCTATGGAAATGGTCCACGGCGCCGCCGGCAGCACGAATTTCGGCGCGAAGCGCAATCTGTGGTCGCCTGCCGCCGTGGGATCGACCTTCGACCTCGCTCCGACAAGCCTCGCGTCGCTCGAGCCATACCGGAACGACCTGACCATCGTGAGCAACACCGACGTGCGAAATGCCGAGGCATTCATTCCACCCGAAATTGGCGGTGATCATTTCCGTTCCGCGGCGGTCTTCCTCACCCAGGCGCATCCACATCAGACGCAAGGGTCCGACCTGCACGCAGGGACTTCGCTCGACCAGATCTACGCGCAGAAGTCCGGGCAGGACACGGCGGTTCCATCGATGCAGCTCTGCATCGAGAACGTCGACCAGGCGGGCGGCTGCTTCTACGGGTATTCGTGCGCGTACACCGATTCGATCAGCTGGGCGTCGCCCACCGAGCCGCTGCCGATGATTCGCGACCCACGCGCGGTGTTCGATCAGCTGTTCGGCGTGGGCGCGACGCCGGAGGCGCGCGCCAGGCGCCGGCAGCGCGACCGCAGCATTCTCGACTGGGTCACGGATTCAGTCGGACAGCTGAAAGGCACGCTCGGCCCCGCCGATCGGGCGCGGCTGAATGACTACCTCGAGGATGTCCGCGAGATAGAGCGGCGTATACAGAAAGTGGAAGCGCTCAATTCGAGCGGTGAAGCGCGTGAGCTGCCGGCCGCCCCGATCGGCGTGCCCGACGCTTACGACGAGCATGTCAAGCTGATGTTCGACCTGCAGGCGGTCGCCTTCGCCGCGGACATTACGCGGGTGTTCGCGTTCAAGTTGAGCCGCGACGTGTCGAACCGGGTGTTCAAGGAGGCCGGGGTCACGACCGGGTTCCATATCGCGTCGCATCACAACGACCGCGACGACCGAATCCTGGAATTCTCGAAGATCAACAAGTACCACGTCAGCCTGCTGCCCTCCTTCCTCGAGAAGCTGAAGAACACGCCCGACGGCGAGGGCAGTCTGCTCGACAACTCCCTGATCCTGTATGGGTCGCCCATGGGCAACCCGAACGTGCACAATCACAAGCGCTGCCCGCTCTTCTTCGCTGGCCACGCGGGCGGGCGACTCAAGGGTCAGCTCCATTTGAAGGCGAACGACGGGACGCCCATGGCCAATGCCATGCTGTCAGCGCTTCAGATCCTAGGTGTGGAGATCGACTCGTTCGGTGACAGTACAGGGAGCTTCGATTTGAACGCGGTCCAGTCATCATGAAGACGCTATTCAGCCGGTCGGGTCGGGGAGGTCGCGTAGGTCAGGGAGGTCGAGCGGGTCACGTCCGTCGGGCGAGACGTGAACTTTTGCGTTGGGGCTGGGTGGCCGTTTTGACGGCAGCCTTGACCAGCACGCCGCGCGCTGTGTCCTCGGACAGCGCCGCACCCGTGGCGGATGCCGCAATGCGCAAGGATGGTCAGGCCGTTCGAGCCCTCGTCCGGCAGGGTGGTGATGTCAACGCGTCGCAAGGCGATGGCATGACGGCGCTGCACTGGGCGGCGATCGCGAGCGATGCCGACCTGACGAGCCTCCTGCTCTACGCGGGCGCGAACGTGCGCGCGACCACACGGATCGGCGGCTACACGCCGCTGCATCTCGCGAGCCAGTCCGGATCCCGGCCGGTTATCGACGCGCTGGTGGGCGCGGGCGCCGGCGTCGATACCGCGACGTCCACTGGGGCCACGCCGCTTATGCTGGCGGCAGCGGCCGGACAACTCGAGGCGGTCAACGCGCTGCTCGATCATCACGCCGATCCGAACGCGACGGAGAAAGCCAACGGCGAGACGGCGCTGATGTTCGCCGCGGCGCTCGACCGCGCCGACGTCGTACGCCTCCTGGTTCGGCACGGGGCGACGACAGCGCTGGCGAGCAGGGTCGTCGACATCACCGGCGTCACCGCGCCGGAAGAAGCGCTCCAGAAGGAGATCCGCGACAAACAGAACGCGGAATCGGCGGCGCGAACGGGTGGTGCGCCGCCCCCGCCGGATCCCGCAGCGTTTCAGGCCCCGGCCACGCGCGACGGCGTCGCCGGCGCGACGCGGCCGTACTCGTTCAACGAGCTGATCGGCAAGCAGGGCGGCCTGACAGCGCTCCACTTCGCCGCGCGGCAAGGCGCCCTCCAGACGGCGCGGGCCCTCGTGGAATCGGGCGCTGACCTGAACGCCGCCAGCCCGGCTGACGGAACGACACCACTGGTGATTGCCGCCATAAATGGTCAGTTCGATCTGGCGAACGACCTGCTCGAGCACGGCGCCCAACCGGACCTCGCGAGCGAATCGGGAATGACGGCGCTCTACGCGGCCGTGAACGTCGAATGGGCCCCGCGCATGTTCTACCCGCAGCCGCGCGCGCAACTCCAGCAGCACCTTTCGTACCTGGACTTCATGAAAGCCCTCCTCGACAAGGGCGCTGACGCCAACCCCCGCGTGCGCAGGAAGATTTGGTACACGCAGTACAACTTCGATCTCCTTCGCGTTGACGAGAGCGGCGCAACGCCTTTCTGGCGCGCGGCCTACGCCAGCGACATCGCCGCCATGAAGCTGCTCCTCGCCTACGGCGCGGATCCGAGCATTGCGACGATGAAGGCGCCGGCGAACAACCGGTTTCAGCAGGGGGGCACACGCAGCGGCGATGCCAGCCGGGACGGAACAGGACGGCCGCCGGTGCCGACCGGCGGTCCCAATATCCCGCCGCTGGTGGCGGCCGCAGGCGCCGGATACGGCGAGGGATTCGCCGCCAACGCTCATCGATTTGCGCCGACCGGCATGCTCGAGGCCGTGAAGTTCCTCGTCGAGGAGGTGCACGCCGACGTCAACGCCCAGGACGCCGACGGCAACACGGCGTTGCACAACGCAGCCGCTCGCGGCGACAACGAGATGATTCTCTACCTCGTCTCGAAGGGGGCCGATGTCAAGGCGGTCAACCGCATGGGGCAGACGACGGTCGACATGGCCAACGGACCCGTGCAGCGCACGCAGCCGTATCCTGAGACGATCAAGCTCCTCGAAGGACTGGGCGCGAAGAACAATCACCGCTGCGTGTCCTGCTGAGAACTGAGAGACACGCCGGCTCGCACGACCCAGTCGATCGGGGACCCGCCGCTAGCGACTACCGCTCATCTGAAGCAGGCGGAACGCCGCCGCCGCCGACCGATCGTCGGCGCACTCGAGCGCCCTCGCCAGATGCCCAGTCGCGTTCGCGACCGCAAAGCTCACGCCGTGCAGATTGCGCGACGGGGGCACGCCGGGAATCTCACGCGGCAGCCCCGACGCGCGGAGCACGGACACCCCATCGATTGAGACGACGCGCCAGTCGTGTCGGGCACAGGTCCAATCGACCTGCACTGGCACCACGCCTGGCAGACTGCCCGGCAGGTACGGCACTCCCTCATCGTCGCGCGCCGCCACGATGAGGGCGCCGGCGGCCGTGGCGAGATCGACCGCGGCCGTGAGCGCCGTCCCGTGCTCGCGCCGCGATGTGCCGAGGCTGAGGTTCGCCACGTGCATTCCGTTCTGTGCCGCCCATTCGATGGCGGCCACCAGGGACTCGATGCGAGTGGACAGCTGGCGATCGAAGATCTTGACGGCAAACAGCTCTGCTGCGGGCGCGAGATCCCGGATAGCGGCGGTGACTGCTGTACCGTGGCCGAGGCGGTCGACGAAGTCATCGTGCACGCGCCCGTCGGCATCGATCGCGACGCCGCCGGCCACGCCGTTCACGTGCGGATGCCGGGCGTGAACGCCGCTGTCGATGATGGCGATACGTACGCCCCGCCCAGTCTGCCGCGAGTGGGCGGTCACGCGGGCTGCACGTCGCGCAGGCGCGAGCCGTCGACGACGAGCACACGATGGGCCCGACCGGCGAGCTCCGCGCGATGCGTAATGACGATGGTCGTGCGACCTCGCCGCCCCGACTCATAACCCTCGACCAAGCGGCGTTCGTTGACGGCGTCGAGCGCGGAGGTCGGCTCGTCGAGCACAAGAATCGCCGGATCGATCAGGAACGCGCGCGCCGCCGCGATGCGCTGCCGCTCGCCGGCTGACAGCGCCGTCCCCCGCTCGCCAACCACGGTGTTGAAGCCATCCGGCAGTGCGTCGACGAACCGATCGAGCGAGGCCCGGCGCGCGGCCTCGGCCACCTCCGCGTCCGACGCGCAGGGACGTGCGTAGCGGATGTTTTCGGCAATCGTTGCGTGCAGGATGAACGGCTCCTGCTCCACCAGCGCAACGGCGTGACGGAGATCGGAGAGCCTGAGCGTTTTGACGTCGCGTCCATCGATCCGCACCACGCCGTTGTCCGGATCTTGAAGCCGCAGCAGCAGGTCGGCGAGCGTGGATTTGCCGCTTCCGCTGGGGCCGACGATGGCCAATGTCTCGCCTGCCTCCAACGAGAACGACACATCGTCCAGCACCTTCACCGGTGCGGAGCCGCGGTCGTGGGAGAGCGACACGTGCTCGAATGACACATCGCCGCGGACCTCCCCCAGGGGCACGGCGTCTGGCGCCTCACGAACTTCGACGGGCTGGTCAAGGATCTGGGACACGCGGCGGAGCGACACACGGACTGTCGCGAGGCTTGTGTACAGACCCATGAGCGCCTGCACGGGCGCCAGGACGCGCATCTGGTACGCCATGAAGGCGACGAACGTGCCGACGGTCATGGCGCCGTGGATGACGCGCCATCCGCCGTAGACGAAGACGAGACCCGCGCCCGCCGAGAAGACGAGACCCGGAAGGCCCCCTGCAAGGTAGGTCACGCGCTGCATCGACATCAGCGCCGCCACGAACGCCGTATTTTTCCTCTTGAAGCGCTCGACTTCGCGCTCCTGCGCGTTGGACGCGACCACGAGCTTCGCGGCCTGCAGCGTTTCGATCAGGAAGCTTCCGATGTCGGCGCTTCGCTGGCGCAGGGCGGCAATTTGGCCCTCCAACCGCGCGCGGTAGTGCGCCAGGGCCCAGACGCCAAGGGGCGCGATGAACACCGTGACGGCAAAGAGGCGCAGATCGAGCCACGCGAGCATCCCGACGCTTCCGGCCAGAAACAGGATGTTCCCTAACCACGCCAACGCGGCTTCGGAGGCAATCCGCTGAATCTCGCCGATATCGTTGTTGATGCGCGACATGATGTCGCCCAGACGCGTTCGCGCGTAGAACCGGGGCGACAGCTGCTGCAAATGCCGGTACATCTCGAGGCGCATGTCGAAAAGGATGTCCGCCGACACACGCGTGTACCGGAGTCCGCTTACGGCGTTCACCAGGAAACCGAGCAGGGTGACTGCAGCGAAGAGGATCGCCACACGAATGAGCGCGGCGGAATCGCGGCCCATGAGCGCGCGATCGAAGAAATCACGGGAGAGCAGCGGCAGATACAGCGAAAGGCCGGTGCTCAGGAAGCTGAGTGCGACGACGAGCGCCAGGCGCCGCCAGTACGGAACGATGAAGCCGAGCGCACGGCGAAGATCCCCGGAAGGCACACCGGTTACTCGTTGCTCGTTTTCCCCGCCTGGCCTGGAAAGACGAAGAGATCCGTCGTCATGTCGCCATCGAGCGTAATCGTCCGGAGGTATTGATAAGACTCCGCGTCGTAGAGGTCGATGGTGTTGCCCGCCACGTAGATGTACAGGACCTTGCCATTAGAGCTGGTCTTGAGCCCCATGCGAGGGCGACCCTTGAACTCGGTCCGCCCCGCCAGCTTCCGGTTCTCGAGGTCGAACTTCCAGAACTCGTAGCGGCCGATGTCCTCGTAGAGGCCATAGCCGACCTTGCGGCCGGGCGCCATTGTGAAGCTGACGGGATTGGACGGACCAAGGGTGTAGAAGTCGACGGTCTTGGCGGCCAGATTCACGCGGCCGATTCCCATCATGCGGCGGTGCTGCACGGGATCGGACACGTTGAAGAGTCCGGTGTAAAAACCAGGGTCATCGTTGAGGACATCCCGGGAGCCAAACTCCAGTCGTCCGAAGCCTTCCTCGATCGGTCGCGAGAGCTCCCATTTGTCGACCTGCGTGAACGTGTTCGTCTCGTAAATCAAGACGTCCTGGTCGGTGAACAGATACATCAGCTTGCCGTCGGGCGAGAACATGATGTTCGCGAACTGGCGCTCCTCGCCGTTCGGCCACGGAATCGTCCGCACGATCTTGTGCTCTCTCAGGTCGTACTGGACGAGCGTCGGCGATCCGATCTCGAATCGATCGACGAGCTTGGTCGCCGACGCCGTCACCATGACGACGAAGCGGTGAAGCGGGTCCGGCTCAAGGCCCCTGATGCGAACTTTCCGGTTGCCCTCGCTCAGCGTGAATGTATCGATCGTCTTCCTTGCCGCGATGTCGAGGATCTCGACCTTCTCCATCGCCGCCTCGACGGTGTAAAACCGCTTGCCGTCGCGCGACAACGTCGTCCGCCTCGGGATACCCGAGGCGTAGGGAATCGTCCCGATGATCTTCTCCGACGCCTCGTCGATGATCCAGAACTGCTTCGGGTACGCGCCAATGATGAGCGTGCCGTTCCCGGCCGACACTTTGGGCTTGTCGGCAGATCCTGACGGGAGGGCGCCACCGACCAGGCACAGCACGGCGGCGGCGGGCACGACGAGCGAGAGCTTTTTCATGGCCGGCAAGCCCCCTACGGAAAGATGAGGTCGATCTTGCGCCAGTCTTTTTGCGCGGCCGCGCATTTCGCTGTCCAATCGGGCGCGTGATTCAGCTGGTCGGGCACTTGCGCCGGCCAATAGCAGCCGATGTGGCAATCGAACAGATCGCGCTCGACCGGCTGACAGAGACCGGCTGTCCCCCCGGTCCGATCGGCCTCCCAGCCTGGCGAGAACACCAGCGAGCACCCGAGCGGAAAATGCGGGAGCTGTGGGACGCCGGTTCGTTGCAGCGCGACCACGTCGGGCTCGGTCGCCCGCTCGATGCGGGCGGCCTTGCGGTTGACGGCCTTCAGGTGATTCACGACACTGTCTCCTTTGTGTCTTCCTCGTCGAATTGCGTGAGAAACGCGGGATTGCGCACCGAGAGCTCGCCGTACACCCTCAAACAGACGTCCGTCCAGCCACGGATCCACTCGCAATAGTGCAGGTTCGCCGCCCCCGTGTCGCCGTAGCGCGTGTGCGCTTCGTGATAGCAACCGCCCGAGCACAAGGGGCGGGCCCAGCACGTGTGACAGTCGGTCTTGTTGGCGATGTGGTGCTTCTCGAGAAACGCCTGCTGAGCGTGTCGATCGATCCCGTCGCGGACCGTGCCGACGCCGTGGGTCTCGGAGCCCGCGAACCGATGACAGAGCGCCACGTGCCCGTCCGTGGCGACGCCGAGCAGCCCGAGCCCCGCGCCGCACGGATAGGCCTTGCTGACGCCCTTGTGCAATTCCTCCAGCGTCTCTTTGACGTTCGAGAAACCGTGATGACGATTGGCAACGGACGCTTCCAGGAACTCGTCCGCGAGATCTCGAAACTGACCGAGCATCCGGTCGTAGCCGCTGTCCGAGATCGCGTGACCGCGAACGGGCGAGGTCGTGACCGGCGCGAAGCCGACTTCCCAGAAACCCAACTCCTCGGTCAGGTGGCGGAAAATGCGCTTGACGTCCAGCGTCGCGGACGTCAGCGTCACTCGTGCCCCGATCGGGCGGCTGCGATGACGCGTCAGGAGCGCCTTGATCTTGGGCGCAACCACATCGTAACTGCCCGCGCCGTTGTGGAAGACGCGAAACTTGTCCTGCATCTCCCGCGGGCCGTCAATTGAGATCGTGACGCCAATCCGCTCCTCCGCCAGAAATTCGATGACTTCCGGCCTCAGGAGAGTGGCGTTGGTCGTCAAGCTGAAGTCGACGTCCTTGCCGAGCTCCGCTCCGCGCCGTCGAGCGTAGGCGACGGTCTTGACCAGGACAGGGAAGTTCAACAGCGTCTCGCCCCCGAAGAACGTGACATGCGCGACCTTGTTGGCCCCCGATTCGCGCAGCATGAAATCGACGCTCTGGCGCGCGGTCTCCTCGCTCATGAATTTCGGCTGCCGCCCGTTCTCCGTGTCGACGATCTTGTCCTCGCCGTACTCGTAACAGTAGGTGCAGCTCAAATTGCACTGATTGGTGACGTTCAGCACCATCGTCGTCAGCGGAAACGGGGCGAGCGGGATCACTTTCGGCGGCGGCGAGACAGGCGCGTCATGTTCTCCGATCGCCTGCACGCGGAGCAATTCTCCAAGCGTGGTCGCGAGATCGATGGCTGGCACGGCCGCGGCCAGCTCCTCGCGCGAGCGCGGACGCTCGGCCACCGCCCGCAGCACGGCGTCGGACGCCGCGTCGAGCGCGAAGATCGCGGCGCTCGGGACGAGGTACACGAACGGCTGCCCGGCGGCCTCGAACCGGTGGTGCTCGCGCGCGGTCCAGAGGGTCGTGTCGCTCGGGATGTTCATTGTGGCGGCTCGCGCTCAAACCAGGCCATATAGAGCGGGACGGTCACGAGCAGATGTGCCCGGGCGCGCAACGGCTTCGAGGTGTCGCGCGCATCGCCGGACCGAAGCTCGGCGACCACCCAAACATCCCCGACATTGTTGCGGTTGCCGCTTCGCTTCGGGTTCGGGCCATCGAGGGACGGGGTAAAGAGGCCATTGGCATCGATCGCTCCGACGAACTGCACGTCGTCATCGCCGAAGGTTGCGGTGTACTCCTCGAGCGACCACTTCACGTCGACGATGCCAAGCGTCACATCGTCGGCGGTGTCCGGCTTGCCGTCCGGGCCGTTGTGGAGGCCGATCGCTTCGAACTGCTGCAGCTGCTTGGGAAACACGGCACCGCCGACACGGGCCATGCCCGCCTGCGGTACGACCCTGATGCCGTCGATCTTGTCGTAGACGACCAGCGCCGCGGGCTTGACGGCCCCTGCCACCGAGACATCGCGTGCGCCAATGGGCGCGGTTTGAGCGACGTCGAGCTCCACCGAGATTTCCTCGGGACCGGCGCTCACGATTCGTGACACCTTCAGGCCCTGTCCGAGACCGATGTCATCGGGGCGGATCGAGGCCGGCAGGCGCGCACCAAAAATCTTGACCGCCTGGCCGTTCACACCGCTCCGAAGGGCCGTCACGCTCGTGCCGGTCACGATCGGAGATCCTGTCTGCCGGATCAGCCGCACATCGAGGCCGATCTCGTCGTACGCCCCGGTAAACCAGCGGCCCCACATCTCGTTCCAGCCCCGCTCAATGAACAGGACTTCGCGCCAGGTCTGGTCTCCGGCCCCGCGCCCACGCCACTGGTACCCGGTATAGACGAGCGCCTTTGATTTCCGCGATACCGGTTCCCCTGTCCGCGCAACGGTGTAGCGCAATTCCGTCGTGAACGCATCCGGCGACGCAGGGTCGGCGGCTATCGTGACCTGGCCGTAAACGGGCCCCTTCCCCGGCGCGGAACCGACGAGCACCCATTGGCCGGCGAGCTTGGGCGGCTGCATCGCCACGGACCACGCGGACCAGTCTGGCGTGGTGAGCGGCATCGCTTTCTCGAGATGCTCCAGCGCCTTGTCCATGGGATTCCGGTTGTCGGGCGGGCGGCCGTCCGGTCCGGGCTCGGTCTGCAGCGGCCGTGTCCGCCGGAAGCCCTGACCACCGTTCATCGGCTGCACGTCCACGAGCGGGTAGTACCCGCGATGCATCGCGACGAGCAACTCCCACTCTTCCTTCGTGCGGCGTTCACTCAGCACGCGCGCCATCGAATGGCAGGATGAGCACGTATCCGCCGTGTCTTTGTCTGCGGCATAGACGTATTCGGCGGTCCGCCGCTCGGCCTCGAACTCGATCGGCCGCGTTTCCTCCGGCGCGAGCCCCTGGTGGTCGGCCAGGTACTTGAGAATTGTGCGCGCGTCGGCCGGATCGAGCGTCGCGTGATTCAAGGTCACCATGCGTTTGATGGTGCGTTCCCAGTTTTCCGGCGTGGCGCGCCGATACGAGATACGCGACATGCGCTTCTGGTCGTCTGACTTGTGGCAACCGCCGCAGCGCGAGCGCACGAGCTCGCTCTGGACGGGGATGCCTTCATCGGACGCAGTGGAGGCCGGCGATTGAGGCGCAGTGGCGGCAGGCGATTGAGCCTGCGTGCTCCCGGCCGCCCCAACGACAGCCGCCACGACCAGCCAACCGAGTCGCGCTACCATCGCATCACGTCCTTCTTAATGAGAAACCCCTTGGCGACGAGGAGCGACAGCCCGCCGACGACGCTCGCCAGGGGCACGGGGCCGTTCGCGCGCTGATATGCCTCGAACAGGTCCGGCACCTGCCGGTACCGGCCGGCGAGCCGCGCGAGCGCCATGAGATCGACGTTGTCCTTGAAGCGGATGCCCGACGGGAACGCGTCCTCGAGAACGACCTCGCGATCGCGGATGACGGCGCGCCGCTCGTATGCCACCGCCTCGTTGAGCGCGAGATCGAGCTCGTCAGTCTCCTGAATCTGTCGGAGGGCGTCACGAAGCGACCGTTCATCCGTCATGGCTGATGGCTCACGGCTCGCGGCTCGCGCCGTCCAGAACGGATTCGGGAAGCGCTCGGCTGCCGCGCACGCGAATTCACGCGAGCGCTCGGCCGTCGCCGCGTTCACGTCGCGCTCCCACGACGAGAACAGCTCGAGCGCGGCAGCCTGACGATCTGGGTGCCGCAGGCAGGTGTTGACAACGACCGCCGCCATCCACGCGGACCCGACGGCCTTCTTCACGCCGAACGACGACACCGGATCGACGAACGAGCCGGCGTCACCGACCAGGAGAACGTGCCGCCCGCCATATTCAGAGGACGAGTAGGTCGACGCGTCGCAAGCCCAGACATGGTCGAGGGTAGCGTCGCGCAGGTGGCGGCGGAGCTGCGCAGTCCGCTCCAGCTCGGCGTGGTAAGCCTTTATCAGTCCTTGGGCCTTGGACCTTGGACCTTCGTCCGGCCTTGGTCCCCGGTCCGTCCTTGGGCCTCCCTCCGCCGAGCGTGCGTCGATCATCAGGCCGACCTGGCGTTCGGTCGCCGACAGCGGCACCGACCAGGCCCACCCACGGTCGTACGCTTCGACGACCGTGTGCGAGGGATCCGGGAGCCGCCAAGCGCGGGCCCGCCACGCGCCAACAAGCGCGCAGGTGCGATGCCCGTGCAGCCGGAAGCACCGCGCGAGCACGCCTGAACGTCCCGAGCAATCGAGAACCCACTCGCACCGAAGGCTCTCACGGGACCCACCACGCTCGAATTCCACGCGCCATCGTCCATCGTCGAGAGTGACCGACCGAACCCTCGCGCCCGCTCTGACCTCGACGCCTGAATCAATGGCGCACTGAAGCAGTAGTCGATCGAGCGCCGGCCGGTGCACCTGCAGGCCCGGCGGCCGGCCGTTGCCGAATGACTCGACGCGGCACTCGGCGCTCCCCCACCACACCGTGTTGCCGGTCGATTGAAAGAAACCGGCGGCATCGACGGCATCGAGGACGCCGACCCGGCCAAGCAGCTTTCGCGCGCTCGGCGGGATGGACTCAGCAAGACCACGCGCGGGGTGGCTCGAAGTCTTTTCTAGGATCACCGCGCGGTGGCCCCACGCAGCCAGCAGGCGGCCGGCAACGGCACCGGCGGGACCGCCGCCGATGATGACAGTAGAAGGCTCCACGAACACCAGACCGTGGCGCCTACTCTAACCCAAAGTTGGGTCAGGTGGTCAGGTGTGACCCGTCGGTCGTGTTGGCGCCCGCGCGGGCCCAGCCGGTACACTCAGAGGATGGCGATCAGGATCATCATTGCGTTCGTTGCGTGCGCTGTGCTGTCGGGATCGGCGTCGGCGCAGCCCGCGGGGAACGGCGCCAGCGGTGCCACGCGATTGTCTACCAGCGTATCGCCCGAGCACTACGACCTCGTCTTCACGCTCGACCTTGCCCACGAACGGTTCGCAGGGAAGACGGGCATCGACGTTCGCCTTGCGGCGGCCTCGAACACGATCCGACTGCACGCGCTCGAGCTCGACATGACCAAGGCCACGATCGAGTCCGGTGGGCGCTCGCAGTCCGCCGCCGTGACAGTGAACCCAGCCGACGAAACGGTCACGCTGACGGTCCCCGCCCGGATTCCGGCTGGGCGCGCGCGCATCGACATTGAGTACCACGCTCCGCTGAACGACAAGCTCCGCGGTTTGTACCTGAGCAAGGCTCGCAACCGCTCGTACGCCGTCACGCAGTTCGAGTCGACCGACGCGCGCCGCGCCTTCCCCTGCTTCGACGAGCCCGCGTTCAAGGCCACGTTCGCCGTCACCGTGATCGCCAATCGGGGCGACGTTGCGATCTCCAACGGCCGCATGATCTCGGATACGCCCGGTCCAACCGCCTCGCAACACACCATGACGTTCTCGACGACGGCCAAAATGTCGTCGTATCTCGTCGCAATGGCTATCGGCGATTTCCAGTGTCTGGAGGGTTCCGCCGACAGGGTGCCGATCCGGATCTGCGCCACCCCGGACAAGAGAGACCTCGGCCGCATCGCGCTCGAATCCGCCGAGCAGATTCTCTCCTACCTGGATCGGTATCACACCATCAAATACCCGTTCGGCAAGCTTGATGTCGTCGCGGTTCCCGACTTCGCGGCCGGCGCAATGGAAAACGCCGCCGCCATTTTCTTTCGCGAGACCGACTTGCTGGCCGACAGCGCCACCGCGTCGCTCTCGACCCGCAAGACCATCGTTTCCATCCTGAGCCACGAGATGGCGCATATGTGGTTCGGCGATCTCGTGACGATGCAGTGGTGGGATGACTTGTGGTTGAACGAAGGCTTCGCCACCTGGATGGCGCCGCGGCCGGCCAAGGCGCTGAGGCCCGAGTGGCACATGGAGGTGAGCGAGGCGCTCGAGAATCAGACGGCGCTCAGCCTCGACTCGTTGAAGGCGACCCATCCGATTCACGTCACGGTGAGCACGCCGGCAGAGATCGAGGCGGTATTCGATCGAATCTCCTACGAGAAGGCCGCGGCGGTCCTGCGGATGGTGGAGTCCTACGTCGGTGAGGACACGTTTCGCAAGGGAGTGAATGCGTATCTCGAGAAGCATGCTTACGCGAACGCGACGTCACAGGACTTCTTCAGCGCCTTGACGGCAGCGTCCGGCAAGCCGGTAGACCGAGTGATGTCGACGTTCGTGCTGCAGCCAGGAGTCCCTCAGGTGAGCGTGACGGCGTCGTGCGCAAACGGCCGGACGTCGGTCACCCTCGCCGAGCGACGCTTCTCGCTCGACGCGGCGGAGGCCGCCGGCTCCGGGGGCGGCGCCGCACCGGACAGCGAACGATGGCAGATTCCCGTCTGCCTGAAAGCGGCCGGCGCGGGGCAGCCCGTCTGCGTGCTCGTCACGCAGCCGACCGAGACAGTTCCCGTCCGCGAGGGCTGCTCGGCGTGGGTGTTTGCCAACGCGGACGGCCGCGGCTATTACCGGACCTTGTATCCGAGCGACATGTTGAAGGCGCTCGCGCGCGACGTCGAGACGGCGCTTTCGGCGCCGGAGCGGCTCTCGCTCATCTCAGACGAGTGGGCGCTCGTCCGAGCGGGCCGTCATTCGGTCGCCAACTATCTGGATCTCGTCGCCGGTTTCGGCAGAGAGCCTATGCCGCAAGTCCTGGGTGCCGTGACCGAGAAGCTCGCCTTCATCGACCAATACCTCACGACGCCATCGAACCGGCAGACGTTCCGGGCGTTCGTCCGTTCGTTGCTCCAACCGGCGTTTCAGGACGTCGGATTCGACTCGAGCACGTCCGACACGCAAGATCGTCGATCGCTCCGTAATGTCCTCATTGGCGCACTGGGAGGGATCGCCGGGGACCTCGAGGTCATGGCGAAAGCGAAGCGAGCGGTTGAGAACGCTCTACAAGGCGCGCAAGGCTCGCGGGGCTCCGAACCGCTCGATCCGATCCTGGCCGGCACTCTCGTCAACGTCGCGGCCGAGCGTGCGGATGCGTCACTTTTCGATGCGCTCCTCCAGGCTTCCCGCCGCGCGGCGAGCCCGGAGGATCACGATCGTTACCTGTACGCGCTGACGAGCGTGACCGATCCGGCGCTCATCCAGCGGGCGCTCGAATACGCGTTGTCGCCTGAGCTGAGGAGTCAGGATGCGGCGCTGTACCTCGCGGCGCTTTTCGGCAACGACGCCGCGCGCGAGCCCGCGTGGACGTACACCAAGGCCCACTGGGCCGAGCTCGAGCCGAAAGTGACGATCTCGGGCGGCGATATCACTCTGGTCGGCGGCCTGTCGGCATTCTGCTCGGCCGATGCGCGCGATGACGTGCAGAGCTTCTTCGCCGGCCACCGATTGCCAACGGGCGAGCGCGCGCTGACGCAGACGATCGAACGGATCGACAACTGCATCGCGACGCGACAGCGAGAGCAGCCCGCGGTCTCGCAGTGGTTGGCCGCGCGCGACACAAGCCGGTAGGACGTCGTCAGGCCGGGCCCGGAGGCGCCCGAGGCCGTGCCGAGCAGAGGCTTGCGTGTCCCCCTTACCGGCGGACGCGTCCGGAAGCGTCGCCGCGCGCGAGGGCATCGACCTCCCCAACAGTCACGCGGTTGAAATCCCCCGGGATCGTCTGTTTCAGCGCGCTTGCCGCGACCGCAAAGCGCAGGGCATCGTCGTGCGACCGGCCCGTCAGGAGTCCATAGACCAACCCTGCGGCGAAGCTGTCCCCACCGCCAATCCGATCGACGAGACGAACGACGTAGCGCTGGCTCTGGTGCAGCGTGTGATTCCTGGCGTCCCAGAGAATCGCGCTCCAGCCGTTGTCGCTCGCCGAGAGGCTCTCGCGCAGCGTCACCGCGACGAGGGCCGGGCCGTAGTCGCGCGTGACGCGCTCGGCCGCGGTCCGGTAGCCGGCCACGTCGAGGGACCCGGCGGAGACGTCGGCGCCGGCCACCGGCACGCCGAGTACCGCCTGCAGGTCTTCTTCGTTCGCAATCACGACGTCGACGCGCGCCATCAGGGGGCGCATCGTTTCCTGGGCCTGCATCTCGGACCAGAGCTTCTTGCGGTAATTGAGGTCGACGCTGACGCGGGCGCCTGCGTGTTTGGCCGCCGTGATCGCCGCCTTCGTCGCCTCGGCCGCTCGAGACCCGAGGGCTGGCGTAATGCCGGTGACATGAAACCAGGAGGCGCCGGACATCACGGCGTGCCAGTCGACGGCGCCGGGATCCATCTCGCTGATTGCCGAGCGCGCGCGATCGTAGACGATGGTCGACGCGCGCTGACTGGCTCCCGTCTCTGCGTAGTAGATGCCGACGCGGTCGCCGCCGCGAACCACGAACCGGGTGTCGACGCCTTCGGCACGCAACGCCCGCACGGCAGCGTCGCCTATCGCGTGCGGAGGAAGGCACGTGACATACCGGCTCGTCAGGCCAAAATGTGCAAGGCTCACGGCAACATTGGCTTCGCCGCCCCCGAAGACGGCCGACAGCACGGGGGATTGAAAGAGGCGCTCGAACCCCGGCGGGCTGAGCCTGAGCATGATCTCGCCGAAGGTGACCACGGTGTGCATAGTTCGATCCTCGGTACTCGGTACTCGTGGCGCGGTACTCGTGGCGCGGGACTCGTGGCTCGTCAGCCGCGGGCGTCCGACACGCGGGCGACGACGCGGCGGGCGTTTGCCGTGACGACATC
>Ga0182041_10000555_pt1 | contig 17668 bp, 13 predicted proteins | sample flu12Cox44000178_FD_125967 | JGI IMG/M metagenome (GOLD analysis project Ga0182041, IMG submission 125967) | Lab enrichment of tropical soil microbial communities from Luquillo Experimental Forest, Puerto Rico - flux8day.12C.oxic.44.000.178 | ecosystem: Environmental > Terrestrial > Soil >...
GGCACCGCATTTCTTTGGGATGCGGCCGGTACTCAGAGGGCATTGAGAGGACAGGGAGGGGGAAATTTCACCACAGAGGCACAGAGGACACGAAGACGAGAGAAGATGGAAATGGGTGCTGAGAGGGAGCGGCACCGCATTTCTTTGGCTCAAACCGTAAAGTCGTTGCTAATGTCTTGAATCGGGAAGGGGCATTGACGGGAAATTTTTCCACAGGGGCACAGAGAACACGAAGAATAAAATAACTTGATACTAAAATGTAATAATATACTCTCTGGGCATGAACCAAATGCTCAATCGTCTGAGCAACGTCGTCATAGGACGTGCGATTGAAGTTCACAAACAGCTTGGTCCTGGGTTGCTGGAGTCGGCGTATGAGGAATGCCTGGCTCACGAGTTCAAAATGGTTGCACTCAAGTTTGAAAGACAAAAGCCGGTTCCCTTAAAGTACAAAACGGTGAGCCCGGAATGTGGTTATCGCATTGATTTCCTGATCGAAGATCAACTGGTGGTTGAGATTAAGAGTGTCGATGCGCTGATACCGATATTTGACGCGCAAATCCTTACTTACATCAGGCTCGCTGACAAACCACTCGGGCTTTTAATGAATTTTAACACGCAAACTCTCAAAGACGGCCCAAGAAGATTTGTTCGCTAATTCCGCGTCCCCGCGAGTGAATGCCTGCCCACTCAGAGGTTAGAAACGACTTTACGGTTCCAGCCAGAGGACGCGGCGTCGGGTCCTATCTCCAACCGTTTTCCATTTCCTCTTACCTTCGTGTTCTCTGTGCCTCTGTGGTGAAATCCCTCTCCGTGCCCTCACCCTCACCCTCACCTGCGCTCCTTCGCGTCCTCGCCGCCTCTCTGAAATGATGCAAATAACAGAAGGCCCGCCGCGACACAGATACAGCTATCGGCCACATTAAAGGAAGGCCACGCGTATTCGCGCACATAAAAGTGCAGAAAATCGGTTACGGCGCCGAAAAAAACGCGATCGGTTAAATTACCAGAAATACCTGCAACCAACAGGGCAAATGAAATCTTTGTCGCTCGAGACATTCGCCGGGAAATTGAGCGCTCAAAGCCATCCCGAACCAACAAAAAGGCCACTACTGTAAGAGCGGCAATAGCAAGGCATACAAAAAAGATGTTATTTCCTGTAAACAGGCTGAATGCGGCACCGGTATTCGACACATGGACCAGACTGAAAAAGCCGGGGATGACAGAAACCTCCGACCCATAGGAAATCTGTTGCCGGACGAGCCATTTTGTTAGTTGATCCAAACCTAACAGAGGGAGACTCAGGTAGATCAAATACTTCATCTTTCGACAGTGAGATCCCTCACGACGCTTGCGCAGCGATCGCAAAGCCCAGGGTGGTCTGAGTCGACGCCTACTGTCCCCGGGTGACGCCAGCAGCGGTCGCAGCGCCGCTGCATAGTTCTGGTCACAACGGCAGAAGTTTCATCCTGCGTTGCCCGCAATTGGATATCGCTGAGAATCAGGAATTCTGCGACTTCCGACAATGGCATTTGATGAATTGGATCGGTATGCGGTAGTGAAAGCTTGACGTGCGCCTCAAGCGCGTTGCCGATCAACTTTTGTTGGCGGGCGCTTTCAATCGACTGCGACACGATGGAGCGGGCAGCAAGCAGAGAATCGACTTGGCGGATTGCCGACGAATCGATCTGTTGGCGGTCAGGCTCAGGGAATCGCTCCAGGTGCACCGACTCCGACTTGCCGAAATGCTTCCACGCCTCCTCTGCGGTGTAAACCAGTATTGGCGCTAACAATCGGGTGAGGACTTCCAGGACCTGATACATCACCTTCTGGGTGGCGCGCCGGCGTGGAGATGAAGCGGCCTCGCAGTAAAGTCGATCCTTGGTGATGTCGATATAGAGGCTGCTGAGATCAACTGCGCAAAACTGATTTATTGCGTGGTAGATCTTATGGAATTCATACTGCGCATAGGCTTCCCGGCAGTGAAGGATCAATTGTTGGACACGGGACAGCAGCCAACGATCGACAAGCGTAAGCTCTGTGCCGAGATCGGCAGCTGCGTTGTAGTCATAAAGATTTGCCAGCAGGATGCGGAGCGTGTTGCGGATCCTCCGATAGGTGTCTGTCAATTGATCGAACATCTTTTCCCCGAACGGAACCTCGTCAGTGTAGTTGACGCTCGAGACCCAGAGGCGGACGATGTCTGCCCCGTATTTGTTAATGTAGTGATCCGCTTCTGTCGGTTTTGAATAGGCGCCTTGCTGTGATTTTGAAATCTTCTGCCTGCTATCCACATCTACGACAAAACCATGCGTCAGGACTTCCCGATACGGAGCCTGGCCGCTCGTCGCAATACTGGTCATCAGCGAAGATTGGAACCACCCGCGGTGCTGATCCGTGGCTTCGATGTAGACGTCCGCCGGCCAGTGTAGCGCCTTGTGGCGGCGCAGAACAGCTTCATGACTAACGCCGGAATCGATCCAGACGTCCAGCGTGTCGTTGCGGCGCGTCAGATTTCCGGGTAAGCCCAGGGTCGCGGCCAACTCGGCATCTCCGAGTTCATACCAGACGTTTGTGCCGCGCTGCTCGACCAAAAGGGCGAATTTGCGAATCCAGCCGGCGTTCAAGATCGGTTTTCCATTCTCGTAGAATGCGGGAAGCGGTACACCCCAGCTCCGTTGCCTGGAGATGCACCAATCGGGCCGGGATTCGACTGTGCTGTAGATTCTATTTCGCCCCCATGCGGGCACCCATTTCACCTTGTTGATCGCCTCAAGTGCTGCGGCCTTGATGCTGGCGATCTTGATGAAGAACTGTTCCACCGCTCGAAAGATTACCGGTGTCTTGGAGCGCCAGCAATAGGGATAAGTATGATGGTACTCATCCTGGCTCAGAAGACTGCCCACCTCGGCGAGCCGAGCTATGACGTCGGCGTTGGCGTCGAAAACGTACTTTCCAACCCATTCCAAGACACCCACCTCTTCGGTATACCTACCGTTGTCGTCTACAGGTGAGAGTAACGGAAGACCATATTTGAGACCGATTTGATAGTCTTCCTCGCCGTGACCTGGCGCGGTATGGACACAACCCGTGCCTGCATCGAGCGTGACATGTTCGCCGATCAAGACGATCGAATCGCGATCCAGGAATGGATGGCGGCAGACCCATTTTTCCATTTCGAAACCGGCAAGGGTTGTGTAAGGCTCGCCGATCGGTTTCCAGCCACTTTCCCGAGCGAATGACTCAACCAATTCTGCAGCCAGAAGCAGATCTCTGGGCTCTGGATGATCGGGATGAAGGAATCTCCGGGCTACATACGTATGGTGCGGATGTACCGTGATGGCGAGATTCGCAGGGATCGTCCAGGGTGTTGTCGTCCAGATCGTAATCGAAGTCCGGCCAGCCAGCGGGCCGGTTCGAATTGGAAAGCTGACATAGATCGACGGATCGGTTCGCTCCCTGTACTCAACCTCAGCTTCTGCAAGAGCCGTCTGAGCTCCGGTGCTCCAGAAAACGGGCTTCCTGCTTTGATAAACCAGATCCTTTTCCACGAGATCCGCAAAGACGCGCAGGATTGTCGACTCGTAGGAGGGATCAAGTGTCAAATAAGGATGGTTCCAATCGCCCAAGACCCCAAGGCGGCGGAATTGGCGTTTTTGAACCTCGATATATTTGCGCGCATATCGTTCTGATCGCTTGCGGACCTCCAAAGCGGAAAGCCCTTTCGACTCTTTTACCACCTTGAACTCGATTGGCAGTCCGTGACAGTCCCACCCAGGTATGTAGGGCGCCTTGAAACCGGCCATGGTCCGGCTCTTTACAATCAGATCCTTTAGAATCTTGTTGAGGGCCGTACCCATGTGCACATCGCCGTTGGCGAATGGTGGGCCGTCATGCAGCACGAACAGAGGATCGTTTTCGTGCGCAGCCTGAATCTGCCCATAAAGATCTTCGGCTTCCCACCGACCCAGAATCTCCGGTTCCCTGAGGGTGAGATTGGCCTTCATCGGGAACTCAGTTTTCGGCAAATTCAGCGTCTCTTTGTAGTTCATCGAAGGACACCGAAACTAGCATCGAACAGGAAAATCGCAAAAAATCGGGCGGTCTCTTGTGGACTTGGGCCGCGAGTCAGCGGGACAACGAGAACAAAATTTTGCGCTCAGGGGCTAAATTGAGCCGGCCCTTTTTGGTAGGGGCCGATCTCCGAGCGGACCGTCAGCCTTAGTCGACTTGAACTTACGGCCTCAGCGTAAAACCGGTCGCCTCGGAGATGCGACCCTACCGCGAGCCCAGAATATCAGGCGCTCGTCGGAGATAGGACCTGGCCTGCATTGATCACAAATCCTCAGCCGTAGTACCAACAGTTGCGTTGAAGTCACTGCTTTTGAGACACCGAGGCTCCACTCAAATTTTGAAACAGTTTTACGATGGCGGAATCGTCTTGTGCTCCCAGGCCGGCTGCAGCAGCGGCAACGAAAATTTGATGCGCCAGCGCCGCCATCGGCAGCGGAAATTTCAGCTCTCGGCCAACATCCAGAACGATGCCGAGATCCTTCACAAATATGTTAACGGCACTGCGGGGAGTGAAATCGCCGGCCAGCATGTGCGGTACACGATTGTTAAACATCCATGAAGAACCGGCGCTGTGCGAAATTACTTCAAAAAGGACGTTCGGGTCTACGCCGGCTCTTGCGCCGAAAGCCATCGCTTCGGCTGCAAGAGCGATGTGCGCGCCAGCCAACAGTTGGTTAACCGTTTTTACAACCGAGCCAAGCCCAGCCTCGGCTCCTATGCGATAGATTTTGGTAGCCATGGCCTTGAGCAGCGGTTCACCTGCCTCAAAAGCGGCGTCGGATCCCGACGCCATAATCGATAGATTTCCAGACTCCGCGCCAACCACGCCGCCGCTTACCGGGGCGTCGAGATACAGATAGCCGGCTTCTGAAAGCTGTTTTCCTAAGCCCTTGCTGTACGAGGGAGACACTGTACTGGTGACGATTACGACGGACCCTTTTCGCAAATGTTTCAAAGCGCCTTTGCCTCCAAAAAGCACTGAATCGACCTGCTCCGAGTTGATGACCATTACCACGATGGCCTCTGCATCGATTGCAGTTGCCGAGGGCGAATCACACCATGCGCCACCGGCATCGATCCAGCGCGGCTTCACTTCCGGCCGCGTATCGACCGCCGCGACGTGAAATCCGTTTTTCAATAGTTGCGATGCCATACCAAATCCCATGGCACCCAACCCCACGAATCCAATTTTCTTAAGTTCAGGCATAAAAAGATTTCGGCGGGCGTGCTTCAGGATTCCCATTCAGCCCCGAACACCTCGCGCAGCTCCTGTAGCTGGGCTTGGTCGAGCGTACGGATCGGCCGGCCGTACAATAAGAGCATAAGCTTCGAAGTCTCTTCCAGCTCTTCGGCTGAATACATCGCAGATTGCAAATCTATGCCCGACACAATGGGACCGTGGTTTGCCAGAAGAACAGAGGAATGTCTGGCAGCGTACCTGTCGATTTCGTCTGCTAGAGATTTGTCTCCCGGTCGATAGTAAGGTAACAACGGCAGTTTCCCGACACGCATCACGAAGTAGGGCGTGATCGGTGGAATGCAGCTTTTAGAATCGAGGCCGTCAAGACATGAGACGGCAGCAGCAAACGTACTGTGAAGATGCACTATAGCGCCGCTTCGCGGTCTTTTCCGGTACATTGCAAGATGGAGAAAGGCTTCTTTGCTTGGCTTCTCACCGGAAAGCAGATTTCCGTTCCAATCCAGCTTGGACAGAACGCCGGGATCGAGCTTTCCTAGCGAAGAACTGGTTGGTGTGATGAGCCAGCCATCCTCCACGCGTACACTGATATTACCGCTGCTCCCAGGGCTCAGCCCGCGGCGATACAAGTTCAATCCGACTTCCACAATCTGTTCTCGAAGTTGTTGTTCGCGTTTCATATGCTCGCATCGAGGAGTTGCCAAGCCTCGACAAAGAACTGCTCCGATCCAAAGTTTCCCGATTTGAGCGCCAGGGCAATTTTGCGTTTTTCGCCGAATGCAACAGTCCAGGGAACGCCTGGTGCTATTTCGGGCCCGATCTGCAGATAATCGACCGCAAGTTGCTTGACGACCGCCCCGGAGGTTTCGCCACCGGCAACGATGAATTGCGAGTAGCCGGCATTGGCCAGTCTCACGGCAAGCGATGCGAGGAATCTTTCACACAGAATTCCGGCCTGCTCGATTCCGATCTGCTTCTGGGCCGAGAGGAGCTCGCCCGGAGTGGCGCTTGTGTATACGAGGACAGGGGATGACGATCTGTCGCGCGTCCAATGCAGGACCTCTTCAAAAGTTGCTTCAAAATCAGATTGGAGCTTTCGCGGTTCGATCTTAAATGATGGGAAGTGGTCCTTCGCTCGTTCGATCTGTTTCAATGTCATCTGTGAACAACTTCCCGCCAAGATCGCTCGTCGGCCAGGTGGCGCGGTAAAGGTTGACGCCGGTCGATCGCCCAATCCAAAGTTCTCACCCAAACCGAGCGCGAGACCGGAGCCTCCGGTTACCAATTTCATTCCTCTCGCCGCCCTGGCCAAAATCACGAGATCGTCGTTGGATGTGGCGTCGGTGACTGCTATGGCGATGCCCTGACTTTGCAGCATCTCAAAAGCTGTCTTGACGGCTGTTTCACCCTGACGAATCGTTTCCGAGCGTAGCAAGCCGACGGATAAACTGGTTTGGGCGGCCAAGACGCGAACGATGTTCGGGTCTGTCATTGGCGTGAGTGGATGGTGTTGCATCCCGCTCTCGTTCAAGAGCCGATCGTAGACAAAAAGATGGCCGCGGTATACCGTCCGCCCATTGTCGGGAAAAGCAGGGGAGGCGATCGTGAATGCTTCGTTCAACTCCCTCAACAGAACTTCGATCACGGGCCCAATGTTTCCTTGAGGCGTTGAATCAAACGTTGAGCAATATTTAAAATAGAATTGCCGGCACCCGAGGGATCTGAGCCATTCCAGCGCCTTTCTGGACTCGCTCGCGGCGAACTCAACCGGGCTAGTGCGGGTTTTTAGCGCAGTGACCACAGCATCGACTTCATCGAGCGAAAGGAAAGCTTCCGGAATTCCAATTGTTTGCACCACCCGAAAGCCGCTCTTAACGAGATTGCTTGCCAGGTCTGTTCCACCGGTGAAATCGTCTGCTATGCAGCCTAGGAGGGGCATGTTATTTCACGGACAGGGTGCTACTGTACGCCGGGTTCGGTCTTTGGAAAACAACTCTCTTGTTTTTGCAACGGCTCGAGGTTAGTTGAGCCTTTCGCCCATGTTAGTGCAGAAAACACTCCGCACCGAGCGCCTGATCCTAAGGCCATTCTCCTTGATTGATGCGCCCGATGTCAGGCGACTGGCCGGAGACCGGCGAGTTTATGAGACAACTTTGCTTATTCCCTATCCTTATGGCGAGGGGGTCGCAGAATCATGGATCTCGACGCACCAAACTGTCTTTTATGAAGAGCGATGCGCTATCTTTGCAATTTGCTTGATGAATGGGTTTCTGATTGGTGCGATATCGCTCAATCGGGCGAGTCCCTTCAACCGCGCCGAATTAGGATACTGGATTGGGCCTGAATACTGGAATTGCGGATATTGCACCGAGGCAGTCAAGGCAGTTCTGAGTTATGGCTTTGCGGAACTGGGATATCACAAAATATCGGCTCGACATTTTGTGGGAAACCACTCCTCCGGGCGAGTCATGGAAAAGGCTGGCCTGGTGCGCGAGGGAGTACTCCGTGACGAAGTCATAAAGGATGGGCGTTTCGTTACCGTGGTGGTTTATGGGATCTTGCGCTCCAGCCGGAATCCCTAGTAAGCAGAACTGTTTGCAGATGAGTCGAGATAAAATGAAATGACTTCCAGGCCCCGTATGGTGTAAAGAACCAGAAATTCCCCGTTTCTATGCATCCTTCCCGGTATAACGATAGCGGTCCCGTTGTTCAACAAATTCAGGTGGCCCTGAATTTTGCCGGACCCACACGCTTACCGCGGTTGCCCGCCGATGGCACGTTCGGCCCGCTTACGGTTGGGCGCGTTATGGAGTTCCAGTTTCGAAATGGTCTCAAGGTCGACGGGGTAGTCGGACCGATCACAAACGCGAAATTGCCGCAGGATGGTCCGGGTGACAACCAACAAGCTGAGCCTCCCAGCGGCCGCAGCATCCTGGTTAACTTATTTGATCGCCAACTTACTGCGTACGAAAACGGGAATGTGGCGTTGCGCATCAGCCCGATAGCAGGTGGACGCCCCGGTTTTTTGTCCTCTACCGGTGTGTTCCCAATGACGTCGCGTCGACTCCGCCAACACAGCAGCAGTGAGTTTCCTTCGAGCGGTGGCAAACGGAACATGGACTTTTCCCTGTTCTATCATGGCGGCGAAGCGATTCATCAGGGTGATCCGAACACTCCGTCGCACGGCTGTATTCATGTCGCGCCGCCCTTCGCCGAGCAGTTGTTTGATTGGGCCGGCAGAACGGACATCTGGGTGATTGTGATGAGGTAGCTGGGAATCTCGTAGTCAGCCCGGTTCGCGGTTCGCCGTTCGCGGTTCGGGGTTTGGAGTTCGGAATTCTGAATTCTGTCTTCTGAATTCTGTCTCCTCAACCCCTATCAGCTGAAGATTGCCGCTGAATTTCCGGGGCGAATCCACGGCGCAAAGTGTTCTCAGTTACGACTCGCGGGAAAGTGAAATGGAGCAAGTAATCGTGACCGCCCGCCTTCGTGCCGCTCCCCGACATTTTAAATCCGCCAAAAGGGTGGCGTCCGACGATTGCGCCAGTGATCGGTCTATTAATGTACAGATTGCCAACGAGGAACTCCGACCGCACCCGCGCGATGTTTCGAGGACTTCGGGAATAGAGGCCTCCTGTTAAAGCAAAGGGGGAGTCATTCGCAATTTTGAGGGCTTTATCAAGATCCTCAGCTCGATGAACCGACAGAACGGGCCCGAAGATTTCTTCCTGGGCGAGCCGTGAAGCAGGGTCGACATCAGTAAAGATTGTCGGCGGAACGAAAAAACCTCTGAGTTCGCTCGGAATATGTCCCTGATAACTCAGCGTATGCTCGCGTTTGCCGTTTTCGATATAAGATTGGATCTTTCGGAACGCCGCCTGATCGATTACGGGTCCGATGTCGGTGCTGGGATGCTCTGGAAGCCCGATATTGAGTGCCGCAGCTGCTTCTGTCAGCCGGGGAACAAGCTCTTCGTGGATTTCCCCGATCGTAATGAGGCGCGAGAGCGCAGAGCATTTTTGTCCTTGATAACCAAATGCGGACTGAATGATGCCGAGCACGGCCTCGTCTAGATCGGCATCCGTGTCGATGATCATCGCGTTCTTTCCGCCCATTTCACAGACGACTTTCTTCAAGTTCCTCTGATTCGGATGGGTGACGCCAGCCATTTGCCAGATCTCAGTGCCGACCTGACGAGAACCGGTGAATGCGACAAAGTCGATGTCTGGATGCACTACGAGTAGCGAACCAACGGTTTCACCATTTCCAAAGAGCAGATTGGCGACACCGTCCGGCAGCCCGGATTCCTGCATTAAGTTCATGAATTGAGCAGCAATGACCGATGACTGTTCAGCCGGTTTGATGATGACAGTATTTCCGGTGACCAAAGCCGCTACAGTCATGCCGCAAAGGATCGCGAGCGGAAAATTCCACGGAGCGATAATGGCTCCCACTCCGCGAGGCAAATAGCTTTCAATGCTCACTTCGCCCGCGGTCTCTTGCGTTAATCGACCCTTGCTTAAGCGCCGCATTTCGTGGGCGTAAAAGACGCAGAAGTCAATAGCTTCGCAGACATCGGCATCTGCCTCGGACCAATTCTTGCCGGCCTCGAACACTTCCCATGCAGCAAGATCGAACCGGTTCTGTCTCAGCTTTGCAGCGAGACGTTCAATCAAGTGGCAGCGACCTTCTGCGACGGTCTTGCTCCAATTGGCAAAGCTGCGCTTTGCCGCCGCGACCGCGTCCACCACATCCCCGGGGGCAGCCGTCGAGATCAAACCGACGATCTCCTCGGGTCTGGCTGGATTTTGGGAGCGCAACAGGTCGCGGGAAATGCGGGGTCTTCCGGCGATCATGCAGGGGTAGGAGCGGCCAAATTTGCTGCGGATGGATTGGAGCGCCAGCACCATCTTTTTACGAACCGAAGAAGAGGTAAAATCGGCCGGAGGTTCATTGGTGAATGAGGCAACCGAATCAGAAGGAGTGGGACGGGGATGAACAGATTTGGTGGTCGCGGCATTATCGGCAGGAGGGATCAAGGGGCCGCCTTTTGCCGTCAATTGTGAAGCAGGATCGCGCAGAAGCTCCGTTATCGACGTATTTGCGCCAAATCTTGCCCGCAGAAACCCCTCGTTTGACGTATTTTCAAGCAGCCGGCGAACGAGGTAGGCCATGCCGGGCACAAGTTCGCCAATGGGGCAATATTCGCGGACCCGATACCCAAGACTCAGGAGGGCACGCCTGATCGCTGTCGCCATACCGTACAACATCTGGAACTCGTAGTCGCCAGGCTCGAGCCCCAGCGTCCGGGCGTAAGCCGCCGCGCAGCTAATGGTTCGCACATTGTGCGAGGCGAAGGCCGGATAGACGTATTTGCGGTTCTCCAGAATCAGCCGGGTGATTCGTTCGTAGTTGGCATCCGTCTCGATCTTTGAGGTATAAACCGGAACCTCCCAAGTCCTTTGGGCGGCAAAGACCTTCTCGAAGTCCCAATAAGCCCCTTTGACGAGGCGGATCGTGAATTGCCTGTTTCTTTGTTGGGCCCACTTTAACATCTTCTCGGTGTCCCGATAGGAATCACGCAGATAAGCCTGAATAACGAAGCCCAGGTGCGGGTAGTCGCTCAGTTGCGGTTCCTCTGCGAGGCGCTTGAAAAGTTCGAGGGTGAGCTCTTTGAGCCCATAGCTTTCCATGTCAAGATTGATGAATGCTCCGAGTTCTTTTGCGCGCAGAGCGATTGGCTTTAGTCGTGACAGAATCGCTGCAATATTTGTCTCGGGATCGGAACTGTGAATGCGGGCGCAAAGCGCCGAAATCTTTATCGAAATGTTGACCAATGGGGGTTCATTCGCCGGAATGGGAGTGCTCGCTTGCCAGGATTGCGTATGCTCCGCGAGAAAATCGAGCAGCGAGCGATAGCGCCTCGCATAATCGTCCGCTTCACGCTCGCCTACTACTGCCTCGCCCAGGATATCGATGGTGAATCTGGCTCCCTCTTTGCTGATTTTGCGGAGGTTCCGGAGAGCGGACTTATTATCCGCGCCGGTAATAAAGATATTTGCCATCGCAACTATATTTTTGCGGATGATGGCTGCAGATACCGGAGGAATGAAGCTCCCGATGCGCAGTGCGCCCTGAAGAAAAGTGGAAACAGGGGTCTTCGTGTCGTTAAGATATTCGGAGAGATGGCTCACTACTTCGTCCGCGGACCGAAGGTTCGGAAGAACATCAACGAATCGAAACATTTGCGTCTTGAAGAGCGGATCTTGCATCGACCACTCCATCAAGCGACTGTAGAGGTCCTTTTTACCGAATAAGCTTCGAGAATTGCTGGCTTTGTCGGCCAAGTCGAATATTTGCCGCCCCAATTGCTCAACGTCAGCCTGAATATTTGCGACCTTGCTCATAACAGGATGGCAAGATCAATAAACCGTAAAGCGGATCAACAATCAAAGGGGAGGGCGCCAATTCGCAAGCCCAGAGAGGCCAAGGCTGAGCGGTCCGCTCGGAGATCGGACCCTACCAAAGCGATCGTAATCCCGGAGAGAGTCTTCGAATCGCCAGCCCCGGCAGGGTCGCATTTTGCGAAGGCGCCGGTAGGGTCGCATCTCCGAGGCGACCGGTTTACGGGGAGGTCAGGTCCGGGGCGACCAATGCTGGTTGGTGCGCTCGGGGATCGTGACCGTACCGCTGCCCCATCACGACGCAATGTCGCGTTGCGAAAAATAGTGTGTGCGCATGAACAAAAAAGCTCTTCGCACAAATCAAAAGTGGGCTAAGCCTTGCTCTGCCCGAGCCACCCGCGCAAAATCTCAACGCCCGGCGGAATCATCGAAATGATGACGATACCGAGAATCACCAGTGAATAATTTTTCTGTACGTACGGGATGTTGCCGAAGAAGTGCCCAATGAGCCCGAGGCCGAAGACCCAGACGAATGCGCCAACGACGTTATAGGCAAAAAACTTCTTGTAACTCATCAAACTCATTCCTGCCACGAAGGGTGCAAACGTGCGAATCAGGGGCACGAATCGGGAAAGCATAATGGTTTTCGCGCCGTGCCGTTCATAAAATGCGTGTGTCTGGTCCAAATGTTTGCGCTTAAAGATTCGGCTCTTCGGATTGTTGAAAAGCTTGTGACCGATCGCCGAACCGATCCAATAGTTCACCGTATGCCCCAGAATGCCGGCAACGGTCAGCAGGGTCAGAATGAGCGGCAAATTCAAGGGCCCTCCTTCGGCTGTGAGCGTGCCAACCGTGAACAGCAACGCGTCGCCCGGGAGAAAAGGTGTCACCACGAGGCCCGTTTCAGAAAAGATGATCAGAAAGAGCAAGGCATAAATCCAGGAACCATACGCATCAGCCAACTGGCCAAGGTACAAATTGAGATGCAGGATGATATCTAACGGTTTTGCGATCCAATCCATAGGGTGTAAGCCGAAATGATTCAACCGTGGGAGCACTGTTCGCAACCTAAATCGAAAAGGCGGTCCGAAGATAAATTTAAACGTTCCGGACGGTAACCGAGTCTATATGTGGAAACGTATATAGAATAAGTGTCTTTGGGGAGAGGGTATGTTCCGAGCCCTGTGGACCGTGGCACGAGATGAAAATTTTGGAGGAATATATGATTAAGAGACGCAAGACTGCTAAGGCGCCATTGTGCTTGGGAGACCTGATTTTAGCTGTCAGTTCCTATTCCCATTCTCAGGAAGAGACCGTTGCCACGGTAGCTGATCTTCTGGCTTCAGGACAAGTTCGACTGATGAACAATGGCCGAAAAGTTCGGGCGAGAGTCCGCTAGAGGTCTCATCAAACTGACGCTGCTTCCAACGCCACCCTGAGATTTGCATCGAGGAACTGGGAATCGGTCATTGAGGGAGGCGGTCGCAAGTCGTGCGGTTTCGCAATGCCGACCAATTTGTCGTTACCGGAGGACCATTGCTGACCGATCGTCTGGAGGGCGTCCCGCTCCGTCGGCCCCGTGAAATTTGAGTTGGTTTCTGGCCGGAGAAGGCGGCGGTACGTCCGATTTCCGAGCGGACCGTCAGAATTGCTCGCTCTGAACTTATGACGTCACCGTAAAACCGGTCGCCTCCGAGATCCGACCCTACTGACCCAGGCAAGCGGCGTTGCTTACAACGCCCAGGTGCAGGCAACGCCCCTCCGGCATCTACAAGCGTTTGACCGCCGGCTAGAAAGAAGAGCCTTTCCAGAGATTGTTCTTTTCTTTGAACTTATTCTCTCGGAGAGAGAGTTGTCTGGAACAGTGGCTGCAAATAGTACTTTTCAGTGCTTCGCAAGCGACTTTAAGGTCCCCAGGTGATCCCACGATATTCCCGGCCTCGGATGACGGAGATTTGGACCGATGAGAAGAGATTTTCCATCTGGTTAGAGATCGAGACTCTGGTCTGTGAGGCGATGGCTGAACTCGGCCAAATCCCGAAGGCTGATGCTGTGGCCATTCGGGAGCACGCGAGATTCTCGACTTCTGAAATCCTTGAGATCGAAAAGCGAACGCATCACGATGTGATAGCTTTTCTGGAAAATGTCTCGGCTTCGGTAGGTCCGGAAGCGCGGTGGATGCATCAAGGTCTGACCTCTTCAGATATTCTCGATACATCCTTGGCGGTGCAACTCTGTCTTGCGGCTGATGTCCTGCTTGAAGGTATCGGGGATCTAAGAAAAGAGGTCGCGCGGAAGGCCCGCGAATACAAGTACACTCCCATGATTGGCAGAAGTCATGGGATCCATGCCGAGCCAATCACGTTCGGGTTGAAAATGGCACTGATGTACGACGAGTTCGGGCGTGCTGAGCGAAGAATGCGTGCGGCACGGTCGGAAATTGCGGTCGGGAAACTGAGCGGAGCAGTCGGAACTCACGCACACCTTGATCCGAAGGTCGAAGCAGCAGTCTGCGAAAAACTCGGACTCGAGCCGGACAGGCTCTCCACCCAAATAATTCAGCGGGATCGCCATGCTGCGTTCAGCGCCCATCTAGCTGTGATCGCCTCAAGCATTGATCGCTGGGCGACAGAATTTCGCCATCTGCAGCGAACCGAGGTCTTGGAGCTGGAAGAGTATTTTAGTCCGGACCAGAAGGGCAGTTCCGCAATGCCGCACAAGCGGAACCCAATCACCGGGGAGCGGTTGAGCGGACTTGCCCGAGTGATTCGAGGAAACGCTGTTGCCGGATTCGAGAATGTTGCATTGTGGCATGAGCGAGATATCAGCCACAGCAGTGTGGAACGGATTGTTTTGCCGGATTCATGCATCCTGCTGGATTATATGCTGGCAATGCTGACAAAGCTGGTTTCGGGGTTGCAGATTTATCCGAAGAACATGCGAAGGAATCTCGAAATTACGCAAGGTCTTTACTTCAGCCAAAGCATCTTACTGGAGCTGACTCGACGGGGCTTAGAAAGAAAAATTGCCTACGAAGCGGTGCAGCGCGCGGCGATGGCCGCGTGGAATAGCCAACAGGACTTTCTGACCGAAGTCAAAAAAGTGTCGGAAATTACATCGGTGATTTCGCCTGCAGAACTGGATGGCCTCTGCTCGCTCGAGCAACATTTTCGTCACGTTGAGCAGAAGTTCAGGAATGTAGGATTGTAGTCGCTAGCCATAACATTCTAATAATATGTAATGCATTGCCCATTGAAAGCATCGGATAAAAAACCCGAGGCCAGACTTTATAATTTTTCAGAACGTGATAATCTGCGCCCTTAGTGATCGGTATGCATCGTCGTATTCTCGCGCTCTTGTTTGTCCTGCCCCTTTTGCTGGCGGGTTGTAAGAAAAGTTCGACCCTTGCGAAGCTCGAAGAAAAGCCACCCGTGGCGACTCCGAGTGTCGCAGTGGCTTCGAACTCACCGGCATCTGCCGCACCTTCTGCGGCAGCAACTCCCATCCCTGCAGTTGATCGTTCGGCCAAGGTGATGGTGCTTTGCTATCATCGTTTCGAAGACAACCCGCACGATGCGCTGGCGATTGCTCCGGCTGAATTTCGGGCTCAAATGAAACAGCTGAAGGACGCGGGCATTGAAGTTATTTCAATGAAGGATCTTATGGCGTGGCGCCGGGAAGAAAAATCCATACCTCCTAAGAGCGCGGTTATCACCATCGACGATGGCTATGTATCGGGATATAACGTTGCGTGGCCAATTTTAAAGGAGTTCGGGTATCCGTTCACGATGTTTATCTACACGAATTATGTCGGTGTCGGCGGCAAATCGATCACTTGGGCAATGCTAGAAGAAATGCGCGATGCCGGAGTTGACATAGAAAGCCATACCGTGTCGCACCGTGATCTGCGGCATGGGCCCAAGGGTCAGGACTATGCCGCTTGGCTGCACAACGAAATCTATACGTCTAAGGACATCCTTGAACAAAAGCTTGGCATCAAAATTGTTGCATTCGCTTTCCCGTACGGAACGCATAACGAAGTTGTCCGAAAGATGGCTATGGACGCCGGGTACCAGGCATTATTCACCGTTTACGGTCAGCACATGGGTATTGATGCTCCTGCGGATCAGCTTGGGCGTTATGCTGTGGAATCGATGCATCCGGACGTTTTCAAGATGGCGCTGAATTTTGGCGCCAACGATGGGGTGGCACCCGGAACGGAAGCGACTCAACTGGCGGCTGCTGCGATGGTGACGCAACCGATGAACGAGGAGAGAATTGCGAATAGCAGACCGGTGATCAAAGCTAACCTAGCCTCGATGGGAGAGGTCGAACCGGCCTCGGTTGAGATGCGTGTCAGCGGATACGGACTCGTTCCCGCAAAGTATGATCCGCAAACAAAGTTGGTGTCCTACGAATTCACCCAGAATCTGGTGCCCAAAACGTATACGGTTATTTTGTCGGCAAGGGTCAAGGGTAAACGCGTCGAAACGCGTTGGAACTTTACGGTTGATCCCGCGGCAAACGGGGCGCCAAAACAAGCTGCCCGGGGGGCATAGTTGTGTTTTCGCAGCTCTCTGAAAAGCTTCAAGACGTTTTCAAAGACCTGCGCGGTCACGGAACTATCTCGGAGGCGAATATTAACGAAGCGCTTCGCGAGGTTCGTTTAGCGTTATTGGAGGCCGACGTCCATTATCGGGTCGCAAAAGAGTTTGTCGCCAAGGTAAAAGACAAAGCGCTTGGACAAGAGGTTCTACGCTCCGTTACACCCGGCCAGCAAATCGTAAAGATTTTTTATGACGAACTGACACAACTGCTCGGAGGGGGCAATGAACCCCTAAATTTGAGCAAACCCGCACGGATCATGATGGTGGGTCTTCACGGTGCGGGAAAAACAACGTCCGCAGCGAAGTTGGCGCTCTATCTAAAGAAACAGGGAAAGTCGCCGTTGCTCTTCGCATGCGACCTTCGGAGACCGGCAGCTATCGACCAGTTGGCTACGTTAGGGATGCAGGTGGGTGTGCCAGTCTTCCAGCCACAGATTGGTCAAACCAATTTAGAGAACATTGGAAAGGAGGCATTAGCCTGGGCGGAAACGCAGCATGGGAACGTGCAGATTTTTGATACCGCCGGTCGTCTTGAAATAGATGAGGCTTTGATCAGTGAATTGAAGGGGCTTTCTGAGCTGTTGAAGCCACAGGAAATTCTTCTTGTTTGCGACGCGGCGACCGGCCAGCAGGCGGTCAGCGTTGCGACACATTTCCAGAGCGCCCTCGAGTTGACGGGCTTGGTACTGACGAAACTCGATGGTGACGCTCGTGGTGGCGCTGCGCTCTCTATGCGGGAGGTGACGCAGCGTCCAATCAAATTTGCCGGAGTCGGCGAAAAGGTTGACCAATTCGAACCATTCTATCCTGAGCGGCTTGCCGGAAGGATTTTGGGCATGGGCGACGTGGTCAGCCTGGTTGAGCGAGCCGCCGAGGCAATGGACGAAGAAGAAGCCGCACAGCTCGAAAAGAAAATTCGGGCGGCGAACTTCGATTTTAACGATTTCCTATCCCAGTTCAAAATGCTTCGCCGCCTGGGTCCCCTCGAAAATGTCATTGGCATGCTGCCCGGGATGAGCAATCTGAAAAACTTTTCGATCGACGAGAAACAGCTGAAGCGAGTAGAAGCTATTGTGCTGTCCATGACTCCTGGCGAGCGCAAGAACCCGGATGTCCTGAATGCGCGGAGGAGGCTGCGGATCGCTCGAGGCAGCGGGACTTCCGTGACCGAGGTGAACACGCTTCTTCAGAGATTTGGTCAGATGAGAAAGATGATGAAGAACGCGGGACAACTGAAGAAAATGCTGGCCCGAGTCCCGGGAACTGGAATGAAGGTAGACCGGGGATAAGCTGGCAAAGTCAGCCTTCAGACCGTCGGTTTGGCAGGGCCGGATCTCCGAGCCGGCTGTTTTGTGCCCATACAGAAAAAGCTCGACTCATTTGCA
>Ga0182041_10000565_pt1 | contig 17550 bp, 14 predicted proteins | sample flu12Cox44000178_FD_125967 | JGI IMG/M metagenome (GOLD analysis project Ga0182041, IMG submission 125967) | Lab enrichment of tropical soil microbial communities from Luquillo Experimental Forest, Puerto Rico - flux8day.12C.oxic.44.000.178 | ecosystem: Environmental > Terrestrial > Soil >...
CGCGATGCCAGCGCATCTGTCCGGGCGGATACTCGTGCTTTTCGCTCTATGGCGCCTATGGGCCCTATGGAGGTACTGGGTTTTGGGGTGCCTATACCTTCACCGGTTGGGGGCTCCGATGAGTAGAACTCTGGTTTTCTAGACGACCAGGCTGTGGGCCAATACTGACCGTTTCTCGTTAAGCGAGCGAATGTGATCGTTAACATGTCTACGGAGTGGGGTTGCGTGGTGAGTGGGAAAGGGCATTTTGCGCGCGTAGCCATTTTGGGCATTCTCGCCCTCGCGGGCGGCGGCTGCTCCATCATGCCAACCACGGGGCCCGAGATTGGTGAAATTTACCGCGGCGGGAATACGGACGACCCGACACGACTGCCTTACGTCTTGGTCAAGATCACGCCGCAGGTCATCGATATCCTCGCAAGCTACGCGCCCAGGATCGGCACCGTGTTCCCCGATCGGCGTCCCCCGAGAGAGATCACGTTTGGCATTGGCGACAGCGTCAGCGTCGCGATCTTCGAGGCCGCCGCGGGCGGCTTATATATACCGATCGAGGCCGGTGTCAGGCCCGGCAATTTCATCACGCTGCCCAACCAGAATGTCGACACCAGCGGCAACATATCAGTCCCCTACGCCGGCGCGATCCGGGCATTGGGCCGAACCCCTTCGCAAGTTCAAAAAGACATTGTAGATGCCATCAAGAACCGCGCGATCGAGCCGCAGGCTGTCGTGTCGCTTGTGGAGCAGCGGACCTCGCTCATTAGCGTCCTTGGCGAAGTGAACAATCCCAATCGGTTCCCGGCGAATTATGCGGGTGAGCATATCCTCGATTCGATTACGCGCGCAGCGGGACCGAAAGCGCAAGGACACGAGACCTGGGTGATGCTCGAGCGCGGGGGACGCCGCGCCACAGCCCCGTTCGGGGCGCTGGTCTATGAGCCCTCCAACAATATCTGGACGCATCCAGGCGATACGATCTATCTCTACCGTGAGCCGCAGACCTTCGTTGCCTTCGGTGCGGTGTCCGCCAACACGATTACGGGAGGGGTGCAGGGCGTGGTCAATTTCGACGCCTGGCGGATCTCGCTCGCGGAGGGGATCGGAAAAGCCGGTGGGCTGAACGACAACTTGGCCGAGCCTTCCGCGGTCTTCCTCTACCGCGGAGAGACCAGGGAAGTGGCCCAACGGCTAGGGATCGACTGCACGCGCTTCCCTGGACCGATCATTCCCGTGATCTATAACCTGAATTTACGCAATCCCGACGGCTTTATGCTCGCGACCAAGTTCCAGATGCGGAACAAGGACGTCCTTTACATTGCGAATGCGACTAGCGTCGAGATCAGCAAGGCGCTGAACTACTTCAGACTGACAGTTGCCACGGTCAACGACCCGATTGTGGCCGCAACGAACGCCTACAATTTGAACATTGTGGCCAGGATCAACAATCGCTTCCCCATAGGGAGTTCTTCCTCACCGCCGTTCTAACCCAAGTGTGAGCGCCCGTCATCGCGGCGTCGAAGCGACCTCAAAATTTGGCGTCCGGTTCCCAGACCCCACATTGAGGCGGTCAGACCAAGATCAGCTCGCTGTTCCTCCGCTCGGCTGGGCACGCCTTCGCCGTCCCGGAGCACTCAAGCGTTGATGTGCCTTCATTTTGCCAGGGGGCGCTGGCGGCCAGCGGTGCGCGCCCTCCGTGCTTTGATGGATTATGCTTGCAGATTCAGGAGGTCTTTAACGGAAGAGCCGGAACCCACTCGGGGAGATCGTCCATTTGACATAGTCTGGTGCGACGTATGTTAATTATGTTAATCACGTGCACTGAGAGGCTGCCGCCTACTACATAATTTCGGCCAATCTCGCCGACGGTTGTGTTATATTTAATGTTGTGAAATGGGACAGGAGATGATCGAATGGCAACTACAGGCCTGCTCGGACTCTGGATATTTGGCCTCCATGGCCGGGGAGTCGAGATAGCCTCGTCGCCACCCCGCATAAGAAAGCGCGTGCTGATTGTGTGACGGTTGCGCTTTGGGTTCGAACAATCATTAGGCGGTCGCGTTCAAGAAATGCTTCAGACCTTCAAAGCTCCGACGCTTCCCTACCGTGGCGCCCAAACACCTGCCTCCGGGCCCGGACCTGACTACATATCGCTGGAAGAACTGTTCAAGGTTTTTACCGGCTTCCTGCACCGACAATACCCGATCATTGTAGCGTGCTTTCTGCTGATCATGGCGCTCGCCGCTGTCTATCTCCTCACCACGCCGCCGAGCTTCACCGCTTTTGCGAAATTGATGATCGACAGCCGTAAGGTCCAGCTGTTCCAGCAGCAATCGGTGCTGGGCGATACCCCCCCCGACACGTGGTCGGTCGATAGTCAAGTCGAGGTCTTGCTGTCGGAAAACGTGGCGCTCGCGATCATCAAGGACCTGCACCTCACCGAGGATCCCGAGTTCGTCGCGCCGGATGACGGCCTTTTTTCCACGATCAAGGGATGGGTGTTGAACCCCTTTGGATCGTCAGAAGAGCAGCCTTCCGAATTTGCTCTCACCCGAGCAGCGATAGGACGCTTGCAATCGCACCTGATCATCAGTCGCGCGGGCTTGACTTATGTCATCAACATCGGGTTCCGATCACACAATCCGCAACGGGCGGCGCAGGTCGCGAATGCGGTGGCGGAGGCCTACATCGACGACCAATTAGAGGCAAAATACCAGGCGACGCGGAGAGCCGGCAACTGGATGCGGGACCGCATCAAAGAACTGCGTGATCAGGCCACCAATGCTGAGCGCGCGGTGGTGGACTTCAAGACGAAGAATAACATCGTCGCTGCCGGCGGCCGATTGATGAACGAGCAGCAGCTCTCTGAACTCAACAGCTCGTTGATTCAGGCACGCGCACAGACGGCGGAGGCGAAGGCCAAGCTTAGTCGCGTCGACGAAATCTTGCGTTCGGGCGTGGAGGTGCCCGACGCCACAGTCACCGACAGCTTGCGCAATGAAGTCATTACCAAGCTGCGATCGCAGTATCTCGACTTCAGTCGAAAGGAGGCCGAATATTCAGTGAAGTATGGGTCCGGCCACCTTTCGGTGGTCAATATGCGCACCCAGATGCACGAGATTCGCAAAGTCATCGTTGACGAACTTGGTCGCATCGCGCAGACCTACCGGAGCGATCACGAGATTGCCAAGGCACGTGAAGAGTCCATCAGCAAGAGCCTCGCCGATATTGTCTCGGTATCGCAGACTGCCAATCAGGCCCAAATTGCGCTGCGCGACCTCGAGAGCAGCGCGCAGACCTACCGCGCGCTGCATGACAACTTCCTGCAGCGCTATATGGAATCGGTTCAGCAGCAATCGTTCCCGATCACCGAAGCCCGGCTCATCACAACCGCCACGCCTCCCTTGAGTCAGAGCAATCCCAGGATCAGGCTCATCCTCATGATGGCGGCGGCCGGAGGTGTGATCGTGGGCTCTGGGCTGGGCCTGTTGCGTGACATAGCGGATCGCGTCTTCCGCACCAGCGATCAGGTTGCAAGCATCCTGCACACGGACTGCATAGCGGTGCTGCCAAAGGTCAAAGGGCCGGTGACCTTGCGGCCGCACCCGCCAACGACAGACTATGGGGGCTTGGAGCACCGAATCATCAAGCGTGACCAGAGCCTGTTCTGGGCGGTTGTTGATTCGCCGTTTTCACGCTTTGCCGAGTCGATCCGCGCAATCAAAATCGCGGCGGACCTCAACAGGTCGGCCAAGGGCAGCAAGGTGTTGGCGTTCACCGCGTCGCTACCGAACGAAGGCAAATCGACGACCGCAATGGCGCTGGCGCAAAGCATCGCGAGTGTCGGCGGGCGGGTGGTCCTGTTAGACGCCGACCTGCAACCCCGATCTGTCGCGTAAACTGATCCCGGAGGCGAAAGTCGGCTTGTTGGAGGTTCTTGCCAATCAGGTGAGGATCGAGGACGCGCTGTGCGTGGACCCCGACACGCGTTTAGTGTTTTTGCCCGCCGTCGTCAACGAGCGGATAGCTCACAGCAGCGAGGTGCTCGCCTGCGAAGCCACGAAAATCCTATTCGAGCGGCTACGCCAATCCTACGAGTACATCATCGTCGATCTGTCGCCATTGGCGCCGGTGGCGGACGTTCGTGCGATGACGCACCTCGTCGATTGGTTTGTATTCGTGATCGAGTGGGGACGCACAAAGATCGACGTGGTGGAACATGCGCTCTGGAAAGCGCCGGGCGTATACGACAATCTGCTCGGAGTCGTCCTCAACAAGGCCGATCTCAACCTGTTGTGCCGCTACGAAGGCCATCGTGGCCACTACTACGACAGGCGGTACTATGCACGGTACGGTTACGTGGATTGAGGACAGCGTAAACGACGCACGCTGCCGGGTATCCGGCCTCGCCGTCATCCCGCGGTCCGTGTCTCAGTCCTTGTCTAGAAGGGCATTAAGAAGGGGTCGCCGCCACCGCTGCGCGGCTGGGTCGTACGCGCCGAACTCGGAGCAGAACTCCCAATATGACCAGCTGAAGCCCCATTTTTCGGCCTCACGCGCGACAGCTCGCGTCCACAGCGCCCGATCGTCCATGTTGGCCTCCCGATAGGCGCCGAATTCTCCAAGGTAGAGCGGGCGGTGGTTTTGTTGGGACCATGCCGCGGCGCGCTCGAAGTCCTTGCGCAACTCCTCTCGCTCTTGCGGTATGCCCGTCCATCGTGTCCCGCGCCAGGGCGCACTGTCGTTGAGCCAGAAGGCACCCTGGTGCGTGAACTGGAGTGGCTTGTAGTAGTGAAACGTACCGATGATCCGCCGGTCTTGCGGCGGCAACTGCATCTTGTCCAGCTTGTCGACGGCATTCCAATATGCCGGGCCAATCAGGATTATGCGGTCTGGATTGCTCTCTCGAACGGCCTTGAGGAGCGCGGGAAATGCCTCCTGCCAGCGCTCGTCGTCGAGCTGGCCGCGCGGCTCGTTTAGGAGTTCGAACATAAGGCTCTTGGGCTGATTCTGGTACCGCAGCGCGATCTGTTTCCAGAGTTGCACCAGGCGCGGGAGATTTTGGACCGGATCCTGGTTCATCTCTTCGTAGTGATGCACGTTGATGACGACGGCCAAACTTCTCGACAACGCTTGCCTAATGGCCCAATCGACCCGCTCGAAGAAGTCCATTTCGATGTCGTATGGAGCCGTGGTGCTGGCATGCGCCGACCAGCGGACGGGAATGCGCACCGAATCGAACCCCGCCTCCTTTATCGAGCGAAAATAGTTGGCCTCGAGCGTGACCCCCCAGGCTCCCTCTTGTGGCCCATCCAAGGCGTTCCCGAGATTGATGCCCCGGCCGAGCAAGCGATTATAATGAAAGGCATCGTCGACCTGCGCGATGGCCAACGGAGTGGTTGCCGCAAACAGTGTGATGCCGAGGATAGCGCAACTCATCCGACTGATAACTGAAAGCATCCTGGAACGGAATACCACACGGATGCCTCGCTGGCAGGCCCTGAGCTGGGAATCAACCACGATCAAATCGCACAGCCTGGTCATTTGCCTACCAGGAGATGACAAGGTTCCAAGCGTATGTTAATCACATATCACACGGCAAAGTTATGCTACGGGTGACGTTAAGTTCCGCCGGGCACGAACATATCAGCGTCGAGCCTCATATAACGCTCACTGGCTCTCGATGTGAACACCCATGCTGCACCGTCCGCCTGTCTCGCTCGAAAGAGCTATTGCAGAGAGAAGACTGATCCTTCTCTTCTATAAGGAATTCGAGAAGGACAAGTTCTTCATGTACGATCGCTACCTCAAGCGCGTCGTGCGGCCAATCTATGACCTCACCCACACCAGGCAGAAGAAAACGGGATTTGGCGTTTCTTTCGAGCTTCTTAAACAGGCCCTCGAAAAGCAGGGCTGGCTTGTGCGGATCAATGACCATGCGCTTGCCCGCAAGCATCCTGAGTACCCGGTCGGGTTGGTTGGATTTCCCACCGTTTTGGAAGGCTGGAACTTACCGAATCCCGCGATCCTGGGGCCTTCCATGTTTGACCACCCGATGCTTGCACCCCGTCTGATGGAAGATCCTCGATTTCGCATTTATCTCGTTCTCGCACAATGGATGCACGACATGTTTCGCCCCATCTACGGCGATGCATGCGTTCGATGGTACGCCGGGATCGATACCGACGAATGGGTCGATACGAGATCGTATGCGAAAGACGTCGATTTCCTCGTTTACGACAAGATCCGGTGGAGTCACGAAAGGCTGGTGGTCGAGCTGCTACAGCCAATACTCGATGTGCTTGCTCGCCGTGGATTACGGACCCACGTAATCCGATACAAATATCATGATCACAAGACTTATCGGCGACTTCTGGAGAGGTCGCGTGCCATGATTTTCGTCTGTGAGCACGAGACGCAGGGCTTGGCCTATCAGGAAGCGCTTGCGTCGAACGTTCCGGTCCTCGCGTGGGACAATGGGTATTGGCTTGACCCGCTTTGGAAGGAGGTCAGCAACGTGATGATCCCGGCATCGTCGGTACCTTTTTTTTCCGCGGACTGCGGCGATCGTTTCGCCGATCTTACCCAGTTAGAACAAACGCTGGATCGATTTCTCAACCACATGAGCTGTTATCAACCAAGAAGATATGTATTGTGCAATCTCTCCTGGCAGCAATCGGCATCTATATACTCGTGTGCATATTTCTCGTTGATGAGTAGTGAGCATCAAGGTGAGAAGTCGTGCGCTGGATGCGTCTCGTCGTAAAGAACCTCATGCGTCGTAACCCTGCGATCTTCAACCCGCTGTGGGCATTTCTCTATCCTTTGATATATCGCCGCGACGGGAAATATTTTGGCTCGGAGTACCTCAATGGTGAGGAAGCTTTCCAGACGATCTTTGAGGAAAATCGATGGGGATCATCCGAGTCACGAAGCGGTAGGGGAAGCACCGTCGCGTATACCGAGCCGTTGAGGCCGTTGCTAGAGCATTATCTAAAGACACTTAATGTGGAGGTTTTTCTTGATGTACCTTGCGGAGATTTTAACTGGATGAGACACGTTACATTGCCGCGTGGAACCCGGTATATAGGCGGAGATATTCTCGCCCCCCTGGTCCAGGATTTGCAACAAAAATATGGAAACGAAAGATGTTCCTTCCATGCAATCGACATTGTAGAAGGACCTCTGCCGAACGCTGACCTATGGCTTTGTCGAGACGTACTCTTCCACTTGCCTAATCAAGATATCCGGAGAGTTTTCAGAAACTTCGTCGCTGCTGCCATACCCTACATGCTTACGACGACATACAGTTTCTCTAGGAAAAACGAGGATGTAAGGGCCGGCGGGTTTCGCTTTATAAACTTAAGGCTGCCGCCCTTTATGCTTCCCCCACCGTTGTCGATGGTGTCAGATTTCGTCGCGCCCGAGCCTCCCAGATATCTCGGTCTCTGGTCTCGCGACCAGGTTGCCGCGGCGCTAAGTAGCACAGGTCAAATTGATGCCTCCATGCCAAACCATTCAATCTAGCCTTAGCTTGCGAGCTCGTCGTGACATTACATCAAGTTGTTCGGTCTTCCAGCGGGAATATCCGGGGCTTAGCTTTGGACGTCTCGTGGTGGGTCTGGTTTATTGCGGTTGCCGCTCTCTTCTTCTTGGATATTATTCCAACATTACCAGTGATCGTGTTTATGGTTGGAGCGACGGTTTATGCACTCGCACGCCCGGGCTTGGCCCTAAACGCCATTTGTAGTTCCTGGATACTTTGGATCTATGTGATCTTCGCGGCGTTGTCGGTACTTTGGTCGCAATATCCCGATTGGACGCTCCGGGCTTCGATCCAATTCGCATTTTCGACTGGAGGTTTCCTGGTGATGGTGCGGGCACTGCCGGCAAAATCGTTCCTGACGGTGTATTTGTCGGCGATCCTGCTCGCGGATGCGGTGAGCCTAGCGAATCCGAGAATGGCATGGAACGCCGGCGGACTGGCTATGATTGGGATCTTCGGCTCGAAAAACAGCTTCGGTTTGATGCAAGCTTTATTGATTCAAGTTGGCGTGTGGGTGCTTCTGGACCGTGGGCAGCCCAGGCTTATGCGTGCGCTAGCGCTTATCGGTGTGGTTGGCGGGGCCATCCTGATCGTGGCCGCGCTGTCCGTGGGCGCCGTTGTGGCGCTGGCCGGTGCATTGGCTTGTTCGCTTCTGGCATTTAACTTGCGCCATTTCCGGCCCCGTTCGCGGGTCGTCATTTTGTGCGCCGGCGCCCTATTAACTGCGATATTGTGCAGCTTTCTTATTGTTTTCGGCGACGAGCTGTTTCAAGCGGCGCTCCAGCTCAGTGGAAAGAGCGTCAACTTGTCGGACCGAGCGCCTCTTTGGGACGTAGCTAACAAGATGATGCAAGAACATCCCATTGCGGGCGTTGGATATCAAGCATTCTGGCAGCACGGCAATCCGCACGCTGAAGATTTGTGGAGCCGGTTCCAACCAGCGCGAGCGGGGTATCACTTTCATAATCTTTGGTACCAATCGGGAGTCGACCTCGGTTATATAGGACTTGGTTTGGCGCTTCTCACGGTTGCTGTAACTGCTATCGAAGTCGCGCGCTGGGTAGTCCACTCGCCTAGTCCGACGAGCTGTTTTTTCCTTGGATATGTGGCTTTTATCATTCTGCGGTCTATGTTGGAGGTCGATTTATTCGCCCAATTTTCACTTACGGGCGCCGTTTTCCTCGCGGCCTTTGTTTATGCGCGACAATCGCGAGAGCGAAGCAAAGCGGAAGGGAGAGTTCGTATGGAGGCGCCCGGACTTCGAGCATGATAAAAGACCTCGCTCAGTTCCGAATTCTGGCCGCTAACTTGTCTGGCGGAACTAGCAAGAGCGAAATAAAGAAGATGGTGATGGACATTATTACGGCTCATGGAATCAAGGGGCGCGTACTGGACTTTGGCGCGGGAAGAGGTGAGTTGATCAAATTATTGTCTCGTATCGATGATATGGAGCTACACGGTGTTGACATTATGAATCGTCCTGAAGACCTTCCGAGAGCGGTAAGTTGGCGTCAACAGGACTTAAATGATGGACTTCCATGTGCTCCGGAATATTTCGATGCAGTCGTTTGCAGCGAAGTTATCGAGCACTTGGAAAATCCGCGGTCTGTGTTCAGGAATCTGTTCACAGCGCTGAGGCCGGGCGGGAAGTTAGTATTGACGATGCCCAATCAGGAGAATCTGCGTTCTTTCTTAACGCTCATCTTTCGGGGTCATTTCGCGTCGTTTCAGGAACACGACTATCCGGCCCACATAACCGCATTACTGCGCACCGATCTTATTCGAATGTGTCAAGAGACAGGATTTTCGGAGCCGTATTTCTACTATACAAACTGCGGATGGATGCCGAAAGCGCGAACAACGTGGCAAAAAGCTTCGCTGAATTTGCTTCGAGGAAGGCTATTCAGTGACAATTTGGGCATGGCGGCCACTAAGTCGCAGCGGACATAGGCAATAGCGATTGCGAGGTCCTCGCTCGTTCGACGACCGGCGTGCCTTTAAGTTCCTAATATCAAGGATTCTCCCTGAGACCCGACCACAGTCCATCTCGACCGATCGAAATCCGTCAATATCCTTCGTAAATGCCAGCCTATCGCTCCGCGGTATCAGGGAGTCTTGGTAGCCATGAATAATGCATCGTGAATGGACGGCTTCGTTGTGGTAAGATAACATTCCGACGTTAAGACATTGGGAGAGTTGATTGATAATCTGCATTGCAGAAAATCGCCCGAGCTTCGAGCCTTCTGTTAAGCTTCTTCTCATGAGCCTGACGAGGCATTGTCCGAACTTACCGATACGTCTGTTCTTTTCCCCGGTAAAAGAAGAGTTCGTCTCGTGGGTCAGGCAATATGAACAAGTGAGACTGGATGTCGATCCGCTGCCGACCGCGTATAGCCACAACGTGAAGCCGCAAGCTCTCCTGCATCTGATGGACGAAGGCCACGACGATATCGTCTGGATCGATTCCGACATTATTGTTGCGCGGGATATTTCCTACCTGTTCCACAAGCTTGACCCTGATGTGCTCGTCATCACAGAGGAAGCTATGTGCAGGGCCCGCTACGATCCGGATGGGCTGCGGGCTCGTCTCTGGGGCTTTAAGGTCGGACGAACTCATCCATTCGTTCTCAATACCGGTGTAATTCGCGGCACAAAATTACATCGGCCTCTCCTGAGCCGATGGCGCGAGCTTCTCGAGTCTGACCAATATGCGAAATTCCAGCGGCTTGATTGGCGATCCCGGCCCCCACACATGATATCCGATCAAGACGTGCTGACCGCTCTTCTTGCATCCCAAGAGTACACAAATGTACCCTTAAAAATACTCAAGCGGGGCAAAGATATTATTCAATATTTTGGGTCCCACGGCTACACAATTCCTGAACGACTCTCGAACGTCATACTCGGCGCGCCCACTTTCATCCATTCACAAGGCCCAAAGCCATGGATTCATGATTGGGAGCGCCGAACGGCAGCAAGCGTCAGGGAAAGTTGGGAGATGTTGCACCTCGACCTGTCGCCTTATACTCTTGCCGCGCGCAAATACCGCGAAAATTTAGGCAGCGACACGTCGTGGATGCGGTCACATTCGATCTTCGGTTCTTTTTTGCGCGGGCTTGGCCTATGGTATCCACCCCTTGTTGGTCTTCCTTTCGCAGCTGCAGCGGATCTCTTTCGTTTGGCGGGAGGATTTTCTGCCAACGATCGAACAGCAGTCGCCCGGCTTCAAAACCGTGACGGAGCGATCTTATTTTGAAACAGGTTTTTCGAACTTTGCCGCGGCGCGTTGTTCGATACTGTGATGTGAAGGTGGATACGGACTGAGATCAGGTGGGTTCAATCGGTTTGCCGTATTCCTCGTAAACGCCGGCTCCCAGGGCGTAGCTTATCGTTCCCCAGTGAAAGATGCCGCGCATCAACCACCACATCGCGCGCGCGCGATTTGGAATCGTGACGGCGGCCATTATGGCGCAGATAGCAGCTTTCAACGGTGCCGTGCATGAGAGACGGACGTACTCAGGATGGTCAAATTTGTGCGAAACGAGCGCGCGAGCTTGCCCAGCCCGATATCGACGCTTCACGACCCATGCAAAATTGGCACGGGACTGAACGACACTTTCATACACAACGGCACCCGAGGCATACCTCAGCACGCCGCCTTTGCGGTACATCGTGTGGAAGAACATTGTATCTTCTCCCCCCGTTCGGCCCAGCTCAGGATCGAATCGAAGTCCGTGTCGCCGAGCAAAGGCCATATCAATCAGCACGTTCGAAGTGTAGCCAGTAGTGATCCGGCTACGTTCTGTAATTCGGTTGGAGTGATAGTCGCCTTGCCTGATCCAATCAGGAGTCCCATCGTCGTACATCGCCTCGCATGGGCCGAATACGGCATTAGCGCCGTCCCGACTCGCGACTAGCTCAGCAAGCCAGTTTGTTGAGGCGAATTCATCGTCGTCCACGAAGGCGAGCCAAGGTGTGGTGGCTGCATCGAGGCCTGCATTCCGCGCCATTGAAATATTCTGGCCAGGAACATGTTTGTAGTCCACGTGAATATCTGTTCGACGACGGAAGTCTGTTACGATGTTGAAAGCCGTCGGCGCGGAATCATTATCGATGACGAGGATGCGAACATTTACGTTCGGCAGTTCTGACTGCTTAGCAATACTATCGATCGCGGACAAAACGCTCGGCCTTCGGAAAGTACAAATACAGACTGTCAGTTCAATTGCTTTGGAATGCGTAGAGTTTGCCATCTGATGCGTTCAGAAGCTACGGGTCGTCTGCTCTGCCTTCCTTGGGCGCGAACGGAACGGGGCGGGACGCCTCCTACGGTTCTGTGGCACGCCGGTACGCGCGTATCCAATCGATTGTCAAAACAGCAGGGAAGTGGGTGGAGTCATCGGGCCGACCGACCCAATGTCCTCCGATCGGAAGACCTGCCAAGATATACATTGGCTTGTGCATGTCTGCCGGAGTGGGGGCGCGAGCCACCTCGAAGCCGTCGAAATACCATCTGATTTCATCTTTTTGCCAATCGACTGCGTATAAATGAAAATCCGCGGACGTGTCTGGAACACGAATGACATCGGGAGCATCAGTATGCACGCCGTTCGCCTTGCTATGGGCATTGGTATGCAGCACGGTCGGCTCCTGCCCGAGAATTTCAATAATATCGATTTCGGGGGGCCATGAGCGATCCTTTGGCAAGAGCCAGAAGGTTGGCCACAATCCGGTCCCCTTCGGCATGCGCGCTCGCATCTCGAACACCCCGTAAACCTGCGAAAAGGAGAACTGGGTTGTAATGAGGCCGGAGGTGTACTCGTAATTTGATATGAAGGGTTTGACGTTCTCCGGAGCTTTGTCGCCGACGATTTCAAGCGTGCCATTGACGATGCGAAAAGGCTCGATCCCGAGCGGCGTGGATGCCGTCCCGCGAAAGCCGCGATCAAAATAGACCTGCAATTCTCCGTTGGAGCCTAATGTCCTGCTCCCGAGATGCTGCACGGGAGCGTATCCAAAATTAGTCCTCCAAGTTCCTCCCCCCGTCGGGTGATCGTTCAAGCCTTCGGCGTACCAGCTGAACTCGTTGAATTCATCGGCGAACGTCGGGACGAGACCGCGACGATCAAGCTGCAATTGAAACGTGTGGGCGCCTAGGCTGTCGATTTGGGTCTTGAGAATCCACAGGATTTGTCCGCCGGGTAGTCTCAGCTGGGCATCACCTCCGACTTGCCTCAGCATGCCCCGTACTCTGTTAAAATCCGTCAGGTCAAAGTCTAGCAGCCGTATCTTGTCGCCCCTCTGCGCGTTATATCCGTCAATAATCCTATCGCCCACTCCGTGCCGGATGTCGAAGACATAGAGCTCGCCATAGGGTTTGACTTCGCCTTTGATTAAGTCTCCCTTTGGGGGTGACTCTTGCGCAAAGGCCCCTCTGAGATAGGCGGCATTCTTAATACCTGTCGGACTGTCGGTCACCAAGTCGCTGATTAGCAGCATACCGGCTATTAGAAGAAGTACTCGGCGCGGCATGTTATATGCGCATTTGCTTCGTCGGGTGGCGTAGGCTTGGGATCCCTGCGGTGCTGAGTCACGACAGGTCTGTTGTAGGTCGGGTGCCTCTTTGATTCTCATGTGACAACCTGGACGTTGTTAGAACGAGCGGATGAGGGACAGTGATGCGGGCTACTCGCGATGGAGCGAGACCGCGCAGGCGAACACCGAGCGGGAGGCGAAGCAGCGCGGCGGCCCGTGGTTTTGTCAATGCGATGCCCATGGCAGCCGGCCAATTCCGTGACTTGAGTGCATTGAGCAGCTTTTCGAAGGCCAAGGCAGTCTCGACTGACCTCATACGGCGTTTGACCGCTTCAGCAACCGGTTGATTTTCGCGAGAAATCTTGCCGAGAAATCGCACGTCAGTCGCCTTGAGCGCCTCGAGGGCCCTTTCATTCAAGCGGTGGGATATCGAGGTGCTGTGTTTGCGATAGAAATATAGGGGCAGGGGATAGACTCGCATTCGCCTGCCTGAATAAAGCAACCGCAGCACCAAATTATAATCCTCGGCGATCCTCAACGTCTCGTCGTAGTAGGCTGTTGGACCAGTCAGGATAGTTTTCCGGAACAACGGCTTGAGATAGCCGAGCGCTGGTCCTCGACCGTACAAATGATTGACTTGGATATAGCGGCAGATTTCGACCCAGAATGGTTCCTGTGCCCACCGGCCCGAGAGTAATGGGTGTGGCGGCTTGGAACCGCTCGTATCGAACTCGACGAGATTGTCTGCCACCATGTCGGCGTTATCGCGGCGGGCCATTTCGACAAGCGTCGTCAACCGGTCGGGATGCATAAGGTCGTCGCTGTCCATGACGGCGATCCATTCGCCCTGCGCAAGCGCGAGGGCCCTGTTGCGCGCGGCAGCTGGTCCTCCCCTACGACAACTCCGCACCAGGCGAATTCGCGGGTCTTCCGCCATCAATCCCGTCACTACCGCGGTACTATCGTCGGCCGACGCATCGTCGGAAACGATGATTTCGAGATCGCGCAAGCTTTGGCTTTGGGCCGACCGGATGGCATCGGCCAGATGCGCCGCGCCATTATAGTTGGCCATGATAACGCTGACGGTCGGTTGAGGCGCCGTATGCTCGTGCGTGTTTGATGCTCTCATCGGGTGATCCGGTCGCGCGTCCGCGTCTTGGCGGTGCGGATGTCGACCTGCCTAGTACTATGGGTTCGCCACAGTCCCGCCTTCAATCCCTCAAAGAATCCGACTGACCAACCGACCTGCATCACGATGGCTGCGGCGCCTGCCGCGGCGGCGCAGGGGTCCCGTTGGCGAACGCCGAGCAGAAGGCCATAGCCAAGACACAACAGTGCCCAGCTCAGCGCTGGGAGGGCAAAGATGAAAGAGAGTGGCGCCAGCAGGAGCAAACTCAGCGCAGGAGCAATTCCAGCCAGAATCAGATGTCGGACCTTCGCGTTCTTTCGATGCTTGAGGAAATTACGGGCTCGGCCGCAACCAACGTTTCGATATTGCCGAATGAGAGCAGCCATTGTGTCGCGAGGGTAATAGGTAACTTCAACCTCACCGGTCAGAAAGATCGCAAATCCGGAGGCCCTCAGCCTGGTATCCAGCTCAACGTCCTCAACGTGAGAAAATGAATCATCATAGCCACCTACTGCCTTGAAGGCTCTGATGGTCATCAACGCGTGATGCCCATGATCGACCCAACCTTCCCGGGCGACATTGCGATGCAACGCGCCGCCGTTGCCGAGGATCGAATTTTGTGCGGCGGCGGCCGCGCGCTGAAAGCAGCTTCTTCCCACGCTGTGCATGCTCACAACAATGGAATCCGCCCGTGTTCTGGCTTGCACGTTCAATAGGCGTTCACAAAACCGACTCGGATACCTCGCATGCGCATCGACACGGATGATGAATTCAAAGTCGTTGCCATACCTTTCAACCGCACGGTTCACTCCTGCGCTTTGAATTCTCTTCGGATTCTCCATAAGTACGACGCGGCGGTCGCGAGCCATGTAATCGCGCGCAATAGCACGACTGCCGTCGGTGCTCCCCCCATCAGCAACGATAATGGCTAGATCGATGCGGTCTGCATCGGCCAGTAGCTGGTCGATCACCCCCGCCAGGTGCTCTTCTTCGTTGAGGCAGGGAATCACAACCAGGACCGGTGCCGTCGAGGCTTTGAATGTTGCCGGGTCGTGTATGGCCATGCCCTTACGTTTCAGTGCCGGCGAAGATATGGTATGTAGTTGGCTCGCCATACTCTAAATCACCCATGGGTGACGGGAACGTATTCGTGCAGAGCACGAGGTGGAATGCTGAGTCCGCATTTCATTGGCTCCATTGGGTGAGCGGCATACCCTTGGCTCTAGTGTTTCAAGCTTGTCTCAGGCATTGTTTGCTCTGACCGAGCCACCGGAACACTATATTGAGCGGCACGTAGCGCCTCCACGAGCGCGCAGCAGTCGGCTTGGTCACTTACCAAGTCTGTGCGCGGCAGCGCTTCCACTTGGCCTGCTAGCTTCGAGTAGGTCTCATTGTCGAGGTATCGGAAGAAATCGATGAGGCGTTGCTCCAGGGGTTCGTCTAAGACGACTCCCGCTCCTCGCTTCGCCAACCAGCGGCCGGTCTCGATCCCCGCTAGTCCGATCGGCACCGTGCCATAGAGGCTTCCTTCGTAAATGCGATTGGGTAGCAGCCAGGTCGAGTTCTGTCCGACTTCATAATAATCGATGGCCCAGCTGAAATGAACGTCGCCATAAATGGCCGGCAAATCGGCTGGGTTGTGATAGGGGCCGGCAAAATGAACATGCGGAGATCTGGCGACCAATTCATTGAGGTCGTGAAAGACCACTTTGGTCGGGCGGCCTCGGATTATTATTTCAATCTTACCGGCAGCGCCTCGTGCCAGCGAACACAGGATGTCCAAGCTTCGGCGACAGCGAATGATCCCGAACCACCCAATGCGCCAAGGTGGCCCCGATAGCGGTCTCTTTCGATCTGGTTCGTGGACGTTATCGAGCATGAGCACTTTATTTTCGACGACACGTATCGGAGAGCGAAAGCCGCGGGGAACGAAATAATTATGGACGAATGCCGGTGAGCTCGTGAGCAACAGGTTTACCTCGCGCCAAAGCCTGGTTTCGAGCGATCTCAGCAACCGCCCCTCGAGGCGCTTGGACAGGAGCATGCGGTGGATATCGAGGCATTCGTACACGACTGCCGCCGTGGGAGCGTGAAGCTTCCGAGCGCGAATTGCGAGCGCCAGCATCTCGAGGTTGCGGGCGAGGATGACGTTGGCGCCGCGCACATGCTCAGCGACGCCGCCCAGCCTGGCCAGAGTTCCAGCGACCGATAACCCTCGTCTCAGCAGCATGCCGTCCGCGGTGCGGCCGAGGTCGACCGAGACGATCCCTTCGATCGCTGCTGCTGCCGGCTCAGAACTGCGCTGGAACCCAATTGCCGTGACGGCCGCCCCGCCGGCCAACAGCATTCGGATGCGGCGCTGAACGGCTGGGTCCGAAAGATCGTGGTTGAAATAGGCAATTTTGGCGGCCACCGCAGAATCCAAGTCGAGGTTGACGATCGCGACTGTCACTCAAATTTGATCTTCCGTATGTTATCATATCATTCAATGAACACATACTAACATTATGCGGAACCGGTTGCGAAAGTGACGGCTTATTGACTACCGGTATGATCTTCCTGCTGGATTGCCTGCGGAAGCGTCATCGCAGACGTACGTTATGCTGTGAGTAATCCAGCGATGCTGTATGATACGCAAATTACTCCTACCGAATTGACAATCCTAATGCCTTGTCTAAACGAGGCAGAAACTATTGCCGTCTGTGTAAAGAAGGCATCGAGTTATTTGTCGAGGTCTCGCATCCGCGGCGAGATATTGATCGCCGACAATGGCTCGACCGATGGTTCCCAGGCCATTGCGCGACGTTTCGGCGCGCGCGTCGTATCGATTTCTGAACGCGGCTACGGAGCGGCCCTTACGGGCGGCATTGAAGCAGCGAAAGGGCATTTCGTGATCATGGGGGACGCCGATGATTCCTACGATTTTTCGCAGCTCGACAGCTTCGTAGCTAAGCTCCGAGAAGGATACGATCTTGTTATGGGAAACAGGTTCAAAGGCGGCATAGAGAGGGGGGCCATGCCCGCGCTCCATCGTTGGCTGGGCAATCCTCTCCTGAGCTTCATCGGCCGTATCTTTTTCCAGGCGGAACTCGGCGATTTCCACTGCGGGCTGCGTGGTTTCAATACAGGTGCCATCCGCGAACTCAAGCTTCGCAGTAGCGGGATGGAATTTGCCAGTGAGATGGTCGTGCGGTGCCGTTTGGCACGCATGCGTATCGCGGAAGTGCCGACCACTCTGAAGAAAGATGGACGCTCAAGACGCCCGCATCTGCGCACGTGGCGAGACGGCTGGCGGCACTTGCGATTCTTACTAATATTCTCGCCCCGTTGGCTCTTCTTCTATCCA
>Ga0182041_10000567_pt1 | contig 17512 bp, 15 predicted proteins | sample flu12Cox44000178_FD_125967 | JGI IMG/M metagenome (GOLD analysis project Ga0182041, IMG submission 125967) | Lab enrichment of tropical soil microbial communities from Luquillo Experimental Forest, Puerto Rico - flux8day.12C.oxic.44.000.178 | ecosystem: Environmental > Terrestrial > Soil >...
AAGGGCGTGAACAGATCAAATCCGCGGGCAAAATGATTGCTCCAGTCAAACGTCACGTGGCCAGTGCTCAGACCTTTATTGGTACTTGCAGTCGGGATCGCACTGTTCAGGCTCGTGCTGAAGTCAAGGGCAGACCCTTTGGTGGAATATTTGAGACCCAAGTACGGATTCCCTAGGCCATTTGCAGAGGTGGTGCCCGTCATCGAGGTAGACGGCTTGATGAAGAAATACGCTACACCGACATTCACGGCAAAGTGTTCGCCAAAGGTGTAGCCAACGGTCGAGTTCAGGTCGGTGATAAACCCATCCGAGTTGCCGCTGCCCTCATAAGTTTCCGTCCAGTTGTATCCCTGTTGCTCAACTCCCCCTCTGCCCGCCGCTTGCGGCAAGGCTTGGGACGCGGCTGATGCAGCCAGCAAGAACGGCAATACGACAGCGACCAATAGAAACTGCGTGCAAAACTTCAAAGTGCCTCCTCCCGATTTTCTCGTAACCGCGCTACCTGTCCACTCACGCAGCACTCGACTACAGAGGCTTGCCATCGCCCGTCCGGCGTGGGAAAGCATCTATTCTCTAGTCGGTGGGAAGCGGTGATCCAGTTACCGTGGTGTGGTGTACCTACTGCTGGCGCATACATGGCAATCACGTACATGCTTAAGACGGTCGGACTGTGGAGATCGATCAGCCACGTCGCAAGAACATTGAAACGGCGCCGGCAGTTAGCGTAACCAGATGGGATGAGTTCGACATGCTCTTTCGAGCACAACGGGCTATGAAAACGCAAGGTGCGGCTGATCGGGGAGAGGCGGAAGAAAGACGATCGGCTGGATGCGCAGACATGGGCGCGGCTGGCGCGGATCGATCCCGAGTTGCTGGGCTGGAAGGCAGGGAAATCTCTTCTCCTTCCCGTCGAGGGAAAAATTTCCTTGACATGCCCCCTTAATAGATCAAGGCGTTTACACAATCAGGCGCCGCTTGTTCGCTTATTTCAACGCCAAAGCGGATCCGTCTCCGCGGCAATGACTTTATGGGGAGCTTCGTTAACTGACAACTGCAACGTGGTCAGCCGGGCGGTACCATTGCAGGGATGTGGTTACGAGGCGTACCATTTCCCGACTTCCTAAAGGTTGCTCTCGCGCAACCAGCGAACCGCTCTCATCTGTCATCCTATTTAGGTCAGAGTTCAGCACGCCAATCAGTATCCGGGCTGGAACTGTTGACGGGCTGAGGCTGAGTGGATAAACACACATTTCGGATTGTGGTGGTGGACGATTACGAGGCCTGGCGTCGCTACACCTGTTCGACGGTCCAAGAAGATCCTGAATTCCATGTCATCGCCGAAGCCTCAGACGGGCTGGAAGCAGTTCAGCTAGCCCAACAACTCCAACCTGACCTGATCCTGCTGGACATCGGTCTTCCGACGCTTAATGGATTGGAAGCGGCACGACGAATCCGAGAGGTTAGCCCGCAATCCAAAATCCTGTTCGTCAGCGAAAATCGCTCTTGGGACATCGCACAAGCGGCCTTACGCACCGGTGCGGGGGGATACGTCGTCAAGTCGGCTGCCGCGAGCGAACTGCTGCCTGCCGTGGCCGCAGTGCTCCAAGGCAAGCAGTTCCTCAGTGCGAGCCTGACGGGTCCCCGCCCCGCACACAATACCCGCCGCGACAACGTTGTAGAGCCGATCCAGCGACAGGAGGGTGAGGTTCCCTACCGCCACGAAGCTGCATTTTATTCGGATGATCAGGAGTTTCTAGGCGGCCTTACCCGTTTTATCACTCCTGTTCTGCAGGCCGGAAATGCAGCCATCGTTGTGGCAACCGAGTCGCACCGCGACAGCCTTGTTCCGCGATTGCAAGCTCAGGGCTTGGATATGGATGCGGCTATCGAGCAGGGTAGATACACCGCGTTGGACGCGGCAGACACGGTCTCGACATACATGGTCCGCGGCATGCCGGACCCGGTTCGATTTCTGGAAGGCTTTGCCAAACTCATTGTTACAACAGCACAGGCCGCGAAGGGACGGCCTCGCCGCGTTGCTCTCTACGGAGAGGGTGTGCATCTGGTGTGGGCGCAAGGTAATGCAGAGGCGGCGATACAGATTGAGAAATTGTGCAATCAGCTTATCCGTTTGTACGACGTGGATATTTTATGCGGGTATTCTCCGGGGAGCGTTGTGGGCGGGATGGACAGCCACATCTTCCAACGAATCTGTGCAGAACATTCAGCCGTGCATTCCCAATGGAATGAGCCCTAGCCTCTTTTCATCCCACCGCCCGTTGGGATTCCTGCTCTGACTCAATCCGCACACGGACGTGGATGCTGGTGCCGCGTTGCCGCTCGGAGTCAATGGTAATCGTGCCGTTCACAAGTCGAACGCGCTCGCGCATGCTGACAAGTCCCAGTCCTCCACTACCCATCGCCGTTCTGGTGTCAAACCCGGTTCCGCGGTCTGAGACCGTGAGGTGAACCTCGCCCGCAGAGTAAGCCAACCTCACGTCGTATTGGCGAACCTTGCTGTGCTTTACCGCGTTGTGCAATGCCTCCTGCAAAACACGGAACAGGCACAGGGAAACTTCGTGTGATATACGCTTGGGGATGTTGTCGTCGGTGAAATCAATAGCGACTTTTTGACGGGCGGCAAGCTCCCTGCAGAAGCCCCTCATGGCAGCGACGATGCCGAGAATCTCCAACTGGGGAGAATGGAGTTGATGCGCCAGTGATTGCACGTCGGCTGCAATCGCAGTAACGCGATCTCTGATCTCCGTCAGTCCACTACTAATCTCAGCAGCGGAATCACGGGGATGTTCTCTCAGTTGCTCGATGTCGATTGCCAGCAGAGCCAACTGCTGGTTAATGTCGTCGTGGAGCTCTCTTCCGATACGGGCGCGTTCCTGCTCCTGTACCGCAATCAATTTGCGGGTCATGGAAGCAAGAGCCTCCTCCGCCTGCTTGCGCTCGGTCACATCCATATTTACTCCGACCATTCGCAAGGGTTCACCGGATTCATCCATAATCACCTGTCCCCGCCCAGCTATCCAATGGACACTCCCGTCGGGCCATACCACCCGATACTCCCCCTCCGTCGGCTGTCCCGTTTCCAAGGAAAGCTCACCCAACTTGATGACACGTTCCCGGTCATCAGGATGAACCAGATTCTCGAAAGCCTCTTTTGTTTGCCCAAAACGGCCTGGCGGCAAACCGTGCAGTGCCTCCATTTCCGGCGTCAAAGTAACCTTTTCCGTCCGAAAATCCCATTCAAAAGTTCCAATGCGAGCAGCCCATTGTGCCGATCGCAGGCGTTGCTCGCTAGCGCGTAGAGCCTCTTCTGCGCGCTTTCGCTCGGTGACGTCTACAGCATGGCCCAGAACCCGCACCGGCGCGCCCGGCTCTTCGTACCGCACGTTGCGATACAGCCAGATTCGCTCCGTCCCGTCTCTCGCCATCAATCGCATGGCCCCGCTATCCACGGCATTCTTGCGGATGCGTTCCAGGTATTCGTCGAACAGATGCCGCACCGCTGGGTGAATGAAATCCCTGATGTTGCGGCCGAAGCTGTCCTCCACCCCGTAGCCGAGGGATTCCGCGGCCGCTGGGTTGACGGTCAAGAGCTGACCATTCAGGTCGTGAATACACATCAGCCCCAGACTGTTTTCGACTAGCAGGCGGTAGAGTCTGAGCTGCTGTTCAGATGCATCCATCGCCAAGTCCCTCAGGCAACATCGCAAACCAGGGGCACTGTTTTGGTCGGCGCAGTCCCAGGCGCACGATCCGCGATCCCGATGGGGCTCGCGTTGAAAGCATTTAGGAAAAGCTGAGTGTCGGGCGTGCGGGTTTGTGCGGCCTCGCCCACAGGAAATGTATATAGCACCGTTAGCGTCTGACGGCAACGAATAGCAACGATAGCGGGCTACGAGGCCGCCGCGGAGAGTCCCTTCAGAGTTTGCCAAATTTCGCACTGGCATAAACGCAGCCCGGCTGAACCGGTGTTTTGGAGCAGTCCAAAATTCCCAGAGCAGCCTTATCGATTTCCGACTGCGGATGATCCTCTGGATCCCAGCTCCCGCGTAGGCCGTTTCTTGCTGTCAGGGATTTCATCTGAGCATTTCTCAGTTGGCGAAGCTAGGTTGGCGATGCGAACAATCGAAACCTGTCGCGAGAGTGGGCGCCTTTTTATATTGCGTGTCATGGGGATTCCTCAGCCGTCAGTTCTCAACCAGGGAGCCAATCAGGGCGAGCATTCTGACTCCTGCGGATTCAAGATTGGGCCAGTCGATGGAGTGTGCTTTCGAATAGGTAGCTGCACGAAGCCTTGGGCCCTACCGATTGGAGGTGTAGTCCCTTCGAACGCTGCGGTAGCCCTTACGGCTGCGGATACGCAGGCCTTTCTGCTTCTGGGCTTGAATTTCAATGGTTCGGTAGTGACCGTCCAGCTTGAATGCCGCCGGCTTGTAGGATACCGCGTATTGGCTGCGCAGCTCTTCCTGGATGGCTGCGAACGCGTTGGTTACTCCATTGAGTTGAACGGGCACGAACGATCTCCCTCCTGTCGCGTCAGCAATGCTGGCGAGGTTCTTTTGTCCGCGTCCCCCCGACCGGGCCAGGCTGGTGCTGATGGTGTACACCGAAACCTCGGCTTGCTGCGCCATCTCGATGGTTTTGGCGCGAGTTATTGAACTCGAGTTGTCATTTCCGTCGCTCAACAGGATGATAATGCGCCGTATAGGGCCAGTTTGCGGTCGCTTCATCAGCTTATCGAGGCAGGCATAGTGCACCGCATCGTTCATCGCGGTGAGGCTACCTGGCTGCAGTCTGTGCACGCCTACCGAAAGTCTGTCGATGTCGTCCGTAAAATCCTGCGTGACCTTTGGAGTTGCATCGAAACCCATGACAAAAGCTTGATCGTGCTTCTGCCGGAGGGTCTGATGCAGAAACTCGATAGCCTCTCTCTGCTCGAATTCAAAGCGCTCACGCACCGATTGGCTCGTGTCGATCAGCAGTCCCACTTGCAGAGGAAGATTCGTCTCACTGCGGAAGTTGAGGATCGCCTCTGGGGGCTTGTGGTCATCTAGGATCTTGAAATCGTTTTCTTTGAGGTCCTTGACGTAGTGACCATGTTTGTCAGTGACGGTGAAAATCAGGTGGACTTCGCTTACTGCGGTGTGAAGGGTGAGGACCGATTCGTCAGGTCTTGAATCTGGACTGTTCGGTGTCACACTCGTCGGTCGGTTGGCTTGGGCCCAGGCCGCGTTTTGCACCCACGACGCTAACAGGTACAGTGCGAGACTGAACGCGAAAATGATGACACGAAACATCTTGGCATCGTCCATCTTCCTGTCAGCGCGCTCCAATCACTTTAGCTACGCAGAACCGTTCCGGCCAGTCGTGCACCTGGCCCAGAAACGGGCTCCCGCCTTTTCGGCTCGACGCATTGCGGTAGACCAGCACAATATGGGCACGCTGGCTTAAATCCCACCGTAGGTTCTGACAGTTGCAAGGGCATAGCAAGCGTCCAACCCTTGAAGACTTCAATGGCAGCTTCAGACAGCGCCAGAACCAGCTGATAAGGCGAAAAGACACCCTCACATCATGAGGCAGCGGATGTCCGCAGTGTAGAAACCACACGATCACTATGGCGCCACACTGCCAAATATGACAGGCGATTGGCAATCCACGAAGCGAGAGCATGAGCGGTGAATTACAAGAAGTGTCTGCGATGGAGAAGGCTGCGGTGGATAGTTCGAGTCATCGGATTGCACGTCCGCTGAAAACGCTGATTCCGATAACCTTCCTTGTGCTCGTTCCCCTGGTCGTGTGCCTGGCCTTCGTGCTGTTGCACTCGATCCAGGTACGTACGGTGGCGATGGCTGTGTATCCCGAGGGCAGTCTCAACGCCGAGCTCGTAAAGCAGTACCGAGAGGTTCTTGGACGAGACGGACTTGACCTCCGGCTAGTGCCGTCGGCGGGCGCCCTTGAAAGCGTAGCCCGTCTGCGCGACCCAAAATCAGGGATCAGTGCCGCCCTCATTCCGGACGGCATTACCACGGAGAAGGACTCGCCGGAACTGGTCTCTCTCGGCACATTGTTTTACCAACCTTTTTGGGTCTTCTCCCGCGACCATCTTCTGCAGAAGCACAAACAACTTCGAGGTCTTCGCATATCAATCGGACCAGAAGGAAGCAGTTCGCGTGCACTCGCCTTAGAAATCCTTGGACGCGGTGGAATCATCGATCGGAAATCAGCGACTCTATTCTCGTTCCCACCATCGGAGTCGGTCCAGAAGCTAATTCATGGTGAGATCGATGTAGCAATTCTTCTAGATGGGTGGGAAAGCCCGGCGGTGCAGCAGCTCCTCAAAGCCAAGGATGTTAACCTGGAGAGCATCTCTAGAGCCGAAGCCTTTGCCGCCTTATATCCGTACCTGAACAAGTTGGTATTGCCGGCTGGCGTGGTAGACCCCGCTGAGCCTCGGCCTGCGACAGACACTTTGCTCATCGCATCAAAGTCCAGTCTGGTGATACGCAAAGATCTTCCGCCAACCATTCAATACTTGTTGCTTGAAGCTGCGGTAGAGATCCACTCCACGCCAGGAATGTTTCGTACTTCCGACGAGTTTCCCGCACCTGAATCAATCGACCTTCCCCTGAGCACCTATGCTCGCGAGTTCTACAAGACAGGAACGCCATTCCTCCACCGCCACCTTCCCCTCTGGTTGGCATTGCTGGTCGAGCAACCTGTGGTATGGATCATACCTTTGGTTGTTGTTCTATTCCCCTTATTCCGATTAGCGCCGCCAATTTATGATTGGTTCGAGAGGCGACGGGTTTACAAGCTTTATGCCGAATTAAAGCGTCTCGAAGATGAGATGCTTCTCGCTGGGTCTGGCGGGGTGCGCCTGGATTACATCGAGCGACTCGATCAGTTGGAAGACCGGGCAAATCACCTTTCAGTACCATCGCCCTTTCGGCCTCTCGTGTACGGGTTGAGATTGCACATTGACATGGTCCGCCAACGGTCGGAGAAGACCGTCTCCCAACCGCAACCACGTCGGCACCATAGATCGGTTGGAAGCAATAATTGAGCTGCTCTGCAACGGAGCGGGAGTTGGTGGTTATCCGAACCGGCAAGCCGATTGTGGGAGCGGTGCTGCTACCAGTCAAAAGAACGAAAAACGATGGGCGATCCTTCGCGGAATTAGCAGGCAAAGTGTGAAAGCGATTTCGGCCGTGCTGGCTCGCGAATGTAGTCAATGCCAGCACAGCGCAGGAGAAACAAAAGGTCTGCCTTCGAGAACTTGCCGGATGGCTGAGATCAGGTCGGTTCCAAGCGAACTCTTCAGAACGTAAGCCAGCGCACCGCTAGTGAACGCAGCCTCGACGAACTCTGGGGCATCCTGCATAGACAGGAACACAACCTTGGTGGGGCAGCCAGAGTCCCTCAGTTGTTCGGCAGTTTGGATTCCGTTGAGCACGGGCATGCAGATGTCGAGCACTACGACATCAGGATGCAGGACCGATGCTAGTTCTATTGCCCGTTTCCCGTCCTTCGCCACCCCGATGACGTGGAATGTTCCTTCGAGCAAGTCCGCCACGGACTCTCGCACTTCATCCTGGTCGTCTACGATCAGCAGACGAGGACCGCCCGAATCTGGAGTCACTGCGGCTGCATTAGCAGCGGTTGGGTCCCGGCTTGTCTCATCGGCGCTCATGGACAAACCCTTCAGACACGTTACAACAAAACGGTTGTAACGTCCGCTTAATCTATGCATAGAAAATCGCCTGCAAATCTGCTGTTTTGCCCTGTCTGTTATCGCAGAGACTGATATCGACTGAGTTTCATTCGTGCGGCGACGGTTTGACAGGTTGCGCTGGCAAGAATGCTAGTTCGCACCCGTTCCACTCAGATCTACACTCTCCGTGCCCCACAAATTCCAATAGGAGTAAACCATGCAAGCTAGAACAGCGAAGGAAACATTTCTCATTCTTCTTAGCCACGTCAGGCAAGCAACGGAGAAAGGGAACAAAATCTATGATGAACTCAGCCATGTCGCAGAAGACCCTCAGATCAAAGAGGCGCTAGAGGCACGAGCCTTCGTGTCTCAAAGCGTTCTGGCTAAGCTCGACCAGTGTTTCAAGATAATTGGAGAGCAGCCGGTGAAACTCAGTGGACGACTGCAGGAGGTGTTTTTGGAGGATTTCCGCACAGAAGTCAACGAGATCAAATCGCCCGTCGCCAAGAGGCTATTCATCCTGGCCAAGCTTGTACATCTCACCCATCTTCGAATCGGTGAGTACATGGCTCTTGTCGCGGCCGCTGATGCTTCGGGCCATTACGGCGTCGGTGTGCTTTTGGAAAGCTGCCTCGCGGACAAGCTTGCATTTGTGGAACGGACGCGGCGTCTGATCCGAGAAGTCGTTGAGGTCAGAGTGGCCGAGCGGAGAGCAGTAGAACCCGCTGCGTAATCAGACAAAAAACCGGACGACAGTCGCCTGCATCCGCTCGCAAGAACTCGGGCCGGTGCAGGCGAATCCTTGTGCATCTCAATAATTCGACCCAAAGCATTCCTAAGCTAACTTTTCAAGTGATCAGGCGTTCAATCGCAACGTTGGGTCAGAGAAAAGTCACAATCAAGATGTTCAAGGCATCCCAAGACATTCTCGTGCTGCCACGACGACTGACATTTACATGCAGAAAATTCCACAAAGCGTGCAAGCTACGATTGATGCAATCGATGCAGAGCTTAGACAATATCAAGACCTATGAAACACCGCTTGAGAACTTCTCCCGCTCCTGCGTTTTCACTATTTCGAGCCGCACCGCCTCGTTCGCATGGAAGAGGTCCCAAAACTTAGCGAGCTTGCAAGTCTTTAGTAATCAAAAGTATACCTTATCGCCCCCACACTCGCTTTGGGGCAATTGGGGGCAATTTCGGGGCGATTTTTCTCGCCAGCCTCTTCCCATATGGGAGGAGTTTCAGCAGTTTTTGGAGCGGCGCCTCTCGAGATGAGAGTGTGATTTCAAAATGAGCTGTGCATGTTTCGTGCAGGTGTTTATGCTGCCCTCAAAAGGCGCCAAAGCAGCGTGAATGCAGAAATCAGAGCGTGGTTTCTAATTGAAAAATCTCGGAAGAATTGGTGGACCTGGTCGGGATCGAACCACGCTTTCCCTTTAGATCCACGTACTTTGCGGGTTTTACTTGCTCACCAAAATCCTAAAAAGCCTAGAAAGCCAGATCAGCGGTACAAAATCGGTACAAAATCTTGCCCTACTTTCAAGTGTGTTTCCTAGAGTAACACAGCCATTCGTGCGCGGATCAACAGGAGGCATCCAACCGGGAGGCCCGAAAGGGTTGCCAGCAGGGCTCATATCAAATTTCCGGTCTGGAAAAAATCTTGGACGGACTACTTTCGGGAGAACAAGTTCGCCCGGTCTGCTGGTTTACGAAGAGTCCATTGTGGTTTGGCGGCAAGGCGCTAGCCTTCTAGCCGGTCACTCAGAAACGTGCCGACGGCGTTGAGCGCTAGGTTCGCCAAGCCGCCCAGGTTCCTTCTTCCCAGGTAACATGCAAACCGTGGATGAACTTGAGAATGCTGCTGGCTTTCGTTTCCACGATCGCCTCCATCACCAGCTTGCCACTGCTATTGAGAACAGTGATCACCACCGCTTCCTTGTGCACGTCCATGCCGATATGCTTAATGTCGAGACTCATGCAGTTGCCTCCTTGAGGGAAAGATCATTCGCGCTCAAACGGAGTTCTTTCCCTCAAGGTAAAGTGTCGCTGTTCCGCCGATCTGCCTATCTCCCTTCTGATTCTTGTCCCACATCCCCGCCGTATACTCCACTCAGCAGGGCGCTCTCTCATAATGCATTGACTCTGAAAGAGGCGAACAAACGGCGCAAAGTGGTGTTAACGGCCTGTTAACAACAGTTGAGAAACCCTTAGATCAGAGTGGCAGTGGAGAACAAATTCACTGCAACTTCGCGTACTCGGCTTTAGCTTCTTTGAGGATGGGGATGTCGGAGTCGGCGCCTTTCCAGATGTTGAAGAAGTCCTGATACGCTGCCTTTGCCTTGGTGCTATCGCCGGCGGCGGTGTAGGCGCGCGCGAGCTGTAGGTGAGCGAGGGCCCCCAACGGGAAATTCAGCACGATTCCGCCGTGGTCAACGATCTTCCTAAACTCGTCTGCGGCTTCCTTGCCTTCGTGCCCTGTGTCTCCTGTGGTTCACCTGTATTTTTCGCAGGTTGTGAGTGATGGTGGTGTGTCTTACATTCAAGAAATAGATGCTCGACTCTAGGATGGGCGCAAGAGCGCCCGAGTTTTTCGCTGGAAGCAGCAAAGCTTCTGGAGAAGAATCCGGGTTCATTTCCTTTCATTCTCGATGAAGACCGAAGCGTTATGGTGGCGACAATTAGTCGGACAGGGCTGCGGTGAAGAAGTCAAGTTAGAACAAGTTTTTGCTCGGTGAGTGTTTCGGGCGGTTGAGAGAATCTGAAATGCATGCGGCAGGAGGCGTTATGAAAAAGCTATTGGGGATGGCGGGCGCACTGTTGGTAGCGGCGTCGATGTGGGCACAGACAAGTACCCCATCGGTACCGGAAGGAACTTCGTTGAAGGCAACACTGCAAACCACGATCTCGACTTTCAATAACAGAGTCGGTGATCCTTTCAAGGCGAAACTCACAGAACCGGTGGTAGTGGATGGGAAGCAATTGATTCCGGTCGGCACGATGATCGAAGGCCGGGTAATAAAGCTGAGCGGGCCGCGGCGGATCAAGGGCAAACCAACGATCGGGCTTTTCCCTGAGAACATCGTTATGCCCGATGGACAGCGCTACATGCTGAATGCAGTGCTGGTGGATACGAGTATCAAAGGGAGCGATGTGAATGAAGAGGGATTCTTCAAGGGCAAGGGACATGACCGGAGCACTCACATTCAAATCGCCGGCGGGACTGGCGCGGGAATGCTGATCGGTGGATTGATCGGCGGAGGCCCCGGATTGCTGATCGGCGGCGCGGTCGGTGCGGGCGCAACTACGACGTATTGGCTGGTGCAGCATCGCACGGCGACGATGCCTTCGGGGACGCAGTTGAGGCTGGAATTGAGCCGTCCAATGATGATGTCAACGACGACAACTGGGGCGGGACAGTAGAGCGGTACTTGTTGTTTAGCCTTCGGCATTCGGCCTGAACGCTACGCTTTGCCCGGGACGGAAACGATCCGGGCATTTTTGTTTTTGGGAGTGGGTGTACTTAGAGGGGTAGTTGGCCGATTCCTAAACCATCTCGCAGAAGCGCATATACCCAGTATAGGGTGATAGGTTCACCACCGTCGGTTTTGGCAGGCCGCGGCCGACGCAATGCACGCTGGCGACGGGAAGCGCGTTTGGCGCCGCAGCATGTTTGCGAGCGATGACGCGGGGGCCGATTCAGGCGGCCGGGGAATGGAGGGTAGGACGGGCGCGCCTGATCAAGGCAGTCTAAGCTGAAAACGGCCACGGTCAAGGCTGGCCGCAATTCGAAGGTCAATTGTTGAAAACTCCCCATTTCACTCGTTGACGCCCAAAAAGGCGAACAGACGGAGCAAGCTGGTGTAAACGCCTGATCTATAAGAGGAGAAGTCAAGGACATTGTTGTTCATCGACCGGAAGGAGAAAGATATAGGGCTGGGTAATGCGAAAAGAGTGGGCGGGTGAAGGCACCCGCCCTGTTCGTTATTGCAAAAATGAGTAAAACTTAAAGCCGCCTAATACGAGTTCACAATCTGGAATATATTTCCCACCTACTGACAGCCGCTTACTTCTCAAACTGAATGTTTGCGTCACGCAATTGCAAGTTTTGTCAAATCGGGCTCGTCGCACATCACCCGGTCAGCGTGATTGGATTGCGCCCACATTCGGCGTCGGAGCGGCAACGTATGGCCCAAAGGAATGAGAATACGGGGAAGAATGTCACCCGGGGAAGGTCGACATCGAGCAGGTATTCGATGGTTTCAAGTGGCAATGCGCTGGAACGTCGCCCTGTGGGACTGCGCCTCACTGAGAGTTATGGCGGTCAACTACCGAATAATAAGCGTTTCGTAGCTTGCAGTGGTGACCAAAATCCAAAGCCTTAGGCCGGCCAAGCGGGCGTCGATGTGAACGCTTGAGCATATCCTTTGCTATTGGAACTGGCGGTTGCCTATGGACGACTCTTCCAGGTGCGGCCCAAAAAGCTTTCCAAAGAAATCGCCCTGCTTCCACGAAGGCCGTTCATGCTGCTGGGCCACGTCGTAGCCCATCAGGAAGGTGAGCTGCATGTATTGGATAGTGGCATCGAAGTCAAGCGGCTGGCTCATGTCGTCGCTAGGTGCGTGGTAGCGCGTCTCAATCCAGTTCTCGACGAACTTTCGCCCATCGACTTTGGGATCTTTTGCCTTCAATCCTTCACCGACAGTAATCGCGGGAATCCCTTGACGCACGAAGGCATAGTGATCGGCGCGAACGAAGCCATTCTGCTCCGGCATGGGATCCGGACTTACTTCCAGCCCCATCTGGCTGGCGACTCGAGCTAAAGTATCGCCCAGTGTGCTGTGTTCATCGCCAATTACATCCTTGAACGCATACAACACGCTGGCGCCATCCATGTTGATATCGGCAACAATGTTGTTCTTGGGCACAGTGGGAAAGCGCGCAAAGTAGTCAGCGCCCAATAAGCCTTGCTCCTCAGCCGTAGTTGCGAGAAACAGAACGGAGCGGGCAGGACGCTTACCCAGGCTCGAATAGGCGCGGGCGAGCTCGATCAGCGCGCTGGTGCCCGACCCATCGTCCACGGCGCCGTGGTAGATGCGGTCGCCATTGATCGGCTTTCCAATCCCCATGTGGTCGGTATGCGCGCTGTAGACGACGTACTCCGGCGCCAGTGCCGGGTCCGATCCGCGCAAAATCCCCACAACATTCGGGCTGCTGACCTTGCGATGCTCGCTTAATGCGCGCAAATGCACCGTAGCTGCCAGCGGGAACGAACGAGGCGTGCCGGCTGCCGCCGCCTTCAACAGCTCAGGCCAAGGCTGGGCTGAACCTTCCAACAATCTTTCTGCTGCCTTCATCGACAACAGGGCCGATCCGCGAAGCTCCGGGAAGGTATCGTTGGGCATGCCACTATTGTCCAGCCAGCGATACCGCGGCGATTCTATTTGATTCGGCATTCGGCTCCAGGGGAGCGTAGCTTCCGACTGGGGCGTCCACAGCGAGATGATCCCCACAGCGCCGTGGGCCACGGCTTGGCGCGCCTTCTCCAGCCTGGACGAGAAGTGGGCGCGCTCCTCGGCAGGAAAATTGGGCGGGGCACCCGGCAAAATAACGACGATCTTGCCTTTCACGTCGACGCCCTTATAGCTGTCGTAGTCCCTTCCGGGATTGACCACTCCGAAGCCTACCAACACCAGCGGCGCCTCCACGGAGACGTCCGTCTGCACAGGATCGCCGCCAGTCAGGAAGTCTTCTCCCCACTTAAGACGCGTGGTCTGGCCATTGCGCGTGATGGAAGCCTCACACCCAGCGGGGTCAGTTCTGACCTCGCGGAATGGAACCGTCTGGAAGTAGCTGCCGCTGACGCCGCCCGGCTCCAGACCAAAGGCTTCAAACTGGGCAGCAACGTAATGAGCGGCGATTTCCTGGCCGCGCGTTCCCGTCCCGCGCCCTTCTAGCAGGTCGTCAGCGAGGAAACGCATGTTGGCACGCAACGCCGGCTTGCTGAAGTGGTCCATAGCGTTTTGCACGTCAGCCGGGACACCAGGGGGCTGCGCGCCGGCAAGTGCCAGGAACAGGCTGGTAAATAACATTCCGCTCAAAATCGAGGTCCTCATCTCATCCTCCGTTCATCCGCAGCCGCTGAGGCAATAACGATTCGAACTCTCGTCCTGATTCGTTGGGGTCCTCGCAAATTCTGCCACTCTCCATTGAGAAAAATCGAGAAAGCGCTGCCTGTGCATTGGGGTTCGGCTTGCCAGATTCCTGGCCGATCTGCTCCATAGGATCTCACGCAACGACTGCTGCTGTTGATCAGCTAGGATAGTGCCGCGGGCAGCAGCACACCGACCACTCTGTTGACCAGAATAATCACGCTCTACTCACTCGATCTCCGCAAGATTGCGACAGCTGCGCACATATGAGAATCCGGCAGTGTGTGTTTTTACAGTGAGTTGGACGACTGTTTCCTGTTATTGTCACACCTCCTGGCCAGTACCTTCCGGCGGCTGATGATCGGTTGAGGAATCGAAGCAACCGTGAGGGAGAATGGAAAAGGGGAGCTCACGGACAGAGGTGATATTCCGACCTCCGTCTCTGCCACGGCAGCGTTCAGTCATTTGATAGGGCCGCTCCATTCCCGCCCGCCCCCCGTTTTCCGTTCCCCAACTCACCTCTATTTACTGCAGAGTGCGGGAAACCAAGTCTCTCTAACCGCCACAGCTAGGTGTTCCTGTCGAGCCAGCACCCAAGGAAGATAGTGTCGCTCCGTATTCGCCACATGAGTGTGGCCGAGGAGCACGGATACATCGTGAATCTGAACGCCAGCCAAGAGGGCTTCGACGGCGAAAGTGTCGCGGAACATGTGCGAGCGACAACGCTTGGGAGAGCCATCTGGTTGTTTAAGATCGGCGATACGGAACAGTTTTCTCAGGCTCCGGGTATACCCGTGTACCGCACTTCGGGGATCGCCATGACCACTCCAGAAAAAGTACAAGGGATTCTCGGAAGGAAGCTCACGCAGGAGCTGCGCGACTTTTGGTGGCAGAGGTACATACACGGGATTGCCGGTTTTCGCGCGCCGAAGAAATACGGCATCGTTCTCATTGAGGCAAGCGCGTTTGAGAGTAACGGCGTCAATAATGGCCAGACCGCTCCAACGCATCAGCAAGATCAGGGCCAGGAGCCTTTGGGGTCGGACCTGACAATCGGTTCCGCAGTAACGGTAGTTCGAGATGGCGGCCAAAATCTGATTAAACTCCTCACGCGTGAAGTGGTCAGTGGGTCTGGGTTTGGGAACTTGGGGCCTTTTGAGCTGCAGCAGTGGGTTGCGCAGCAGCCAACCGTGGTTCATACAGAACAGAAAAAAGCTTTGGAGGCCTTCGTGTTTGCGCCGTGCAGTGGAGGGAGCCAGAAGCCACTGGTTGCGAAACTCCAGGAGCGGGCTGCTACTAAGGTCTTCCAAGTTCTCCAACCGGTGCTTACCACACCAGGATAAAAGTTGTCGTTCAAGCGATCTTTCGGCTTTAGCGATGGTTGAGGTCTGCAGATGGCGGGCTCTTTGGTCGGCGATAAAGGCCGTGATCGCACGCCGGATGGTCGGAGGCGGCGGGACCGAGCGAAAGGGACGATCTTCAATTTCAATCTCGATATAGCGGGCACGGCGCTCGGCTTGTTCCCAACTACGGGTGTGGGCGCTGAGCGGATTCGCGGCCTGCCAGGGACGGTGCCTGAGATCCATTTAGGGCAAAAGCAATCCCGGTAGTAAGGATTGTGTTCCACACAAGGCAGGTAGTGACGTGTGTACACGCTTAGCATAGAGTCCTCCTTCGGGTGGGTGGAGACCACGGCCCGATCAGTTTCAGGCGACCATTTTCGGTTTTCAGCGGGAGGTTGTACGAATTGGGACGGTCAGCGAGCGACTGACGCTAAGGCGCTGAAAAACCGGGGAGAAATTTTGGTGGACCTGGTCGGGATCGAACCGACGACCTCTTCCATGCCATGGAAGCGCGCTCCCAGCTGCGCCACAGGCCCACTGCTAAAGATACATCAGCGGAAAAAATCGCTTGCAACGCTTTTCATTGTCCCGCAGCTCTTAGCGATAGTCAAACCGGGCCTTGCTCCATTTTGAGAAATCTGTGGAAGTTCAGTATCCTGACCGTGGCGCTTTCACCAATGAACTTCAAACCCTTTCGTCCGCTCCTTGTTTTACCTGTCTGCTTTTCGACTCTTTTGCCCGCGCAGATCACCAGCGCGGCCGCACCAGTTCCCTACACCTCGGTAAGTGAGCTCAACGCAATTCTCGGCCCGCTGCAAACGGCTGCGCAATCGGCGCAGGCCAATCTCAGCAAACTGCGTATCGAGCGTTGGAAGGTGGATTCGGCATATAAGAAGCAGACCCTGGGCAACGTCGAGTCGCTGAAGAGGAACCTGCAGGGTGCGTTGCCCGAGATCATTACTCAGGTGCAAAGCGCGCCCGAGGACCTGAGCGCCACCTTCAAGCTCTACCGGAACCTCGACGCACTCTATGATGTGCTGGGTAGCGTCACCGAGACGGCCGGGGCTTTCGGATCTAAAGACGAATTTCAATCGCTTTCCAACGACCTCAACGCGATCGAGCGCAGCCGCCACGATTTGGGCGAACGTTTGCAGACCCTCACCGCTTCCAAGGAAGCCGAACTCTCCCAGCTGCGCAACCAGGTCCGCACCTTGCAGACCTCGGCGCCGCCCCCGGCCCCCAAGAAAACCGTCGTTGACGACAACGAGCCCAAGAAGCCGGTGGTAAAGAAGAAACCGGTTCCCAGGCCGCCCAAGCCGGCGCCACCTGCCAACCAGGCGCCTCCTGCCACCCAAGCTACCCCTCAATAAGCGAGACGCGATAGGGGGCTAAGCCCATCCCAGGTGCCGCCCGGCCGGCATCTCAATCAAGACCAGCGCCGATAAAGATTCTAAGTAAGTGTATGTATTTAAATATGTTAACTCCATTATGATGTCTTAAAGATAATTTGTGATTAAGTGGGATTGCATTATGTTCCGGGTGGAACATTGTGTCGTCTCAGACAAGGCGGTTTCGGCAGCAACAAAGACAGTCAGCACATGTCGGGAACCTGGCATTCGCACGCGGGGTCTATTCGAAACAGGTGGTCAATCTGCTTTTCGAACTCGAGACCGAGGTCATGTATGCGGTTTTGTCTTCGGACTGGGGCGAAGAATCCTATAATTTAGGGTGCGCCGTGAGAGTCACGGCGGGAGCAGCGACCTTGGGTGAACTGGCAAGTGCGATCGCAACGCGAGATCTGGAAGCCGCGATCGTCGCCGAGTTGAAAGCGGGATCCGAGGACGCGTACGCGTGGCTGATCGGGGAGTTTCACCAACCGATTTACTCGCTCGTCTACCGCATCCTTACCGACCCCGCCGACGCGGCTGACACCACCCAGGAAGTGTTCCTGAAAGTGTTTCGTGGCATCCGCCACTTCAACAGCCAGTCGAGTTTGAAGACGTGGATCTACCGCATCGCGGTGCATGAAGCTTCGAACCGGCGCCGGTGGTGGTTCCGGCACAAGGCCCGCGAGACCTCGATGGAACTGGAAGCCAGCAGCGCGGACGGAAGCGGGCTGACGGCACGCGAGGCGCTGGTCGACGATCGTGAATCCCCCTTCGACAACGCGTGCCACCAGGAGGTTCGGGCGCGCGTGGAAGCAGAGTTGAGGCAGGTGCCCGAACCCTATCGCAGCACGGTCATCCTGCGCGACCTGGAAGACATGTCGTACGAGGAGATTGCGGAAG
>Ga0182041_10000575_pt1 | contig 17431 bp, 21 predicted proteins | sample flu12Cox44000178_FD_125967 | JGI IMG/M metagenome (GOLD analysis project Ga0182041, IMG submission 125967) | Lab enrichment of tropical soil microbial communities from Luquillo Experimental Forest, Puerto Rico - flux8day.12C.oxic.44.000.178 | ecosystem: Environmental > Terrestrial > Soil >...
CCTCTGGCAAACCATGCAGACACCCCAATGCCACATCAAGATCGTCCAATCCCCCGTACCATAGCCCGACGCCAAATCGCCATGCCTCTCATCCAGACGTCAGCCCCTTATTCAGACGTTCCCAAGATGGGCCCGCGATCCGATGGCTATTAGTGAAGTGAGGAAAACCTGATGTCAGAAATCAAAGACGAGGCTTTCGAGTTTCTGCTGGCCCGCGTTGGTCTTGATCTGACCCCCGAGCAAAAGGCGGAACTCAAATCGGTCTACGCCGGCATCGCCGAGATGGCCGAGCGGGTACGGAAACCACGGGGGCGGATGGCCGAGCCGGCTCATATTTACGATTTCACTGAGGAGGACCTCGCATGAGTGGCGAGATTCCGACGATCGCCGAAGCCGCACGGCTGATCGCAGCGAAGCGCCTCTCGCCGGTCGAGTTGATCCGCGCCTGCCTGGAGCGCGTCCACAAGCTCGACGGCGAACTGCATGCGTTCATCCATCTCGCCGAGGAACGGGCGTTGGCCGAGGCGCGCGCCGCCGAGGCGGCGATCATGGCGAACGGCCCGAAGAGTCCAGTGCACGGCATCCCAATCGGCCTTAAGGACATCGTCGACACCAAGGGGATCCCGACCACCTGCGGATCGAAATTTCTGCAGGGCAATATCCCCGATGCCGATGCAACCTGCGCGGCGAAGCTCGCCGCTGCCGGCACGGTGCTGATGGGCAAATTGACGACACATGAATTCGCCGATGGCGGCCCGTCCTTCGATCTGCCCACGCCACCGGCGCGCAACCCGTGGAACACCGAGCACTTCACCGCCGGCAGCAGCAGCGGACCGGCGCTGCGGTGGCTGCCGGGTTGATCCTCGGCGGCATCGGCACCGACACCGGCGGCTCGATCCGCGGCCCCGCCGCGCTGTGCGGCATTGCCGGCATCAAGCCTACTTACGGTGTCGTCAGCCGGGCCGGGGTCGCTCCGGCGGCGTTCGGCCTCGATCACATCGGTCCGATGGCGTGGACCGCCGAGGACTGCGCGCTGATGCTGCAGGTCCTTGCCGGCCACGACCCGCGCGACCCGGCCAGCGCCTCGCGCCCGGTCCCGAATTACACGGCGGGGCTCGGCAGCGGCATCAAGGGCCTCAAGATCGGCGTGATCCATCATTTCCACGAGACCGACCACAAGGTCAGTGAAGGCACGCAGCGCGCGATCACGGCAGCGATCACGACTTTCCGTAATCTCGGCGCTGAGATCCGCGAGGTGCAGCTGTCGCCATTACAGGACTGGCACGCCTGCGGCTCACTAATCTCGATCGCCGAGCGCGCGGCGGCGTATGAAGAATGGGCGCGCACCCGGCTCGGCGATTTCAGCGAGCGCCTGCGCAGCCGGCTGATGCTCGGCGCCTTTGTCACCGGCGTCGACTATGTCCAGGCGGTGCGCCGCCGGCGTGAGCTGCGCGCCGAATTGCAAGCGGCGATGCATGGGCTCGATGTCGTGCTGACCGCGACCCAGCCGACCGAGGCGGCGAGGATCGACGCGGTGCCAAAATGGGATCTGTTCGCGGCGCCTAATTTCACGATGCCGTTCAACGTCGCCGGCTACCCGGCGATCTCGATCTGCTCGGGATTTGGCGACGGTGGGCTGCCCGTGGCAATCCAGCTCGTCGCCAAGCCGTTCCAGGAGCCGACCCTATTCCGGGTTGCCGACGCGTTCGAAAAGGCGACCCCGTTCCGCGACAGCCGCCCCACGCTCGTCGGAACCTGACCGGCGCGAGGCGAGGCCAAGGATTTCGCCCGTTGAAGCGGTTTGCGGCGCCTGTGCTTGCAGCCCCGTCTAAGCTCAGGCAGTGGACGGCGCTCGACCGCTATGTCGCCGCTCCCGATCCCAACTATCGTCACCAGCTGATCCAGAAGTTTCCGGGCGACGGGTACGCCGCGTATCTGCTCGAGCTGACCTCACAGGGCTGGCGCGACGAGGCGGAAGTCGACCGGCCGCTGTGGAAACACTGGTTGACCGTAGTTGTGCCGGAAGAAGTTGCCGCGGACGCAGCGCATCGGCGGCGGCTCCAACAGCCGCGAAAGGCCGGCGCGGGCAAACCCGCTGCTGGCGATGGCGGCGGTGGCGACCCGATCGGTCGCCGCCGAATTGCGCATGGTGCCGAACCAGCCTTTGATTTTCGCGGGCGAAGCGCAGCCGCGCGCCGAGGACGCGATCATCGCCTATAGCTGGGACAAATACTTGCGGACAGGTGACGAATTCTGGCCGTTGCGGCTGCCGATGACGAAAAGCGTCGTGCGGGCGATGGATGTGATCACCGCCTTTGCTGCCAATGCCGCGGCGGGCGGGGTTGAAGTCGGCAGGTTCGTCCTCGGCGGCGCGTCGAAGCGCGGCTGGACGGCATGGACCACCGCCGCGGTCGACCGCCGCGTCGCGGGGATCATTCCGCTCGTCATCGACATTTTGAACATCGAGGCCTCGTTCGAGCACCATTATCGCGCCTACGGCTTCTGGGCGCCGGCGATCGCAGCCTACCAAGCCTCCGGCATCATGCGCTGGGCGGGAACCCGCGAGCTCGCGGCTCTGCTCGCGAGTAGATCGGCACCGTCGCGCCATCGGTGACCGCGCGCTGGATGTCGTAAATGCTGATGTATTCGCCGAATACGGCGCGGGTGTTGGCGTCGGTCTTCTCGATCGGCGTGCCGGTGAAGCCGATGAACGAGGCGTTCGGCAACGCGTCGTGCAGGTGCCGCGCGAGGCCGTCGATGAAATCGTATTGGCTGCGATGCGCCTCGTCGGCGATCACGACGATATTGCGCCGCTCCGACAAGACCGGGTGACGGTCGCCCCTCTCCTCCGGCATGAATTTCTGTATCGTCGTGAATACAACGCCGCCCGAGCCCCGCCGCAGCTTTTCGCGCAGATCCGAGCGACTCTCGGCCTGCTCCGGGTCGCAACGCAACAGATCGCGGCAGCGGGCGAATGTCGCGAAGAGTTGGCCGTCGAGATCGTTGCGGTCGGTGATCACGACGATGGTTGGATTTTCCATCGCCGGATGCAGGATCAGCCTTCCGGCATAAAACGCCATCGTCAGGCTCTTGCCCGAACCCTGCGTGTGCCAGACGACCCCGACCCGCTTGTCTCCCGGCTCGCCGCCGGGGCTATGGCGCGCAAAATAGGTTCCGGCCGCCTCCTCGGCCTCGGGCGCGAGATTGGCGGCCCGCAACGTCTCTTCCACCGCGACATTGACCGCGTGGAATTGATGGTATCCCGCGATCTTCTCCGCGAGCGCGCCGCCGAGATCCTCGAACACAATGAAATGGCGAATGAGATCGAGGAACCGGCGCGGCTGGAACACGCCGGCGAGCACGACCTGCAGTTCGGGAAGGCCCGGCCCGGCATCCTCGCGCCCGCTGATCGTGCGCCACGGTTTGAACCATTCCTTGCCAGCTCCGAGCGCGCCAATCCGCGCCTGCACGCCGTCCGAGGCGATCAGCGCCGCGTTATAGGTGAATAGCGCCGGGATCAGGGTCTGATAGTTTTCGAGCTGCTGGACGGCGTCCCACACCGTCGCACCCTCGTCGGCCGGGTTTTTCAGCTCGATGACACCGAGCGCCAGCCCGTTGACAAAGATAACGATGTCGGCGCGGCGGCTTTGCTGTCCTTCGACGACAGTGAATTGATTGACCGCTAGCCAGTCGTTTTGTTCGGGCCGATCGAAATCGATGACCTGTGCCTGAGCGCCGGCAATCGACCCGTCCGATCGGGCATATTCGACATTGACGCCATCCGCGAGCATGCGGTGAAGCGCGCGGTTGCGGGCGAGCAGGTTTGGTCTCTCGACCCGCAGCAATTTGCGGTAAGCATCGAAAACCGTGGCCGTCGGCAAACCTGGGTTCAGGCGAGTGAGCGCCCTGTGCAGCCGGTTTTGCAGGATCGTGTCGCGGTATCCCTCGTCGGTGCGCTCGCCGCCGTCGACGTTGTACGCGATCTCCGACCCGTGCTTGACCGTGTAGCCCAAGGTTTCGAGCCAGCCGAGCGCGGCCTCTTCGGCGTCCGACTCGGCGAACCCGGCGGACATGCCTTATTCGGCCCCGGCCAAGGCTACGCGCTCAGCCACGATCGTCTGCCGCCAAGGATTGTCGATGTCGTGCCAATCGACGAGATCAACCCGGTAGGGCAGGTCGCTATCGCTGAATGCCTCGGCCAGCCTTGCGGTCTCATCGAGTGTCAATGGCCGTCCGGCGTCGATAGCCAGATCGAGATCGGAATAACGCCTGGCCAGGCCTGTCGCCCTTGAGCCAAACACCCACACATTTGTGCCCGGCGGCAAATGTGCGCGAAGGATGTTGAGCACCAGCCGCCTATGATCCGCCGGCAAGTCAATGCGTAAGGGTCGGGTCATGCGAGCCGCCGCTGCAGCTCCGCGTAGAGGTGCTCGGCTTCTTCAAGGAACGCGGGGATCGCCGAGGCGACTTGTTCAGCCACCCTGGCATCATAGGTGTGGCTCGTTCGCGCGCGCATTTCACGAAAGCGCCGCCAGGCTGGCCAGTCGCCCCGCAGCAAGCCTTGAGCATTTGCGTTCCGGATCAAATCGGCAAAGGGCATTTGCTCGATTTCGTCGGGGGAAGCCGCGGCTTCCTTGAGATACCGCCTGAGCATCTTGTGACTAATCTCATAGGTGAACTCGAAGCGCTGGATCAGCCCGTCGCGAATCTGCTCGTCTTTAGGCTCGCGCTGCCAACGAGCGATGCCTTCGCGAAGGCGCTGCAGAGCATTGCCGAGCGAGCTAATGTCGAGCTTCATAGCGCATCCCACAGCAAGCTCTTCGGATCACGCCTCAAAGACCGGCTCCCGCGCGGTATCGATGCTCGCCTTCAAGTAGGGATTGCGCACTACGCTCAGTTCCACCAGATCGACCTTCCGACCGAGCAGCGCCTCCAATTCTTCCTTTAGCCCGAGACAGGAGTTGAACGGATGCTGCGGTGCGCTCCGGTCGAATTCGACGATAAAGTCAAAGTCGCTGTGCTCGGGGTCGAAGTCGCCGTGCGCAGCCGAACCGAACAGATCGAGCCGCCGGACATGAAAGCGTCGGCACAGCACCCGCAATTCCTCGCGATGCATCGCGATTTCGGAGATCATGATGGCTTCACCTCCCCGAGTCTGACTTCCCGCCCAAGGCGACCATCGGGCTATTTGACTTTGTTCGCCAGTTGACCATCAGGTGTCAGTCTCGGGTCGAATCAAGCGCACACTTCCCGCACGCGTGGCTTTATCTGCGTCGAAGATTGCGCGATACCGGATCAAATCGTGCATAACGGTAACCGAACCCGCCGCCTGTTTAACCGCGTACATGCCGAAGCCGATCGTCGCTCCGAGCGCGACGCGCTGCCACCTTAAGTCGGCATCTTCAAACTGCGTGACCATCAAAGCAATCGCACTAACGCTTAGGGCCAGAATCTGACTTGTATGAACGTACGATACAAAGAAAAGAAACTTGTCCAATACACCGTTTTCCTTGAGAAACGTCGAAAAATGCGGCGTTCCGATCGTCTCGTAAATCTTTGCGAATGCACCCCAACTCAGCGCCAAGATGATACCATTCATTGTAAGTATGGCGGCATAGACGACAGATGCGTTGTCACGACGCCGCGTCCAAAAATCATCTGGCATGAAATACGCGGTCGTTCCTCCTATAAAAATGCACAGGAGAAGCCAAAACGGGATGATGTTATACCATCCATCGTCAAGGCTATCTGAGAGATCCTGTAACCAGGATTTCAGAAATTGATAACGCTCAGGTCCTTGAAGCATAGAGATCCACCAGCGACTGAGCCACTTGTCCGTTTAGCAAGCTCTCTGATTCGGCCGGCTCGAAATAAACCCTGAGCGACCGGGGTCGCTCTTGCCGCTTTGCGTTTTCATCGCGGGACTCGCTGAACGCGGGTTTTCCAAAAGAGGCCTCTTGTCCTCTCGGCGTCTTGCCTTTCAGCGACATCTGACCATAGCCCGCCGAAACAAGCGCAATCGCCTCTCCGACGAAACCCTCTGAGGGATTTTGGATGTAGTGCCCGTGGCTCGGTTGCGCGACGCCTCCCATTTTCCCTATATCATTAGCAACAAACAAATCATGCGACAGACGTCCCATCCGACGTGCCGTAGGATTGAATGGCCGAAGATTGAACGTAAATTGTTCGATGGACCACGTGTTCAACGCGCCCATTACATCTTGATTTGAAGCTGCCAGCTCGATCTCGGCTGTAACCCCTGGCAATGAGCGGATGATAGCCTTTAACCGGCCAATACCGGATGCCGCGTTCAAATGTATGTCACCCGTCTGATCTTGAACGGCAACAGCGCCTACCGATGGAACTGATACGAATTTTGTATATTTAATGCTATTCGTTGTTACGAGCGTCTCAATTATGTCATCATCACTTTGATTATATGCCGCCTCCGAGCGAATACCAACGTAATATCCCACATACCAAACCAGACAGCTACGCTGCCCGAGGTTAAAAGTGGATGGCTTCATCGCAAATGTGTCGTGCTCTTCTTCGCTGGGATCAACCTTTCTATAGGCGACTACGCGGCCTTTTATAGAGTTTAATACAGCAAGCTGCTCCGAAGAGCCAAGGGGGCGACCATTGCGGCTAATGTGGTAGCGGCAAAACAGAAAGGGGATCGGCCTTGCCATGACCGTCAGGCCCCTGTGTGTCGCGGGGGAAGGCCGGCGCGCATGGCTTTTGTCCCCGCCCCGGTGGATGACGAGGTCACGCGGTTACCTCGGCGACGGCCCGCTCGACCTCCCTCGCCCGCAGCTCACCGGAGATGAGTTTCGGGAGTAGCCCGTCTCGTAAGCGGGCTAAGGTCTTGCACTGGTCAAGATTCAGCGATGCGCGATCAAGTAAAGAGTCCAGAACGTACGCGATGCGGTGTTGATCTGCTCCGAACATGGGCATTGTCATGTTCCGCTGATCGCGCAATGAAACGTAAGGCGCCATGTCGGTTTGGTGTGAGACCTGGTTTACCTGCTCTAAGAAGTCACCGCTTAGCATCCAGGCGTACAACAGTGATGGCCGGAGTCGTGAAGGGTCAACGGATCTCCAGAAGCATATCTGGGGCGAGTACACAAATTTCGGCGTCCGATCCCCTACTCTTGCAAAGCGTCCTATAGTCCCCTTTGAGGTGAAAGCCACGTCCCCGGGACGGGATAACTTCTCTCGTGCAAATGCCACGCTCGCGTTAGCCAAGCAGTCCGCGCTATCAACATCAAAGCCATCGTTCAATTCCCTGGCGCGGATAAAAGGAAGACCCGGAGTGCCTAATTCCTAGTTTTTAGCCCGATAGCCGTCCCCGATAACTATTACTTTCTGGTCAACAAAATCTGAGATTGTTTTCCACTCAAATGTTACACGACGTTCGTAACAGTATTCCCAGAATAGCACCCGCGCCATTGCGTCCAGCGTCTCGTTCGTTCGCCGGTTCAACTCGATTTTGTCATCAAGCGCACCGAGGACGCGAGCAATCGCTCGCTGTTTGCCAAGAGGCGGAAGGGGGATAGGAGTGTTTCGCAGGATTCCAAGGTTCGTGTGCGGGACGCCCGTCTGGATGGCGTGATTTCGTATGTGTTCCAGTTGTTCTGGAGTTTGGAAGACGTAATACAGAAACAGTGGATCGGCTTTTTTTGATTCCACGGTCAGTTTCATTTGACTTTGGGAAATAAGGTATCGTTCGAATGGCTCATTTGGAACAAGGGAGACTTGGCCAAGCGTACCACGTTGCGTGAAGATGACATCACCTGGTCGAGCTAGGTTTGCTGACAAGGCCTCGGCTTTTTCGCTTGATACATAGGCGAACTCACCGCCTATGAATCGTTGGCCCATATTTTGACCGCGAATTATGGGAACGCCGGCTGGTACGTAGTCGCGCGACACCAGATTTGATCCGAATGGTCCGCCGACCAGCGCGTTCTGCCGCGAAGAGGCTATTTCGCCAACCGTGACCTCGGGCCATTCACTCCGCATACCCGAGTTCCCGCAGGTTGGCGGCGATCGTCGCGTCCAGCTTTCCTGCCTCGGCTTGTTGCTGGCGCAAAGTCGCGACCAGCCGGCGCATTTTTTCGTCGAACGCCTCGTTATCTTCGTCGGCCGCGCCAGCGCCCACATACCGACCGGGGGTCAGCACATGGCCGTGCGCGCGAATGTTGTTGAGCGAGGCTGATTTGCTGAAGCCCGGCACGTCGGCGTACTCGCCCGCATCTTTATCACCTCGCCACGCATGGAAGGTACCCGCGATCCTGGCGACATCGGCATCAGTCAGCTCGCGGTGCACACGGTCGACCATCGTGCCGTGCTTGCGCGCGTCGATGAACAGGGTCTCGCCGCGGCGGTCGCGGAAGCGGCCGTTCTTCTTGTCGCGCGCGAGAAACCACAGGCAGACCGGGATCTGCGTTGCATAGAAGAGCTGGCCGGGCAGCGCCGCCATGCAATCGACGAGGTCGGCCTCGACGATCGCTTTGCGGATCTCACCTTCGCCTGACTGGTTCGACGACATCGAGCCGTTGGCGAGTACGAAACCGGCGGTGCCGGTCGGCGCCAAGTGGTGAATGAAATGCTGCACCCAGGCGAAATTGGCGTTGCCGGCCGGCGGCGCGCCATAGACCCAGCGCTTGTCGTTGCGCAGCAACTCGCCGCGCCAGTCGCTGTCGTTGAACGGGGGGTTGGCGAGCACATAATCGGCCTTGAGGTCGGGATGCTGGTCGTTGTGAAACGAATCGCCATGCGCGATCTGCCCGTCGATGCCGCGGATCGCGAGGTTCATCTTCGCGAGGCGCCAGGTCGTGTAATTCGATTCCTGGCCGTAGATCGAGATGTCGCCGATACGGCCGCTATGCGCCTCGATGAACTTCTCGCTCTGGACGAACATGCCGCCCGAGCCGCAGCACGGGTCGTAGACCCGGCCCTTATAGGGTGCCAGCATCTCGACCAGCACGCGCACGATATGGGTCGGCGTATAGAACTGGCCGCCCTTCTTGCCCTCGGCGCTGGCGAATTGCGACAGGAAATATTCGTAGACACGGCCAAGGATGTCGCGGGGCGCGATCGGCCGGGCTGCCGAGCCCGATATCGCTGACGAGGTTGATAAGCTGGCCGAGGCGCTGCTTGTCGAGGCCCGGGCGGGCGTAGTCCTTTGGCAGGACGGATTTGAGCGAGGGGTTGTCGCGTTCGATCGCCGCCATCGCATCATCCACGCTCTGCCCGATCGTCGGCTGAGGTGCCGCGCCCTTCAGATAGGACCAGCGCGCTTCCGGCGGCACCCAGAAGATGTTTTCCGCGCGATACTCGTCCGGGTCTTCCGGATCGGCGCCTTCTCCGCGCTGCGCGTCGAGCTCGGCGTGTTTCGCCTCGAACGCGTCGGAGATGTATTTGAGGAAAATGAGGCCGAGCACGACGTGCTTGTACTCGGCGGCATCCATGTTGTTGCGCAACGCGTCGGCCGCCTGCCACAGCTTCGCCTCGAAGCCGAGCGTCGCCCCATTGTCCCACCCCCGCGCGTTGGGGTTACTGCTTGATTGCGGCATGGTCTCCCTTTCCGGTCGGTTCTTATACGGCGCAAATGCCGGCTTGGTAAATTGCCAGAATGGTTAAGACGCGCCGCCTTCGCCATGATCAGAACAAGATCGCCGAGTATCCTGTGCATCGGCATGAGAGCGGCAGGCCGTCCGTGCGCGGTTTCCCTGCTATTTCCCTGCCAAGCCCGCTAGCAGGGAAAAATTTTTCCCTGCTAAAGGGATAAATTTTGGATTATTGTATTTGAGACCGCTATTCGTCGATGAGGCGCCGCACTCTCCTCAATCTTCATCAAACTTGCATTCGATCAGCCTAGCAAGGGCTGTCACCGCCGCCTCCGCTTGAGGTCCAGAAGCGGTCAGCTGGACGACCGTACCGGGCGCGGCCGCCAACATCATCAGCCCCATAATCGAAAGGCCGGAGACTTCGATGCCGTTTTTGCGCACCCAAACCTCGGCTTCGAACAACCCTGCCATCTTGACAAAGCGGGCCGCGGCGCGCGCATGAAGCCCGCGCTGATTGCAGATGGTCGCCGTCCGGCAGGCTGTCCCGCTCGATGAATCCGCGTCGCCCATCGGCCCATGCTCAGCCGATCGGTCGGTCATCGTCGCGCGTCGGCGAGCAGCTGCGAGGCGACGTTGATGTATTTCCGACCGGCTTCCTGCGCACCGAGCACGGTTCGCTCGAGACCCTCGTTCTGGCGCAAACTGGCGAGCTTTATCAGCATCGGCAAGTTGACCCCGGCGATGACCTCTATCTTGGCGCGATCCATCACCGAGATGGCCAGATTTGAGGGTGTGCCGCCGAACATGTCGGTCAGTAATATGGTCCCGTCTCCGGTGTCGACTGCGGCAATACAGCGCAAGATCTCCTTCCGGCGCTCTTCCATGTCGTCGTCGGGACCAATGCAGACGGCCGAGATTTGCGTCTGCGCCCCAACGACGTGCTCGAGCGCTGCAATGAATTCCGCCCCGAGCCGACCATGGGTCACCAAAACCATACCGATCATTAGATCCCTCTGCTGGAACGAGCCCGGTGGCGCCTAGCTCGCCGGGGCGGGCCGATATGCGCGTCTACCCCGCGGCCCGGCCTTGTCAGCTATCGCCGCGCCGAGACACGGCGGGAGTTGTCGAGAAACAAGCACGTCAAAGACTACATCGGCATCTCTCGGCACCCCGGGAAGATACGAATAAACCATGATGAAAATGCCAACACCTCGCACTTCGGCACCAAAATGATCAACCAGTACACGTTGCAATTCGGTGGCGATCGGTTTGGAGGGGTCGAGCACGGTTCAGCGCGGTCGCGCAAGGGGGAGATCACTCAGCATTCCAGCCGGGTGCTGTCCAGAGGTTTGCTCGGTATAGCGCCGTTGAAGTCGCTCGTCATCACAGTCGATGAACAGACGCCTGAAGTTTCGGGCGCCGTTGTCCGGCTCCGCTTCCCGCGACCACCTCGATCGTCATGGCTGGAGTATAGCGGGCAATGGGTCGGGTGATAACGTGCGGAGGGCGAAGCGGAGTTTCGCTGCTGCGGAAGCTTCGAATGCCGACACAGCGATCAACGGAACCGCAATCCCGAGCACTTCCTCAAAGCGGCGCTGGGGAAAGCGCTCGATTTTGGCCAATGGCAGGAGATCGACGCACATCGCCAGAGGGGCCTCCTCCAGCGCTTGCAGGCGAAGAATGCCTATGCCACGGATCTCGATGAGGCCCGCAATCGCCGCAGGCGCTCTTACACATAGGTGGTTTCCTGCGCGCCGCAGCTCGGCTTGGTCATCGGCGATGAGGTTTGCTCCTTCATCGATCAGTCGCAGCGCGAGGTCCGATTTTCCCGCCCCTGGCGGGCCACGCAACAAGGTCGCCTTGCCGTCGATCGCGACCGCGGTGGCGTGAACCAGCATAACATCCGTCATGAAGCCGCCGGCAGCCTAACAGAAAAACGCGCTCCGATCGTGCTCCCGTCCGCGTCCTTGCGATTTTCGGCCCAGATTATGCCGCGATGGGCCTCGACGATCTGTCTCGAAATCGAGAGCCCGAGCCCGGAATGTGTACCAAACCGCTCGGCAAGCGGGCGTTCGGTGTAAAAGCGGTCAAAAATTGCGGTCAGCTTCTCCTCGGGAATGCCCGGCCCCTCATCTTCGACGGTCACGAGAACGGCCCTGCCATCATGTCGCGCCGTCAGGCGGATCTCGCCGGAGGGCAGGCTGAACGACACCGCATTCCCGATGACATTCCGAAAAACTTGAGACAACCTGGTTTCGATCCCCGGCACAATCAATTCACGATCGCCATCGCTGACCGCAAGCACGAGACGGGGGGAACCATTGGTTCGGGTCGCCTCGTGGACATCGGCGAGTGCGGCCAGCATGGCCGCGATATCAACCGGCTCCAGATCGACGCGCCCGAGCTCCGCGTCAAGACGTGAGGCGTCGGAAATATCGGTGATCAGCCGGTCAAGGCGCTCGACGTCATTGAGGATGATCTCCATCAGTCTCCGCTGATTTGCCGGGTCCTCGATCCGAACCGCTGTCTCCACCGCGCTGCGCAGAGAACTCAGCGGGTTCTTGATCTCATGCGCAACGTCTGCCGCAAAACTCTCGATCGCGCTGATCCGCTGCCACAGCGCGTCGGTCATTTCGCGTAACGAGCGGGAGAGATCGCCGATTTCATCACCGCGCCGCGTGAAGTCCGGTATCTCTACCCGTGCCCGGCGTCCGCGCGCACGCTCTGCCGCCGCTGCGAGTCGGCGAATGGGCCGAGCGATCGTGCCGGCGAGATAGAACGACAGGAGCACCGTGACCAGCAGCGCTACCCCGAAGATCCGCAGCAGCTCGAGCCGCACGGTTTTCAGCTCCTCCTCGATCTCACCACTGCCGGTCGACAGCATGACTGCGCCGAGTACTTGCTTGTAACGCTGGATCGGGATTGCGACGGAGAACACGAGACCGCCGGTCGCCGGGTCGTTTCTGATCGCGGAGCCGAGCTCGCCTCGTAGCGCGCGAACCACCTCGGGATAATCTTCGGCGCGCGGCGAGGCGCTCTCATGGTAGACTGGATAGCTTGTTTGGCGCGGCAGCAGGTTGACGATCCAGTCGTAGATCTGACCGGCGACGCGCAGGATCGCGCCCTCCGTTTCCGGTGGCCCGAGTTCGTGCACCTGAACGGAGTCGCCCGGCCCCCGCAAGACGCGACTATCGGCAATGATGTCACCCCTGATATCGAAGAGGCGTGCCCGGGTCCGAGTCGGCTCGACCAGCCGGCGCATCATTTGCCGAGCGAGATCGGGGAGCAGGATCTCGCCCTCATCCACCGAGTCGAGGACAGCGCCTTCGCCAAGCGCTGCGGCAAACACCTCGCCCTGCGTCTTCAACGACTCGATCTGCTGCCCGATGAGGCTTGCCTGATATTTTCCGAGGTAAAGAAATCCGCCGGCAAGAAGAGCCAGCGCCAATACGTTGACGGCGAGGATCCGGCGCGTTAGCGGCGAAACTGGCCAGCGTCTTCCGCCGGTTCTCGGCCACAGACCGATCCCGGGGCCGGGGCTGCTCGAAGGTCGCGCGGGTGATCGCGGGGCGCCGGGATGGTCCGCGAACGCGGTCGAAGGTGCAGAAGCCGCGGCAGCAGATTTAGCGGTCGCGATATCGATACCCGACGCCATAGAGTGTTTCTATTTGCGCGAAATCGGCATCGGCCGCCTTGAATTTCTTCCGCAGGCGCTTGATGTGGCTGTCGATCGTCCGATCATCGACATAAATATGCTCCCCATAGGCAGCATCCATCAGCTGGTCACGGTTTTTGACGTGCCCGGGTCGGTGTGCAAGCGATTTGAGGATTAGAAATTCGGTTACGGTCAGCTCGACCAGTTGGCTTTTCCAGGTGCACAGATGCCGCGCCGGGTCGAGAACCAGCTGCCCGCGCACGATGACCGGCTCTCCTTGGGCGTTGTCGCGCTCGCGCGCGAGCTCCTCGCGCCGGATCAGGGCCCGGATGCGTTCGATAAGGAGCCGCTGTGAAAACGGCTTCTTGATGTAGTCGTCAGCACCCATGCGCAAGCCAAGGAGCTCATCGACTTCATCGTCCTTCGAGGTCAAAAAGATGATCGGGATATTGCTATGGCGCCGCAGCTGAGCAAGCAGCTCCATGCCGTCCATGCGTGGCATCTTGATGTCGAGGACGGCGATGTCGACCGGTTGCGTACTCAGCCCCTTGAGGGCCTCGGCTCCATCGCTGTAGCAGCGAACGAAGAACCCCTCCGCTTCAAGGGCCATCGATACGGAAGTAAGGATGTTCCGGTCATCGTCGACGAGAGCGATCGTGTTCGGCAACTTGCGCCCCCCAGAACCCATAATGCGCGGCCAGACGGCAAGCGTACTCTGTCACCGTTAAATATGACCGGCATCGGCAAAGGCAAACCCATGCGCTTATTTTAGCCAGACAGCTCATCTTCTACCCGCGGCAGTGATTGACTGCGAGCGACCGGCGCGACCACGAGACCCGTTCCCGCCACGTGCTCGACGCTTGACGGCATCGGGGTGAAGAGGCTCACTTTGCCGATGAGCGAAAGGGCAGCGGCGAATGGCGATCCGGAGGCACTCGGCCGACGGTTATTACGCCGGTTACAGCGCGTTGCGCTCGCCACCAGCCTGCGTGGCGGTCCTTTCGTCTCGCTGGTGCTGCTCGTCGCCGATCTCGACGCCAGCCCAATTTTACTGCTGTCCGATCTCGCCCAACATAGCCGGAACATCGCGTTCGATCCTCGGGTTTCGTTGCTGCTCGACGGGACCGCAGATCACTCGGACCCGCTCACTGGCCCCCGCCTCACCTTGGTCGGGCAGGCCGAGGTGGCCGATGACCCGCGCCGTCTCGCTCGCTTCACCACGCACCATCCGGCGAGTTCCGCCTATTCCGGATTTGCCGATTTCCGCCTCTACCGAGTGCGTGTCGAACGCGGACACCTCGTCGCCGGTTTCGGGCGGATTCACTGGATCGAGGGCCGCGACCTACTGTTCGACGTCGATGCCCGCGAACTCGCGGCCGCGGAGCCGGCCATCCTGAAACACATGAACGAGGACCACGCAGAGGCGATCGCAAACTATGCGCGGCATTTGCTCGGCCGAACCGGTACCGGCTGGCAAATGACCGGCATCGATCCGGAGGGGATTGATTTGCGATGCGGCGGCGAAACCGCCCGGCTGGATTTTGCCGCACCGGTGCTCACGCCGCAGGCCGCGCGCGCGGCCCTCGTCGAACTCGCCGAGAAAGCGCAGGAAGAGCGCATCCGTTGAGGGAATTTTGACAGGATCGCTCGTGTTATGCTACGGCGTAGCGTCGGCTGTCGCGCCCTGAAACGTTCCGGGGCCTAATGTCAACGGGAGGAAACGTTCGGTGAAGAGGACGATCCGATGACCGAAATCAAGAGCCGCTTCGGGCTCGAACGGCAAGGGCTGCACCACCTCGGCGGCGTGCATTGGAACCAGTCCGCGCCGGTGCTGTACGAGTATGCGGTTCAACGCCGCGAAGGCGAGCTAGCCCTGGGCGGCAGCTTTTCGGTTTCTACCGGGCTCTTTACCGGCCGCACGCCGCGCGACAAGTACATCGTCGAGGAGCCGGGCACCAAAGACACGGTGTGGTGGGGCAAGATAAACCAGCCGGTGTCGCCGCAGCAGTTCAGCAGCCTGCACCACCGGATGCTCGCCCATTTCCAGGGCCGCGAGCTGTTCGTGCAGGATCTTTACGCTGGGGCCGACCCGACCTACCGCCTGCCGGTGCGGGTGGTGACCGACAGCGCCTGGCACAGCCTCTTTTCGCGCAACATGTTCATCCGCCCGCCGGCGGACGAGCTTCCCGGTTTCGAGCCGGCGTTCACGATCCTTCACGCCCCCAAATTCCTGGCGATTCCCGAGCAGGACGGGATCACTTCCGAGACCTTCATCTTCGTCAATTTCGCCGACCGGCTGGTGCTCATCGGCGGCACCGCCTATGCCGGTGAGATCAAGAAATCGGTCTTCGGCTACCTCAATTTCGTGTTGCCGGCGCGCGGCGTATTGCCGATGCACGCCTCGGCCAATGTCGGTCCCGAGGGCGACTGCGCGATCTTTTTCGGGCTCTCGGGCACCGGCAAGACGACGCTGTCCGCCGACAGTTCGCGCACCCTGATCGGCGACGACGAGCACGGCTGGGGCCCCAACGGGATCTTCAATTTTGAGGGCGGCTGCTACGCCAAGGTGATCAACCTGTCGCCGACCGCCGAGCCCGAAATTTATGCCACGATCACCCGGTTCGGCACGGTACTCGAAAACGTCGTGCTCGACCCGAAGACGCGCATGCCCGAGGTCGATGATGCGAGCGTGACCGAGAACACGCGGGCCTGCTATCCGATCGACTTCATCCCGAACGCCGACCCCAAGGGCGTGGCGCCGCATCCGAAGAATGTCGTGATGCTGACCTGCGACGCCTTCGGCGTCATGCCGCCGATCGCCAAGCTGGCTCCCGAGCAGGCGATGTACCACTTCCTGTCGGGCTACACCGCGCGCGTCGCCGGCACCGAGAAGGGGCTGAGCAACGCGCCCGAGGCAACGTTTTCGACCTGCTTCGGCGCCCCGTTCATGCCGCGCCACCCGGCGGTTTATGCCAAGATGCTGGGCGCCCTCATTCGCGAGCACGGCGCCCAGTGCTGGCTCGTCAACACCGGCTGGTCGGGCGGCACCTATGGCGCCGGGCGGCGCATGCCGATCGCGCACACCCGCGCCCTCCTGCGCGCCGCCCTCGACGGCGGCCTCGCGGCGGCGCCGGTGCGGCAGGACCCGAACTTCGGCCTCTTGGTGCCGCAGCGCTGCCCCGAGGTGCCGAGCGAGGTCCTCGATCCGCGCGGCACCTGGTCCGACAAAGGCGCCTATGACGAGACCGCGCGCTCGCTGACCCGCCGCTTCGCGGCCAATTTCCGCGAATACGAGCCGTTCGTCGGCAGCGAGGTCAAAGACGCCGCAATCCGCGCCGCCGCCTAGCATTTTCCCTGCCGCACGGGAAACACAGGGAAAAACTTCGCCGCCGGGGCTGAACAACCCCTCGGCGGGGCGATAAAACCGGTTGCGATCAGAGACTTGCGCCCCTCGCGAGGGGTTACCCGGCAGGGAAAGTATTTTCCCTGCCAGGCGCGCGGCAGGGAAACGGCAGGAAACTCGTTCATCGCCAAAATTGCTCATTCATAAATTGACAATTATCGATTTATGATGTAAGTTTCCGCCCTCCAATCGGCAAGAGGGATTGTGGTAATCGCATGGAGACCGATGGCGAGTACCCAGATGGCGAATACAGGGTCGGCCGCGGCAGGCCGCCGTTGCACACCCGGTTCAAGAAGGGCCAGTCCGGCAATCCGCGCGGCCCGCGGAAAAATCTGCCGGCGCTCCTCGTCGCGGCGCTGAACGAGCCGGTCGTCGTCACGACCGGAGGCGAGAGCCGCCGGATCACGAAGCGCGAGGCGGTCGTCGCCCGCGCTTCATGAGACCCGTTCCCGCTGACCGAAGGTTTCGATGCGATCGAAGGCTACCTCGGCGGCATCGGACGACCGCCGGCCGCGTTGTGCGCCTGCGAGCTGCGCTCCCCGGCACAATTTAGCGACGCCAGGTTCGTCGCGTTCAATCGGCAGTATGTCGAGCGGCTGGCGGCCTGGGAGATCTTCCGCGACGAGGTCAACCCCGTTGCCCGCTCGAATGTCTGCCCGGAAATCGACCCGCCCGCCACCCCGTCTTTTTACGTTGTCAGCTACACAGTGCCGGACGGAAACAGCACGGCGCGCAGCTTCGTCGCCGCCGGAAGCGGCGAAGCGCGCGATGGCGGCCCCAGCTATGAAGGGCGCATCATTCGGC